>Ga0105053_10001760_pt1 | contig 34497 bp, 21 predicted proteins | sample BON01_FD_78093 | JGI IMG/M metagenome (GOLD analysis project Ga0105053, IMG submission 78093) | Freshwater microbial communities from Lake Bonney liftoff mats and glacier meltwater in Antarctica - BON-01 | ecosystem: Environmental > Aquatic > Freshwater > Ice > Glacier meltwater | place: Lake... | reverse complement strand
TGAAAAGAATATAATAACCAAACATAAAAAAAAAAAAAAAATCAATGAAATCTAATTGCTATATCAACTGCTGTTTTTCAACCTCCCCCTCCCCCCCCCCCTAACAAAGATACCTGAATAACTCAAAGAGGTAGTTGGCGCGCGCCAGCGGCGACCGCAGCACCCCGTACGCCTGGTTGACCAGCGCCGCCCCCGCCGCGCCGTGGCGCGCCTCCCGCGCCTGCCTGCCAGGCCCCGCCAGGCGGTCCGGATGCAGCGCCCACTGGAGCTTGCGGTAGCGGCGCTCGAGATCGCGCGGGTCGAGGGCGTAGGGGGGCCGCTTCGCTTTCCTGGTGCTGCTGGGTTGGGTTGTGCCGGCGCTCCGAGGGCGCGAGCCGCGTCCGTGGCCGCCGCCGTTTCCGCCGCCATCGCCGTCGCCCGTCGCTCCTGCCCCGTCGCTGCCGCCGCTGTCAGTTTCGAGGCCGTAGCCAAACAGCTCGTAGTACGTGAGTCCTTGGGTGTCGAGCGGCTGGATGCGCTCGCAGCCCCGGCACACGATCCCTCCCCGGCGCGTAGCGTGGTTGCAAGACCAGCACGTGGCCTCGAGCTGCTCCAACGACTCGGGCGGGGACGCGGCCGCCGCCCGCGCGCCGCCGTCGTCGCCGCCGCTTCTTGTCGATGGTGGTGCGTCGGTCGCCTGGTGCGCCGGGTGATCGCACGCGGCCTCCTTGCAATCATGTCGGTCGTGTACTTGGGAAGCGGCGCCTCGCCATTGCTGGTGGTGCTGCTGCGCGGGCAAGGAGAAGGAGGGCGCGGCGGGCGGAGCAGGAGGAGGAGGAGCCTGCGTCGTCCTCACCAAGGAAGACAGGGGCGCGCGCGCGGCCAGGTGCTCCGCGAGCAGGTGTCGCGCGGCCGCGATCGCGCCCAAGGCGGTGATACCGCCCGCGCGCATGGCGGCGCGCGTGGTGGGGAAGGAGGGGTGAAGAGAGAGAGAGAGAAGAGTGACTGGTGTCGGGTGGGTGGCGCGCAAGGCAAGCGGAGCAATTGAACGCGCTCTCGATGCCGAGAGCAGGCGTGTTGGGCGGTGTGAGATAAAGCAGGGGGATGTGTGAGCGAGGTGGGCGAGGGGCGAGAGGTTGTTGATTCCGGCGATCGTCTAAAACGGGCGCGCGCGCGGTGACGGAACGCCGCCAACAACGACGCCGATCGATCGAGTTACGATCCGGCGGCGCGCGGGGTTTCCTGTTGTGCTGGAAATCGACTGGTCGTCGACGTTCTTTCAAAACTTGGTTGGAAACGTGTACTGGGGGTGTTACTTCACCGATCTACTTTCTCAAGCGCCGTTGTCAACCGCCGCCGCCGCCGCCCCCGCCGCTGCCACCCGCCCACGCGCCGCCTCTTGCACCAGCTTGATCGCGGCGTCGCCGCTCACCTCGCGCAGCACCAGCCCCCCCCCCGTCATCGCCGCCCCAGCAGACTCGACGACGACGCGCTCGACCGGCGGCCAAAAGTTGACAGCGGCGGCAACGCGCGCCCAGTCGGCGTCGTCGCCCTCGATCTCGCTTTCGCCGCACGCCGGCAGCTCGTACGCCTTGATGCCAAAGCCCGTGTGCCAGCCCGTCTGCTCGACCGTCTTTGCCCCCGAGCCGCTGCCGAGGTCGATCATGGCGCCGTGCCAGAAGGCCGCGAGCCGGCGCGCCTGCGTCTCCTCGCCTCCCCCGCCGTCGTCACCGCCGAGCGCCTCGGCCGCCGCGCCACGGACGACGTCGGCGGCGATGTCCGTGTAGGCCGCGCGCACGGACACGTTCTTCAAGGGCTGACCAACAGGCACCACCGTGAAGAAGAGCTGGATCTGTGCCTCGGCCGCGCCGCCTGCCGTTGCTGCGCCCGGCATCTTTGTTTCTTTCTTTTTTTTGACTCGATTGCTTGTGGCGCGGGCTGTCGCTATTTTTGGCGTGTTTTTGCTCTTTCAAAAAGACTTTTTTCAAGACGGGGGGTTGGGAACGTGCCGCTCAGGCAAGGATAGGAGAAATAGCGGAGGGACAGTGATTCGCGGGCTTTGGGGAGATGAGGAAGGGGATGGAGGTCCCTCAGCCATGGTGCCGCGCGAGCGTTCCCCCCTGAGTTGGTTGATTGGCGTTTTGGGTCGCCGCTCGTCGCTCAGACCCTAGTGAAAACACCTGATCCTCACGTCTTCCTTTACACGTGACGTCCACGAGCGCGAGAGAACAGGTCAGTAACCCCCTCCTCGCGCCGCGTCGTCTAGCAGCGACTGGTACGACGCGTTTTCGTCGAAGCGGCAGCGCGCTCCGGCGCCCTTGGCTGCGGTCGCCGACGGCGCCCCCCGCCGCAACAGGGCGGCCGCCGCCGCCATTGCCGCCCCATCCGCATCCCCGGCCTTGGCCGCCAGGCAGTCCGCGCCGCGCTGCGGAGGCAGCGCCTCGGACGCCGCCGCATCAGCAAGTCCCGCGGGCCCCGCCGCCGCCACAGGCGCCGCCGCCGCCGCCCTCGGCGCCTCCACGCCGAGCAGCGCCGCCAGCGCGTCGCGCGCCGCGCGCGCGGCGGCCAGCGCGGGCGCGTCCCACGCCTGCCGCTCGAACAGGAGCGCCGCGGCCGCGTCCAGGGTAGCGAGGTCGGGCAGGGGCGACGGCGCGGGCGAAGAGTCCGGGCCCGCGGCCGCCGCCGCCGCCGCCGCCGCGTCCGCGCGGGTCCCCAGCACGGCGACGTACGCCGCCTCGGCCGCCGCGCGCCGCACGCGCGGGTAGCGGTTGCCCAGGAGCGCGAGGAGCTGGCGCGCGGCGGCGGCGCGTAGATCGAGCAAGTCGGCGAGGGGAGGCAGGCGGGTCGGGGGCGAGGAGGGGCCGTCGTGTTGCCCGCCGCTGCCGCCGTTGTTTGGCGTCGGCGCCCCCTCGGCCGTCAAAGCCGAAGCAGCAGCAGCAGCAGCGGCAGCAGCAGCAGCGGCAGTAGCGGCAGCCGCAGTCGCAGACGTGACCTGATCGGTCAGCTCCGCGGCCAGCCCCGCGGCCTCGACCAGGCGGGGGACGTCGCCGCACCCGCGCACCTCGGCGCGCAGCAGGGCGACGGCAGCGGCGGCAAACGTCGTCGTCGTGGTCGCCGCCGTCGTTGTCGTCGTCGCCGCCGCCGCCACCCCGGCCTGGACGCTGGCACCGTCCGCTGCCAGCAGCGGCGCCGGGACAGGCAGCCACGCTGCGCCCCTCCCGCCCTTGCGCAGCACCAGCAGGGCCGCGTGCACCAGAGGCGTCGCCAGGCGGGCGTGCGCCGCGGCACCCGCGCCCGCGGCGTCGCCTTGCCCGCCGCCCCGGCCGCAGCGCTGGACGCGCGCCCACAGCCGGACCAGGCCCGCGGCCACGCGCTCGGCGGAGGAGGGGGCGGAGGCGGCGGCGACGGAGAAGGAGGAGGAGGAGGGGGGCGGGCAGGAGGCCGCCCGCGCGAGCGCGCGGCCCGCGGCGCGCGCGAGGGCGGCGTCAACGCCGCCCGCGGCGGCCACGACGCCCTCCAGCAGCCAGGGGTAGCGGTACGCGTCGGCGGCGGCGGCGGCAGAAGCGGCGGCGGCGGCACAGGCATAGGCAGCCTCGCCGCCCCCGTCGTTGCCGTCGTCGGCCTCCTCCCCCGCGGCCGGCGCCGGCGGCGGCAGCAGCAGCGACGCCACGGCGCGAAAGGCGCGCAGGGACGCGACGCCGGGCTCGTCCAGGTCGCGCTCGGAGAAGACGGCGCGCGAGACGGCGTCGGCGCCGGGCAGCACGCGGCGCGCCGCTAGCGCCAGCGCCGGCCCCTCGTCGTCGCCGCCGCCGATCGCCCCCCCTTTTTGCGGCCGCTGCTGCCGCAGCTGCCCCCCCTCCCCCGTGGTGCTGCTCGGGTGGTGGTTCCGGGGCGGCGGCGGCAGCACCGACCGCAGCTCGCGCAGGGCGGCGTGCCGCAGGCGCGCGATGCGGCCCAGCGCCTGCTGCAGGAGCGCGCCGACCGCGTCGCGGCACAGCGCGCGGGCGGCGGCCCTTGCGGCGGCGGCGGCGGCCCGGTCGCGGCGAGCGCCCCCCTCCTCCTCCTTCTCCTCCTCCTGCGCCGCCTCGTCCTCCTCCCCCTCCGCCGCGAGCGCCAGCGCCGGCGGCAGGGCGCGGCCGAGGGCGCCGACCGCGGCCTTGCGCACCCACGCGCCCGCGTCGCCGCGGCTGTCGGTGGTGCAGTCGCGGCACGCGGCCAGGAGGGCCGGGAGCACGACGCCCGGCAGCAGGGCGCGGTCGGGCTGCCGCCGGCGGGCGTTCGAGGCCGCGTCCGCTTCGTCGTCTTCGCAGCCCTCGCCGCCGCCGCCGCCGCCGCCGTCGTCGCTGCCGCGCCCCCCTTCCTCCTCCTCCTCCTCCTCCTCGTCCTCCGCGTCCTGCCGCCCGCCGTCCGCCGGCGGAGATTCCGTTGTCGCGGTCTTTGGCCTGGCCGAGGGCCGCCGCCGCCACAGCTCGCCGCACACCCGCCCGAGCGCGGCGGCGGCCTCGGCGCGCGCCTCGGCGTCTCGGCACTCTGCCGGGAGGGGGAGGGGGAGGGGCAGGGGGGCGCTGTGGGGGGAAGGAGGAGGGGGGAGGAAAAGGCCCGCTTCGTCCGCCGCCGCGGTCGGGGCGTCCGGGTCGGCCAGGTCGGCGCCCTCGAGAGAGGCGGCGGCCAAGGCGCGCAGCAAGGCTTGCGGGCGCGAGCGGCGGCGCTCCGAGAGCACGACGCCGTCGCTGCTGCCGTCGTCGTCGGCAGCGGCGGGCGGCGACGGCGGCAGCGGCGGCTGCAGCAGCAGCAGGGCGGCCGGCAGCGCCCCGAGCGCGCCCGCGGCGCCGCGGCGGTGAACGGGCAGCGGGTCCGAGAGCAGGCGCTCGGGCCAGGTTCGGTCGACGAGCGCCTCGAGGGCGGGAAGCTCCGCGGCTGCGATGGCGTCGGCCTCGCCGGCAACGACCGCCCCCGCCCCTGGCCCGTCCCCCCTTGCCGCCGCCCTCGCCGCGGCCACCCCCGTCGTCGCCGCCACCGCGCCGACCAGCGCGCGCGCGTACGCGCGCAGGGCGGCCGCGCCGGCCTTGCGGACGCGCTCCGAAGGGTGCCGCGCGCAGTCGTCCAGCAGCAGGCGCGCGGCGCTGTGGTGCGCCGCGTCGAGCGGCAGGAACCACCCGCCCGCGCCAGGGGCCTCTTGCCGCCGGGCGCCCGCGCCGCGCCTCCCGCGGCCCGCCTCCTGCGCCCGTGACACGCCCTCGAGCAGGCGCGCGGCCGCCTCGCGCACGGCCTCGCCGCCGCGCCCGCGGTACAGGCCGCATGCAGCCACGCGAGGCAGCAGGGCCGCGGCGGCGGCGGCATCGGCCGGGCGCAGCCGGAGGAGCTCGGAGGGGGCCGCAGGCGCCCCCGCCGCCGCCGCCGCCGCCGCCGTGGCCGCCGCTGTGGCCGCCGCTGCCGGCGGGCGAGGAGCCGACCACCACCGCGCGTGCGCGCTCGCGAGCGCCGGCAGCACCTCTCCCAGGGCCAAGAGCGCGCCCGTGCGCTCCTCGAGGGTCGAGTCGGGGCCCACGCGCGCGAGCAGCGTCTCGACGGCGCCACCGTGCCCGATCAGCAGCGCAATGCCGCCGCCCTCGCCCTCGCCCTCGCCCTCGCCCTCGCCCTCGCCCTCACCCTCGCCCTCGCCATTGCCCTCGCCGTCGCCCCCGCCACCGCCGCCGCCGCCGCCCTCGCCGCCGCCCTCGCCGCCGCCCAGCAGCAGCGCCGGCACTAGCGCCGCCAGCGCCCGCGCCGCCAAGGCGCGCGTCCCGCGCGCGTCCCAGTGCCGCAGCTGCCGCCCGACCAGCGCCCCCACCAGCGCCGGGCGGTACCCCCCCCGCGGGCCGAGCGCTGCGACCGCCGGCGCCACCCGGAGCGCCGCGCGCGCCGCCTGGCCCACGGATGCGTACTGGGCCACGTGCAAGGCTTCGAGCCCGTGCGCCAGGCACTCGCCGCCCAGGCGCCCGACAGCCTCCTGGAAGGCGGCGGCGGCGGCGCGCCGGCAGTTGACCTCGCGGTCGTAGCAGGCGGCGGACAGCAGCGCCGGCGCGAGGTGGCCGAGGAACGCGCGCTCGACGGCAGAGGCGGCGGAGGCAGAGGCGGCGGCAGAGGCGGCGGCAGAGGCAGAGGCGGCAGAGGACGGATCGGCGCCGCCTCCTGCCCCGCCTCCTCCTCCTCCTCCTCCGCCAAAGGCGCGGGCCAGGGCCCAGCACGCGTAGGCGGCCGCGTCGCGCACGTGCGCCCCGACCGAGTGCGCGGCGCCCCCGCCGCGCGCGGGCGCGTCGAACGCCAGGGCGCGCGCCAGCAGCGGCGCCGCCTGCGCCAGCCGCGGCGCGGGCAGGCACCCGCGGCGCGCGAGCTCGGCCAGGGCCAGGCACCCGCCGTGCCACGCGGCGTCGGACCCGCCCTCGGCGAAGAAGGGGGGCAACAGCACAGACGCGGCGACCTCGTCGGCCAGCGCGCGCGAGGGCAGCGCGGCGGCCACCCGCGCCACCCCCTTTGCGCCGGACCATCGCACGACCGTGTCGCGGTCGCCGAGCGCGCCCGCGTCCAGCAGGCAGCCGAGGGCTCCCTCGACGGCCTCGTGCAGCACGAGGCTCTCGAGAGCGCCCTCGTCGTCGTCGCCCGCCGGGCCGCCGCGCGCTGCCGCCGCCGCCGCCTCTGCCGCCGGCGCCTCTGCCGCGCGGTCTGGGGCGGCGGCGGCAGACGGCGCGGCGTCAACGCCGTAGGCCGACGAGGCGGCGCCGGCGCCCCGGGCGGGCGGCAGCAGCGCCAGGGCCACGCGCTGCGCGAGCTTGGCGACGAGCTTGCGCGCCAGCGGGCTCGCCGACAGCAGCGGGTGCCCCCCGCCCCCCCCCACCCCGCCGCCGCCCCCCTGACCCTGCTCCTGCAGCAGCAGTTGCTCCAGCTGCGCCCAGACGCGCGCCGCCAGCGGCGCGCTCGCCGACCGCGGCCCGAGCTTGAACGCCAGGCCCAGCGCCCGCAGCGCGCCGGGGGCGAGGAAGGTGGCGCGGGCGGCGGCCTGCGCGGGAGGGACGCCGTCCGTGGGAAATGGGGGCCAGGAGAGCAGGGGGGGGTTGCCCGAGGCGGGGGCCGGCAGTGGGGCCGCTGCCGCCGCCGCCGCAGAGGCCGCCGCCGAGGCCGCCGCCGAGGCCGCCGCCGCCGCCGCTGCTGCCCCCGCAGCAGCGCCGGGCGGCGGCGTCGGCGTCAGCGCCTCTGCCGCCCGCACTAGCGCCTCGAGCTGCCAGTCGAAGAACTCGCCGAGCAGGTCGGCCATGTCCGGGCGCGTGAGCAGGCGCGCGAGCACGAGCGCGGCCATCTCGCGCGCGGCGCCCGTCTCGTGCAGCCGCGCGGCGCAGGCCGACGCAAGGCGCCGCGCGAGCGGCGGCGGCGGCGGCCGAGACGGCGGCGACAAGGACGACGAGGCCACATTCACATTGCCGCCGCCGCCGCTCGCCGCCCCGTCCAGGCTGCTGTCGAGCACGGCCAGGTCAAACGGCGCGAGGGCCAGCAGCGACAGCCACAGCAGCACGACCGCCTGCGCCTCCTGCCACGGCCACGCGCGGGCTGCCGCGCCCTCGGCCGCAGACCAGGCCGACGCGCCGGCGGCGGCGCTGCCGGCGCCGCCGCCGCTTTGGCCGTCCTCTGGCGCGGCCTCCGCGCGCTGGGCCGCCGCCGCCGCCGCCTTTTCCGCCGCCTCGAGCCGCAGCAGCAGGCCCAGGGCCACCTCGAGGTCCGCGGCCTCGTGCGTCAGGAACCGCGCCACGGCCTTGGCCCCGCGCACCGACACGACCGCGCCGAGCAGCCGCCCGACGTCGAGCGCGGCGGCCGCCTCGGCCGGCGGCAGCGGCGGCGCGGCGGCGCCGGCGCCCGGCGGGGGCGCCGGCTGGCGCTCGGCGGCCAGGGCCGCGCGCCGGCGCAGGAGGCGCGCGAGCGGGGACACGAGCGCCTCGAGGTGTCCGTCCAGCAGCTGCGGCTGCTCCTGGTACTTCGAGAGCTGCGTTTTATTGTTTTGCCTTGTTGTGTGAGGGAGGAGAGGGGGCGACTGCGTGAGCGACGGGCCGCGGCGGCGATTGCAAGACGGCGGCGGACGAGCGCGCGCTGCGACCGCGCTCTTGTCTTTCTTTTGTATTTGGGGATGCGCGCGCCCGCCGACTCCCCCCAGCGACCCGCAAGACTCAACGATCTGCTTGAAGCGCTCGTGCACGGCGGGCGCCTCCGCGCCCTCGGACGCCACCACGCGCGCGACCAGCCCCTCGAGCACCCCCGCCTCCTCGACCCAGTCCTGCTCGTGCAGCACGTCGTCTTGCGCGGCCGCGCGGTCGTCCTCGTCCTCCATGAGCACACGGGATCGCTCGCGTTGCACCAGAGCTCGCGCAGTGGCCGCGTGTGGCTCGGCCTTATGCCGGCTGTTTGAAGTTTGGGCGGGAGAGAGGGAGGAGGGACAGTGGATGTCTGTCCCTCTTTGTTTGAATCGATGCGTGTCTTGTTCGTTCTGGTTTACTTGAGAAGGACTAGGAGCAGCGAGTGATGCAAGACAAGTCGGTCGCCGGCTAGTCTAGGGGCGCGTGCCAAAAAGGGGCGCGAGAGAGGGGGCAGTTCGCGACTCCGAACGGCGCGCGTGGTTGGCGACGCCGCCGCCCCATCAGTTGCCGCTACCGCCGCCGCCCCGCCGGACCCTGCCGCCGCTGCTGCTGCTGCTGCTCCTGCTCTCGCCTGTGCGCCAGCACCGCGTCCGCCGCGCGCCCCATCGCCGCCTCGGCCCCGGCCTCGCCCGAGGGGGACGCCGGCGGCGACGATGAGGCGCGCAGCAGCAGCGCGATGGCCACCGCGCGCTCGCGGCCGCCCATCGGCGCCGCGCCGCGCCGCGCCAAGCGCGCGTCCAGCGCGCCGAGCAGCGCGCGCCAGTCGGCGTCCAGGTCGCCCTCGTCGTACTCGCTCTCGAGGTCGTGGGACTGGGACCGCGAGGAGGAGGTGGGGGGCAAGGGGGAGGGGGGCGCCGCCGCCGCCGCCGCCGCCGCTGATGATGCCGTCCCTGCGGCCGTCGCGGGGGGGTAAGGGTTGCCGGCGGTCGCAGCCGCTGCCCTGCCCGGCGAGGGTGACGACGGCGACGAGTAGGGCTGCTGTTCTTCCTGCTGCTGCTGTTGCTCCTGTTGCTGTTGGTGCAGCTGAAACGGCGAGGCGACGGCCGGGCTGCGCGGCGGCGGGAAGGCGCGCATCGCTGCGTCCGATCCCCGGCCCATGCCGCCATCTGCGGCGGCCGCTTGGTCGGCCGCCGCCGGCCGCCGACCGACCCCCCCGAGGGGGGCCGACGGCGGCGACGCGGCCGAGTCTGGCGGCGGCGGCGTGGGCGCGGCGGCCGCGGTGCCGTCGCTCGACAGCGGCGAGGGCAGGCGGCGCAGGGCCATGGGCGCGGCGGGGGGCCCGGACAGCGGGTGCGCGTCCGGGGACAGCCGATGCTGCTGGTGCTGGTGCTGCTGGTGCTGCCAAGGGACCGCCGGGGGCGCCGGCCGGCGGGCCGCGGCGAGCGGCGAGAAGAAGGCCGGAAAGGGCGCCGCCGCCGCCGCCGCCGGCCGCCCTGACGCCACCGCCGGCCCGGCGTCCGACGACATGCTCGCGTCCAGCGACGCCGTCACCTGGAACAGCGGGTTGGTCCGGAGCGGGGGCGGCAGCAGCCCCTGCCCCTGCCGCTGCTGCCGCTGCTGCTGCTGCTGCTGCTGCTGCTGCTGCGGGGGGGGCGGGTAGGGCGGGTAGCCGCCGGCGCCGCTCTTGTGGCTGCTGCCGGTGGCGCCCGCGGCCACGGCCGCCGCGTACGCCCGCCGCTCCGGCGTCGTCACGAGCACCAGGACCTCGCCCGTCTCGGTGCGCTGGATGGCCGAAGCGTTACCGCCGCCGCCGCCGCCGGCCGAGAAGCGCGACTTGCCTCCGCTGCCGTGCGGCGGCGGCGGCGGCAGGGGCGCCATCGCGACCCCCCCCGCGACGCCCGGCACGCCGCGGCCGCTGCTGCCGCGGTGGTGGGGGCGCGCTTCCTGCAGCCCTTGGCGCCGTTCGCGGCGGCGGCGCAGGCAGCACTGCGCCAGCAGCGTCAGCGCCACGCCGAGCGCGATGCCCCCCAGCGCGCCGACGACGATCCATCCCGCCGAGGGCACGCCGCCGAGCGGCTCTGCGCACGCGGCGGCGGCGGCGGCGGCGGCGCTCGGCGTTGGCGGCGCGGCTTGCGTTGGCGTCGGCGTTGGCGCCAATGCTGCTGCTGCTGCTGCCTCCGGCGCTCCCGCGGCCGCCGCCGCCGCTTGCATGAGCGCGCGGTGCATGGCTGCCGCGCGGGTGTTTGTCGTGTGTGTGTCTCACGGACCCGCGAGATGAGGAGGGCGGCGTTGCAGTAACAGCTGTTGTCTCTTTCTTTTTCAAACTGTGTCAGAGCTGTTTTGCCCGACACGGCGGCGCCCGCAACGGTGGGATTCGGAGAGATGTAAGCCTAGGTAGGGCTTTGCAGCGTCGTCTGATATTGGGGGGGCGGAAGGGTGTGGGCGTTTGTCCTCGTTCCCAGGCGGATGGTACCTGGCCCGCCGCTCGCCCGCGCGCAAGCCGGCGGCGCCTGCGCGGCTGCGCAAAAACTCTTCCGCTCGCTCGCTCTTTTTTTTCAAACGCTCACGCCCCCCGGTGCTCGCTGACCAGAGTACCCATCGCCGAGCAATCGTCTCGCTTCGCCGGCCCTCGCATCGGGGGGTTGCTCACACCGACGCATCACGTACCCCGGTACGCGCACACACACCACATTCCTTGACACTTTCGTGCAACCCCCATTCGCGCGCCCCTCGCGCGCGACTTGGGCGGTACCACCCGTCGCGCGCGTCACACAAGGGTCGCTGGAATCGGGACGCGGCGGCGTGAAGGCGGCGGGACCGCGCTCCTTGACCCCGCACCCCACCAAAAGCGCGTCACATCGGTTCGCTTTACGTGTCTTGACCACCGGCCCGTCATCATGGAAGGCACGCGGCCGGCGGGCGAGGCCCCGGCCCCGTCGCCAGGCCCACCGCCGCCGAGGACGAAAGAGGTTGAGGCGGCGCCCGCCGTCGGCGGCGGCGGCGTCTCAGCTCCCGGCCCAACGGCGGTGGCGGCGGCAGCGTTGCAAACGGCCGCCCCCGCCGGACCGACCGAGCGGCCGCCCCGCCCGCCCGTCTACCCGGGCGCCAGCGGGCGGGCGGGCCCCGGCAACGGCAGCGGCAGCGGCGGAGGCGGAGCGGCCGTCCCGGCCCAGCTGCAGCAGCAGCAGCAGGTCGAGGACGACGACAACGGCGACGCATTCCCCGGCGCACCGGCGGCGGCGGCAGCGGGCGGCGCCGGCGGCAGCGGGCGCCCGTGGCCGCCGCCCCTGCGCACGGGGCAGCCCGGCGCGTCGCCGCGCGGCCCGAGCCCGCGCGCGGGCGCCGCCGCCGCGTCCCCCGGCCTTTTTTTCGTGCACCGCGTGCTGTCGGGCCCCATGCTGTCGAGCCGCGTCTCGTTCGAGGCGCGCGACGACGACGACGACGACGACGCGAGCTCCTCGGCCGCCGCGGGCGGGGGCGGCGAGGGCAGCGGCAGTGGCAGCGGCAGCGGGAGGAACCGGCGGCTGGCGGCGCGGCTGCTGGCGGCGCAGCAGCAGGCGGCGCAGCAGCGCGTGGAGGAGCAGGCGGAGGAGGAGGAGGAGGAGCAGGCCGAGCAGGAGAGGGCGGCGGAGCAGCAGCGGCAAGCGGTGGCGGCGGCGAGCGCGGCGGCTGGAGGAGCGTCTGCAGTCGCCGCCGCCGCCGCCGCAGCTGCAGCAGCAGGAGCAGGCGCGGCCGAAGGAGCAGCAGCATCGAAAGCAGCAGCAGCAGCACCAGCATTGGGCGCGGCAGCTCCTCCCGCGGCCCTCCTGCAACCGCCCTCCCCGATGGCCCCCCCGCTGTCCCCAGCCGCCGGCGGCTTTGGCAGCGGCCTCTCCTCCGGCCAGCAGCCGACGCCCTCGCCGGCCGGCGGCGGCGGCGGCGGCGGCGGCCTGTCTCTGTCGTCGCACCCGCACCAGCACCACGCGGGCGGCGGCAGCGCCCTTTCCTCCGAGCACGAGGCGCGCTACCGTGCGTGGCGCGCCGCCCACCCGTGCGCCTTGGAGCGCTTTGACGACATGCTCGTGCGGGCGGCGTTCGGGGGGGCGGCAGCAGCCACAGCAGCAGGAGCCGGGGCGGCGTTCGGGGGGGCGGCAGGAGCCACAGCAGCAGGAGCCGGGGCGGCGTTCGGGGGGGCGGCAGGAGCCACAGCAGCAGGAGCCGGGGCGGCGTTCGGGGGGGGGGCAGGAGCCACAGCAGCAGGAGCCGGGGCGGCGGCGGCGGCGGCAGCAGGCAGCATCGACGGCGGCGGCGGCGCCGCGCCCGAGCCGCGCCCGCATCGTCAGCAGGGCGAGGCCCCGCGCCCGCGCCGCCGCCCCCGCCGCGTCGCCGTCTTCCTCGACTACGACGGCACCCTCGCGCCCATCGTCAGCAACCCGGACGAGGCCCACATGCCGCCCGGCATGCGCGGCGCCGTGCGCCGGGTGGCGCGTTTATTCCCCACCGCCATCATCAGCGGGCGCGGGCGCGAGAAGGTGCAGGCGTTCGTGCGGCTGCCGGAGCTGTTCTACGCCGGGTCGCACGGCATGGACATCGCCGGGCCCGCGCCGGCGGCGGAAAAGGAGACGGAGGGGCGGGGAGGGGAGGGCGCGGCGGGCGGCGGCGACGGCGAATGCGGCGGCGGCGGCGGCGGCGGCGGCGCAGGCGATGGCGCGACAGCGGCGGCGGCGGCAAGAACGAGCACCCCTCTGCACCAGCCCGCGGCCGAGTACCGCCCCCTGATCGACGCCGTGCACGACGACCTCCGCGAGCGCCTCGCGTGCATCCCCGGCGCGTCCGTCGAGCACAACGTCTTCTGCGTCTCGGCGCACTACCGCAACTGCGCGCCCGAGCGCTGGCCAGAGGTGGTGGCGGCGGTCGAGGCGGTGGTGGCGGCGCAGGGGGCGGCGGCGGCGGCGGCGGCGGCAGTGGGGGCGGCGGCGGCGGTGGCGGCGGCGGCGGCGGCGGCGGCGGCGGCGGGCGGCCCCTGCACGCTCGGAGCAGGCGGTGCTGGTGCCTCGGGCGGTGGCGCGGTGGGCGCAGCGGCGCCGCCGCCCTTGTCGCAGCAAGGAGGATCTGGTGGAGCTGGACTGGCGGCCCAGGCCCCTGCGGCGGCGGCGGCGGCGGCGGCGGCCGCCGTCAACCCGCTGCGCGTGACGCGCGGGCGCAAGGTGCTCGAGGTGCGGCCGCGCGTGGCGTGGGACAAGGGCGCGGCGCTGCTGCACCTGCTCGAGGCGCTGGGGCTGAGGCGGGTGGGCGGCGGCGGCGGCGGCGCGGCGGCGGCAAAGGGGGGAGCTGCCGGAGCTGCGGGCGGCGGCGGCGGCGGCGGCGCGATCGACGGCCGCGAAGACAGCGAAGACGGCGGGGACGACGACGACGACGACGTGCTCGCGCTCTACATCGGCGACGACAAGACGGACGAGGACGCGTTCCGTGCCCTCGCCCCCCCTCCCGAGCTGGTGGCGCTGTCGGCCGCGGCTGCCGCGGCCGGCGCGGCCGAGGCGCGCGCGGCCGTTGCGGCCGGCCTGCTCGCCGGCGCGGGCGCGGCCGCCGCCGCCGCCGCCGCCGCGCCCCCGGCCGAGCCCGAGCGAGACCCCTCGGGCGGGCCCGGCGTCCGCCGCGCCTGCGGCCTGGGCGTCCTCGTGAGCGACCGGCCAAAGCCCACCGCCGCCACCCTGACCGTGCGCTGCCCGCACGAGGTGCGCCTGCTGCTCGAGAAGCTGGCGGCCTACGGCGCCTCGCCAGAGTCGGCGTGGCAGCGGCTGGCGGCGGCGGCCGAGGGGGACGAGAACAAGGGGGACGAGGCAGTAGGGGGCGGCGGCGGCGGCGGGCGGGGGCGGGGGCGCGGGGCGCGCGCCAATGGTTGGGCGCTCGCTGGAGACGACAAAGGGGGCGGCGGTGACGATCACGAAGAATAGTCTTGACGACACGAATGGTGCGATGATCCCTCCGATCATCATCTCGACGTGGAAAGAGAGACGATGTGACATCCCGGTCGTGCCTCGAAAGGCCGCGATTTGGCGGCGGCGTAGACGCCCTTCTCAAATGCTCCCGGGCGCCCCTCGTCCCCCCTTTGCTCCCTCACGCGGCCACTTTACGCGCGACATCGCCAGCGCTTCCACACAGTCCACGTTACTCGAGCGGCACCCGTGATGACCGCCCACGACGCCGAACAACATTGCCGTCGGGAGGCGAGGGCCCAAAACTCCTTGTTCTTGACTCTTTGTTGACGCCGTCCCCTTGCCCCTCCAGCGGGCCGTCGCGCCTTGCTCATCGCCTGGTGCTCGCCGTATCCGCGCGCGCGCGAGCGCGGGGCGAGCTGCGGGCACCAGCAAACGCCGGGAAGAAAGCCGAAACGCTCCCGGCCCCCCCTCCTCCTCCTCCTCCTCCTCCGTCACCCGCCCTCGGGATGGAGCAGCCACAGCACCAGCGGCAGCAGCAGCAGCAGCCGCAGCCGCAACTCGTCGTCGTCCGCGTGCGCTTCGCCGACGGCGCGCAAGACCTGGTCGTGCCGCTGCCCGGCGAGCCGGCACCGGCGAGCGCCGCCGCTGCCGCCGACGGCGCCTCATCAGCAGCGGCAGCCTCATCAGCAGCGGCGCCGCCGCAGCCACACCAAAACAACCAACAGCACCCGTGCGACTACGGCATCGTGCTGCAGGCCGTGCGGCGGCACCGCGGGTGGCTCCCACCTCGCGTCGTGCGGCTCATCCGCGCGGGCAAGGAGGTCTACGCGGGCGACCGCGTGCTCGCCTCGCACGGCGCTCCCTCCTCGCTGTCTTCGTCCTGGTCGTCGTCGTCCGGCCGCAACGACACCGGCAGCGGCGGCGGCGGCGGCGGCAATGGCCGCAGCCGCGCCTCGGTCGTGACGGTGCACGCCGTCGTCGCCGAGCCTCCGCTCGGCCCCGCGCGCAGACCCGATGACGGCGCCGACCTCAAGCGTGCCGCCGCCGGCCACCGCCACGGCCGCGACGCCGGCGGCGGCGACGACCGCGACGCCGACGAGCGCGACGACGACGACGAGCCCGCGGCCGCGGCCGCCGCCGCGGCCGCCGCCGCCGCCCGCGCCGCCGCGCTCGGCTATTACGCGCGGCGGCAGGCCCTGAGGCTCGGCGGCGGGCCCATGAGCCCCTGGCGCATCCTCCGCCTTGCTCTGCTGGCGGGCCCGCTGCGTGCGGCCGCGCGGCTGGCGGCCTTGGCGCCGCCGCCGCCGCCCGAGCCGCAGCCGCGGCCCCACCGCCCCGCGCGCGGCGCCGCGCTGCTCGCCTGGGCCGCCTTTGCCCTCGGCGCCCTGTGGCTGCTGCTGGCGGCGGCGGCCCCTTTATTCGACCGCACCGCCATCGTCGTGCTCTCGCTCACCTCGGCCGCCTTCCTCATCCCCTGCGCCGTCTCCTCGCTCCCGACGATGAACGGGGCGCCGGGGCCGCTGGTCGGCGGCGTGCCGGGCCCCCGCTCGGCGGGCGCGATGGTGTCGGCGGCCGCGGGCGTGGCCGGCACGGCGGCCGCGATCCGGATCCAAAACGCGCTGGGGGCGTGGGCGTCCGCCTCGGCGCTCGGCGGCGGCGGCGGCGGCAGTGGTGGCGGCGGGGGCGGCGGCGGCGGCGGCGGTTTGGGCAGCAGGCGAGGAGGAGCAGGAGGAGGAGCAGGAGGAGGAGGTCCCGCGGTAGCACGAGCAGAGCCGGGCTTCCTCTGGCCGCCGCCCGTCGACCACTACCCGCCCGTGGACGTCGGGTCCGCCACGACCGACCTGATTATGCTCCGCCGGCGCGCTGCCGCCGCCGCCGCCGCCGCCTCCGCCTCGCCGGGCGCGGCCGGCGCAGGCTCGAGCGGCGCGGGCGAGCGGGCCGCCGCCGCCGCCGCCGTCCGCGGCCCCGTCCCCTCGCCCGCCTCGTTTCCCCTCTCGCCCATGTCGGTGGCGCAGGCGGCGCAGGAAACGCGGCAGCTCGGGCCGCCGTCTTTCGCCTCGGGGGTGCCCCCGCGGCCGCGGGCGCCGGTGAGGCCTGGCCAGCGCGCACTGGCAACGGCCGCGCCCTCCGCGGTCGCCCCGACGTCCGACGCGGTCTCGCCGGCATGATGGCGATCGTCTGGTCATGGTGCTGACCCGCCCTCCCCAAACAAGCAAACAAAAGGAAAGAAGAGAAGAAAAAAAAGAGAGAAAGAGGGAGAAGGCCGCTTGTGTAGCAATAAAATTTCCGTTGTAGTCGGTTGTTGTAACACCCCATTACATGGTGGTCAGTCAGAAGCCAGAAGGTGAGCGGCTGGGAACGTACGCCGATGATGCGTCGGCCGGGGGGGTCGTCGTCGCCGGCGTGCTGGCGTCGTCGTCGGTCCTCTGGCTCATGGCGCCGCGGCCGCCCCGACCTCCCCGCCCTTATCGGCGCCGGCCGCCGGCCGCTCCTCCGCCCCTTCGTCCTCCCCCTCGGCCTCCTCCCCCTCCTCTTCTCCGTCGTCGCCAGCGCGCCCGACAAGCCCCGCGCCCACCCCCCGCGGCCGCGTGATCGCCCGGATCAGGAAGTGGGGCGAGTTGACGCGCGGGAACAGCGCCAGCCGCTCGCGCGCGTGGCCGCGCGCTAGGCCCGCCGCCGACGCCTCGGCCCGCGCCACGGCCAGGTCCAGCCGCGCGCAAAAGGCGGCGAGGCCGTCGGCGTGCTGGCAGGCGGCGCGGAGGGCGCGGTCGCAGGCGGCCCGGGCGGGGCCCGGGGCAGCGGACGGGTCGGCGTCGGCGGCGGCCTCCGCCTCTTCGGCCTTGCGCGCCGCCGCCGCCTCGTCGGCCGCGGCTGCGTCGGCGTCCGGCCCGCCCTCGAGAGGGGGCGGGGGCGGCGGCGGCGAGTGGCGCTCGCGCAGCGACAGCCACGCGGCCTCCTCGGCCAGCAGCTGCTCGCGCTTAGCCCGCAGCCCGGCCTCGAGGCGCGCGACGGCCTCGGGCCCGCTGGCGGCGGCGGCGGCGGCGGCCGCGAGCGCCTCGGCGACGCCGCCGCCTCCGTTGGCTGCTGCTGCCGCCGCCGCTGCCCCTCCTCCTGCCCCTGCCCCTGCTGCGTTGGACGGCCCCGCCTCCTGCTCTTGCTCCTGCCGCCGCCGCTGCGCCTCCTGCGCCTGCTGCCGGCGCTGCGCCTCCTCGAGCTTGGCCGCAAACCGCTCGGCCACCGCGTCGGCAGCGGCCGTGATGCCTGCGGCGGCCCGGGCCTGCGCCTGCGCCGCCCCCGGCGCGGCCGCCGGTCCCGATGCGGCGGCGGCGGCGGACGCCGTGGCCGCCTTCTGCATCTCGGTGGTCACAAACCACCGCACCAGGTAGACAATCTCGCTGCGCGGCATGCTGTAGGCCTGCCCCGGCACCGCGGCCGGCGGGGCAGGCGGCGCGGGCGTTGGCGAGGCGGGGCGCTGCTGCTGCCGCTGCTGCTGCTGCTGCTGCTGGTGCTGGTGCTTGAGCGGGCCGCCGCCGCCGCCCGCAGAGGCAGGCGCCCCGGGCGACATGCCCGAATGGCAGGCCGAGCGCGGGCGCGCGCCCAGGAGACCGGGCGAGGGCGCCGACTTGCCGATGAGGGTGGTGGCTGCTGCTGCTGCGGCGGCGGCGGGCGCGGGCGACGCCTGCGGAGGGGCGGCCTCGGCCAGCGGCGGCGCGCCGCCCGCCGCGCGGCGCTTCTTGCGCTTGAACTCAAAGCCGAGGCCCGGGATCTCGACGAACTCGCTGTGCTTGGTCGACCTTTTTACGACCTCGTGCGTCACCTGTGTGTTGTGTCGATGAATGGTTGGGAGGAAGAGGTGAGCTGGCGTTTGCCCCTCTCTTTTTTGGTTTGAAAATTGTTCGCGTGGCCCTCCAGGTCCTCCGACATCGGTCCGGCCGAGCGCCGATGCGATGCCCATGTTGGAACGTGTTCAGCAAGCACCCGACTCACGTCCGTGCCCGACAGGACCGCCGGCCCGCCGGAAGCCATGGTTTCTCCTTCCTTTGTTGTTGTTGTTCTGTCCTTGTCTTTTCCGTTCCCTTTCCGTTCCCGCGCAGCGCCGTGAGCAGCGTCGCGTTTGTTCGTGGGTGATGACGGGTATGGGCGCGCGTGGTCTGAGAGGATGTGTGTCTCGTGTCTCCCTCGGCTCGTCAGAGGGAGGGATAGAAGGGGGACGTCAGCGGCTGTCGGGACTCGAGTCGTTTCAAACACGTCTTCTACCGGCGCCGTTTTTCTCGCTCGTCGCTGAAAAGGGCGGGCTTGGGTGCCTGGACGCAAATTGCACCTGCTACCACCGACGCGCCGAATGCTGCAAGCTGCATGGCCTCCCGAGTCACCGCCACCAGGCCCGAGCTCGCGGGCAAGGGCTGCGCAGGCCCCCCCCGCCCTCGCTCTCACCGCGCACCCCGGCCCGTCGTCTGCGCCGGCGTCGGCCCGTTCGCTGGCCGCCGCGAGCGGGCGAGCGAGCGACGCTCGCCGAGCGTCGACAACGAAAAGAACAAAACGACCTGCCCCGCCTTGCCCCCGACGTCCACACAGCACGCCCGCAGCGATCCGAACTTGCCAGCGACGATCTCTCATGCCCTCGTTGCATCCATCGACAACCATTAAACCCTTCCTTGAATTGAAAAGGGAAGAAAGCAAAACCCCAGTAGATTGCCCCCCCCTCTCCCAATCGCCAGGGATCTAATCCAGCCGCAGCGATGCTCCAATCCTCGAGCTCAATGGCGGCGGGCGTGCCCTCCTCCTCGTCGGCCGCCTCCTGGCCGCGCGCCGCCGGCGGGCTCTCGGCCTCTGCCCGTCGCGTTCGTAGCGGCAACGTGACCCCCCCCCTCATCCTCCCCCCTCTCCGCGCGGTCGCGGCCCCTTCCTCGTCCGCCCCGGCCGCCCCCGCCGACACCCCGGGCTGGTACAGCGCCCAGGACGTCAAGCCCCCGCGCCACGGCAAGCACTTCCTCCACCTCGACGACTTTTCCAAGGACGAGCTCGAGGACATGCTCGCGCGCGCCCGCGACGCCAAGCGGCGCCTGTACGCGCGCGACGCCGCGTTTCGGCCTTTTGAGGGCCTATCGCTCGCGATGATCTTCACCAAGCCCTCGGCGCGCACGCGCGTGTCGTTCGAGACGGTGAGAATGGCGGGCGGTCTTGTGGGGGTCGTTTCGCTCGTGCTGTGCGAGAGGCTCTTGAAAAGGAGACACGTCGCGTTCGCGTTTGTCTTCCCTGTTTCTTCTTTCCGACTAAACAAGCGCTTTCCCCCATAATCAACCCCACAAAAAAAAAAACGCGACCGCGCTTCCACAGGGCTTCTTCCGCCTGGGCGGCCACGCCGTCTACCTCGACCCCAACACCATCCAGATCGGCAAGCGCGAGCCCACGCGCGACATCGCCCGCGTGCTCAGCGGCTACAACGACGCCATCATGGCGCGCCTCTTCTCGCACGACGACCTGCTCGAGCTCGCGCAGTACAGCGACGTGCCCGTCATCAACGGGCTGACCGACTACAACCACCCGTGCCAGATCATGGCCGACGCCCTCACGGTGCTCGAGGTGAAAAAAGCGGCCTCGTTCGCCGGGTTCAAGGTGGCCTACGTCGGCGACGGCAACAACATGGTGCACTCCTGGATGCGGCTGGCGCGCGTCCTGCCGCTCGAATTCGTGTGCGTGTGCCCTCCCGGTTACGAGCCGGACGCCGCGACCACCGCCGCCGCGCAGGCGTCCGCCGCCTCTGTGGGCTCCAAAGTCACGGTGACCAGCGACCTCGACGCCATCAAGGGCGCGGACGTGGTCTACACGGACGTGTGGGCGTCGATGGGCCAGAAGGACACGCTGGACGAGAAGAGGCGCGCGTTCGCCCCTTACCAGGTGGACGAGGCGGCCATGGCGCTCGCGGGCAAGCAGGCCACCTTCATGCACTGCCTGCCCGCCGAGCGCGGGCTCGAGACGACGGACGGCGTCATGGAGTCGGCGGCGTCCGTGGTGTTCCGGCAGGCGGAGAATCGCATGCACGCGCAGAACGGCGTGATGCTGCACTGCCTGGACGCGGGGCACCTGGGGCCGCGGGCCTAGTACGCGGGGGGGCACTAGCGCGTCGTGGCAGTGGGGCAGGCGCCAGTAGTGGGCGTAGGTAGGGCGCGCGCGCCTTGCTTTGGGGGGGGGGTTCCAGGCCCAGGACTGCCACTGGACAGCAGATCCAAAAGAGGGCGGGTTGATTTGTTTTGGCGCGCGGTGCACGGGCCCCGTTGCCGCGTCGGCCATCTTGAGAGAGTGCCCGCGTTGACGGTTGCGGCACCGAGGAGCTTCATCGCTCAGAAGGGGTTGGACACTGACCGGACCCTGTCGAGACTCGCCGCGTGATCTCTGGAGCCATGCGCGGTACTTTGTCACTCAACGCCACCACCCGCGGAAGCACGTCCTCGCCGAACGGCCAAATGCGTCGTGGGCGGCGTGGCGACGACGTGCTTCCGCGGGTGTGGTGCGCGCGGAACAACGTTCCGCGCAATGCTCTAGAATTACGCGGCGGATCGACGGGTCACTTTCCCAGTCACTTTCCAACTCCAAATTCGCGCTGAACCTCTCCTCGGCGCCGCCGCCGTCAACGCGGGCACTCGCGCTTGAGACCCCAAAAACTGCGGGCGCCTGGTTTTCTCCTCTCTCTCTCTCTTCCCTCTCTCTCTTGCTCCCATCCCCTGTAATCATAAGACAACACTGCGGAGAGGATCGGCCTCGCCTTACACATTGCTGGAGAAAGACAAAGATAGAGATACGAACGCCAAACGAAATCGAGTTCAGGCACAGGGAAGGAGAAGAAACGCGGGGGGGGCGGCGGGCGGGGAGGCGGATGGAAAAAAAGACACCGGACCGTCCTCGCTCGCTCCCTCCCCGCTCGCTCTCTTTTCACTTCTCACTCGACCTTGGTCACCATGAACTTGCTCAGGTCCTGGCGGTGCCCGTTGGTCCGGCGGTAGTGCTTCTTCGGCTTCATCTTGTACACCAGCACTTTTGGGCCGCGCAGCTCCTCGAGCACCTCGGCCTCGACGGCGGCGCCGTCGACGTAGGGGGCGCCGACGTTCAGCTTCCCGCCGTCCTTCTTGAGCGCGAGGACGCGGCCGAACTTGATCTTGGACCCGGGCTCGGCGGCGAGGCGGTTGACGGTGTACCACTTTCCGGGCTCGACGAACATCTGGCTGCCGCCGACCTCGATGATGGCGTAGGTCGAGGGCGCGGGCGCGGCGAGCAGCGAGGGCCCCGCGCGCGTCTCGGCAGGCGAGTCGGCGACGGCGGCGGCGGCGGTGGCGGCTGTGTTTGTTGTTTGTCAAGGGCGTTGTTGTTATGGGGTTCGGTCGGGAGGGAGGTGCTGTGCTGTGAGCTGCTGTTGGTCGCGGCGATGGCTGCGCGGGGCACGAGAGGAAAGGGGTTTCTCTCAAGAGAGAGAGAGAGGGCGCGACCGAGCAAGCGAGGGCGCACGCGGGGCGGCGGCGGCGGGTGGCGGCGGCCACACCCCCTTGCCAAAATGGCAAGGGAAAAAGCGTCGACGACTCCTCGCTCGCCCACGCCGCGATGGCCGCCGCGGCCGCCACCCAGAAGCGCGCGCGCACAATGTACCGCACGGTGCATTCGCGCGGATTGACCGGGCACCGGGGGCGCGGCGGGCACGAGGGGCGGCTGCGACCTCGTCCTGCCTGCCCAAAATCGCCTCTGTCTCTTGCCGCGCTCTCTACCTCGTCGCGCGTCCATTCTCGATCCGCGTCGGTTGCGCACCTGCTGGCCGGAGCGCCACGAGGCGCTGGCTCCGCACGGGCCGCGGCGCGCTGGCCACCAGGCCGCTGCGGCAGCTGGTGAGCGCGGCCATTTGCAGTGCTCCTCCTGGCCTTGCTCCTTTGTTCCTCTTGTTTTCTTCTCTCGTCAAACTAGATTGCGGGCGATTCGGACGCGTTGTTTGTGAGAGTCCGAGGGTCGGGTTCAGGCTTCTGAGATTGGGAATTGGCGTGAGAGGGGAGCCAAAGAGCGAGGGGAGAGACGGTCAGGGAGGAGGAACAGCAGAGATGTCTCGTCGACGACTTCGACAAAAAAGGGGTGTACATCACGCACCGCAATCCGCACACACACACACACACAACCCACATACGCACACACAACAGCGAAACGCACGCACAGACAACCAAGCTTCACGGGAACCAAAAGCGATCAACTCAAACAACCGACACAGAGGGGGGCAGTGGATGTGATCGCCTCTCTCTGGTTGTTCCTGACTCAAGCCAGACAGCCTTTGAGAGCGCCGGGGTGCGCGCGGCCGGAGAGCTCGGCGCACCGCGCCCGAGCGGCGGGGCCTGAGGAAACCAGAGCGGACCCGGCGCCGCCCGCCGTCGCCCGCCGCTTGCCGCGCGCCGCGCGCCGCGCGCCGCTCGCCGCGCGCGAACCCGGGTCTCGCCACCCCAAAGGAGGGCAAAACAAAAAGTGCCGCCGCGGGGCGCCGAGCGCTCGACGCACGCGCGCCAGGCCCCCGCTCCAGCGGGCGGCCGGGCCGGGAGCGGGCGAGAGGGGAGGGGCGGATAGGCGCGCCGCGGCAATAAAACAATAATAATAATGTCGTGCACGTCGGACGTCGACCGCTGGATCGAGCGGCTCAAGCGGTGCGAGACGCTCCGCGAGGCCGACGTGCGCCGCCTCTGCGCGCGCGCCCTCGAGGTCCTCGTCGAGGAGGGCAACGTCCAGCGCGTCGACGCCCCCGTCACCGTCTGCGGCGACGTCCACGGACAGTTTTACGACCTCGTCGAGCTGTTTCAGGTGGGCGGCGACGCGCCCGGGACCAGCTACCTGCTGCTCGGCGACTTTGTGGACCGCGGTTTCTACTCGGTCGAGACCTTCTTGCTGCTGCTCGCCCTGAAAGTGCGCTACCCGGACCGCGTCTTCCTCATCCGCGGCAACCACGAGTCGCGCCAGATCACCCAGGTCTACGGCTTCTACGACGAGTGCCTCCGGAAGTACGGGAGCGTCAGCGTGTGGCGCTACTGCACCGACGTCTTCGATTACCTGTCGCTGTCGGCGCTGGTCGAGGGGGAGGTCTTTGCCGTGCACGGCGGGCTTAGCCCCACGGTCAGCACGCTGGACCAGGTGCGGACGCTCGACCGCAAGCAGGAGGTGCCGCACGACGGGGCCATGTGCGACCTGCTGTGGAGCGACCCGGAGGACCTAGAGGGGTGGGGCCTCAGCCCGCGGGGCGCCGGCTATCTGTTTGGCGGCGACGTGGCGGCGGCCTTTTGCCACGCCAATCGCGTGGCCCTGATCGCGCGCGCGCACCAGCTCGTCATGGACGGGTACAAGTGGATGTTCGGGGGCCAGCTGGTGACCGTGTGGTCGGCGCCCAACTACTGCTACCGGTGCGGCAACACCGCCGCCATCCTCGAGCTCGACGAAGGCTTGGGCCGCCGCTTCAAGGTGTTCGACGCGGCGCCGCAGGAGGCGCGCGGCGCGCAGGCCAAGCGCGCGGCGCCCGACTACTTCTTGTGAGGGCAGAGGGAGGAGGGTGTTGCGCCGGCGGCGGCGGTGAGGACGGTGACCCCCGTCCCAATAGCCTTGTAAAGAGTCTCTCGCTCTCTGCTGTGTCTCGTTATTTCTTTCTTTCGAGGGCGGCGTCGCACGCTCTTGCGGCCGCGTATGGAAAAAAATACGCGGAAAATCAGGAAAATCAGGAAGAAATTCGCGTTTTAACTTCCAGTCGAGCCTCTGCGTCAATCCACCCAGTCCTCCCTCTTGCGCGCGACGAACGTCCGCTCGTGTGTCGTGTTGGCCATCAGCCACAGCACCGCGCCTGGCAGCATGCACCCGCCGCCCTCGCCCACGCCGCCGCTGCCGCGGCCCGCGCCACCCTTGCCGTCGCTCCTCAGGTCGCGCGCGCACTCTGCCGACGCGTGGCCGCGCTGCCGCCCGCTGCCATGGAGCTTGAGCGTCACGACGAGCCACCCGCCGGGCTTCAGGTGCGGCAGCAGGGGGACGACCAGGTTCCGCAAGGTCTCGCGCGGGTGCGTGTTGGCGTCGCACGTGAGGAGGTCGACTTGCTCTTCCTGCACGGCGGCGGCGGTAGAGGCGGTGGCGACGCTCACGCTCGTCGCTCCCTCTTCGTTTTCAGTGCGCGCGCTCCTGTCGCGTCCCTTGCCGTGCTCGTGCTCGCGCGTCGACACCCTCAGCGCCTCTCGGATCTGGCGCGCGGCTTCTTCGGTGCCAGCCCGGACGCGCAGGTGCTTGACGATGGGCAGTTCCAGGCACGAGGGGTCGAGGTCGGCCGGGTCGACGGCGACCACGACCATACCTCGGCAGCAGCGGCGTTCTTCCTCCTCCCCGCCGTTGTCGTCGTTCTCGCCGCCCTCGCCGTCGCCGCCGCCGCGGCCGCCGCCGCCGCCCGCCTCTTTCTTCCCTTCTCGCTCGCGCCGAGCCTCCGACAGGATGCGCCGTGCCATCAGGGCCGTCCACGACCCCGGCGCCGCGCCCACGTCTAGCGCCCGCCTCAGCCGCAACCGACGCGGGCGCGCCCCCCTCTCCTCTCTTGCGCCGTCGCCCGCGCCCGCGCCCGCCGCGCCTGCGTCTGCCTCGCATGCCGCCGCCCCTGCCGCCTCCTCCCTCACCATCGCGCGCTCGTACCCCGCCCACGCCTCGCGCTCCTCGGGCGTCACGTCGGACCGCGCCGCCCGGCCGTCCTCCCCGCCGCCGCCGCCGCCGCCGCCGCCGCCGCCCGTGCCCCCGCCGTCGCCCGCGCCCCCACCTCCACCCCCACCGTCGCCCGCAAGCCCGAGCACGCGCAGCGCCTCGTCCAGCTTGTGCACGGCGTGCGCGCAGGCGGCGGCGGCCGGCCCCGCCGTGCCGCCCGTCGTCCTGCCGTGCGTGGCGGGCTCGTCCCAGGCCAGGCGGTAGAGCCACGCCGTCGGCATCAGCGACCAGGCGTAGCGGTGCGGCGCGGCCAGCGACGCCGCCTCGGCCGCATCGGCCGCGGAGACCTGGCCGCGGCGCGCGCGCAGCGCGAGCGCGCGCTCGCTCGCGCGGGCGGCGGCGGAGGGGTCCGGCGCGCCGTCGTCCCCCGGCGGGAGCGGTGAGCCGGCCGCGCGCAGGTCGGCCACGCTCACGCGCGCCACGCAGAGGGCGTGCGTGGCCGAGGCGGTGGGCTCGAGGCGCAGCGGCGGGGGAGGAAGGGGCGGGTGGGGTTTGTTGGGCCGAGGGATGCCGCCGCTGTTGCCGCCCCCTTGCGCCCCGCCCTTGTGTTGCTGCCCCGCTTCTCCCTTTTCCATTTCCTGTCCCTGCGCCTCCCCGTCTTCGTGGTCAAGCGCCGCGAGCACCTCGGCCTGCAGCGCGCGGTCGGAGCAGGCGATGCGCACGCCGTCCAGCCCCCAGGCGGCGGCGCAGCGGCCGGCCTGCGCCCAGGCGGCGGCGGCCGCCTGCTGCGCTGTGCCGGCCATGCCGCCCCACACACACGCCCCGTCTGGCGCGCAGGCGCACGCGACGGCAGCAGCAGCGGCGGCGGCACCACCACCGCTGTCGTCACCCGCGCGGCCCCCCTCCCCCGAGGGCGGCTGCCGCGGGAAGAAGAAGGCGCGCCGCACCTGCCGCCCGACGTACGAGCGCTTGAGCCACGCCTGCACGACCAGCGGCGGCACCGTGACGCCCGAGAGGTAGAGGGCCGCGGGGCCCTGCCGGTTGGTGCAGGGGCCCATCTCGACCGCTGCGCGCGCGAATACGAGCCGGCGGCGGCGGCTGCGGCCGAGGCGAGAGGCCGAGGGGGCGGCCGCCGCCCCGTCCTTGGCGGACGCGCCTCCTCCTCCCCCTTGGCCTCTCGCCTCCGCCGCGGCCGCCGCCGCGTCCTCGGCGGCCGCGCCTCCGCCTCCCGTTCCCTGTTCTCCTCCTCCTCCTCCTTCTCCTTCGTCCTCCCAGACGCCCGGAAACACGCGCACCTCGCCGTCGAGCGCAGAAGTGTCGCCGACCATGCGGTAGAAAGGGTCGGCGGAGCGGGCGTCTCCCTCTGGCTGCTCCTCCTCTGATGATGCATCTTCGGCCTCGGCCGCGTCGCCGCCGCCCTCGGCCGCCATTTGCCTACGCGGCCGCCGCCGCCGGCGCGTCGTCCGTTTCGCGGCGGCGCCGCCCCCGCCACCATCATCGTCTTCGTCGTAGGTCGCGAAGCGCGCGTTCTCGCGCGAGTGCTGCAGGTAGAACAGCTGCAGCAGCCGCACCGCGTGCCGTTGCGTCGAGAGCTGCAGGATCAGGTCCATTGATTTCGTCGCGCGGGCGCCGCCCGATTGTGTCGGAGAGGGGGGCGATCAGCGGGTCGCACGCTGAATGCTCGCTCGACGAATCATGCCACCAGTAGTACTGGACACTGCTGGGGCTTGTCCACGAGTGTTTGGCAAACGTGGAGCGATTGAGAGGAGGAGGACGCGCAGAAGGTTGTTGGCGCGTCGATCGCCGGACTGGCCGGATTGGCGGCAGCCGCCTCGCTTTGCGCTCGTCGTCTCTCCCTCGGAAAATAGAAAGCAGCGCTCACCCACCCCCTTCCTCCCAGAGACACACGCCCCGGGACGAAGAACTCGCAACCACCCAACAACACCACCAACGAACCACACATCCTTGCGACCCCCCTTGCCTGCATCCTCATACAAAGCCCCGTCCCGTTTCTCTCCTCAAACGCAGACGCAAAGTCGAATTCAAAAAAAACAAACAGACGGGAGGAGGATGTATGTCGTCAAGCGCGACGGGCGGCGGATGCCCGTTGCGTTCGACAAGATCACGGCGCGCGTGAAGAAGCTCAGTTATGGCCTGGACGCTCGGTTCTGCGACCCGGTGAGTGTGCAAAAAAGCAGTCGCGATTGAAGGAGAAAGCGCTTTCAAAAACTCGAGCTTCTTTACCGTCTTCTGCCGCCTGCACTTCCCCCCCCTCCGCTTTGCACCGCCGAGTGAGAGGCGCGCGCCGCGGTTGCCATGGGCCGCTCGAGACCGAGTACAACCCGCCGCCCTGTGGTCGGGAGTATGTGTGCGTGGATAAGGAGGCGCGGCGGCGGCGGAGAGAGTTTGAAAACTCTCGTGCTTCTCCTTGCCTCCTCCTCCTCCTCTCCCTCCTCCCTCCTCTCCCCCGCCGCTTCCCCCATCCTCCCCCATCCCCGCACCCTGGCGCGCGCATTGGCCCGCGGTCGACCGCGCCTCGACCCGCATGATCTCCTCGCCGCTCTCGCGGCACCCATTGCCGTGTCTTTCCACGCGCGCGCGGCTCATGACGACCGCCCCCCTCTCCCCTCTCTCCCCCAAAAACACTCGAAACGCAGGTCCTCGTCTCTCAAAAGGTGGCCGCGGGCCTCTACTGCGGCGTCACGACGACCGAGCTGGACGAGCTCGCCGCCGAGACGGCCGCGGCCATGACGTCGACCCACCCGGACTACGCGCTGGTGAGTGTTCCGTTGTTTGCGTCGTCGTCGTTCGTTGCCGGCGCCGCGCCGGCGCGCGCCGCTCCGCTTGCTCTCTCTCTCGCGCTTGCCGACACTGCTCTCCTCCCCGAAACAACAACCAAATCAACAACAGCTCGCCGCCCGCATCGCCGTGTCCAACCTGCACAAGAACACGCTCAAGTCGTTCAGCGAGACGATCAAGATCATGCACGAGCACATGAACGAGAAGAACGGCGAGCCCGCGCCGCTGGTCGCCGACGACGTGTTTGAGTTTGTGATGGAGGTGAGAGTTTCGTTTTTGGTGGTGGTTGTGGTTGGCCCCGTCATGTTGTGGAGGGAAGAATCTCGCTTGGATCGAGGCCAAGGGGGGAGAGCCGCACGCGCGGCAGCTCACAGGCGCGTGCGCTCACGGAACAAAATAAAAACGAGTCCCGACGCCCAAACCAAAAAATAACCAAAAAGAACGCCGAGCGCCTCGACGGCGAGGTCATCTACGACCGCGACTTCGACTACGACTACTTCGGCTTCAAGACCCTCGAGCGCTCCTACCTCTTGCGCGTCGGCGGGCGCGTGATCGAGCGCCCGCAGCACATGCTGATGCGCGTGGCGTGCGGCATCCACACGGGCGACGCCGACGCGGCGGTCAAGACGTACACGCTGCTGAGCGAGCGCTGGTTCACCCACGCCTCGCCCACCCTCTTCAACGCCGGGACGCCGCGCCCGCAGCTGTCCTCGTGCTTCCTCGTGTGCGCCAAGGGCGACTCGATCGAGGGCATCTACGACACGCTGAAGGAGTGCGCTTCGATCAGCAAGAGCGCGGGCGGCATCGGCCTCTCGATCCACAACATCCGCGCGACGGGGAGCTACATCCGCGGCACCAACGGCACGAGCAACGGCATCGTGCCCATGCTCCGCGTGTTCAACGACACGGCGCGCTACGTCGACCAGGGCGGCGGCAAGCGCAAGGGCGCCTTTGCCATCTACTTGGAGCCGTGGCACGCGGACGTTTTCGACTGGCTGGAGCTGCGCAAGAACCACGGCAAGGAGGAGGCGCGCGCGCGCGACCTGTTCTACGGCCTGTGGATCAACGACCTGTTCATGCGGCGCGTCGAGGCCAACGAGGACTGGTCGCTCTTCTGCCCCAACGAGGCCCCCGGCATGGCAGACTGCTGGGGCGAGGCGTTCGACGCGCTGTACACAAAGTACGAGCGCGAGGGGCGCGCGCGCCGCACCGTGCGCGCGCAGCAGCTTTGGTTTGCCATCCTCGAGGCGCAGATCGAGACGGGCAACCCGTACATGCTGTACAAGGTACGCGGGCGAATGGGCGAAGAGCTGGCGTTTGGTGGTTGTTACTGGGGTCGCTGCTCCCGGGACGAGCCGACAGAAGACGACAGAGGACGACAACGCTCACAACGAACGAAAAAAAAACCAACCGCAAAAAACCAAAACACAACGAAACACAGGACTCGTGCAACCGCAAGTCCAACCAGCAGAACCTCGGCACCATCCGCTGCAGCAACCTGTGCACCGAGATCATCGAGTACACCGCCCCGGACGAGACGGCCGTGTGCAACCTGGCCTCCATCGCCCTGCCCCGATTCGTGCGCGAGCGCGGCGCGCCCGAGGGGCCGGGCAGCGGCGGCGCGGCCAAAAAGCTGCTCGGCTCGCTCGACGCGGCCAACCGCTACTTTGACTTTGACCGCCTCGCCGAGGTCGTGCAGCAGGCCACCGTCAACCTCAACCGCATCATCGACATCAACTACTACCCCTGCGAGCCCGCGCGCAAGTCCAACATGCGCCACAGGCCCATCGGCCTGGGCGTCCAGGGCCTCGCCGACACTTTTTTGCTGCTGGGCCTGCCGTTCGATTCCGAGGCCGCCGCGCAGCTCAACCGCGAGATCTTCGAGGCGATGTACTTCTCGGCCCTGCGCGCGTCCAACGGCCTGGCCAAGACCGAGGGAAGCTACGAGACGTACGAGGGGTCGCCCGTGAGCAAGGGCGTCCTGCAGCAGGACATGTGGGGCGTGCAGGCCGAGCAGTCGGCGGGCGGCGCCCGGTGGGACTGGAAAGGCCTGCGCGCCGACATCGCGCGGCACGGCGTGCGCAACTCTCTGCTGGTGGCGCCGATGCCGACGGCGTCGACGTCGCAGATCCTGGGCAACAACGAGTGCTTCGAGCCGTACACGAGCAACATCTACGTGCGGCGCGTGCTGTCGGGCGAGTTCACGGTCGTCAACTCGCACCTGCTGGCCGACCTGACGCGCCTGGGGCTGTGGTCTCCCGACCTGAAGAACGAGCTCGTCGCCGCCAACGGCAGCGTGCAGGCGCTCGACCTGCCCGACAAGCTCAAGGCGCTCTACAAGACCGTGTGGGAGATCAAGCAGCGCGTGATCGTGGACATGGCGGCGGACCGCGGGGCGTACATCGACCAGAGCGCCAGGTGAGAGAGGGAAGAGGAGGGGGGGACGATTGAGAAGGAGAGAGGGTTTTTTTTGGGCGGGGGGTGGGGGGGGGGTTGGCGGTGGGCTGCTTTTTTCTTTCCATCCCGTCCCCCGCCGCTCACCACAATAATAAACACCAAACGCAAAAACCCCGCACACGCCACACCACAAACAGCCTCAACATCCACATGAGCGACCCCAACTTTGGCAAGCTCACCTCGCTCCACTTCTACGCCTGGAAGAAGGGGCTCAAGACGGGCATGTACTACTTGCGCACGCGTGCCGCCGCCGACGCCATCAAGTTCACCGTCGACGTCTCGGCGCTCAAGAGCACGCGCGACGCGGCGGCGGCCAAGGGCGCGCTGGCGGCGGCGGCGGCGGCGGCCGGGGAGGCGTCGTCGGCGGCCGAGGCCGAGGCGCGGCCGCTGACGCACGAGGAGCGCGAGGCTCAGCTGGCGGCGATGGTGTGCTCGCTGGAGAACAAGGACGCGTGCATCTCGTGCGGCTCATAAAAGGGCGCGCCGCCGCCGTTTCCTCGCCCGCCGTTTTTTGGTTTCTTCTCCGCACGCTGCAAGAAGCGTTGCTTCGCGTTTCCCGTCCCCTTCGTGACCCCCCCAGAACGATCTCCCACTTTCGTTCAAGTCTCCCCTCCCTACCGCCCCTCCCCTCCTCCACGCGCCCCCACCGCGTCCGTCGGGGTCTCGTTTTTCTCTCTCTCTTTGCTGCGATGCACGGAGGGCAGGGGGCAGGGCGCCGCCGCTCGCGTCCCTCGCCGCGAGAGGGGAGAGCGGCGGCAGGGGGGGACAGGCCGGGACGAGAGCCTCTTCTTTTTTTGGAACAAGCAACCCCACGCAACAAACAACGAGGCGCCTATGCCTTGTCTGCTCCCCGCGTCCCCAACGGCCATTTTACCACCACGCAGTGTAAAAAAACGCAAACCTTGTCGCCTCTGCGTCGTTTTGTCAAATCACGCCTTTGACGACGCCGCCACGGCCGCCGCGCCGTGCTCGCGCCACAGCGCCAGCGCGTACCTGGCGGCCGGGCGCCCCGCGAACCTCTCGCGCACGGCCTTGCGCAGCCCGGGCGGCAGCTCCGCCACCAGGGGCAGGCGCGCGCCGTACCCCGGCCCGACGTCGCCCGCAATGATTCCGCCGAGAGCGGCGAGCGAAATGTCGGCGGCAGAGGGGCCGCCCTCGCCAAACAAAAACGCGCCGACGCGCTCCTCCTCGGCCCCCTCGCCGCCGCTGGCCCCCTTGATCAGGCACCCGCGCGCCTCGACCAGCGCGTCCAGAAAGTCAAACTCGGCCGCCAGCAGGAGCGCGCCCGTGTCGACGGCGTCCCTGTTGACGTTGAGCAGCCTAGGCAGCGCCAGGCTGGCGGCGAGCGCCCACAGAGGGCAGGTCACGTATTGCGCCCAGAGGGCGCCGAGGGCGCCGACGACGCCGCCCGGGGAGGAGGAGCTAGAGGGTCCGGTGGGCGGGTTGCGCGAGAACAGGCGGGCGAGGTGGTCGACCCGCGGCAGCAGGTGGAAGTAGACCAGGCGGCGCGCCTCGACGCCCAGCACCGCCGACAGGCGCCGCTCGAGGTCTGCGGGGGTGGTGAGGCCGGGGGGGCCGCCGCCGCCCGCTGCTTTCGCCTCGTACGTGAGCACCGCCACCGAGAACGCCTGGCGCCGCGGCCGCCCCGCTTCGCCGCCGCCCCCCTCGGCCCCCCCGCCCCCCGCGTCGTCCTTGGCCCGCTCGTCCTCCTCCTCCTCCTCCTCCTCTTCGACCGATAGCGTGGCCCCCTGGCCGTAAAGCCTGCGCGCGGCCGCGCCGCCGTCGTTCAAAAAAACTTGCGCCCGCAGCGCCGCCCACCGACCGATCAGCTCCGAGTCCTGCAGCAGGAAGATAGGAGCGCCCGTGCCGCGGTCAAACGCGGCGAGCGCGGGTGTCGAGGCGGGCGAGCGCGACGAGGCCGTGGGCGGGCAGCGCGGCGCGCGCATGCGCTTGAGCAGCGCGACCATGTGCGGCAGGTGCTGCACGGGCAGGAGCGGGTGCAGCGCGTCGACGGGGACGCCGCACGCGCCCAGGTACCACCGCGCGCGCGCGCAGTAGTGGCTGAACGAGATGTAGTGGAGCTCCAGGCGCAGGCCCGCGCGGGGCAGCGCGTCGGCGGCGGCGCGCGGCATGCGCATCCGGCGCGGGTCGCTTGCGGGGGCGGCGGCGGCGGCGGCGGTGGTGGGGGCGACGGGATGTGACATCGTGTCGCGGGCGCGCGCGGATGTGAGAGAGCTGTGTCTCTCTTGGCGCTTGTCGCCGGAGCAACTCGAGAGCTTTGCGCGCGCGCGGTTGCAGTTTTCGGGAGTTTAGGGTTGAAGAGGAGGTGTCGCAACAGACGGTGAAGCAAAGTGCGAGAGCCTCTCGCCGAGAGGTGATTCTGATGCAAGGTTGCAGGATCCGCGCGCTGCGTTTACAGTAACGGGCGAGCGTGGAGAGCGGTGCGGTATTAATGTTGGCAGGGGTCGCCGGACGAGCGGAGCACGTTCCGCCGGCGTGGTTATCCCCCGGGCGTCATCCCCTCAAAAAAAGAAAAAAAGAAAAGCGGATCGAGCTACTGGGTTGCTTTCCGGTCAAACTCGTTGCGTCTCTCCGAGGCAAAGGACGCGTGTGGCGGCCGCCGCTGCCTTTGCCGCTTCAAAAATGACAATCAAACAAACGCCGCGGCCGCCCCCGCGACGGCCGCAGCGGCCGCGACGACCCACCCAAGGGCCGCCCGCGCCCCCCCCGCAGACGCCCCGGCCGGGGGCCCGGGCGGCGCCTCCCCGTCGTTAAGGCCCCGCACCAGCACGCTGCTGCCCTCCGCCCCGCCGCACTGCAGGCCGTAGCGGCCAAAGGCGCCGTCCGAGACGACGACGCAGCGCGCGACCGACAGGCCCGGCGCGGTCGCGTTGAAGCAGAGTGCCTGCCGCGGCGCCTTGGCCATGCCCTCGCGCAGCTGCAGGGTCGTGAGGATGCGGTCGTACCTCCCCGGCTGGCAGCTGGCCTTGAGGAACACCGCGTCCTGGCACTCGGGCCGCGTGGCCGCCGTCGCCGTGCAAGCCTTGCCGGCGCCCATGCAGCGGCCCTTGACGCACAGGAAGGAGCGGCACTCGGGACCCGCGCGGCAGATGGTGCCCTCCTCGAGGCCCTGCTGCTGTTTTTTGTTGTTGTTTTGTTTTGTGTGTGTTTTGGTTTTGATGTCGTCGAGACTTGTTGAGGGGAGAGGAGGGGGGGTGGTGAGCGGTCTCTGGCGCGTCAGCGTCGGCGTCGTCGTCCGCGTCGGCGAGCGAGCGAGGTGGTCGCGTGCAAATAACAGGCCAGAGGCGCCCGCAAAACACGCGGCCGGCGCCGGTGTGGGGAGTCATCAGCAATGGACGCACTGCGTGGGCCAGCTGGGCGGACGCCAGCACCAGCGCCAGCCCCAAGATGACGATTGCCCGCGACATTTTTGTTCCCGTGTTTCGTCTTCCGTTGGCGCTTTCGCCGAGATTTCTCCAAGCAGGGGTCGAGACGGCGACCAGTGTGTGCGCGTGAATGAGATGTGGGTCACGTGTAAGACGCTCTAGGGAGAAAAGACGGAGAGAAGGGAACAAATGGAGGTAACAACACAACAACAACAAAACAAACGCCGAGGCGGCGACGCCGACGCCGCTCGTGTTTCTCGGGCGCGCGCGCCACATACGGCGGCAACACGCGCTCGCACGTTCCGTCACCCGACCTTGAACCCGCCGCCCCGGTTGCCGCCGCCGCCGGGCAGCCGCGACGCGACGGCGTCTCTGGCGCCCCCGGCCGCGCGGAACAGCTTGCGCTGGATCGCCTCCAGGCTGCCCTGGTCGGCCGAATAGACGGCAAAGATACCCAAAAGCGGCCCCGCCACGAGCGCCGGCACCAGGGAGACCAGCGGCACGAAGGAAAGGCACCGCTTGAGCACGACCACGCCGACGGTGGCCGCCGCGACGCCCGCGCCGAACTTGCGCGTGAAGCCGCCCGCGTACCGCAGCGCGGACCACTTGACGAGCGCGAGGAAAAAGTCCTCAAAGGCGTGGCGGTCGAGGCGCTTGGCTGCCGAGAACCCGGCCTCCTCGAGCAGGCGGGCGATCTCGGCGCGCGACGGCTCGACGATGCGGACGCCGCAGTCGTCGAGCGCGCGCCCCGAGAGCGCGGCGAAGAAGCCGCGGCCGGCGGCGGCCGCCTGGCTTGCCGTCACGGTGCCGCGGCCCTCCGCGTCCGCCTGGAAGAAGGCCCGCTCGCAGGCGCTATGAAAGGTCGCGTTGGCCTTGACGAAATTGTCGACCCTCTCGCCGACGGCGCCGACGATCTCCTCGAGCTTTGGCGGTGGCATTGGGGCGTTGTTGTGGGGGGGGCCGGTGTTGGCGGCGGCGGCGGCGGCGCGCGCGCGGCGAACGTGCGTTGCCCTCGCTCGGCGTTTTTGAGCGAGCGAGGGGGGGGGGGGGGCGGGGGGGGGGGGCCTTCTCTGGGCGTTGTTCGGGTTGCCCCCGCCCGGCGGTTGGGGGCGAGAGAGGGGGGGGCCTCCCCTCGGCGGTTTTTTGCGCGGGGAGGGGGGCCCCTCTTTGGTGTGCTCTGGG
>Ga0105053_10001751_pt1 | contig 34613 bp, 27 predicted proteins | sample BON01_FD_78093 | JGI IMG/M metagenome (GOLD analysis project Ga0105053, IMG submission 78093) | Freshwater microbial communities from Lake Bonney liftoff mats and glacier meltwater in Antarctica - BON-01 | ecosystem: Environmental > Aquatic > Freshwater > Ice > Glacier meltwater | place: Lake... | reverse complement strand
GAGATTGCTTCGGTCATTCTTTCCTCGCAATGACGCGGAATACTATGAAACTACTCAAACATTTTAAGGAACTTACGATACAACCTTTAAATCGTCATTGCGAGGAATGAGCCTCTCTTTTCGCCATTGCGAGAAGCGGGGTACGAGCGACTTATTGGGATTGGTTATAGGAATGGCTATCCCAACACCTATACTATATTAATCAAACCACTAACCTTTAAAGGTGGATATTTTTTCTTTATTTTATCAATTATAAACTTTAAAGTGTTAAATTTACCTGACAATAGACCAAAGAAACCAGAGGTAAGAGAATTCCTCAGCAGTTTTCAGGAGAAAAGAAGGACTTTTGAAATCATCTTTATTGATCGTCCTAAACACAAGCAAACCATGCTTGACCTGGAAATTAGACCAATTGACAGAGAAAAATTCATTGATCAACTAACAGTTGAGGATTTTTCTGAAGGACCATTGCCAGAAGACTGGTATGGAAGTAAGGAAATGTGGGTATTTGGTAAAACAATCAAAGGAAAAGAAGGGTATATCAAGATTTGCCTTGGAGCTCCAAACACCAATGTCATTTGCATATCTTTTCATATGGCTGAGTACCCGATGAGTTACCCGTTTAGAACCAATTAAAATGAATAGTCCAATAACTGGAAAGCCTATGGCAATCCATACAGAAGATCAAACACTGAACTTTCGAAAGGAAGAATTTACTGTAAAGCAGCGATTTTATCTCTGCCAAAATTCCTGTGAGCGATTTACAAGCACTCAATTGGATGAGTTAAATCTTTCTTTGGTGTACAATGCCTACCGGGCAAAACATCACATCCCATCCCCTGAAGAAATAAAAGAAACGCGAGAGAAATATGGTTTGTCTGCTGTGAAAATGAGTGAAATCCTTGGGTTTGGGCCTAATAGTTATGGACTGTATGAAAGAGGAGAAATACCTAGCTTGGCTAATTCCAAACTACTGAAGTTGGCATCAAACCCTGAAAGCTTTTTTCGCCTAGTCAATGACTGGGAAATAGATCATACTAAAACAAAATTAAAGCTTCTCGATAAGGTTAAGGCTAAGATTGTTGAAGATTCAGCAATTGATTTTCTGGAAAATTACCTAATAGGAAATGTACAATTTAGTGAATTGACAGGATACCGAAAACCTAGTTTTGCACGGTTAACAGAAATGGTGGTATTCTTTGCTCATAAAGTGCCCTCGTATAAAACCAAGATGAATAAGCTCTTGTTTTACACTGATTTTCTGTGTTTTAGAGAGCTTGGAGTAGGTATGAGTGGAATCCGTTACAAGGCAATCCCCTATGGACCAGTACCTGATAAGTTTCAGACTTTATTTGAAAATTTAGCAGAAACAGGAATTATTGACATCATTTACTCTTCACTAGACAATAGAAGCAGAAAAGAAAAATTAGTAGGACGAGAAGATCGCCCATTTAATCCAATTCTTTTCAGGGAAGAGGAAATTGGTTTTTTAGAAAAAGTTGCCAACACATTTAAGGATACAACACTGGGGGAAATCGTAGAAATTAGCCATAAAGAAGTTGGGTGGATAGAAAATGAATCTGGTAAGAATTTTATTCCATATGATTGTGCATTAGCGTTAAATGCTTTGTGATTTCGCTTAAATTTTATTGTTGTTCAATTTAAAAAAATACTACCTGAAAGAGACCAGATTTAGTAAAATAAAAGCCATATAAAGGTGACAATATTTGATAAAGACAATTTAGACTATGGGACCTACAGAAGAAAATTTGAAAAATCTAGCAGCTAAAAACCCTTCTTCCAGCTGGAAGGACAAAGTTGCCTATAGAAAAGAAAATAAAGGATGGCTTAAGAAATCTACACGAGTGGCATTTCGCGTTTTAGATGCATTGGATGATAAAGGTTGGAGGCAGTCTGATTTGGCCAGAGAATTGGGCGTTACTAGACAGCAAGTAAGTAAACTAGTAAAAGGACAAAGCGACTTTAAACTTTCCACTGTTTCCCAGTTGGAGAAAGTTTTAAATATTCAGTTTCAGGTGATATTATTGGATAATGAGCAAGTGATGACTGAGGAGTTGATCCAAGAAAGATTAAAGATAGAAATCACTGATTATCACTGTAAGTGTGCTTATACCCAGCAATATTTAAAATTAAAAAATAAAGGTACTAATCCTCAAGTGGTGATGGTTGTAGATCCATCTTCAGAGGATGAAGTCCAATAGTCTTGTTTTTAACTCTGCATCGGTGTATTCTCGCTCATTTTAAATCGTGTCTTAATAACCTGAGTTCGATTATAGAACAGTACGAATTGCGGGTGCTAATCCTTTCCGAAGCAAATGGGTAATTGCCTGACAACGCAAACCATCTAAGAATCGACCCAAATCTCATTTCCAGCGACTCCCTCCGCCGCAGCGGAGGGAGTCGCCTGATTTGCTTTTTCTATGTCTATTTTAAGGAGGGTACTACTTGACCAAATAAACGTCATCTTACCGGCGGGTAAATAAATCGAACTCAGGTTAATTCGTTGGATAAGAGCTGAAAACACCGATTCTTCCATCTATTTCTTCCAACTTGAATCATTCCCTTAAATCGTTAATAGCCCCGTCAAAATTGGTTACGTCAAATACAAAGGTGCTATCCGAAAGCCCCTGATCCGTTTTAAAATTGGAAAAAGCATAGGTGATAGCGGTTTGGTTTTCGTCGATTATCATTACTTTCTCCAGGAATTTTGAGGTCTGATTGATCCAAAAAGTTGCATTAGAATAGGCCTCCTCAGGATTGGAAATAGTCAGGTAATTTGGTCAAAGGTTCTTTTCCCGATTAGCTGTTGGCCATCATAACGTGCTTTGACACCTTCTATAGTATACAGCCTATAGTATACAGCGAGAAGATCTGCTCAAACCCTTTCCCCTCTTCCGGGTCATAATTGTTGATAATCAATTCGTTATTAGGTGGTATATGCACCCAAACGGTGGTACCATCGCAATATATTTCCTGGTTCTTTAAAATCAATGCGTATTTTCCTTTTGCGTAATGGAAGATTCCTTTTTCTGGGGCAGGAAGTGCTTCGATGGGTTGTACCATACTGATGACGACCTCAGCAGAAAAATCACCAAGGGCATCAAACTTTGTTTTAGAAGCCTCAAGAATTTTCGACGCTGTTTCCTCTTGCGTGAAGCCGGGCAGACTAGTTGCAAATAAAGAGAACAAACAGGCTATGTTATATTTTTTCATGGTTTTTGTTGGGAGTAGTTACAAGATACTAAAGGTTAGCTATCTGTTATCGGGGCTGCCTATATTGCTAGCTGGACTCTCTTTCCTCCGACCGAAAGTATAAAAACAAAAACACGTAAAATAGACAGGAAACCAAGTGCCAAAGGGCATGACCTTGAAAGATGGAATCCGGACCTGTGAATTGACCGGCAATATCTAGGTCACGAATCTTTGAACCCAAAGTGATGGCGACTACTCCTGCCACAAACCAACGGATCTGCAGGTATTTTCCAGGCTGAATAAGGCTGACAGCCGCAAAAAGTAAAAGAATTCCAGTGAGATAAGATGAAATTTCCGAAAAGGAATACTCCCATTTGTAATACGAAAAATAGACTGAGCCATAAATCACAAGTACCGCAAGAATGGGCCAGCTGGGAAATATACGGCGGGTTCGGGGTGCCTGTATCCTTGGCAGCCAACTTCCTATCGCAATGGCGGCCATGCAAATCATCGTGGCATACATCCCTCCTACGTCGCATTGCTGTCCATATCTCGTCAGCGAGGCATGAAAGAATCCGCTTCCCAACCCAAGGTAAATTCCGGCCAAGCCAAAGAGGAAAGTCTGCACTGGGGCAAATGTCAGGTAACCCCGGTCCAGTGGAAGCTTCCGCTTCCAATCGTAAATTGCCAAGCCAATGGCATAGCACCCAAAGCAAACATAGACGAGGTTGGACCAGGTATTCATCCTGGTTCGGAAGATGCTGTCAGGGTAGATACGCTCTGCGTATTTGGGGTCAGTGAATTCACTTGCAGGCACCCAATCTGCCCATACCGGTACATCTTTGAATAGGGCAAAAACAACGATAAATAGCAGGAAAACAAGCCCGGTACCACCCAGACCAATCCCATGAACCCATCTCGGAAGTTGATCTAGTTTCAACCGCTTTGTCATTTTGAGTTGGAGACGCTTTTCTATGGGTTCTAGTAGCTTTGGCATGTGAAATATAGATTTGATTTTGATGGGGATGTGTGACTAATTGAATTTAGTTTTTTTGTCTGGGGTTACTACCTAGATCCGATCATTCTGGGTTATTTTTTGAAAAAGCAGCGCGCAACATTACTGCGGAAGTATAGAGAATCACAAGGATGACAAGCCATTTTAGAATATCCAAAGGCAAAGATTTTATAATAAATGCAGCAATCAATACAGCCACCACACCAGGAATAGCCATGGCTATTGCCGCTTTTTTATTATAGGCACCTTCGCGAATAAATCGAATTGAAGCTGGTGGCATCAAAAAAGCACAAGAGCCCATCATAATTGGAAAGGCAACTTGTGGGGACATGCCAAGTGCAAATACCAATGCCATGCATGGGGCATACAAACCAATTCCTGCGGTCATTAATGCACCAAGAATAAAATTGCCGACAATTGCAATGATCAACTTTCCTCCTTGAAGACCAATTGCATCTCCACCACCTTGAATCCACTCCAAGTTGCGGGCAAACATAAAACTAGCTGTAATCAGTAAAGCAAATCCCATAGTTAATCTGATTTTCCGCTCAGAAAGTTTGGATACCACACCTGCACCTACAATAGCACCGAGAGCAGCTGAGACTAGCATTAGCACTAGTGTTAATGGATCTACTTCAATGATGGTAATGAAGATCAACGCCTGTAATAAAACTGGAAGTGTATTCGCTACGTTCATCGTACCTGGAATAAGCTTATCCTCGGTTTGTTTTGTGAATTTCAACAATGCCGTTTGGGGAGCAAACGCCCCGATGCCCAGCACATCAAAAAAGTTGACCACAAAACCTATGATGGAAGTTTTTATCCAGCTGCTTTCTTCTAAATTGTTTTTATATTTAAGAAAATCTCTCGTTAAGACAATCGAATACCACAGGGTAAGAATGGCAAGTGAAATCCAAATAAATGCAATCATTGAAGGGGGTACATTTTCATCATAGATGGATTAGTTGGTTAGGAATAAATAGAATTGATAAAAGATAAGTGATTTTGTTATCATTCAAACAAGAATTATTCAAAATGTTACGTATGGCTATTCAAAATTCTATGCTTGCTGATCGCTAAAGAGGTGGTCGCATTTTGCAAAGAACATCCAATCCTTTACGCTACGATGCACGCCCACACCACCGAACATGCAAACCAATATTCTAAATATCATCGCCATAAACGATTGATTAACCAATGCTCCACGATTGACCATTCAGACGAAAACCACCGGATTGGAAGATATATATTAAAACGAACCTGATTCAATCAATCCAGATTTTTAATATTTATTTTGTAAATTAAAATTCTAAAAAACTTGATCATGAAAAATAAAATATTAATTGGAACGGGAGTAGTCTTTCTACTTTTTGTCATTTGGGTGGTTTATGGATTATTTATAGCCATTCCTGCTAGCCCTCCAGCGACTGCTTCGTACAATGAAGGAGGTTTGGAAATTACGGTTGACTACAGTCAACCTTCAAAAAAAGGCAGACTTATATTTGGTGAGGAAGAAGAGGATGCTCTTCAACCTTATGGGAATTATTGGAGATTGGGTGCTAATTCAGCTTCAGAAATCACTTTTAACAAGGATGTTACCTTCGGTGGTGAGCCAATAAAAGCAGGAACCTATAGGATATATGCCGTTCCCGGAGCCAATGCATTTAAAGTTTCGTTAAACAGTGAAACGGATGTTTTCTTTGGAGTGACGGAACCAGATCATGAAATGGATTTAGTGACGGTGAATGCTCCAGTTCAAAAAACAGCTTCAGAAGTGGAGACATTTACAATTGACATTGTCTCAGCAGGGACTGGTGCTACGATTAACTTTAGTTGGGATGAAACCCTATTTACCGTACCCGTAGCGCTACAATAACCAATGGCATTCTCCAAAAAGAAATGGGTATTACTGCCCATTTCAATTTTACTATTTCTAGGCATTGCTTATTGGGTAATAGGTAAAATTCAATACCGGCTTAATGTAATGGACGTAGAAGAATATGAGCCCATCTCTACACTTAAAGTTCAAGAGCACCTGCTAACCAAGGCCAAATTCCCTTTCATTGATGTTCACAATCATCAGTTTACCATGCCCGTTCAAAATCTGGATAAATTGGTAAAAGAAATGGATGAATTGAACATGGCGGTAATGGTTAATTTAAGTGGCTTTAGGGGTAGATACCTGGAATGGTCGCTGGACAATGTCAATGAAAAGTACAGCACTCGATTCGCCCTTTTTATGAACATCGATTTTGAGCAACTGGATGATGAAGGTTGGCCAAATGAAACGCTTGCCATGATGGAAGCCGCTGTAAAGTTGGGGGTAAAAGGCCTAAAAGTTTATAAAAGCTTAGGGCTTACCGATACTGACAATGAAGGAAATAGAATAAAAGTCGATGATCCACGATTGGATCCTATCTGGGACAAATGTGGTGAATTGGGAATCCCAGTTTTGATACATACTGGTGAGCCTGCTGCTTTCTGGTTGCCCAAAGACAAAAACAATGAGCGCTGGTTAGAGCTCAAACAATACCCAAGCAGGTACAAAGACCCTAAAAAGAATCCCTCTTTTGAGGAAGTGATGGCCGAACAACACAGCGTCTTTAGGAAGCACCCGAATACTAAATTTATTTCAGCTCATTTGGGTTGGTTTGGCAATGATCTGGCGCGACTTGGTGAATTGCTTGATGAAATGCCGAATATGTACACTGAATTGGGAGCAGTTATCGCTGAATTGGGTAGACAACCCTTTACAGCAAGAGCATGGTTAATAGACTATCAGGATCGGGTATTAATGGGAAAAGACAGCTATAAAAAAGAAGAGTATTACACCTATTTCAGGGTGCTGGAGACCAACGATGAGTATTTCGATTACTATCGTAAACGACATGCGTATTGGAAAATGTATGGCCTGGCCCTCCCCGATTCTGTCCTACAGAGAATCTACTATAAAAACGCTATCCATTTGATTCCAGGGATTGATCAAGCGTTCTTTGAGGTGGGAGTTGAGTAGATTCTTATGTCGTGGTAGGTCTTTGTAAAAAATTTCCTGTTCTATTTCTCGGGCAAAATCAAGATTCAGCTGTCTCATTTCCCATGCCAAAGCCCGCTGATAAATAACCTCTTGGAAGCCATTACCCAAAAACTTATGCACTTCAAAGGAAGCTCCGATAATCTTTTCTGTAACCCGGATTATGCAATAGGATTCGTCATGAGTGTTGTAACCACAAAAAAATTAGGCTATTTGGAGACTGAGGCATAGTGGTGCTATGGTGAAGTCGAAAATAGCAACGCAGTGTCTGATTTTGAAGTGGTTTCATCACGTAATAGTAGAGCTATTGCATATTTCGGGTTTTATGCCTTTATGTTTCAACTCCATATAAAATTCCGGTTAATCTTTACATCATCAAATAGAAAGGTAATAAGTGAAATATTTAGCCCCAAAGCCCCCACAACCTAATTCCTACTTAGCTTTTTCACCACCTTTTCAGATTGTCTTCTTTGCCAAAAGACTTCCTCAGGCCATCGTTTTACCTTGGAGTAGAATTGACTTCGAACCAAGAGGTATTCGTTATATTCTTCTTTGACAAAACGCGTGTACTTTTCAAAGGAAGTAGGATCTCCATTCAAAAAGTCAGAAATAGCATAGCCACCAAACATACCTGATCGAATGGCCTTGTATATGCCTTGTGAGGACAGTGGGTCAAAGGTAGAGGTAGCATCTCCAACAGCCAGCCATCGCTGCCCACAGATTGTTTCATGCCGTAATGAGGAAGCACTCAGCACATGCATTTGCGCTGGCCTGTGGCTCTCCGGCACGTTTTCTTTGATGTATTTGGTTTTAGTTATCCATTGACAAAAGTTCGATGCCTCATTCCATTTTTTCTTTTTCAAAATATCTGCATCTGTCATAAAGGCTATTACAACCTTTTGATTGGGTAAGACACAAGAATACCACCATCCTGAAGCTGAAGCCTCTACCATTGTATATTTGCTAGTGTGGAGCTGACTTAAGTTTGTATTAAATAGGCCAATACAACCGAACAGGCGATCATAACCATGCGCCTTTCCACTTCTTTCTTTGGTAAATACCGCCGATCTTCCAGAGGCATCTACTACAAATCCAGCTTTTAATTTAAGTTCTCCATCCTTGGTCTTGAAATTGAGGAGATGGTATGGTTCAGTAATATTTTCTGAACGAACATACCTTGTTTCTGTCAGCCATGTGGCACCCCTATTTGCAGCTTCTTGCGCCATCCAATGATCAAATTCCACCCGATTGATATGCCATCCTTTTCCTTCCGGATGAAAGAAATATTCATTTTCATGTAGGCATTCATTCTCCCACGCAGACCGAGTGCCATGAGCCGAGTCAGCATTTAAATGCTGAAAAGTATCCCAAATACCTAATTCCCGGAATGCTTTGCCAGCATCTGGAGAGAGGGACTCTCCTACTCTCCATTGGTAATAATTACTGGCCTCAATTAACGCGATGGATAAATTTGGATGAAGCTTTTTCAAGGTGAGTGCTACCGCAGCCCCCGCGGGTCCTCCTCCGATAATCACAACATCCAAAAATTCAATCATACTAGATCTTATTTAACTATGGCTATAATGTAATTCTTGATATTCGTTTTTTCACTTGGTATGATGGAATTGATGGTAGCAGGATTTGCTACAGGTTTACCTGCTCCATGATCCAGTAAAAAACTGAAATCTGAACCTTCTGTGGTTTGAGCTACTCCATGGCATCCCATACATCCACCAGCATCCAGAAATTTATTTTCCTTTACAACCAAAATATTGTAGTCATTATTAACATAAAATGGTTCAGTAGAGAAACCATAGCCATGAAAATTGGCTAATCCTGGTTTGGAAGTACCAGCAACTACAGTATCGGATTCAATCACATAGTTGGCCATAAAATAATTGGGATCACTTGCCCTATCAGCGTAATCTACTGGTTTTCCTTGAACACCAATCAATCGATAATTCTGCCATACACCTAGTCCATTGCTATATTCCGAGCCTATCTGTTGGTGTACCATTTTATTGACGGAATCTAAATAGGCTGGAACTGGGCTGTACCTGGAATAAGAACTGGGCTGCCCTACTACATCTCCACCAGAATTAAGCAGTTGCAATTGGTAGTCTTGTTCTTCCACACCCATGTGCTGCCAAGAGGCAAAAACAAATTCAGGGTTATCTTTGGTTTTATGGATGACGTGCATGCCAATCAGTTTAAAAAGTGCATTGTCGTAGACAATATTCATTGCACTATCCTTAAAATAATAAATATTATTGCGAGTAAAAAAACTGCTTGTATTTTCGCCTTGCTTTACCTTTTGCCATGCTGTTTTTACTTCTAAGGCACCTTCATATACTTTTCCGGTTGTAGGGTTGGTATCGCCACCACATGGCAGACAGATCACCCCTTCATCAGCAGGACAATTGCAATTGGATGTACCTCCTGCATAATAGGCGCTGTCCTTCAAAATATTGGCTTTGGTCTTGTCCGAAGCGATTTGCAATTTTGTAGAGTCCGAATAGTTATTTAGCACATAATCGTACTCGTCACGATTTGCCTTTGCCTCATACAATACCAATTCGGACGGTTTTCCATCGACAACGGTGCCTGGAGGGTAAACATTACAAGAGCCTATCTCACTGTCCTCATCCAGGTTGTTAAATAATAGGGAGTCTAATCCTTCTCTCGCCGCATTGTTTTTAAAATTAAAATCTATATAAGAGTAATGTGGTGCTTCATCAAAAGGCCTCATATTGTCATCTCCAGGACGCAGTTCAGTCACGTGCGCATAAGTTTCCCATACCACTTGGTATTGGTCACCATAACCATCTGTAGTAGGATCCCAAGTGCTGTTTGGTATACCCCGCTTGTCTGCATCAGAACCTGCACTGGTTTGCTGCCAGGATGATTGCCAGTTTAGGGCCAAAAATTCTTCCCAGGCAAATTTGGCCAAGCCCTCAGGACTTTGGTCTTGTGGGTTGTTGGGTACGGTAGCACTGATGGTAATATAGTCAGTGTCTACTTCGGCTAATTCGTCGTTTTGGGGACTTTGCCTGCCACATGAGGCAATGAAAAAAGCCATGGTAACTACCAGTACCCATTTCAGGTTTCCGGCTGGTTTTACTTTTGAAAAGTTCATAGTTTGTTGGGTTAAGTGTTGTTAATGAAAGTTTATTTCTTCTTTTGAGGTGTCTTTACTTTTGGAGGCAATGGCGATCCCAAGGCATCATCATTGCGTTCCTGTTGATAATAGCCAGTTATTTCACCATTTTTAGAAGCAGATTTGATGAAGCCTAGATCCTTCCAATTTTGAACCATTTTGAAGTCTCCATCATAGTAAGAATTATTATTTTGAGGTATACCTGAGGCCCAATTTACCTGTTCCCCACTTTTAAGACTTACCTCCATCGGTCTGTGTGATGGCCACCACAAACCCAAATAGGTTTTTTGATTTGAATTTGGAGCGACCTTATCCGGCTCATCATACAATTTGTTCCATTCTTCGTAGGTAATGTCTACCCTTTGATTGCTGCATTCATTAAAATCAGCTTGCCATGGTAGCGCTGAGTATTTGGTTAAATCTCCCGGTTCTAAGCCTTCACTGATTGGACTATTTAGAGTCAAACCAGGTCTTTCGTATACCGTGATGCCCGGAGTGGTGCCTACAGAACTGGTTTCCATAGTTGGCAAAAGGGATGCTTTGGCATTAATTCTATAGGCCTTTTTATAGATGGCAGGATTTCTGATGATCCAGGCCACTTCTGCACCGGGGTTAAATGCTCCACCAAGGCCATTGCTCAGTACTCCTTTGGTTATTTGCAACCCGGAATCAACGTTCTCTTCCAAACGACTGGTATCTATGCCTGACAATTTTTCATTGATGAATTTTCCTTCCATCCATTGTTTTAAAATAAATAACATGGTATCTGTCAATCGCAGAAACTTTGAGGGAACCGTATTGGTCAAAGGATTGTCACCCATCAACAAGGGCATTAGTGGTTTGAATTGCTGAAAAGCATCCGGTTCCTGCTTAGGGGCAAAAACATTCTCTTGCCCGGCCTTTCTCAAGGTGAGGTAAATTTTTTGTCGCATAAAGGCATAGGGATCTTCTCCCGCTTGGGGTGGCAAAGCCAAAAGATCTTCCTGAAAATTACCTTGAAAGCCTGTATTATGAGGCATGTTGGATTGTGCGAGCACTGTCGTGACCCAACGCATTTTAAACGGACGGGACAAAATTGGCCAGATATCTCGGTAGAAATAGGGATAATAATCCGGATTGTATCGTTTCGCAGCTTTTCTCCAGTCTGGCAATTCAGCGTCTGGAATGATTTCGGGTTTGTCAAAATTGCCTGTGCCATACAAATAGGGATCTAGTGCGAATTCTTTTACCCCCACATTATAAATCACCTCATCCATCGAGACCATATCTTCGATTTCTGGCGCATAGCTTGGATAACCGACCACTACCCATGAAGGATCATCAACCGGCTGGTACCTTACTTGTTCATCTTCTGCATCCCAATAGACCAAATGTGCAGTGACGGGTCCATCGGAAATGTCGTCATACCATCCTGGACTATTGGAATAGGAGGAGATTCTGGGCTCGCCAAATGCTGTTTTGTAGGATCCTGATCTCCCCAAACCCCCTAAAACAATGAGCTGGTGGTCATCATTTGTTCTGATTTCCCCTAAGGTATCTATAGCGAAGGGTTGCAATGGAGGAGGGAAAATTTGCGCATAGGCAGGATTTTTTCCTCTTGCAAATTCGGCTTTGGCTCTTTTTCCGACAACCGTTTGTGGTCCTGGGTCAATGATCAGTTTCTGGCGCTCTTTCGGATCCGTAATGTCAGCATTCCTTAAGGGATGATCCTTGCTGTAACCGTGTTCACCTTCCAATTGCTTGAATTGGTACCAACAAGCTTTTTTGTTGGCCAAGTAGGCAGTCCATTGAATATCTATCAATTTTCCTTGACTCCCTATCCCCTGAATGTGGTCGCCAATTTTTAACACCCTTCCAGCTGGATGCTCATCGTCATAAACAAATATTTTGAAGCGGGCTGCTTGCTTCTTTACCTCGCTATTTTCATTTTTAAAATGCGCTACCTTCAGTGGTTTTTTGCTTCCTGTATCGAGAAGCTCATTCCCCCATTCGTCACACTGTGAAGGCAATTGTCCGGCTCTTTCTGGAGCCAGATAAAAGTCGTTTTCGCTATTTCCTACCCTTGCTATTCCAATGGCTGGATGAATTTTATATGTAGCAGTCATTTTTATGATTTCGATTTAGTGCGTTATTGGTCATTAACCGGTTTTGTATTAATCCATAAAATTGATGGAAACGCCATCCATAAGTATGCGACTGGCACCTGTAGCCATCTGTCCATCGGCCGCTAAGGCTACCACATTGATGTGAATATCTTTAGCACCGTTGCTTAGTATCTTTTTGATGTTCTCTGTAGCATCCAGATTATGGTTGGTGGGCGCGTTATGATGTCTGGGTCTAAGGTCAAATTTCCGTTTGTTTTCCAGTGGAATATCACAATGCCCAGGTCCCCCCACGCAATCACCATGACCAAACCGTGAAATATATCCAACAAAATGGTCATTGTCTCTGGTAGGGGTAGTAGCGTCTGCATCTGGGCTATTGATAAACACCCTTATGTGGTGGGACTCCACAGAACGCTGCACCTTATGAAGCCTGATTTCGGCCTTGCTGTGAACTTTTAAAACATCAGGATGCAACCCTGTTTCCTGTGACTTAAACTTTGTGATGGCTGTGCCATTGTTGGTTGAGAATAGTTTAGATCCCTTTACATATTCATAGCCAAGTTTGGAAATATTGAGCAACTGCTGCGTGGAATACTGCCAAGGTATCATTGTATCCGTAGGATCATCCGGATTGATGCCCGGGTTACTTTGTTGCCATTTAGACCATAGCCGGTCAATATTGGAATGGTGACCATAGCCTATGGGGTCATAGAAAGCCACCAAATCATTGAACATATCACCATATAAAATATTGTTTGGTCCAATGGCTTGGGTAGGATCTGCTGTCGGATTTTCCCCACCTGACCAAATGTGCATGGTATTGTGAGGGTTTTGACTTAGCATGCCAAACGATTGATTAGCAAAGTGCCCTCCTCCAAATTGAGTCCAATTGTCAATTTTCATGATTGCCTCTACTTCATCCTGAGTTGGATAGTGATGATGGTATGGGTTTTTTAGTGGATTGTCGCCGCCTATTGCCAGCGGTCTTCCATTCTTCCCCATTTTATAACTGCCATCCTTATTTTTCTGATAGTACATGCCCGGAAATCGATAGCGATGAAACAATGGATTTGTGAGCTTTAATTGTGCATAGAGGGCTTCATTGATGGTTGGTGTCCAGTTTTTAGCGCCCACCGCTTCCTGTGCCAGCCATATGAGTTCTGCGCCACTATTGAACTTTTTATTGATTAGCTTCTTGAGGCTTTGAATGACAATGGTATCAAAGCCCTGTGCCTTTAAGTTCGATAAAGCCTGTTCGCTTATCCAACAACGATAAATTTCTGGAATGATACCACTGTTCCCCTTGGCAGGAAACAAGCCATTGTTATAGGCGGGCAATGTCCAATCCCAATAGGGCAATGAAACACCGGGTAAAAAATCCTGAAGTAAGGATTCAAATTCGTATAAATAAGCCCTATGCCATGGAAGAAATTGTTCCCAACCATGCTGACACGAATCCCCGTGAATTTTGGCATAAGCATTAAAACTCCTTTTATCCAAAGGAAATTTATTCAGGTCAATTGTTTGTTGTAAGGCGGCTCTTAAATTACTCAGCTCTTCTTCTGGAAGATAGGCGGCATTCTTTCTTTGAATCAGTTCTCCAGCTTCGTATTTAAAAGTATTTGCATTGTTTACTGGCGGATGAGGAATTTTTCCGTTGGATAGCCCCTCTAATTTTGGATCCGCTGGTAAGCCAAATGGTAGGTCATCTTCGGGACAACCATGATCAATCCATTTTTCGATAAATACGATGTCTGTTGGACTTACTGGTTCACCACCTATCGGTAACCTGGGCAAGTGTGAATCAAAAGGAAATTGACCTTTTAGGCCTTTGATCAATCCTGAGGCGGCGCCTCTTCCTGATGTGATGCCGAGGTTTCCTGTGCTTTTAATACTTGCATGATCGGAGGCGGAAGCACTAGTGCCATGGCAACAGGATTCTTCTTTCGGTTTCTGGGGTTCTTCCCTTGGATGACAGCAATCTGATATTTGAGATGGTATATCCGGCATGGAAGAGGCGTTTTCTATCGGTGCAATCATCCGAACGCCGAATATCACGACTTCCTTGAGCTGTTCCAGAGGCAAGGTGTTCCAAAACCTTCCATATCCTTGATAATCTGCATTGGAATTCCCTGCAGCCTTGTCCATGATGACCTTGAAGGTATCATAGGGTGATTGTTTTTTATTAATTTGTTTTTTACCCATGTGCATTGTTGTTGGGGTCAATGTGATCGAGACTATTGGTACAAAAAGTGAGTAGGGTATTTAATGTCTTCTGATTAGAGTGGACAATGAGGATTATTTTAGTCATTGTCTGCAGCGATTTTAACTGCATACCATGAGGCTACTACGCCTGCCGGATGAATGACGGGTTGACCATTACTATCGACTTCGCCACTTGGATGTGGAACGACTCGAACGATAGAACCAACGATGGCTGACTTTTCATCATTGCCATTTTGCCAGGGCTGAATGAGATAACCGATATAATTATAAATCCACTCATTTCCGGCAATCACACCCTTTCCCTGAAAGCGTATAGATGTAGGATTTCCCAGATTGGTAGCGCCTTTCAAAGGGAGTTGCCAACCAAAAGGCACATCATAAGGATTTGGGTCTTTGCCATTGTGTGGGCCATATATTAATCCCCGAAATTGGTCAAATGGCGAGGGATCAATTCTAATATAGCCATTACCAAAAACAAGGGAGTCTGTAGATGCTGCTAAATTAGGGTCATTGTACCAGCTTCTGTAAGTCCAGATGCCGGATAATAGGTCGAGTTCCATTGGGTTTATTATTAAAAGTTTAATTATTATCTTATCATTTGCTACCGTAACGCTAAACAATTAGTGCCGATTCCTTTTAATTTCACCGTGACAGCTAAAAGCGTTGCCATTAAAATTTCACATAGTGTCTCGTATGATTCAAAGGCTTAAATAAAGATTATTTTTTCTCATGACTACTGCGAAAAGGCAAAGCGAACATTTGGGTACAAGTAATAGCAAACCAACACTTATATAATGAAGAGGTTTCGATCTCATACTGACTAGATTTAAGCTAAAAAACAATTGATTCAACGTAAGGCTGAATAAAGCTTACCCTTACAAGGACTCATTGTGAATATTCGCTTGGATGAGCAAATGGCGAGTTAATTCCTAAAATTAGGATGTTGGTATGTTCTAGTTTTATAAAAATAATAAAATATATTTAATTATAATATTTTAGTATTAATAAATTTAAATTAGCCTATTATTTATTTTGTAGGGTTATATAAATTCCAAACATTATTAATTTTATAGTTTTATTTAAATAATTGCCCCATTCATTCAATAAACTATTCAAGTAGAATATGGGGAAATGCGTTATCGACTGAATGAAAAAATAGTGGTCAATCGAACATGTTGTAAGATATCCATTACCTACTTTTTGAGTTTACCCCTTCCCTATTCTTTTTATGGCAAAAAAAACTACTGGTAGCTAGCAAATTATCACCAAATAAGTAATAGTAAATTTAAACAAGTTGTTTATATTACAGTTACTATGTCTAAACGAAACACTTAACTATGAAAAAATTAAATTATTTATTCGCCTTAGGCTTATTATTCACTTTTTCTTGCGGTGGAGGAACATCATCAACTGACGAAACGGCAACTGAAGAAATGGTTGTTGAAACAGCACCTGTTGCTGAAGAAGCGGCAAAAGACATCGTAGATTTAGCTGTTGAAACAGAAGCCTTATCTACGCTAGTGGCTGCGTTAAAAGCCGGAGGACTTGTAGAAACATTGAAAGGTGATGGGCCTTTTACTGTTTTTGCACCAACCAATGAGGCTTTTGCGGCATTACCTGAAGGTACGCTTGAGGGTTTATTGAAACCTGAGAATAAAGACCAACTTGTAGCTATATTAACCTACCATGTAGTATCAGGTAAGGTGATGTCTACAGACCTTTCTGACGGCATGAAGGCAGCAACCGTGAATGGTGCTGAAGTTACCATTACTACAGCTGATGGTGCCAAAGTAAATGGAGCGAATGTTGTAATGGCTGATGTGGAAGCTTCTAATGGAGTGGTTCATGTTATTGACGCAGTTATTTTACCTCCTGCAGAATAAGAGATTTTATTAAAAAATTAAAAAAAGCCCCGAAATGGGGCTTTTTTTATGTCCCTTCCTCCCAAATGAGCTTTTTTGGCCAATTGACTTAATTCAAAATAAGCTAGTTTAATTTTATCAAACTATCTTTACTATACTTGCTACTTCATCCAAGTACTTCAAATCCAACCATGGTAAAGTCATCATTAAAAGTTTCGTTGCCGCTATAAATAAGGCCAAACATTTTAATACTTTCCAAAAGTTCCTGAATTGGAAGATGGGAGTTTTTCATTAGAAATGAAATAAAATGTTCTTTGTTCATCATTACACCATCACTATCCCAAATCTCAAGAATTGCATCTGTGTATAAGAGAAATTTATCGCCAATTTCCAGCTGAAATTTTGATTCTCTATAATAAACCGATTCACTGCTAATAGCACCGACAAGCGGACTTTCGGATGTTAATGAAATAACCTCCTTGGAACCAGGTCTGAGCACAAATCCCTCAGGGTGACCTGCTTGTGTATAGGTTAGCATTTGGTCATTCGAATCATAAACAGCATAAAACATCGTAATAAAAGACCCTCGTGGCATTTTATTATAAAGTTTTTCATTTGTATCCGTGACCACTTTGGCAGTGGAAGTAGTTTGAAGCGCCAGGTTTTTGAATGCAAATGATGTCATAAACGTCAGCAAAGCAGCCTGTATTCCATGACCGGTTACGTCTGCTATAAGAATCCCATAGACTCCTTTGTTAATTTCAATAATGTCATAAAAGTCTCCCCCAATTTGATCCTTGGGTTCAAAAACTGAGGAAAATCTAATCTTATTGGTATCTGGTAATAATGATGGAAGAATAAAATTCTGGACCCTTCTTGCCTCATCAAATTCAAAGTTGATTTTTTCTTGAAATATCGCTAAAACCTTGTTAGCCGCCCTCAGATCTTTTTGTGTTTCCCTTAGTTCGGTAATATCTGACTGTACGCCCACATAGTGGGTAGTTAGGCCATTTTTATCTTTGAGGGGTGTGATGGATAACCTGTTCCAAAAAGGTGTACCATCCTTTTTATAATTAAGTAGCGCTACTGTTGTCTGCTCCCCATTTTTAATGGCTCGTCGAAGTTCTTCTACAGCTGCACTGTCTGTCTCATTTCCCTGCAGGAATCGACAATTCTTCCCTATAACATCTTCTTTTGAATATCCTGTTAACCTTATAAAACCATCGTTCACGAAAATGAGTGGACTATCAGGCGCACTCATCGAACTAATCGTTATTCCTTCATTTGACGTATTTGTTGCTCTAATCAACAAATCTTCAAACGCTTTAAATGAAACTGTTTCTCTAGATTTCGATGCCATCTATGAACTAAGTTACATCTATTATCTATACTGATAAACTTCTTTTAAAAGAATTTAACGAAATCCCCAAATTTCCCCAGGTCTTAGACACAAGAATTAAATATTGGCCAGATAAATACCAGAAGTTGTCATACGATCAAAGGTTAGATCTTCCATATTATACTAAACCCTGTTGGGTGTATTGCCAGATTATCTACCAAAGGGAATAATTTGGCTCCATGATTTTTTTGGACCAGATAAAAGGCTACATCAAACGCAAAAAGGAAACCTCCCTGAAGTACCAGGGATTGGCCAAAGCCTTGTAACCTGTCTGCATTAGCAGTAGTGTTTTTAGCCCTTTCCTGCAGGTAAAATCCACCAGCAATATAGGCCAGATCAAGCCCCGCATTGAAGAGAAGGGTTTTCTCCAGCTTCTGCTGTTCTTTCAAAGTTTGGCTCAAAGAGAAGCCATTTGGGTCGGTTTTAATGGCAGCATAGTAACCTAATCCAGCAATAACAAGGTTTACCCCATTCCAATAGCCGTTCATCTGGTGGAAATATTTTTCACTTCCAGAAGCGGAGTTAGCCAGAATAGGGCTTAATGCGATGTTTGCTACGGCCCATGAACCTAAAACCAACATTCCCTTTTTATTTAAATTTAATCGTTCATCGTTAAAACCATCAAGGTTTTGAGCGCTGACGGTGTTCAGACTTATGAAGACCAGAAATACAATTGTACCGTTTTTTATCATAACATGTAAAACTAGCTATTGTGAAAGATTGTTTCTTAGTTTATGGGAATCGATAAAACAATTTCCATCCATTGAAGACCAGTACCTCTATAAATTTAAAGATCGAACTTAGGTATAAAGTCCATAATTATAGATTTTCCGGTAAAAACTACTACCTTGTGTCAGGAGAGGAACCGCTGGTGGTGAATTTTATGGGCCTGGACTGCACCACCTACCTGGAAACCGTGGTGGCGTTGACCCAAATTGCCAAGCAGGGGGAATTTACCTTTGAGGCCTATGCGCAGGAATTGGAGCTGATCAGGTACCAAGAGGGCATCCGGAAGGCGTATCCATCGAGGCTTCATTATTTTTCCGATTGGATTTTTCAAAACCAGGAGAAGGGAATTCTAATGGATATCACCAAAGCTATCGGTGGAATCCATTCAAGTTTCAAAAATTTATCCAGCTTTTTTTTTGTATGTTGAAAGATAAGTTCCCATTTTTATTCTTTCAGAAATTCTACCGATGGCTACAACAAAAAAAAACCAAAAAGAAAAGGACCGGGAAATTGTTCTCAGCCACCTAAGAAGTAAGCCAGAAGAAATTTTCCACGTGGACGAGCAATTTGCTTTTTCACGGGATGAAAAAGGTAAGCGTCTGCTCATAACCCACCTTGACCATGGCTTGATCGTAGAAGTGGAGGTGCCCTTTACGGAAGAATTTGCCGTAGAAAAGGTAAAAATGGATAAAGACCGGAAAGGCTTCACCATGAGCGGATGGCAGGGAAAGGTCTGGTTTGATTTGGAAAATTGCTGGAAAAAAGCCAAACCACTGGAAAAACCGGCCGATTCCCCTTTCCCGGAAATAAGAATCGATCAGGAAGGTCCATTTTCAATTTTTCAGGAGCCGGATGAATTCACCATCGAATGTCCCCTTTCCTATGTCGGTGATATCAAACTAAAGCCCGGAGAAACCGGCGTGTTTCACTTTGGAAGCCTCCATAAATTCGGCTGCTATCCGATCTCCGATAATACCGTTATTGAGTATTTGACACCCGTTGCCCCTAAAGATTATCCAAATCCCTTCGATGACGAACCGGAGATACCTTCGGAAAAGGATTTCACAGGGGAAGAAATCCTGATGAATGAAATGGCCAACGAGGTTGCTAATCGAATTTTTGAAGGGATTAACTTTGACAATGGAATACATCCTGACCTTGTGCACGTAAAGTGGACCATGCGTGGTATGTGTTTTGAGTGTGAGACGGTAGTAATCAGCTTTAACTTTTCCGACAATTCCTTAATATGGGGTAGTGAAACAGATGAGTTTCTACACACCATTCTCACGCAGTTGGATACATTTGATCGGGATAATATTCAAAATATGGTGGATTATTTCCGAACGCTAGAGGGGGATGAGGACATGTCGATAATCTATCAGGAATTAGTTGATTTTCTTAAAAATCCCGACTGGAATACCTTTCTAAAATGGGGCTTCGATGGGACCTTTACCACGGGTGAATTACGGAAAATACTGGAAAATATACTCCTCCATTCCACGGAATACCTATTGGAGATCGGATTGGACCAAACCCGTTAAACAGCATACCAATAAATTGAAACCCAATTGATGGTGTTTGTTTTTAAGCATCTTATCTTTCTAACATGAAAAAAATAGCTTTATTCTTTCTCCTTCCCTTTCTTATTTTTTCTTGCTCCATAACCGATCCAGATCCCGTACCTGATTTACCGCTCAAATATACTGCGATGGCAGATGTACCCTACGGCAGGCAGGCGCGGCAGGTGTATGATATTTATTTACCTGCGGACCGTACCTCATCTACCAAAACCATGATCCTCATCCATGGTGGGGGATGGGATTCCGGTTCCAAAGCGGATATGAATGCTTTTCGGGACATTTTGAGGGGCCAATTTCCGGAGGTAGCCATTGTGAACATGAATTACAGGTTGGCAAGTCCCAACCTCTCTCCCTACCCCATGCAGATCGATGATATCACCACTGTCATTGACGACCTTATGGCGAAAAAAAATGACTATGTAATTGGAGAAGAAATCGGTTTTATCGGTGCCAGTGCCGGGGGTCACCTGGCAATGCTTTGGAGCTATGGGTACGATACCCGAAAACAGGTGGAGATGGTATGCAGCATTGTTGGCCCTACCAACTTGACAGATGAAGCCTACCAGATTACGACCAATCAACAGTTGACGGAGATGTTAGAACAGTTTGGATTTGACGAAAGTCAGCTGGAAGCCGCCAGCCCCCTTCACCGTGTACAGGCGGATGCACCGCCTACGCTTTTGTTTTACGGTGGTCAGGATCCTCTGATTCCCAATTCCCAGGGAATGGACATGCGGGATCGGCTAGAGGAACTTGGCGTTCCCCACGAGTTCCACTTTTATCCCAACGAAGGCCACGGCTGGATAGGCCTTAATTTGCTGGATTCTATCGTGAAGTTACAGGCGTTTATGAGGGCGTATTTTTAGGAGTAGGGGATGGTGGTTTGATTGGGGATGAAATCTGGTGTATTGCTTTTCTCCATTATTACCTTTCATCGTAAACCTCCCCCCTAAAGTTTGCCGTATCAAATACAAAGGTGCTTTCTGGAAGCCCCTGATCCATTTTGATGTTCGAGAAGGCGTATGTGGTAATGGTTTGCATCCTGTTGGTCACCACTACTTTCTCAAGGAATTTTGTTGTCTCATTGATCCATAACCTTGCCTGGTTAAAATCCTGTTCTGGATTTGTAATTTCAATGTAGATTTGGTCATAGGATACTCCACCTACTGTCCGTTTGCCTTCATAACGAGCCTTGAAACCCTCTCCATAATAGGATGAAAACACCTTTTCTAATCCAAAACCTTCTTCCGGGTCATAATCCATGATGTTCACTTCAGCATCCCCCGGTAAATGAACCCACATAGATATACCATCACAATAAATCTCCTGATCCTCCATAATAAGGGCATATTTTCCATTAGCGTATTGGAGTTTTCCTTTTTTAGAGATAATGAGTGGCTTACTTGGATTTTCTATGCTGTAGACAAACGCAGCAGTAAAATCCTTTAGCATGTCAAATCGTTCATTGTATTCTTTAAGAATAGCGGTAGCATCCTGAGCGAAACTTGGTATTCCCACAACAAAGAAACTGAGGAAAAATGCGAGTATTATAGAATTTCTTTTCATGGGTTTTTTATGGTTAAGCTGTTACAAGCTACTAAATCTCAACTTAATTTAGGGTAGGTACACTTAAATCGATCTGTCATCAAAGTTCCATTATCAACAAAAGACTGATTTGGAGTTTAGGTTTAATGGGTGAATATTGCAATTATACTTACATTTAGCCAAGTTAGATGGATTTGAGATTTGATGAATTCTCAACTCCTTCTTCTTTCAACATACCATTACTTCCTAAAGAATACAATGAGCATATTCAATATTATTACCATCCTGATTATCCTTTCGGCAGTTTTTGCCTTTATCAATACCAAATTCCTGAAGCTTCCTTTTACCATTGGTTTGATGATCATTGCGAATGTTTTCACGGTTGGGATTACCATTCTGGGTAGTTATAACCATTTCATCATGGATGAAGCCAAGCTACTGATCCAGTCGGTAGATTTTGAAACGGCACTTCTCGATATAATGCTGAGTTTCCTTCTTTTTGCCGGTGCATTGCATACCAACCTCGGCGCACTCAAAAAACAGAAAGGCCCAATAGCATTGTTTGCAACCATTGGCATTGTATTGTCTACTTTTCTAATTGGCAGCATGATGTATTATTTATTCCTTGCTTTTAGCTACCCAATAGATTACATCTACTGCTTGCTTTTTGGAGCACTTATCTCTCCTACCGATCCAATTGCAGTGTTAGGTATTTTGAAAAGTGCCAACGCCCCTAAAAAGCTGGAGATCAAAATTGTTGGTGAGTCACTTTTTAATGATGGCGTAGGTGTGGTGATATTTATTGTCCTTTTCAAAATCGCTCAACAAGGCCTGGATGCCATGAGTTTTGGTGATGTGACATTGTTGTTCGTGACGGAAGTTGCCGGAGGCCTTGTACTTGGTTTACTAGGCGGTTGGGGAGCTTTTCGATTGATGAAGGTTATTGACAATTATGAAACTGAGGTCATCATTACCTTGGCACTGGTCATGGGTATTTCTGCTTTGGCCCATTACTTACACGTATCCGGTCCGCTGGCAGTAGTAGTGGCGGGGATTTTTCTGGGCAATAAAGCCCCAAAAATCGCCTGGTCCAAAACTACACATACGTATGTAGAGAAATTTTGGGAGTTAATTGATGTCCTGCTCAATGCCGTCCTTTTTGTGTTGATCGGCCTAGAATTATTGGTCGTATCCATGGATGTAAAGTACCTCTTGTTTGGCTTGATCGCCATACCAATAGCCCTTTTGGCAAGATTTATTGCTCTTTCTGGTCCTGTAGCCATCTTTAAAAATAAACTGGACTTTATCCCCAAAACAAATATGATCATGACCTGGGGTGGAATCAGAGGAGGCATTTCCATAGCTTTGGCATTGTCCTTAGCACCACAGATGGAGCGTGAGCTCTTCCTTACCATCACCTACGTGATCGTCGTATTCTCCATCATCGTCCAAGGATTAACCATCGGCCCTTTGGTAAAGAAAGTGTTGAAGGCTTCGAAAGTAGGATGATGGGGTTGTTGGGTGAAATAGGGCTACACTATAAAGCATAAAATCAATCTAAAACCGATTTCCATTTATCTGATTCAGCAAAATGCTTGATGGCTTCATTTCTTTTTATCAAAAAGTCTGACATGTACTTTTTTAGCACTATTAGTTATCGTTTATTTATTCAATATAATCCCTTATTCTTTTATTACTCCAATTACCAGCAGCTTTCCAAATTTCTCCAGACAAATAACGAATTGTCTCAGATTCACAATAAAAAGGTTCCTCCAAGTCTTTAAGTCCCTCTTTTTCCTCCAAATTGAAAATTTCATTCTCAATTATTTTTTGCCCCAATTCCGTTTGATACCAAATTGACATCTTTTCATGATATGCAAGCTTTTCAAGTTCAAGGCTGATAAATCCCTCAATTGCATCTGGATATTGAGGCCAATAAAATGAAAATTCAGATTGAACTTGAATACAAATGTCATCCCAGGTATTTGCGTTTTCAATTCCTGTTAGATTAATATCCAATTTTTGAAGACTGCGAATTACTTTATTTAAAAGCTGCTTACTTTGAATCTGATCTGTTTGTTTGATAATGCTCATTAAATAATCAATATCGTCACCTGGGTAAAAAGATGTTTGATAGTCACCAGTTCCCCAATGCCCTATATTTGTCACATCTCTGAACATACCTTTCGGGTCGTCTAATTCTCCACTTTTAAGATTTGAGTGCATTTTTAAAGAGTTCTTTTTCACCTCAATATCAAGCACTTGCTTTTTATCCTTCTTAAAGTTGATCCAAAGTTTCATCGGCTTTATCTCAAAGTCATCAATTTCCAGTATTTTTTCTTTTACGGTTAAGTACAACTCTTTAATCTGATCTGAACCTTTAGAAATATGATCTTCTTCTGTATAAACTACGATTTCTTTACTTACTTGCTCTGCCCTTTCATCTTTTGAGCTGATGGTGTTTACACTTTCCTGACTTGTAGATTTATGCTGGTTAAGGACGATTGTTTCATTGGAGTATTTCTTTATTTCCCAAAGCTCAAAGGGCAAATCCTTAAATTCAATGCTTTGCTTCTGGTAAGTGGTAAACTGGGGTGAGATAAAAATCACTCTCGATTGGCTCCAATCCACATCATTCTTTTTCAATGACTGATTAGTTCTTTCCAGGTACTCAAGGATAAAGTCAGCCTTATTGTTCAGCAGCAAAGACAAGTAAGAATAACCTTGATCGATCACAGAATAGCTTTTACTTTTCTTGTACTCAATGATCACAAAAGATTTGGACTGCTGATCAAAACAAAGTGTATCAATTCTTAAGCCATTTAATATAAACTCGGATTTAACGAACTCCAATCCAAAAAGAACCTGAATATTCTCTTCTACAAGTAATTGTATATCCCGCTCCAGTTTAAAAGGTATATTTCTAACCTCTTCGAGCTTTGATTTATTGAGTTTGTATAAGTCCATATCGAAAGTTTCTATTATCAATAAGAAAAATTACATTTTACCATGCTACTATATTCTGCATCATTCTGAGAAGCAGTTTCTAAGTTTTTCATAAATACTTCTCTTGCTTGATGATGATCTTTTGAATCTTTTGTGAGTAAAATAATTTTTTCTAATGACTTTAGGCGATTGAATTGCGTCCTTCTATGTTCGACAATTTCTTCTCTATCTAAACCAAGGTATTTTATAGTTGTTTTTCCACGATCGGAGTTACTTAAAGGTATAGGGTAAGGTCCATTAAATCCTATGTGTTTTTCTGGATTATCAAATCCTGGATCTATAAATAATGGTTTTTCATTTTTAATATTTTTAGTGATTGGGTCTGCTCTATCTACTGGGCTTTTAATTGGGAAATAGTTACCTTTTTTACTTCTATTGCAAATTTCACATGCTAAATAAAGATTATTCCAATCATAAGCGAGCCAATAATAACCAGGATATTGAATTTGAGAAGTTTCATCTTGTCTATATGCTGACTTTGGACGAAAGTGCTCAATATCACCATGAGATAAATGGGTAATCTTTGCTTCACAAAAACAGCATTTATGTGATTGAACATTTTTTAACAAGGACTTTACTTCATCATCTCCATAAATATTTGAATCGAAGGTAAATTTTTTTCTATTTTTATTACGCAATGCAAAATCAACAGTAGCATTTTCATATTCCAAAATATGACTATTTTTAAAAAAAACTCCTTTAGTTAAGAGAATAATAGGTGTGTCACAATTTTTTTTATTAATTCGTATCATTCCTTAATTTATTAGCCATTTGATTAATATAAACCATTGATTCAAGTTCTTGAAGGGTCTCGCCAGTTGGATGATATCCAATCATTTTCTCTAGTTTTTTAAGTTCGTTCTTGTCAGTTTTGGTAAGCTTTCCTTTTGCAATTATTTCTTTTCTCTTTTTTACCCATGGTTCTAATTCAATGGGACGGACGCTTTCAAGATCAAAATATTTGCTCAATAAAACATGGTCAATTCTCCAATTTGGTAATTTTAATTCATTAGAATCAACCTCTACCTTGTTGTCTACTCCTTCTTTAAATAAAAAAATGTCGCAACCCTTAGCTTCCTGAACAATTAATGGACTATGAGTAGCTACTATTATATGACTGTTATCGTCATTTAAATTAAATTGATGAAGAAGTTCTACATATCTTCTCTGCCAAGCTGGGTTTAAATGAGTATCAGGTTCATCTAATAGAAATAAGCAATCTTGTCTACCAGTGATCAATATCAGACCTAAAACTGTGATTATTTGTTGTTCTCCCTCACTTAGTGAATTGAAGTTGAATTTTGTATCCCTCAATTCAGAACGAACACTTAGTTCAATTTCGTAAATGGAACCAATTACAAAGAGTGAATCTAAGGCATCTAAAAAGTTTGCTGGATGACCGAATTCGTTGTTAATCTTTGTTGATACTTTGTCCTTATCAAGACCAATAATCAAATGCTCTAAGCCATCATCTTCATCATAATATGCTATGGGATTTTCAGGACTATTTTGATAAAAAAATGAGATAATTTCATGCGCTTTACCTTTAGCATCCCAAAAAGGGTAATTTATTTCTTCTTCCTTTGTCCTTTTAGGTAACAGATTCTCTACTATAAATTCTATACTTCGGATATTTCTATCTTTATCTGACCCTCGTTTGTACCAATTAGGCTGTTTTAAATGAATCGTAAACTTCTCTAATGTTGAAAACGAAGTAAATTCTTTAATCAAATGATCAAGACGCTCTTTAAATTTGTTAGAAGGAGGATCAAAACGATAAAGTAATATCGTTAAAAGAACTAGTTGAGAATGGTGATTTTCAGCAAAAAACATATTGCGGAAACCTTGCTCAGGATCAAGATTCTTTTTCAAACCTTCCCACACCAAGTCTTCATAAGGTCTAATAATTTCTCGTATTCTCTTATTTTCACCAGAATAATAGCCAATTATAAAATCAGGTAAAAACTCTTCTTTACGCCTTTTGATAAACTCAGAAAATTTCACTACTTGAAATTCTTCATCAATTGTTCCTTTCAGTCTTCTTTTTATATAAAAAACATTATCTTCGGCATTATTATAACATTCAATAATTATTTCGTACCTCTTGCACTCATAGTGAATCTTGAATTCAAAATGACCAGAATCGTAAGGCCAGTCTAGAAATTCTATCTTTCTTTTTAATAAACCTAAATCCTTAAAAATTAAAGCCAAAATTTCAATTAGGTTTGATTTACCCAATCCATTACGACCTACCAGCAAGGAAATAAGATCGGACTCAAATTCAAGGGTTAGGTCTTTAATATTCTTATACTCCGATATCCAAAGTTTCTTAATCTTCATCACTTCCCTTTTTTTGCTTTTTCTTTTTGGATTCGTTTTAGAAGCTCAGATTCTGGCTCATCATTTGAATCTTGAGATACCAAGTCCCCTTTAAAGGCTTTATTCAATATGGCTTGAGGAAGTTTGTCAATTTTGGTTTTGAGTGATTGGTATTGTGATTCAATTTTATCAGCCAGAGCAAACAATTCTTTAACTTGTGCCACAACCTCTTGCTGTTCTTCGAGGGTTGGTATATTTATTATCAAATTTGAAATTTTACTTATACTTAGTGTGTACAGTCCTGAAGTTGATTTACTAATATTTTCTATTTGTGATCGGCCTATAGGCGAAAGTAAAAAGAACAATACATATTTAGCATCACTCAAATTATTTGCTCTGAATTTGATAAGATGATTTTGATGCAAACATTCTTCTATTTCCTCATTCCATTGAGCTACTCGCCCAATTTGAGTGGGGCTACCATTTCCTTCAACAATGAGTAAATCTCCTTTTTTCAACTGCGTTCGCTCTATTTCCTTATTAGTTGCTCCAATTAGTTTTATTTCATCGAGAAGCAATTTGTTTGCGTACACATTTGCTACCCGCAAGTAAGGTTTTTGAATTTCAAGGTTTTTACGTTTAGAATTTAGAGTTAAACCGCCAGTTACTTTACCGACTGAATCTAATATTCCTTCCTCCCACTCCCCTAATCCTTTCCCCTCTCTCCACTCCTCCGTCAGCTTCCCTGTCACCGCCTGAGTAAGCACTTGCTGGCGGAAGTTTTTGAGTAGCTCAGGAATATTATCGAGTTTGGTTTTTAGCGTATCCAAATGCCCAAAAATCGCATCCAACTTAGCGACTATGCGCTTTTGTTCTGGAAGGGGTGGGATTGGAAGGTCCAGAAATTCAAAAACCTTATAATGTCTACTATATCCAAAAGATGGAATTTGTAAGGTTCTCAAATAATAATAGAAGAATCTATCATCCACCTCGTCAAAGGACTTTAGTATTTTGGTGCCATCAGCACCAGCAGCAAATTCAAAGTCCACGTACTTAATAACTCTAGTGTGATCTCCGAATATTACAACAGGAAAATCACCTTTGTAAATTAGATTCTGGTCATTTATGAAACCCGAAATAAACTTTTCACCTTGGTCAATAACTGGATACAGCCCTTCAATAAGGTATTCATTTGATTTTAGTTTTGTAAATGTACCAGTCTTTTTTAAACCCTGCTTAAATGGGATAGATGCCCATCTTTCCGGTAAATTAGGTTGAATTTCAAACTTGTCTATGTCTCCCTTACTTGCCATGGATCAACCTAACAATTCAATAATTTTGTCTAATTCCTTCTTAATGGCATCCAATTCAGAAGCCGCTTCTCTGGCTATGTCTATTGGCTCGCCTAAATCAGAATTCTTGCTTACACTTTTATCCTCTATCAAGCCGATATCAAGGGTGTCGTTTTTAGCTACGATAGATTCTCGACTAAACTGTTGCCAGCGTTCATCTTCGATAGCCGATCTTTTACCATCATCTATCACTCCATCAAAGTCGTCTTTAAGATGATCTAAGCCAATTCCCCCTGTATAAGCTTTGACAAAGTCTTCAAAAGCCACTCTTGTAAAAGGAGTTCGCTTCCCATAAGCAGGAGAATTGGTTCTCATATCGTAAAACCATACTCGTTTCGTATTTCCTGTTTCCTTTTTGCCTCTGGTGAAGAAGAGCACATTGGTTTTTACTCCTGCTGCATAGAATATTCCTGTAGGTAACCTCAAAATGGTATGCAGATCGCACTTATCCATCAAATCCTTTCTAATCTTCCGGCCATCCCCATCTTCAAACAAGACATTATCTGGAAGCACTACAGCTGCTCTTGCAGTTCCGGTTTTTGAATTTAACGAACGATAGATATGCTGAAGAAAGTTGAGCTGTTTATTGCTCGTTGGAATGGTAAAGTCATCTCTGGAAGGTCTTTCTCCCCCTTGTTTGGTACCAAATGGAGGGTTAGCCAATACGCCGTCGTAATTTTTAAAAGACTTACCCAATTCGGTCATGGTATCCCCCATCACAATGCGGCTTTCTAAGCCATGGAGCTTGGCATTCATCAAAGCAAGTCGGTGGGCATCCTGGACCAACTCACATCCTGAAAAGGCATCGTTTACCTGAAAATCCCTTTCCTTTTGGTTCAATTCGAAGTAATCATCATGCTTGTTTTTCACATATTCGCTCGCAGCAATCATAAAGCCAAATGTACCTGCCGCAGGATCATTCCATCTTTCTCCAACTTTAGGTGCCATCAAGTCCACCATTACATTGATAAGTGGTCGAGGTGTGAAGTACTGTCCTGCTCCACTCTTTTTTTCTCCCGCATTCCTTTCCAAAAGTTCTTCATAGATGCTGGCAATTTTATCTTGCTCCTCATCTTCAAACCAATCGATCTGATCAATATTAGAGATTAGCGTGCGAAGATTAACTGGCTTTCTAAGCGTTGTAGAAGCATTGGTATAAATTTCCGTAATGGATTCATTGGTTGATAAGGTTCCAAGATTGGCCAATAAGTCTCGATAAGTATCGAATAATTCTTTATTGTCTTTAATGACCTTAAGGTTTGACCAACGGTATCTTTCTGGTATATCAGTATCAAACTTCTTGATTTCTGAAAGCCTTAGGAAAAGGATGTAAGTCAACTCATTTAAATATTGGTGATAGGTAACCCCATCATCTCTAAGGACATTACACAAGTCCCATAATTTCTTGGCTATTTGTTCTGCACTCATATATTAGGCTGTAACGGCGTACAAGTTCTTATTAAGTTCGGCAACTACCGCTGCCAATTGATTATCAAATATTTTATTTAACCGATTAAAACCTCCAGAACCTTCAAAAGGGGATTCATCTAAGTCTTCAATTCGTAAGACAGTTTCTTTTAAAAGCTGCTTCTCAAAGCGATCTATCCATTTTAGTTGGACTTTATTCCAATCTTTCGAATCACGTATTTTAGTTGTAGCATTTTTGATACGAGCTTCATGACTCACTAATGAACTACCAATAGACAATGTCCGAATGAAGGAGATTATATCGGCTGCAATTTCTTCATTTTTGGCATCCTTCCAAGCCGATTTCAAAGCATTTGTACTAAAACCTTCCTGATCCAAGGCAATCTTCAATTCTCGAAGTGACTTACGGTCTAATTCTGAAGGCTTTGTACAAACTATATGAAGCGCTTGAATTTTATTTTGATTCTCTTTTATAAATTGGGCAAAGTGATCTAGGTAATCTTCAGGCTTTTCTCCATTCCCATAGCCCTTTTCCAATCCAAGGAATTCATCTTGATGTTCAGAGAAAAACTTCAGAGTAGGTTCGAGTTGTAATTCATCTAAAAACTTCCACAGCCCGGAAAGCTGTAAGATCTGATTTATATTGAAGTCGACATCTCCATCTTTCAGTTTTTGAATGAATTCATCTGGGTCAGCTCCTTTTGCATTGTATTGAAATTGCGCTAAATGTTCCTCATTGAGCAATCTTTTCTTACGTTGTATTTTGGCAATAATCTGCTCAATCTGTCGCTTTGCTCGATCTTCCGTGTCAATATGTTCAAATTCCTCTTTGAGTTGCTGAAACGTCGTGCTGGGATTTGCAACTACAGGTTTCATTTGCGTAAAATCTTCCAGAGTTTCGTAAATCTTCACCGCATCATAAATTTGGAAAATCTGTTTACCTATTTCATCACACCTACGTGTAGCTCTCCCAAGCATTTGTTCATAAAGGATTCTTGATTTTATCCTTCTTAGAAAAACTAAATTACATATGGAAGGAACATCTATTCCCGTTGTCAACAAGTCCACCGTCACAGCAATATTAGGGTGCTTTTCGTTTTTATATCGCGTGAGTTGTTCTTGAGGATTATAGGATTTACCTGTAATCTTTTGAATAGCATCGTCGGCGACATCTATACCAATGGCCTCAAATTCTTCCTTTAAATATTGAACAACCCGATCTGCATGTTCGTCTGTTGCCGCGAACACCAATGTTTTTTCATCCCCATCGGGGTCAAGTTCTTTGACCAATTGCTGAATAACAGTTCTATTAAAGGATTCTGTAATTACAGATTTATTAAAGCCATCAATATTTATTTCAAGCTCATCTTCTAGTTTTTCCAATTCAATGATGGAATTGGATTCTTTATCAAAAACCTTAGGCTTCTCTCCCTTTTTCCATTTGATACCCTCTTCACCCAACTTGGTTTTGATTTTAATAGGTGGATCATGATCAATCAAAAAGCCGTCGATTACTGCTTCTCGATAAGAATAAGTGTAAACAGCAGACCCGAAAATTTCAGTGGTATGGAGTGCAGGTGTAGCGGTAAGTCCGATAGCGTAAGCATCGAAATAATCGAGTACCATTCGGTACTTGCTCACATAGTCCTTTTGGTTCTTGAATTCCAAATCCTCGTCATCGATTTCTCTATCGAGGAGATATCCGCGGTGCGCTTCATCGATGATGATGCAATCGTATTGATCTACAGATGGAATATTTCCGCTTTCGTTGTAGAAAATGCGTTTGACCATTGCTTGGACAGTAGAAAAATGGAGGCGAGTATCAAGATCAGGGGCTAAATCTTTTAATTCCTTCACATCATAAATTTCCGAGAAGGTGTTTAACCCTATTAATTTGTTGTCTTTGAATGCATTTATTGCTTGTGTAGCGAGTAAAGTTCTATCGACTAAGAATAGGATTCTTTTAAATCGATTGGTCTGAATAAGCCGGTAACATAATCCTATGATTGTTCTTGTCTTACCTGTACCAGTTGCCATAGCAATGAGGCTCCTTCTATCGTCTTGTGTAGCAATAAGTTTGTATTCTACAGCCTGAATCGCCTTAATTTGGTATTTTCTAAGTCCCAAACCTGTTTCACTTTCCAGGAAATCTACAGGTTCATTTTTAAGCTTTTGTTCAGAATCTTTGAGGTTTCTTTCATACAATTTGACCAAGCCATCGGGACTATACCAACCTTGTAGTGCACGTGATCTGTCATGCGCATTACGAACATCCAAAAACCATACTCCACTCTTAGTTTTAATCTGCTCTAAATAGGGCCGTCCATTGGTGGAAAAAAGAAACGGCACTTTATAATTACCCCATTGACCGAGCAAAGAAGCCTCATTCGTAGCTTGAACCAATTCAGCATAAATCTTTGATTGCCCCAAATCAGTGGAAATATCTGAAGCATATTTTTTGGCTTCCACAATACCATATAACTCAGTCCCAATAAATAAGGCGTAATCAGCCCATTTGGATAGGCAAGGCCATTCAGCTATGGCTATCTTTTTGCCTCGCTGCGGTAAAGTTTTGTGGCGTTTAAAGTTTAATCTATTGGTGTCCACCTGCCAGCCTGCCAATCTCAATTGCTCATCAATCAATTCTCGCGTTTCTGATTCTGACATCTCAATTTTCTTGGCAGCTTTTTGAGACCGCACCATGATCTCTTGTTGCTTTTGGTCTGCAAGTTTTGACGTATCTCTTTTCAAAAGCAAGTCACTGAATTTTTCTTGAAGCTCAGAATATTGTTTTTCTAGCTCATTCAGTGCATGACGAGCATCTAACTTCTTAGGAACATAAAACTTAACCTGAGAAATGTTTTGATTCTCTTCTGAATAGGATTGGTAGAACCATTTTGCAATTTTAAAAGTAGAGAGGAGAATGCCATTAGCCTCGGCATAGGTGCCTTTGTTTTGATGGACAGCAATATTCCCTTTGTTCTTAATGCTGTGCAATAAGTCTTTTATTTGATAGGGAAGTACCTTTTCAAACTCTAGCGATTTTAGCCTATTATGAAAGGAGTTGTCATAGGGAAATTCTAGATGATGTTCTTCAAATAACAATTCAGACAATTTCTCTCCGAATTGGCGAAGCTTAAACAAGCAAGTAATCGGGTCTTGAGATAAGTTGAATTCCGCAGCCTGCCCAATATTAAAAAGTATTGGGAATTCTTTTTCTAAATAGGAAAAATTTGATTGACTCATTATTTACTACCAACAATTAGATTCTCCTTATAAAGCATATATTCTACTTGATTTGCTACGGGCTAAAGTCACAAAGACCGAAGATAAAGATATCGGATAAATATAACTTAAATTTTAAGGAAAAAATTTGAGATAATTAAGCGGTAAGGTTTCCCATTGCTTGCCTGCATCCAGGTTTTCTTCTCAATATTGGTTTAAGATTATTTTATTGTACACAAAAAAAACACCATCACCCAAACAAGCTTTTCCATAAGAAAATCATTCTCCCAGTACTGGTGCAAACAAACAACCTAAACTTAATTTTTTCTGGCAGGTTTCAAAAAACGAGCCATATTATACTATAAACGGTAGCTATTTATTAAGGTAATTGCTAACTGCTGTTGCTCTTGAGGTCGCATGAGACATTAAGGCATTTACAGCGCTTTGAAAATCTCCGCTGTACCATTCTTGGTCCTCGTAAAATACCTCGGCAGGGATCCACGGAACCACCTAATGGGCTGGGCCAATCCGGATCCTTATCCTCCCAGTCCTTTAAAAAGTTACATGGGTATTAAAGTCTATGGTTCAGGGCATGTTATTTGCCACAATGCACTGGCCTTTTTTCATGATGCCATCAATATATCCACCTATGGTTCGCCGGAGGAAGAACAGGAATTGAAAGCCGTTTCCATTGACATTTACAACAACGATATGCACCTGATGGTAGATGACTTTATAGAGGCAGACGGAGGCGTACACAATATCAGGGTAATGAGAAACAGGGGGGTCAATGCTGCCCAATGTGCACTCAGCGCCCAGCCTGTCTTTGGCGGCCCGGCGTATTTTATAAGAAATGTAATTTACCATATACCCAACGGATTTGCCTTCAAATTCATGGCCAAACCTGCAGGCTTAGTGGTTTACCACAACACCATTATAGCGGAAAACAGGAATACCCAGACCTTTTCCAATGCCCATTTCCGGAACAACCTCTTTATGGGTACCAATGTTTCCGGAAGGCCGGTAAATGCTTTTCCATTTGCCACGGCTTATTCCACGTCAGATTACAACGGTTACCGGTGAGGTCAATGCCGTCATTGCGAGCGCGAGCGAAGCAATCTGAATCGGAGCGTGAGCACAAGTTCATCGAAAAAGGACAGTAAGGTCAGTATGGCGTATGCGTATTCCTAAAGACTGCCACGGGTGACGGGTTGTTTCACGATATCCTTTTATTTCCCGTTGGCACCATCGCAGTGACGGGAACTAGTTGGGTGAGGTCAATGCCGTCAGTGCGAGCCAAAGCGAAGCAATCTGAATCGGGGTGTGGCCATAAGAATATCGCAAAAGGACAGTAAGGTCCGTATGGCGCATGCGTATTCCTACAGACTGCCACGGGTGCCGGGTTGTTTTATGTTTCCTAT
>Ga0105053_10001747_pt1 | contig 34660 bp, 28 predicted proteins | sample BON01_FD_78093 | JGI IMG/M metagenome (GOLD analysis project Ga0105053, IMG submission 78093) | Freshwater microbial communities from Lake Bonney liftoff mats and glacier meltwater in Antarctica - BON-01 | ecosystem: Environmental > Aquatic > Freshwater > Ice > Glacier meltwater | place: Lake... | reverse complement strand
CCAGCGCGATGGCGATAAGCAGAATGGCCCAGTTGAGATGCGCGTTGTCCATGCATTCATTATAGGAATGAAAAACCCACGCACGAAAGTGCGCGGGTTTTTGATTGGTTCACACAATCGATCACGAAACTCTATGCCTGACCTCCGACCTCCGACCTCTGACCTCTGACCTCTGACCTCTGACCTCTGACCTCTGACCTCTGACCTCTGACATCCGACCTCTGCCCTCACCTCACTGATCAAACTGTCCATCAAACGCAATCTGCGATCGGCTGAAATCGATCTTGCGAACAAATGCTGCCGACTCCCTCGCACCATGCTCGCGATCCATTCGGCTGTCTTCCCATTCCACCGAAAGCGGCCCGGTGTAGTTGACATCATTGAGCGCCACGATGATGCGCTCAAAGTCGATGTCGCCGTGCCCGGGGCTGCGGAAGTCCCAGTACCGGCGGGGGTCTGCGAACGTCGTGTGACCACCGAAGACACCCACGCTACCGTCGCCCTTGTTCCACCACACATCTTTAATGTGGCAGTGGAAAATGCGCGGGCCAAAGGTGTAGATGAATTTCACATAGTCCACATGCTGATAGCCAAAGTGCGAAGGGTCGTAGTTAAAGCCAAAGCGTTTGTGATGCTTGACCGCTTCGAGAGCGCGCTGAGCAGTGACAATATCGAAGGCGATTTCGGTGGGGTGCACTTCAAGCGCGAAGTTCACATCGACCTTATCGAAGGCATCAAGGATCGGGCCAAAGCGTTTGCCGAAGTCGTCGAAACCTTTCTGCCAATATTTCTGATCGGTGGGGGGGAAAGCATAGATGGCGTGCCACACCGATGAACCGGTGAAGCCGTTGACGACCGCCGGATGCTTGCCACCAGCCGAGGCGGGCTTGGCGTCAATAAAATTTCGGCAGGCCTGCGCGGTGAGAATCATCTTCTTGGCAGCACGCTTGCGCACCGCTTCAGGATCGCCATCGCCATAAACATCCGGCGGGAGAATCAGCTTGTGACGCTCATCAATGTTGTCGCAAATAGCTTGGCCCACCAGGTGTGCAGAAATCGAAAACGCAGTCAGCCCATGCGACTGAAGAATGTCCCAGCGGTTCTTGCAATATTTTTTGTCCTTGGCAGCTTTGTCCACCTCGAAGTGATCGCCCCAGCAGGCCAACTCGATGCCGTCGTAGCCGAACTCCTTGGCCTTGGCGCACATGGTTTCAAAAGGAAGGTCGGCCCACTGGCCGGTGAAGAGTGTGACGAATCGACCCATGAGATTGGCCTCCGTAAATGCGAAAAAAAGAGCGATAGGAATCGAACAGAAAAGACAGTTTGACGAGTGACCGACGCGATTGCAAATGCAACTCCATCCGAGCCGCGCCGCGTAAGCAAGCGGTGATCGAACCGAGCCGCGAAGCGTAAGCGAGCGGTGCCTTGCGCAGTACAACTCCCGTACCCTCCGCTCGCTTACGCGGCGCGGCAGATGAAGAATTGACAGGTTGCTGCAGGGCGAGGTCGCACTTGGGGAAGCAGGGCACCACGCACGCTGTGCGCAGGTAGCTCGCTGCGCGGAGGTCGATCTTCACGGCTTTGAGCCTTGAAGATCGAACCGGAGTCGCAGACTCCGTTTCTATTAAGGCAGTGCAGCGACAGCATGCAAGTTGACGCGAAAGATACGAGTGATGACTGCCTACAAACTTCGTGTCTTCGCGCCTTCGTGGTAAAAACGAATGAGATTTTTGCGGTCGTCGCTCTATGCTCCGGGGCGAAAGTCTGCTATAATAGGTGCGTCGTTCGTCCTCTCTTTTCTGTGGGGTTTTCATCGTGGTTTCTCAGTCGTTTCAATCCGGCGTCGGCGGGCTCGCCATGGCCCTACAGATGCGGCGTTTTCATATAGCCCCGGCCTTGGCCGCGGTGGTGGTGCGGTTGTTCAATTATCTGCGTCTTGCAAGTCACCCCCGGCAAGCCGGGGGCTATGTGAGCGGCCAAGTGGACAAAGTAGATACCGATTGAACGTCGAGGTAGACATGAAAACCGCGTTTTCAGCGAAATATCAAGGGTTGAATGTCTAGTTGACATCGGGTAGACATTCGATAAGTCTCTGTTTTATAGATGGTTAAGTGTGAAAAAGTGAAAACGAAAAAGCTTGGGGTAGACATGACCCACCAGTGAACGAAAATGACGACGAAGAAATAAACATGGGTGCGATGGGGCTGACGGGGCTGACGGGACGGAATCGGAACATGCGGGGATCATTTGCTACAATCCTCGCTTTGCTTGAATTTGAGCCATTAAGGATTGCCGTGATGTCAACGACCACTGTTTCGCCTCAGGATGCTGCGATGAATGATGCTGATCCGCTGGATCGTCTGCTGCTTGATGGTCATGCGATCGTCGCGGGTTTGCAGTGGGGCGATGAAGGCAAGGGCAAGATCGTTGACTTGCTGGCCCGCCGATATGATGTGATCGTTCGTTACAACGGCGGCGCCAACGCGGGACACTCCGTGCAAATCGGCGATGTTCGCTTCGCTCTCCACCTGATTCCCTCGGGCATCCTTCACCCCAGCAAGATCAACGTCATCGGCAACGGCGTCGTCATCGATCCCGCCAAGGTCATCGAAGAAGTCACCGGCCTTCGCAAGCGCGGCGTCACCATCGCGGGCAACCTGCGCATCAGCGATCGCGCTCACGTGGTCTTCCCGTATCACAAGGTGCAAGATGCGCTGCTCGAAGCAGCCATGTGCAAAGCTCGAGGCGATGGTGCGAAGATCGGCACGACAGGGCGCGGCATCGGGCCTTGCTATGCAGACAAAGCCACGCGCTCGACGGGTATTCGCATGGGCGAGTTGCTCGAAGCCGATCGCTTTCGTGAACGGCTGACGCACATTGTCGCGGTGAAGAATGTGATGCTTGGCGCGCTGGCGCAAAGCTGCGGCGAACCGTTTGAGCAGATCGATGCGAAGAAGTTGGCGGATGAATTTCTCGGCTATGCGGCTGAACTTAAGCAACACATCTGCGACACCACGCAGCTTCTGCACGATGCGATGGACAGCGGCAAGCAGCTTCTATTTGAAGGTGCTAATGCGGCGCTTCTGGACATCGATCACGGCACCTATCCGTTTGTCACCAGCAGCAACTGTTCAAGCCTGGGCGTTTATCCCGGCGCAGGTGTGCCTGGGAATAAGGTCAGCCACATCATCGGCATCATGAAGGCGTATCAGACGCGCGTAGGCGGCGGGCCGATGCCTACGGAACTGCACGATGAGACAGGCGAACTTATTCGTACAACTGGCAACGAGTTTGGTACGACCACCGGCCGTCCGCGCCGCTGCGGCTGGCTCGATCTGGTCAGCGTGAAATACACCGCGAAGATTTCCGGTGCTACCGCGCTGTCGGTCATGCTCTTTGATGTGCTGGCGGGTTTGGAGACGCTCAAGATCTGCACCGCTTACAAGCACAAGGGCAAGGTGCTGCCTTCCTTCCCGGCCGATGCGGTTGTGCTTGCGGAGGTCGAACCTGTGTATGAAGAGCTGCCTGGTTTCAGCGAGGAGCTCACCAAGGCCACGACCTTTGCGGAGCTGCCTGCGAATGCGAAGGCGTACATTCAGTTCATTGAGGATTATGTGGGCGTGCCGGTGAAGATTGTGAGTGTCGGGCCGCGGCGCGATCAGACGCTGGTGCGGTGATGCATGTACGAAACCTTCGGGACGTTGAATGTTTGCGTACCCGTCAATGCACCACTAAACTTCGCAATTCAGCTTTGGAAATGGATGTGTCGGGTGAAATTTGAACTGATCGATCGCGTGATAGAGCAGGGGGAGCAGCGGATTGTTGCGCTCAAAAACGTGTCGATTGCCGAAGAATATCTGGCTGATCATTTCCCGAGTTTTGCGGTGTTGCCCGGTGTGCTGATGCTCGAGACGCTGGTGCAAGCAGGGCGTCTGCTTCTTGCGGAGGTGGCGGAGACTGGCACGACGGGTAAGCCATTGGTTCTCGCAGAAGTTCGCAATGTTCGCTACGGCAACATGGTGCGCCCCGGTCAGTCGCTGCAAGTGGAAGTCACCCTGCGCGGCTGCACCGGCGAAGGTGCAGCCAGAATCTGGGACCTCAACGGCATCGGAAAAGTCGAAGATCAAGTCGCAGTGCAGGGCCGCTTTTTTCTGACAGCACTGGCGTAGTTTTTAGGTTCGCAATTTCGTAGGGTGGGCACCGCCCACCTTTTCGTAGATGATTGGATTAACAAACGACAGGCACCGCCTGTCTGGATCGCAAACGATAAGGATATCACCATGGCCATGACTCAAGATGAAGTGTTCAGCAAAGTGAAGGATGTGCTCGTCGATGCTCTGGGTGTCGATGATGATGAAGTCACCGCGGAAGCTCGGCTCGTTGGCGATCTGGGCGCGGAGTCAATCGATTTTCTCGACATCGTCTTCCGTCTTGAGAAAGCCTTCGGCATCAAGATTCAGCAGGGCGAAATGTTTCCTGAGAACGTGCTCAGCGATGCGCGCTATGTGAAGGATGGCAAAGTCACCGATGAAGGTATGACTGAACTGCGTAGCCGACTGCCTCACGCGAATCTGGATGCGTTCGATGCGGATCGCAGCGTCGAAGAGTTTTCCAACGTCTTCACGGTGAATGCGGTGGTGAAGTTTGTGCAGAAGAAGCTGGGGTAAGCATCGCAGAACATCACACGCACTTGGCCCGCGCTCTTACGGGCGAAGCTGATGGAATCCGCTCATGTCACTCACCGGTCGTCTCGCCACTCTTGCACGTATCGAAACCACCGGCATCATCGCGGTGATTCGCGCTGACAGTTCCGATGAACTGGTGAATGTATGCAAGGCCTTGGCCGACGGCGGCGTCGAGGCGGCAGAGATCACCATGACCACACCCGGCGCGCTGGAGGCGATCACTGCTGCACGCAAGGCGCTGGGTGATCGCTGCGTCATCGGCGTGGGGAGTGTGCTCGATGCGGAGACCGCGCGGCTGGCGATCATCGCGGGGGCGCAGTTCGTGTTTGCTCCGACCTTCAATCCGAGCGTGATCGAAATGGCGCACCGCTACGACAAAGCGGTGGTGCCTGGCGCGATGACGCCCACGGAGATTCTCGCCGCCTGGCAGGCCGGCGCGGACATGGTCAAGGTGTTCCCTGCGAATCACTTTGGCCCCAAATATTTTCGGGATATTCTTGCCCCGATGCCGCAGCTCAAACTGACGCCCACCGGTGGCGTCGATCTCGAAACCGCTGCCGACTGGCTCAAAGCAGGGGCGGTGGCGCTGGGCGTGGGATCTTCGCTGGTCAAAAAGGAACTGCTCAAGAACAAGGACTGGCCCGGCCTGACGAAACTGGCCCGCCAATTCCGAAACATCGTCGATCAGGTGCGAAGCTCCGCTAGTTAGCCCGCCTCAGCCCCGCCCGGTAGGGTGTGGGCCAAGGGTGACACTGAAACTGCTCATTTCCGTTGCGCCATGTTTCAGATGAATGTCGATGACCGTGGCCAATCACGCATGGGGGCCATCCACCTCACACCATTGCGGATGCCTCTGCGCGATATTTTTTCACCGTTTCCATACTGCTGCCTTGTTCTGACCGATCTAAAAGGTGGCTGCCTCCGTAATGAGCACGCAGCGATTTGTTTTACGAGTAATAACGCATGTTGACGCGAATGATCAAGGAGCTTTACGAGTACCGTGACCTGCTCACGGCTCTGACTTATCGCGATATTCGCGTCAAGTACAAGCAGGCGGTCATGGGCATCATGTGGGTCTTTTTCATGCCCATCCTGGCGATCAGTTCGGGCATCGTCTTTCGCCTGGCGATGGCGATTTTCAGCGGCAAATCGCTGGAACTGGCATCTGTGGTGGGCGTCATGGTCAAGTCGGTGCCCTGGCTTCTTTTCGCCGCGATCATCGGCGGCGCATCCACCAGCTTGATCGCCAATATCGGACTCATCACCAAGATCTACTTTCCGCGCCAGATCGTGCCTGTGTCCGGTGTGCTCTCGGCGCTGTTCGACTTTTCCATCAGTGTGACCGGCCTGATCCTGATGGTCACGGGCATTGCACTCTTCGCGCCAGCCGAGTCGCCGGGCGTCGTCATTTCGTGGAATCTGCTCCTGCTGCCGGTGATCCTATTCATCCTTCTATGTCTGGCGACCGGTATCGGGCTGTTTCTGGCGGCAGCGAATCTGTTCTTCCGCGATGTGAAATACATTGTGCAGGTCATGCTCCAGTTTGGCCTTTTCTTTTCGCTGGTGTTCTTCACCTATACAGAACTGGGAAACTACGGATGGGTCTTCCTGCTCAATCCTGTCGCGCCGCTGCTCGAATCGATTCGCTGCATTGTCGTCGAAGGCGCGATCGACCCGTTTCTCTGGCCCTGGCTTGGGTATTCAACCATCGCCGCGCTGCTGGCGATTTTGCTGGGCAGTATTTTCTTTGAGAAAGCCGAGTATCTTTTTGCCGAGTATGCGTAAAACTGGCCGCCGCCTTTCATCCATCAGTACTGATTAAGAACGACCATGAGTGATGCAGTCATCCAAGTTGACCATGTCTGGAAGAAGTTTCGCAAGGGTGAAGTGCACGATTCGCTGCGCGAATTGATTCCCGCCTTGTTCAAGCGCATGACCGGCCACAAGCCGCCCAAGAATGAGCTCAATAAGCAGGAGTTCTGGGCGCTGCGCGATGTCAGCTTCGAGGTGAACCGCGGCGAATCCCTAGGCATCATCGGCCCCAACGGCGCAGGCAAGAGCACGATGTTCAAACTGCTCTCGCGCATCCTTCGACCCAATCGTGGCAGCTATCAAATCCAAGGCCGCCTTTCTGCGCTGATCGAAGTCGGTGCGGGATTTCATCCTGATCTGACCGGGAGGGAGAATATCGCGCTCAATGGAACCATCCTGGGTATGAGTTGCAAGTCCATCAAGGATCGCGAAGAGGCGATCATTGATTTCGCAGGCATCTCGGATTTCATCGATACGCCTATCAAGCGTTATTCATCGGGCATGGTTGCCCGCCTGGGTTTTTCGGTCGCTGCACACATGGAGCCCGATGTTCTGCTCGTCGATGAGGTGCTCAGCGTGGGCGATGCACGCTTTCGTGACAAGTGCATTTTGCACATGCACAAGTTGCTCAAGTCCAATGTCACCGTGATCTTCGTCAGCCATATTCTGGATCAGGTGCGCCAACTTTGCCCCAAGACGCTGGTGCTCGATCACGGCTCGGTGGTGTTTCATGGCAATACAGATCAGGCCATCACGAAATATCTGGACCTGCTCGCTGTCTCAAATGAGGCATCCAAGGAAAGCGAGCATCACGGGATCGAGATTCGTCAGCCTGTGCTGTGCAATGCTGAGGGTGAGCCCGTACTCGTCTGGAAGGCCAGGCAGCCCAGTTCGCTTGAGTTTGATGTTGTTGTGACCCAGCCGTTGGATGATTACACGATCCTGCTGAACATCAACACGATTGGCGGCACGCACATCGGCACAGCCGCATCCTTCCGTGAAAAGTTTGAGTCGCCTTGCAAGCCGGGCACCTATCACGTTCGTTTTACGCTTGATCCCATGATCCTTGCCGATGGTGAGTATTCTCTCGAACTCAAGGTGAATGACATGGCGTCTGGCAATTGCCTGTGGGCCAATGGCCATCCAATTGTGGCGTCCGTTCGCGGCAGCGGTATCGTCGGCCCGCCGATTACAGGCGATGGCACTTGGGAGATCGTGCCTTGCACGTCTGAACTTGCGATTGCTACGTTCCGCAAGCCTGAGGTTGCTATCATTTCACACGAGACTCGATGATTAGCCATTCCATGGTATCGGGACGCCCTTCGCGGAAGAGAGCTTTTCGATCCTGCAAGCTCAGATCATGCTGCTGCAAATAAGGCCAAGAACGAGCTTTCTCAATATCACTGACGCTCTTGATCACCGTGATGTCGTGGCTGGATTCAAACAAATCGCGAATCTGCTTTGATATGTCGATATCAAGAAAATCATGCGTTTCGATCAGCAGATCCACACCAGCCAGTGCGTGTACGTTGGTCGTATTGAACAAGTGCTTCTCATATCCTTCACAATCACAGATGATCAGTGTCTTAATAGTTGTATCCAGCTCCGCGAGTTCAGTAGGTGTGCATGCTCCCGCGAGTAGGACATTTGAGCTGACGTTGTTGAGCTGCGCCATAGTTCGGCATGCAGAGGCGGCGCCCGCATCGATGTCATACGCGAGCACTTTGGTACCAGGCAATTTCATTGCGAGACCGACGGCGTAATAGCCCTCGGCACACCCTACATCCAGAATGCATCCGTAATTCTTCTTCATTAGCCGAGCTATTTCGGATTGAATTTCCATTTCGTAGCAACCAATGATCTTGGGATACATGGTGCTGCCGTAAGAAGTGAAGCTTGGATACTTCATTCCTTTGAACGGCCCGCTCTTTACTACGGGTTCGCCAAGCATAGATTCAAACCGTACATCCATCGGATCCTTGGGAGGGACGACGACGGGCATGGGCTTTGCCTTGCTTTTCAGGTGCTCTCGTCGGGCAGTATTGAGATAGTCAGCGATCTTCATGAAAGGAAAGTAAAGCTTCCAGAGGATCTCTGATCGGGCAATGACGTTGAGTATAGAGAAGACTAGCGACTTCATGGATGGTCCTTTGCAAGGATAATGTGTGAGCACAGGGGCGCGATGAAATATGTAGAACGCTATAATAGGAATCGCTAGTTGGGTTTCATACTCTTTTTCAAGAGATTATACAAATAGTTCATAGTTGCTAAACACAACCCATCCCAGCAAGCTGGACAAGGCTGCAAACCAGGCCAGTTGAGAATATTCAACCCAGCGCCGATCTTCGTTTGTCTTGAACAGTAGCAACAATGCGAATATGGCGATGTAATAACGTTGCTCCACCAGCCAGATGGGCAGTAGTGACAGTACGGCATAAGGAATCAGCCAGATTGCTGCGGATTCTTGAAGCTTTGTGGAAAGCAGAGCGAGAAAACCCATCGCCGCAGGAATAGCAATCACGCAGCGGTGAAGCATGCTGCGGTCAGACCAATTGAGCAGGCGATGTCTGAGAAACCCTTCGTATTCATAGAACGGATGGTCAGACCTGAAGGTGAACAGCACGATCAGAAATGTAGCTAACGTGGCGACCACCAGCAGGGGGCGTGCATGTATGGCCGCCTTGATGCGGGTGGCGTTGGCCAGATGCACCGGCAACAGCGCCACGCACCAGACCCATAGAAACCCTGTGAGGTTGGAAAGGTGAAGCGAGAAGGATGGATGGAACTTTCTATCGCCAACAGCAACGCCGTGGTTCCAGATCACGAATACAACAAACAGCACACACGCCAGAACGCAGAACCACATGCGTTGGACATGTGTTCCAATATCCTTCCAATTCCATGTCGGGCCGTGGACCATGAGATAAGCGTAAGTCATCAGAGCTGGAATCCAGATGATGTTCTGCTGCCTGACAGCGATACTGATGCCTGCGGCCAGACCCGCCAATGACCATCGTCTGAGATTACAAAGCCACAGGGATGTGATAATGAGCAGGAGACTGAGCACATCGGTATAGATCATGAAGTAAAGTAGTGCCACCAGAGGTGATGCCCATTGGGTGGCAGCATGCAGCGTCGGGCGTTGGTGCTTGAGCTGTCTGGCGAGTTGCCAGAAGACCAGACAGCAGGCGAAGCCAAGCACTACATTAAAGAGTCGATAGGCCGGAACTTTACTGCCATGGACAGATCCCGCAGCAGCCTGTATCAGGTGGTACAGCGGAATCTGTGGCACATTGGGAAGCATCTCCCACTTGCCATGCACGAACAATTCGATCTGATCGAAGTGAATCACTTCATCGCCTGTGTATGAATGCCATCTCGTGACCCAAAAGAGGGTTGCCATGATGAGCGCTATCGCAGCAAACGTAGGTACAGGCTTGAGGTCGCCTCTTGCGCGCTGCGACAGCAAAGGTGCTTCAGAATATTCTTGAATAGCCATGGGCTTAATTTGCTGGCCGATTGAGCGTGTGAATCACTGAGGCTCGACACCCAGTAATCTGCTGAGTATTTTCTTCTCAATGCTGCAATCAAAGCGATCCCTCGCGGTTTGCCAGGCTTGCTGACCTAACTGCTGACGCAAATCAGGATCGCGCAGATCGAGCAGATGCTGAACCTGTCCCTCGATGTCTCCAGGTTCAACGAGCAGGCCATCGTGACCACTGGTGATCAGCTCGGGTATCGAACCAGCAGCAGCGGTGGCGACCGGCAAGGCCAGGGACATCGCTTCCGCAAAGGCAACGCCGAACGTCTCGGCCCCGCGCGTGATGGGCCCGACGCAACTGTGTGCAATGAAAATGTCCGCTGCTTTCATCAGCGGGTCCACCTCCTGCCAGTTGACTGCCCCGCGCAGCTCGATGCTCTCCTTGTGCTTTGACCAATGGCGCAGCAGGCGACAGGTGGGCATCAGATCGCCATCACCCGCCATGACGAGCTTTGCATCAAGGCCGCGATCGCGGGCAATTTCAAACGCACGGATCACGAGATCGGGCCCCTTGAAATCTGCGAGGCGACCAAGATAGAGAATGGTCAGTTGCTTATCCCGCCGTGGTCGCGCCATTGGGGCATCGGGGACAGGCACACCATAGGGTTTGACCGTGACACGATCTGCGGGGACGCCGATCTTTTCGAAGTTGCGAGCGAAGTTGTTGGAGCCGAGACAGAATCGCGCTCGCTTGCTCAGTTCAGTGACGGAATCCCAGTAATCCTGCCCAAAGCGTGGCTCGCCGGGACGGTGAAACAGGCTCTCGCCGATCTGCATGTCGTAGCCATGGGCGTGAACGAGCAGAGGCACATCTGTTGAGTTCCAGACTTCCTGAAACTCGAGGGCAAAGTTCACATAGTGAGCGAACACTGCATCGATCTGTAAATCCTTGATAGCGCTTGCGAGAGCTTTGATGCGTACCGTGCGTTCATCTGCCCGGCCAAATCGTTTGCGCCATTTGCGCCATCGCTGGCCGATCGTGAGTGGGCCTTCGTCGAGACGTACCGCTGGAATCTTGCCTCGCCAAGCTTCTTCCTGAGGTGGGAGCGTGGCGATGCCTGCCACATGAGGCTCCAGCGCTTCGATCATCCGATGCGTCCATCGTTCTGATGGAGCAGCCCAGGTTGGCATAAGAAACAGAATTCGCACTGATTATCACTCCAAGACCCATAATTCCATTTACTGCCAAAGCGCAACTCTAATCAGGAGCGCAACACATCTGTCGAGATGTGTCTTTCATCGGCATATTGAAGGGAGCGGTCGATAATACGCATGACTTTGCATTCCGGTTTATGGGACGGAATGCCCAGTTGTAACTAGGTCGCACTGATGAAGACGCTGCGCTTTCACGCCTTCGCCACTTCATGCCTAAGCTGCCCGCATGCGGCGGCGATGTCGCGGCCGCGACTGGCGCGGATGTGTGTGTTGAGTCCCGCTTCCCGCAGGATCACCTGGAAGTCGCGGACATCATCCGAGTGGGGTCGATCGAAGGGCAAGCCTTTTACTTCGTTGTAGCGAATCAGATTTACATTGGCGCGCAGTCGTGATGCGACACGGGCCAGTTCGTGAGCGTGAATGGACTGATCGTTGATGCCGCCCAGGAGAATGTATTCGAGCGTGATCTCGCGGCCGGTCTTGTTGAAGTAGTAATCACCGGCATCCAGAAGCTGATCGATGGTGACATACTCAGCCCAAGGGATGAGCTGCCTGCGAAGCTCATCGTTGGGCGCGTGCAGACTGATGGCGAGCGTGACGGGGATTTCTAGGTCGGCCAGGCGGCGCATCTGCGCGGGAAGGCCGACGGTGCTAACGGTGATTCGCCGCGCTGAAATGCCCAGGCCCCAGTCGGCGGTCATCGTGCGAATGGCGCTGGTGACCTGCGAAAAATTCGCGAGCGGCTCACCCATGCCCATGAAGACGACATTGCTGATGCGCCCGACGCCTTCGAGTGTGCCCAGCCGCCAGACCTGTTCGACGATTTGGCCGGCGGTGAGATCGCCATCGAGTCCGCCCAGACCTGAAGCGCAGAACTTGCATCCGACAGCGCAGCCGACTTGACTGGAGATACACGCAGTTCGCCGTTCGCGCTTGCCGGTGTCACTGACATCATCGGTGGGAATCATGACGCATTCGGTTTGCCTGCGCGGATCGTCTATTAAGAGTTCAAAGTTCCGAGTTCCAAGTTCAAAGTTGTTGAAATCTGATGCGAGCGGCAGCGGGATATCATTTCGCTTCGTTTCAATCAACTTCTCGTTTGTCGAGGCTTCTTGCGTGTCATCTTCCCACTGCACGAGCAGCTTCTGTACGCCATCGGTGGCGACTTGATGGCGAATCGTTCTGCTGGAGGTGAAGCGCAAGGCATCGCCAATTCGCTGGCGATCGACCTTGGACAGATTGAGCATCAGCGCGGGGTCAGCGACATTCTTGCGATAGACCCAGTCGAGCAGTTGGTCGGCGCGAAAGGAAGGCAGGGATAGCGCAGCCAGATGTTCGCGCAGCTGGTCGCGGGTGAGATTGAAAAAGTGGAGACGCTTAGGCATGGCCGCTATTGTAGGATCGTTGATCGGAAGCCGTGGCGTGTTGGCGCTTCGGGATCAAGGTGTCGCCATTTAATGGAGCGAGTCATGAACTGTGGTTACAAGTGCTGTCTGAATTCAATCGGTCTGCTGCTGATGCGTTTGTCAGCGGGTGCGATGATGTTCTTTGGCCACGGCTTGGGGAAAATCCAAAGTTTCTCCGAGTACGCGGATAAGTTTCCCGATCCCCTTGGCGTGGGCAATCGCACGAGCATGATCCTAGCGATCATCGGCGAGGCAGTCGCGCCTGCGCTCGTTGCTGCGGGATTGCTCACACGATTCGCAGCGACATTTACGATTGTCACGATGTGCGTTGCAGTGTTCTGGGTCCACGGCAGTGATCCGCTGTTCATTCCCATGGGCGTCAAGACGGTCGAAGAAATGCGGGCCAAGGAAATGGCGCTGCTTTACCTGATTCCTTTCGCAGCACTGCTCTTCACAGGGCCAGGCAAGATCGCCATTGATGCGCTGATCTTTCGCGGCAAGAAGCAGTGCGAAGTGAAGGTGTCAACGTGATACGTCGTTCGCCAAGGCGAACGGCTAACTAAGCGTGCGACGCTCGGGCCTTCAAGGCAACGCGTCGATCAACCGATCGATCTGCGCTTCACTGTTATAGAAGTGCGGGCTGGCGCGCAGATGGCCTTCGCGAATCACAATCACGATGCCTTGCTCTTCGAGTTCGCTGATAATCGTGGTGAGCGGCGGCGTGGCTCGCTTGTTTTCAGCAGGGGAATCGAAAGTGATGATGCCGCTCTTCTCGCCTGTTCGCCGAGGACTGAGCACGCGATAGTCCTTTGCCTTTAGTCCTGCGCAAAGGCGATCGGTCAGCGTTTCAATGCGCGACCATATCGTGTCAATGCCCACTTCGTGAATCAGCTCCAGACTCGCGCCCAGTGCAAAAATACCTAGCAGGTTGTAAGAGCCTGGCTCAAACCTGCGGGCATCTTTGAGAAATTCGAAGCGGTAGTTGCCGTAGTGGCTGGCATCGACCATGTTCATCCAGCCGACGATGTTGGGGTGGAGCAACTCGACCAGATCATCGCGGACATACATGAAGCCGCAGCCTTCGGGGCCGAGCATCCACTTGTGGCCATCGGCAATGAGAAAGTCAATGCCCATGGCCTGCACATCAACGGGCAGCGCGCCGACGCTTTGAATGGCATCGACGCACAGGTAGCCGCCCACTTGATGCACAACATCGCTGATGGGTTTGAGATCGGTGCAGCAGCCGGTGGCGTATTGCACGTGTGACAGTGCAACGATGCGCGTGTGATCGGTGATGGCATCGGTCAGATCTTCCGGGTCGATGCGGCCATCGGGTAACTGCTTGACTTCGATGAGATTCACGCCCAAGCGTTTGAGATCTTCCCACGGGTAGCGGTTGGCGGGGTATTCGACGTTGGTGATGATGACGTTGTCGCCGGGCCGCCATGCGATGCCTTTGGCGATGGTGCTGATGCCGGTGGAGGTGTTGGGGACGAAGGCGATTTCGCTTTCGCCTTGAGCGCCGATGAGTTTTGCAGCAAGGCGTTTCACTTCGCGCACCTTGCGATACCAGTTTTGCTGAAAGTACGAATAGCGCTCGGCTTGCGAAGCATAATCGCGCAGCGCCTGCGCCGCCCGATGGCTGATAGGAGCGACACCCGCGTGATTGAAAAACGCCAGTTCGCTGAGAATGGGAAACTCGGCCGCAAGATCGATGGTGACCTCTTTCATACACGCAATCCTACCGCGCCGATTGCCGCTCACGAGTAGATGAGTGATACACTTTCACGAGTGATGTCGGTGAACGCCAGGCTGTGAAAGCGAAAAAGGAATTCCGATGATTTCAATCAGGTGCATTGCTCTCGCCGGGGCCTTGATGCTCTCGCTGCTGACAAGGCTGGCCTCTGCGCAGCAGCAGGATCCTTTCAATCCGCCGCTCGCGCCGCTGGTGCAGAAGCTGCTCGATGATGAAGCCACCAGTGAAGCGGAGAAGCGAAAGCTGGCGATCTTTCACGGGCAGTGGGAACGCATCACGAATCCAACCGCGACAGAACAGGCGCAAATTGCACTGGCGAAATACGATCTGGATCACGCTTCGCTTCATGACGCATCGGTGCTCGCATTCATTCGCGCACAGGCAGCACTTCTGCGCGGTCAGCCGGAGGTGACTCTCAAACTGCTGGCCGAGCCTGCGAACGTGCAGGAGAAATTGCTCAAGGCTCAGGCTCACGATCACCTAGGCCAGTCGCGTGAAGCGATTGATCTGCTACTGCCGGTACGCGAACTGATGCAGAAGCAAGGTGTCAGCGACGCTCCGCAGCTTGTCGCCGCCGGGCAGGCCATCATCATGCTCGCGCGCCTGGAAGGTCGGCCTGCGCAGGATTATCAGCTCGCCATGAAGCTCTTCGCCAAGGCCCGCGACGAAGTGGATCGGCTCTACTGGCCCGCCTCGCTCGCTGAAGCGCAGCTGCTTATTGAAAAGGACAACCCCGAAGATGCGCTCGCTGCGGTGACGGATGTGCTTCGCCTCAATCCGCGCTCAGCCGATGCGGCGCTCATGATCGGCGAGTTCGCAGCTTCTCGTTTCGCCTTCGATGAAGCTGCCAAGATCACCGCCCGTCTGCGCGAAGTGCAACCCGATCATCTGCTCGCATCCATCATCGATGCCACTGCCTATCTCACGCAGAAAGATGCGGAGACTGCCCGCACCGTCATCGAACCTGCGCTGGCTAAGTATCCCAATCATCGCGAACTTCTTGCGCTACTCGCATCTGTTGAAGCTCTGACTTACAACGATGCTCAGCTTCAGCGCGTGCTGGCTCACTACGACAAACTCTCCGGTGAAAATCCCATGGCGCTCGTCACTGCGGGCAGCTACCTCGCACACGCCAGACAATACGAAGCTTCTGAAAAACTTCTTCTGCAAGCTGTTGAAAGGCAACCCAATTGGGCGCTGCCGCGCATCGAGCTTGGCCTGATGCTTATGCAGGCGGGCAAGGAAAGTGATGCGTTACTCCAACTTCGACAGGCAGCGAAACTCGATCCATTCAACAAGCGCGCCCGCAATCAACTCAAGCTCGTTGAGGAACTCCTCGGCTACGAACACATCGCGCTCGATCACTTCGTCATCAAGTACCGCAAGGGCATCGATGAAGTATTGGCACGCGATATGGAGCGTGAACTGGAAGTGATGTTTCAAGCGGTGACGGGTGCGTTTGAACACAAGCCGCAGCGTAAGACGCTGATTGAAATCATGCCCGATGAAGAATGGTTTGGTGTGCGCATCACGGGTCTGCCGGAGATTTGGACGATTGCGGCGTGTACGGGTGATGTGATTGCGATGACGCCGCCGCGTGAAGGAAAGAAGCAGCGGGGGACTTACGACTGGTACCGCGTGTTGCAACACGAATACACGCACACCGTCACACTCGATCAGACGGCGTATCGCATTCCGCACTGGTTCACCGAAGCCGCAGCAGTATCGATGGAGCCGGGCGGCCGCGACTATGACATGACGCAGCTTCTGGCGCGTGCCTATGCGACCGATGAGCTGTTCACGTTGCAGACGATCACATGGGGCTTCGTGCGGCCGCGTTCGCCCACTGATCGTCCGCTTGCTTATGCGCAGGCGCATTGGATGTTTCAGTACATCACGCAGAAGTTTGGACATCAGGCCATTTTGGATTTGCTTGCGCTCTACCGCGAAGGCATGCCGGAGACGAAAGCGATCACGCAAGTCACCGGGCAGGAACCCGCTGTTTTTATGACAGGCTTTAAGGCGTGGGCGGGGACTGAAGTTAAATCATGGGGCATGGCCAAGCGCGCTGATGATGAAGCGATCATCGCCAAGCTCAAGAAGGTGACCAAGCCTGATGGTGCTGTCGTTGAAGCGCTGCTCAAAGAACATCCCGATCATCCGGAGCTTTTGCGACTGGCTGCCAGCAATGCAATGATCGGCCTCGATCTGGTGAAGGCTCGCACAGCAGTGCAGCGCTACGCGGCAGCGAGGCCCGCTGATCCCTGGTCGCATGAAGCACTCCTAGAACTTGCGGTGGATGGCGAGCAGATTGATGAGGCGATCGCATCGCTTAACGCGCTGGATTACATCGAATCCAGCAGCAGCAAGTGGGCGCTCAAGCTGGCGGAACTGTACCGAAAGCAAGGCCGATTCGATCAGGCTGCCCGCGCGATTCACCGGGCGCTGCACCGCGAGCCATACACCGCATCACTGCGTGAACTGGCCGCTGCGATTCTCATTCAGAATAAGGACCTGCCCACCGCAGCACATCACGTGCGAGCGCTGACGCTCCTCGAACCCGATCGCGCAGTGCATCAGATTCGCCTGGCGGCGCTGTATCAGCTGATGGGAGATAAGGTGAAGTCACGCGCATCTGCGGAAGCAGCGCGAAAGATTGATCCGAGTGCCGCGGTAGATCGGTTTTTGCAATAGCGATGCAAAACGCGGCTGTTACGGACTTGGCACTTCAATCGTTTCGCCGGAGGTATAGGCTCGCGCTCCTGTGATGCAGTCGGCGATGATCTTCGCCACATCCTCGGGCGAGAGTGCTTTGCTTTTGGGAATCATCTTCTCATTAAACATCGAGCGCAGCATCTGCGTTTCGACAGCGCCCGGAGCCACGGCGACAGCCTTGATTTTTTTCTTCGCGCCTTCGGCGCTAGTGCAGCGTGTGAACATATTGACGGCCGCCTTGGCGGCCGCGTAGATGGCGAAGTTGGGGAACGGATTAATCGATGCCATTGAAGAAACATTGACGATCGTCCCGCCTTGCTTGGCCAGCAGTGGCCATGCAGCAGCAGTCAGGTGAACGATGGCGGAGAGATTGGTATCAATCGTTGCGCGCCAGGTGGCTTCAGTGACTTCTGAAATCGGGAGCAATGCTGCATAACCGGCGACGTTCGCTAGCGCAGTGAGATTCTCCATCGCTGCGTAGGTCGAATCAATCACATGCTGACACTCATCGCGAGATGTGATGTCGGCAGCGATGACCAGCGTCGGCGTATTCGCTCCGTCAATCATCGCCTGTGTCTCGTGCAGCTTTGCTTCATTGCGCCCGACCAGCACCACGGCGTAGCCCGCCGCTGCCAGAGCCCGTGCAGTTGCGCGGCCGATGCCGCTGCCTGCGCCAGTGATAATTGCGGTGGGTGTGTCTGTCATCTTCAGGCCTCTGAGTAATTCATGTGTTCAAGTATGTACGCTCGACAATAGGCGACCGATCCTCATCTGGCCAATGGCGATGTCGCCTATACTCTGGCCATGCTTCCTACGAAACAAGGCGCGATTCCGCTTTTCAGTGCGTTTGGCATCAGTGTGTTTCTGCACTGGTCTTGGTTTATTCTCGTGGTGCTCGAACTTCAGTACCCGCGCTATTCTTCGCATCTCTGGGGTTTCATCGAACTCTTCACCGTGTTCGCCATTGTGCTGATGCATGAGTTTGGTCACTCGCTGGCCTGTCGCTCTGTTGGCGGTAAGGCAGACACGATCATGCTCTGGCCACTTGGCGGTGTCGCTTATGTGCAGCCGCCTGCGAGACCTGGCGCGGTGCTCTGGTCGATCATCGCAGGGCCGATGGTGAATGCGATTCTCGTGCCGATCACCATCGTCGGTTACTACGCAGCAACGCAGTGGGTGTCAGGCGTTTCGCCTGATGTGCAGGAGTGGATGCTCTGGACGATGCGGCTGAATCTGGTGCTGCTGTGCTTCAACATGCTGCCGATTTATCCGCTCGATGGTGGCCAAACGGTGCAGGCGATTCTGTGGTTTTTCATCGGCCGCGCCAAGAGCCTGCGAATCACGGCGGGCCTGGGTGTGGCGACCGCGATCGCCGTGGGTATCTGGGCGCTGCTCACCGGGCACACCTGGTTTGTCGTGCTGGCCGTATTCGTCGGCATGCAGGCGGCGCAAGGTTATCGCGTGGCGACCATGCTCGCGCAGATGGAAGCGCAGGGGTATCGGGTGGAGGATTGATCGAAGGCAGCGCGGGGCGAACATTCAGTCACACACTCGCGAGTTCTCTGCGATAGGTCACATCCGGCTTGGTCTTCTTTCCTTCCGCATAGCCCGGCGCAAATATGCACGCCACCCAGTGGCCTGCTGCGACTTCCAGCAGCGGTGGCACATCGTGCACGCACACCTTCATTGCACGCTCGGGCTTGCCATCGAGCATCGTCATCGTTGTGTTTTTTTCGGGTTCATTTTGAGCGAGTTCGAGCGTGTGGGCACAGCGCGGATGAAACGGGCAGCCTGTGGGGAAGTTACTTGGATTAGGGACGTTGCCGGGGATCGCCTGAAGGCGGGACTTCTCACGGCCAAGCACCGGCATGGAATTGAACAGGCCGCGCGTGTAAGGATGCAGCGGATTCTTGAACACATCGTGCACCGAGCCATACTCGACAACGCGGCCGGCATACATCACCGCAACAACATCCGCATTCTCCGCAACGACGCCCAGGTCGTGCGTGATGAGCATCATCGCCATGTTGCGCTTGTGCTGTAGCTCGCGCAGCAGTTCCAGAATCTGCGCCTGAATCGTCACATCCAGCGCGGTGGTCGGTTCATCAGCCAAGAGCAACTTGGGATTACACGCCAGCGCCATGGCAATCATGATGCGCTGCCTCATGCCGCCTGACATCTGATGCGGATATTCCTTGAGGCGATTGCGCGGGTCAGGAATGCCGACATCCATCAGGGCTTGCGTGGCGATTTCGACGGCTTCTTTTTTCGTGGCTTTCTGATGGAGCAGCACGGCTTCCATGATCTGCTCGCCGATGGTGTAAACAGGATTGAGGCTGGTCATCGGCTCCTGAAAAATCATCGCGATGTCCTTGCCGCGAATCTTCTGCATCTGCTGATCGTTCTGCTTGAGCATGTCCAGCGGCGTGGCCTTCTCATCGCGCTGCCAGAGAATCGAGCCGTTCTCATAATGGCCCGGCGGCGTAGGCACCAGTCGCAAGATCGACATCGCAGTGACCGACTTGCCGCAGCCTGATTCGCCCACGACAGCGAGCGTCTGCTTCGGATAAATCGACATGCTCACGTCGTTGACGGCGCGGACCCGCCGCATCTGTTCACGTGTCTGCCCCGGCTCCGGCTTGGCGGCGACAGGAAAACTGATGGCGAGATTGTTGATGGTGAGTAGAGGCGTAGGCATGGGAGGGGGTGCCAGAGGTCAGACGTCAGAGATTAGAGAAAAGCCCATGCACTCCTGTGCGTGGGTCGGGCGATTCACTCATCCCTTATTCAATCTTTGCGTGTGCGGATCGATGGCGTCGCGCAGGGCTTCGCCGATGAGGTTGTAGCTGAAGACGGTGAGGAAAATGGCGAGGCCGGGGAAAGTGGCGATCCACCAGGCGAACTTGCCTGCATCGCCGACGGCTTGTTTGAGCAGCCCGCCCCAACTGGGTTCTTCGATGAGGCCGATGCCCAGGTAGCTGAGCGTGGATTCATAAATGATGGCTGAGCCGACGCCGAAGCTGGCACCGACGAGCACGGGGGCGATGCCGTTGGGCAACATGTGTTTGAAGAGGATCGATCGCAGAGGCAGACCGCAGGCAATGGCGGACTGCACGAAATCCTGCTTGCGAAGTTTGAAGAACTCAGCGCGGATGTAGCGGGCGTAGCCGGTCCAACTGGTCAGGCCGATGATGATCATGATGAGATAGATGCGCTGAATGGTGACGCCGAAGATGACGGGATTGTCCGGGAAAAAGGCGACGAAGGTGAGCAGCAGGTATAGCTGTGGAATGGCTTCGAAGACTTCGACGATGCGCATGCCCAGAAGGTCGGCTTTGCCTGCGAAGTAGCCCATGACCCCGCCGATGACGATGCCGATGGTCACGGCGATGCCGGTGGAGACGAAGCCGATGGTCAGCGCGATGCGGCAGCCATGAATCAGGCGCGACGCCACACTGCTCTTGTTGCTCTCAGTGCCCAGCCAGTGGCCCGCGCTGGGCGGCTTGGCGCGGACATCTTCCGCATTCTGTTCGACGAGTCGATCGTTGGGCGAGTAGGGAATCGGCGCGGTCCACATCCATTCCACTTCGCCTTCGGCTTCGAGCAGGCGATAGCGGTTGTAAGCATTAAATTCCAGACGCGCTGGCGGGCTGATGGTGATGGAGCTGATGACCATCACCACGAAGCCGATGGAGAGCACGGCGGCGATGCGTCCGCCGATGGTGAAGCGTTTGAGGAAGTAGGCGACGATCGCCACCGGGGTCATGAGCATCAGCGTGACATCGGTCGCATTGAGCTGCTTGAGCCAGGGGCTGCTGATGTCGCCTGCTTTGGTCTTGACCAGCAGCGGATCTGATGATGCAATGAGCGGGGCGAAGATGCCAAGCAGTGCGACGATGGCGATCCAGATCAGCCCGATCTTGGCGCCATTTCGAGCGACGACATCGCGTATGACCATCGCTGCAAAGCTTACCCTTGGCTTGAGGCTAGGCGGCTGCAGCGGCTGCGGTTTCGGATTGGTCGTGGCCATGCTCATATCAATCAAAACTCACTCGCGGATCAACCAGCGCATAACAAAGGTCAGCAACAAGAATCGAAATCATGCTCAGCAGTCCGCTCACCAGCGCACCAGCGAGAACCAGTTCACGATCGCGAGCCTGCACCGCTTCGATGGTCAGTCGGCCCATGCCGGGGATTGAAAAAATCTGTTCCACAATAAGCGAGCCTGCGATCAGGCCCGGCAGCAGATGAGCAGCGGAAGTGATCAGCGGCAGCAAACTGTTGCGAAACGCATGTTGCCAGAGCACGACATGCGGCTCGATGCCTTTGGCGCGGGCGGTGCGAACGTAGTCAGCAGAGAGATTTTCGAGGAGCGACGAGCGGACGATTTTGGAGAGGTAAGCGAAGCCGCCGTAGGTCATGCAGACAATCGGCAAAGCGAGGTGCCACATGCGATCCAGAAGCCAGCCGCGCTCGAATCCATCTTCGCCCCAGCCGGGCAAAAAGGACATGGAACTGGCGGTGGTGGAACTGAGGCCGTTGGTGGGGAAGAGTTGAATGATGTCGCGGTTGGCGAGGAAGCCGATGAACATGACGCCCATCCAGATGACGGGGATGGAGTAGAGAATGAGCAGGATGGCACCGGAGGCGACATCGAAGAATCTCCCGCGATGGCGTGCAGCATAGACACCCGTGCAGATGGCGATGATGTAAATGATCGGCGTGGTGATGAAGTTCAAGAGCAGCGTGATCGGCAGCGCTTCTTTATAGAGCTGCGAGACCGGTCGGCCTTTGGCCATGCTATCGCCCAGGTCCGGCCACTTGATCACCGGCTTGGTGAAGTGAACGCGGTTGACGCCCTCACAGCCGTCGGCCAAGGCCTTGAGCAATGCTTCTTGTGCTTTGCGCTTGGACTTCTCTTGGGCGAGCAGCGAGTCGAGTTCCGGTGCCAGCGTTTGAGGTGGCGTCAGATCAACGCGTGCAAAGAGTTCGAGCGCATCTTTAGGCCGAAGCAGCATCGCGCCGATCTGCGCCGCGTTTTTCACAAGGTCGCCGTCTTCGTAAGCCGTGATGGTTTTCACCACTGCGTAGGATCGCTCGCGTTCATTGCGATTATCCGCAAGGCCCAGGTCTTTGAGAATGGTCTTGGCCTTGGCCTCTTCTTCTTCGGTGTAGGTGATCTGCGAAGCGGTGCGGAAGCCCAAGGGGGAGACTTGATTGAGCCAGCGCAGGTATTGAACGTGCAGCGGCTGGTTGAGGCCGTAGCGTCTTTCGTAGTACGCCTTCATGGCCCGTGTTTTTTCTGCATCCATTTCTGCGCCCATCTCGCCCTTGAGGAGCGCGCCGCCGACACCACCGGGCGACATCGCCATGACCAGAAACACCACGAGGGTGATCCCGATCAGGGTGGGAATCATCAGAAGCAGTCGTCGGATGATGTAGGTGAGCATGGGCGGAAGTTGGAAGGCAGGGGACAGGGGACAGGGGACAGGCGGACAGGGGACAGGCGGACAGGGGACAGGAGACAGGCGGACAGGGGACAGGAGACAGGGGGACAGGGGACAGGGGACAGGGGCAAATTCGATGACGCTAAGGTTTTTGTTTTCTGTCCACTGGCTCCTGTCCCCTGTTCCCTGTTACCTGTTACCTGTCCCCTTGAATCACTTTCGTTTCTGCAGCGGGGCGGGGGCGAACCATTCCCATTTTTCGTTCATGCCGGATTTGATGATCTGGATGTTTTTCACGCGATTGTCGAGCAATCGCAGGGCCTGCGAAGTCATCATGAAGGTGTAAGGCTGATCCTCGGCGAGAATTTCATGGGCACGCTGCCAGAGTTTGAAACGCTTTCCATCATCAATCGTGCGTCGAGCTTCGTCGATGATGTCATCCAGTTCTTTGTTGATGTAGGTCTGGTAGTTGTCAGCACCGGGGGCAATTTGCGTTGAGTGAAACATCTGCCGAATGTCGGCCTCGACTGCGCCGCCGCCCCATCGCATGGTGAGCGCATCAAACTTTCGGCTGTCTAAGCGATCGGAAAAGACCGACCATTCCAGTGGATCCAGATCCATCTGAATGCCTGCTTTGCCGTAGCCATCTTTGAGCATCAGCACGACGCGGTCATAAAGCGCGCTGCCTGATGGATAGGTGAACTTGAATTTGAAAGGCTCACCCGCTTCGTTCTCGACGATGCCGTCGCCGTTGCGATCTTCCCAGCCTGCTGCTTTGAGCAGCGTTTTGCCCTTGGCCACGTCATAGGGATAAGCCTTGACCTTGGGGTTTTCCTGATCTGAGCCGGGGGCGAAGGGGCCGCTTGCGGGCTTGGCGTAGCCGAGCATCACTTCATCGCAGATGCGCTGGCGGTCGGCGAGATAAGTCATCGCCTGCCTCACACGCTTGTCCGCAAACTTCGTCGGCTTGCCCTCGAGGCTCTGCTGCCAGGCGATGAACATGTATCCCGTGGGCACTGTGTCATAAGCGTAAGCCTGCGATCGCTTCATCACCGCTTCGTCTTTGAGCAGTTCATCGTACTGCGGCGGCTGTGCGGCTAGCACATCAATCTCGCCGTTGCGAAAGGCACCCAGACGGGCGACATCATTTTCAATCTCGCGGAAGAAAACTTTATCAAACCCCGGCTGCGGGCCCCAGTAACGCTCGTTGCGCACCAGCTCAATTTCCTTGCCCGGTGCCCAGCCCTCTGGATCAGGCATGCGGTAAGGCCCGGTGCCCATGAGCAGGCCCGGGTGCCTGTTGATTTCATCAATGGTGAACTTCTCGTAGAAATGTTTAGGCAGCACATTGCGATTGCCCGCCATCGTCAGAGCCAGATAATGTGGCTCCTTCATTTTGAAGAGCACTTCATATTCGCCCAGTGCTTCGCAGCTTTCGATGTTGTCGTAGAAGTTGCGCTCTGATGCGTTATCCAGTTTCGGATTCTGCAAGAGTTCGAGACTGAACACGACGTCGGCAGAAGTCAGCGGATGACCATCGGAGAAAGTCACATTGCGGCGAAGCTGAAAGCGAATCTCCAAACCATCGGGGCTGACCTGCCAGCTTTTGGCAATGAGCGGTTCGTATTTGAGCGTTGCGGGGTTGATGGTGATGAGGCCTTCGAGGACATGGTCCTGCACCCGTCGTCCATAGAGATCTTTGTAAGTGTGCGGCGTGATCTTGGCGACCTTGGCGCCGAAGGCATCAATGATCCAGTCGCCTTGTGCAAAGCCTTCGGTGGCGCGAGCCTCTTTCATGCGCTCGAAGGGGTCGATGTCGAATGCCTCGGGCTTGCCGCCGTCTTTGGTGGGCGTGGCGTTGGGATTGATGGCGACGCCTTTTTCGATCATGTCGCGAAGCTCATTGATCTGCCCGTTGGTGCGCGTCTGCACACTGGTGAGCTGATCGACCTGCGTCTTGAGCATCTTGACATCGTCCCACTGGCGATCGAACTGCGTCATCGCAATCCAGACGCTGGCGATGAGCGCCACCAGCAGTGCCATCACGAAAATATCCTTAAAGCTCCAGCGATTTTCCATGGTCAGTCTCGTTGGCGGTGATGGCGTGTGTTTCGTGCCTTATCGCATTGTCTCCCCTCCCTTTGAGGGAGGCGCGGGGGAGGGTTGGATTATCGATAAAGAGCAGTGCTGTGTTTCATACAATTTTACTGAGCGCTATTCATCAAGTCTTCAGTCGCCTCGGGTCCAGTCGGTTTCGCAGTGCATCACCAAGGAAGTTCAGCGCCAGCAGTGTCAAGCCCAAGAGCGCACAAGGCCAGAACGCCAGCCACCATCGGAACGTCAAACCCGGGTCAGCGAGCTTCGCAAACTCCTGCGCTCCCTCGGCAGCGAGATTGCCCCAACTTGGCAAGGGTGGCTGCACACCGATGGAAAGAAAACTCAGAAAGCTTTCTTGCAAGATCGCGGTGGGCACCGTCAGCGTTGTATAGACCACGATAGGCCCGACCAGATTCGGAAGCAGGTGAACACGCAGAATCCGCACCGGCCCAAGGCCACATGCTCTGGCCGCCTCGACGAACGGCTGGGCCCGCAGACTCAGTACCTGGCCGCGAATCACGCGCGCCATCGTCAGCCAACTGACGCCGCCGATGGCGATGAGCAGGGTGATGATCGATGCGATGCTTTCTGAAGCGCGCTGATCCAGCGTGCCGCCGAGCATCGACTGCACAATCGGCTGCATGGCGATCTTCACCAGCACGACCAGCAGAATGTAAGGCAAGCCATAAAACACATCGACGATGCGCATCATGATGGCATCGACTCTGCCGCCCGCCAGTCCTGCGACAGCACCCCACGTGACGCCGATGACAACCGAGATCGCCGCAGCACAAAGGCCAACGCCCAAGCTGATCGCGCCACCGGTAAGACAGCGCCACAGCATCGACCTGCCATGCAGATCGGTACCAAAGGGATGCGCGATGGTCGGCGCCATGAGCCGATCTTCGGACATGGCATCGTAGTTGGAGAGCGACCACGGAAGGGTGAGCAGGCAAGGCAGGGCGATGACCGCGAGAATGATCACGCCAATCCAGCCGACAGTCATGCGTGGAAAGTTGCCACGTGGTGCGAGCGCGGGAGCCGATTCGATATTCGTCGCCATGCGCAGGCGAGTATAACCGAATCTGGAATCAATTCGTCCGGCTGATTCGCGACACCATCATCACGAAACTCAACAGCTCATTGTTGATGATGATGCGACGAAGAGATAAGATGACATCTGACGCGGCAGGATGTGGCGTCGGCAGTACACACGCTGCCTGATCAACCTGCTGTTCTCCTCCAACTGCAATAACGTTTCGGAAAAAGTCCGATGCGACTGACTGATATTCTCCAAGCTGACTGCGTGAAGGTGCCTCTCGAAGCGACTTCGAAAGAGCAGGCTATCAATGAACTCGTCGATTTACTCGCTGATCACGCGGGCATCGCTCAGCGCGACTCTCTCAAGAAAGCGGTCTGGTCTCGCGAGATGACCCGCACCACTGGCATCGGGCACGGCGTAGGCATTCCGCACGGCAAACTCGAAGGCGTCGGCAAGCTCAGTCTCGCCATCGGACGCGCTGCCAATCCCATTGAGTATGGCGCGATCGATCACAAGCCGGTTGATTTGATTCTGCTTCTGGTCAGCCCTGTCGATCAGACCGGGCCGCACATCCAGGCGCTGGCGACGATCAGCCGCATGCTGACCGATGCATCGTTTCGCAGTGCGATTCGTACTGCGGCCACTTCCGCAGATTTGTTTCGCGTCATCACGGAACAGGAAGCAAAAGAAACGGTCAGCTAAGCGCGTATCACTTCGATCTCACGCCGAGGTCTGCGCGGGCGGGCATTCCTCTTCAGCGCTCACGATGCCGCTCTCTTCCGCCAGGCCGGGCAGCATCGATTCGAGATCGATGGTTTGATCGAACGCGACACCCACTTCGTGGACTGTCTTGGTCAGATGCCTGCATCGGATGATGGTGCCGTTGATGCGGTAGCCTTGCTTGTTGGCACTGATGAGTGTCAGCACGACTCGGGTGCCCGGGTGAACATAGGCACCATGCAGAAAGCCCAAGCCACCGATGCTGATGTTTCGGCAGCGGACAATGATCTGCATCGGCGTCGAAAGATCCTGCGACAACTGACAGATCAGTTTTGCATCCTGATGGTAGTTGTACCGCGTCTGGCCCCGCCGGTTTTTGTTGGGGCCATGCCTGCGCACAGGAGCAGCGGAAGCGCGTTCCATGTCGGCCATGAGCGACTGATACTCTTTTTTGCTCATCCGCACGGAGTCGAATAGTCGCGGAGCATCTTCTTGCATTTTTCCATCTTTTTGCACGTGAACCTCCTGGCCTAATTTGGCGCAGACTTTGTTCTGGCAAACCCCTCCCGTCGCCAATGAACCACAATCAAGTAATGCAAGTGGAAATGCTCGGTGCCACCATCTTGATCGATGTCTTACATTCATCGGCAAGGATGTAGTGCTTAGTGAGAGTGGGGAATTTCTTTCATATAAAGACCTGCCACTTTCACATCAATAATGCGGGTCGGACGTTGCTCTACATGGAAAACCACGAGCAAATAAGCCGCGACGTAACACGTCGCGGACGCCGCCGGCCTGATGGGGTGTGCATTTTTGAGTGATCGTGCGATGCAGCGGCGAATGACAACGGCCGTGATTCAAAGTGGCCTATGAGACAAGGCGCGACGTGCGCGCCTTCAGCCCACAGACGTCCGCGACTCGCTCAAGTCACGGCTCGTATCGCCATCGCCATCACCGACTGGCGCGAACTTGCGTCTGGGCACAAGCGGTGCCCGAGGTGTGCGAACTCTGCACGCAAGAGGACTGATAGCTCGAACCATTCGCATATCCTCCCGACGATGAACTGGCGCAGCCGCCCAGCGAAAGGCCGATGGCGACGATCGAGAGCAGACGGTAGAGGGTGCTTGTCTTCATGATCAAAGCAAACGAAATCAAAGCGGCAGGGGCAAGGACCGCTTTGAGTTATCAAGGGAAATGGATGCGAAATACGTGTGCGATACGCTCCACTTTCAATTACTGCGGGACTACGCCCGCCGCCCCTTGCATACGCGAAAGCCAGTGGCTGACGCGCTCAGGCTTGAGGAAAAAATAATAGAGTCGCCCTTCGTGTACCTGTCGCCCTGCGAAGCCTTCCGCATCGGAACCGATGCCAAAATAAAGATCAGCTCGGCCAGGTGCTCGAATCGCGCCGCCGGTGTCCTGATCGAGCATGAGCTGATGGAAGGGCTTTACCTGATCGTGATTACTCAAAGGCGTCTGAGCTGTCTTGGTCACCACCATCGTCACGACGCCGCGCGGATAGATCAACTTGTCCGTCGCGATCGACCTGCGAGGCTCGACCTTCACACCCAGTGAACCGGCAGGCCAGTCGGTCGCATCGTAAGTTGCAAAGAACACAAAGCGATCATTGCGGTGAATGTAGCCATCGAGTTCCGCCGGGTGCGTCAGAAAATATTCGCGAATCAGCGGCAGGCTGATCTTGTCCTTATCAATCTTGCCTTCATCAGCGAGCATCCGGCCAAGGCTCGTGTAAGCCAAGCCATTGGTCCCCGAAAAACCGACGAGCATCGTTGTGCCATCGGTCATGGTCAGCTTCGCGCTGCCTTGCACTTCCACGATGTAAGCATCGAGCCTGCTCTTGAGATAGACCAGTTCACTGCCCGCCAGTTGATTGCTTGATTCGAGTTCTCGCCGCGCTGGGTAGGGCGAAAAACCAGTGGCAGTGCGACGGCCTTTGACTTCGCCTGTGAGCGGATCAGCGACGAGATCCGCAGGTCGCTTGTAAAGCGGAAAGCGATACTCAGCGGTAGGCGTGGGGGAGGCTTGGAAGATGGGCGAGTAGTAGCCGGTGAAGAGCACAGTGCCGCTGCCATCCCAGCCGACGCTGGTGTAGATGTCGAATTCTTCGTGCATCCTGGCGATGAACGCCGGTGTGCCGCCGGAGTCTTTCGTATCCCAAGCGATCATCGGCAAGGCGTAGACACTGGCCCGCGACTGATCGTGCGAGAAGCCATCGAGGGGAAAGAAATTTTTCGAGGAGTTCTTGGCGAACCACCCAAGCGAGCGATTGCGCGCCGCCATGAAACTTTCATCCATCGGCAGAGCGTAGCGCAGATCAGGCCAGTCGGCGGGATCGAGTTTGCGAAGAGCGCTGGCACCGGGAGGCAGCGGCCGGGAGTATTCGGGTTTGGGTTTGGCCTTGCACGCAGAAAGAGTCAGCAGCACAGCCACGAGAGTGATTGAGATCAGCGAGCGCATGAGCGGTTCCTTCCATGAAACCGATGGGGAGAATATCGACCGTCCATTAGCACCGGCCTCCGGCCGGTCTATGCATTGATGGCACCATCATAACAGCGCTGACGCCGTGCAAGGGAAACGGCGTGCGTTCGTAGGGTGTGTCTGCGCAAAGCCTCGACACACCCTACGTGGGACTGCGTCAACGCATTATCCCAAGTGCAGCAGCGCTGCGATCTGCGGCGAGAACTTCACGATCAGACCCGCGAAGACCACCGAGACTACGCTCATCAGTTTGATGAGAATGTTCAGTGCAGGCCCTGACGTGTCCTTGAAGGGATCGCCCACGGTATCACCAACGACGGCTGCCTTGTGAGCCGGTGAACCCTTGCCGCCCAGGTGACCCGCTTCGACATATTTCTTCGCGTTGTCCCAGGCACCGCCTGCGTTGGACATGAAAATCGCAATCGCAAAACCGGAGCTGGTCGCACCAGCGAGCAGACCCATGGTGCCCGAGACACCCAGCACAAGGCCGACCGTTACGGGGATGAGCACCGCCAGCAGCGCGGGCACGATCATCGCCTTTTGAGCACCTGTCGTGCTGATGTCCACGCAGTTGGCGTAGTCGGGATATTCCTTGCCATCGACGATCACCTGGTAAGGCCACTTCTGCGGATCAGCGATGTCCGCTTCGCTCATGCCCTGAGCCCTGAAGCCTGTTCGCATGATCGCAAACTGGCGACGACATTCATTCATCATCGCAAAGGCAGCGCGGCCGACCGCATTCATCGTCAGCGCACAGAACACGCACACCGTCATCACGCCTAGGAACAGCCCGGAAATCACGCGCGGGTTCATCAGCGTCACGTTGTAATACTGAAGAAGCTGAGGCAGCGTCGCCTTCGATGCGGCAACGACTTCCACTTCAACCGCCTTACCCTTGGGGTGGTCGATGTGTACGTGGAAGACGCCCAGTTCTTCATCGAACTCGGAAGTGATCTTGCCGCCCGCCGCTAGCGCTCGCTCGACGAGCTTCGCTTTATCAGGCTGAAGCAGCAAGCCTGCATCGGTCTGTGCGGTGCCCTTGGGCGACACTTTGAAAAGTCCATCGCTGCGGTAGGCAACTGTCGCGCTGTCAGCCGAGGCAACCATCTGCACATCGGTATCGCGCATCTGATTGGTGAGCGCTGCCTGCACGGTGATGGTGTAGGCCGCGAGCAGGGCGAGTGCGGTCAGTGCTGCTGAACCGATGGCAAAACCTTTGCCGATGGCGGCAGTGGTGTTGCCCAGTGAATCGAGTTTGTCGGTGCGTTCGCGAACGTAGGCAGGCTGATGCGACATTTCAGCGTTGCCGCCGGCGTTGTCGGCGATCGGGCCGTAGGCATCGGTGGCGAGCGTTATGGCGAGCGTGGAGAGCATGCCCACTGCAGCGACGCCGACACCGAAGACACCCAGCAGGAATGTTTCGCCGCCGCCAGCGGACATGAATGCGATGAGCACCGCGACGACGGTGGTGAGGATGGCGACCCATACGGACATCATGCCTTCGGCGATGCCGGAGATGATGACGGTGGCCGGGCCGGTCTGTGCTTGTTCTGCGATGCGCTGCGTCGGCTTGAAGTCGTAGCTGGTGTACCTTTCGGTGCCCTTGGCGATGACGAGGCCCGCGATCAGGCCAGCAAGAATGGAAACCCACAGGCCCGTGGCCGAGATGCCTGCGATATCACCGACAAGCCAGTTGAGAAGGAAATAGGAGCCGACGATGATCATCGCACTGGAACTCCAGATGCCGATGTCCAGAGCTTTGAGCAGTTGCCCCATCGTCGCGCCTTCTTTGGTGCGGATGAGGAAGATCGAAACAATCGAAGCGAGAATACCCAAGCCCGCCAGCGCGGGGGCCACGATCACCAGCTTCATCGCATCGTCACTGCTGACACCATCCATGCGGATGCAGGCCGCAGCAGCGAGTGCCATCGAGGCGAGAATCGCGCCGTAGTAAGACTCATACAGATCAGCGCCCATGCCCGCGACATCGCCGACGTTGTCGCCGACGTTGTCCGCGATGGTAGCGGGGTTGCGCGGATCATCTTCGGGAATGCCAGCTTCGACTTTGCCGACCAGATCAGCGCCGACGTCGGCAGCTTTGGTGTAGATGCCGCCGCCCACGCGGGCAAAAAGAGCTTGCAGTGAAGCGCCCATCGCGAAGCTGAGCGTGATGGTGGTGACTGCGGTGAGATCGCCGACGTTGAAAATCTGCGTCAGTGCGTAGAACCATACGGAGATATCGAGCAGGGCAAAACCGGTGACGCAAAGGCCCATGACCGCGCCAGCGCGGAAGGCCACGCGCAGGCCATCATTAAGCGATTTCTTGGCGGCAGCAGCGGTGCGGTTGTTGGCGCTGGTGGCGGTCTTCATACCGAAGTAGCCGCACAGGCCTGAGAAGAAGCCGGCGATGGGCACGCCCAGTGCCGAGAGCTTGGGCTGTAGGTTCATGCCGAAACTCATCACCAGCAGCACAGCAATCAGAATGAGAAAGACGATGATGATGACCCTGCGCTGACGCCCGAGGTAGGCATAAGCGCCCGCTTTGACCGCCTCGGAGATGCGAATCATCTCCGCATCACCCGGGTCCGATGCCATCACCGACTTATAAAAGTAAAACGCCATGAACAGCGCCGCAATCGCACCGATGGGTGCCAGGTAATAAGCAGGCGGCAGCCCACCTATTCCTGAACCTTCAGCGGCGAAGGCAATTGACGGAAAAGCGGCGATGATGAAGGTGAACAGTAGAGAGAGAGGACCAAAGCGACGCATACACGTGTCTCCGCAGGTGACTTCACCCGGTATGGCCCGGCAGGGCGTGAACGACGGCGAGAACCGGCAACTAGCCGTGCAGTGTAGAGGAAAAAAAGGAACCCGATAGTCTCGTCAGAATCAACATTTCTACCATCGGATATTAATCGACACGAACGCAGAAAAATCATAGCGAACGCGTGTGATCGTACCTATATGACAAAACTGCCGCGGGCATTCGTTGAGGAACGCCAGCGGCAGAAAATTGAAAGGGGGGCGAATCAGTAGCGTTCGCGATTGCCGCCACCACCACCACCACCACCACCTGAGCTGCGCTCGTTGCGATCACCATCGCGACCGCCAGGAGCGCCACGCTTGGCACCGGGGCCGATCATGCCCGGGGGCATGGTGGCGCGCTTGAAGGACTTGCGAGCAGAACGGCGAGCGCGTTCGCTGGGCTTCTCGTAATAAGCCTGGCGCTTCACGTCCTTGGTCAGACCTTCCTTCTCGCACATCTTCTTGAAGCGACGCATCATCTGCTCTGCGCTCTCACCGGCTCGGGCTTTGATTCGAATGGCCATGGGGACTCCTGAAATCGGTCAAAAGGGTTGGGCCGAGCATTATCACAAACTCCCGGCGACAAGGCAAATCGGGAATAAGTACGCCACTTCGCGCCTCAATTCTCCATCGTCAGCTTCGCTGGTGCCTGCCATTGTCCGGATGAAGAAACGCGCATCTGCCCGGTGGCGAGCAGGTAAGTCAAGATAGAGACGCGAAGATCGCGCTGGGCGGCATCGAGCTGATCCTTCGCAGAAAGCAGATCGTCTTCCGCTTCGATGATGTCACGAGGGCCAAGCGTTCGTTCGCGAAGGAGCACGCCCAGCTTTCGCTTTTCAGCGAGCTGAAGATTGATGTTCTGAAGCGCGAGTGTGGATTGCGTTCGTTCGATCTGCCGAATGGATTGCCGCACCGCCAGGGCGATGGTGTCTTTAAGTAGTGTGTAGCTTCGCTGGGTTCGTTCGAGAATGACCAGTGCCGATCGATGCTGAAGCGCTTCGATCTTGCGATCCAGCGGCGCGCCGATGGTGACGCCCACGCTGTACGATCCTTCGCCTGCATCCAGATCAAGGCCGGCTCGCCGCTTGCTGCCATCGGTGGGGAGCGTGACACCTGCGAACAGATCGACATCCGCTTGCATCAGGTTTTTCGCATTGGCAACGCGACGGCGGGCATCATCAATCTGATCTTCCGAAGATTGCAGGTCCAGCCGAAGCTGCCAGGCAGTCTTCATCGATTCATTCATGTTCAGGTAAGGGATGGGGATCTCGATCTGAATCGCAATCAGTTCGAGCTTTTGTGATGCTGGCATGCCCAGTCGAATCTTAAGAGCATCAATCTGATTGGCGTAACGTTCTTTCGCACTGAGCAGGCGATCCTTGGCGAAGAGCACCTGCTGCTGTGATCGTTGCACTTCGAAATAAGGTTCCCGGCCAGACGCTGCCAGAGCATTGATGCGACTGGTGAGCTGTTCGAGACTTTTAAGCTGCGATTCAAGGTTGCGGATGCCGCCTTGCTGTTGAATCAGGTCGAAGTAATCGGTGGAAATAGAGACGAGAAACGACTGGCGAAACTGTTCAAACTCGCGCGTGGCATAAACCAGATCGCGCGAAGCTTGAATGAGATCTTCCTGGGCGATCATGCCGGCGTTTCGCAGCAAAGGAATCGTCGCCTCAATGCGAAGCTCAGTGGTTTGCGAATCATCGGTAATAGAGCCGGAGGCGGTGCGAAGTTGTTCGACGAAGTTGACGAGAGCGCGTGCGGAGACTTCGCCGCCGTAGGGAAGGCGTTGAGTGACGCGCAGATCGTTGACGAGGGAGAAGGCGTGATCGTAGTCGCCCTTTTCAGGGGTGCCATCGAAGCGAGCGGTGGTGTCGTTGAAAAATCGCGGGCCCCAGAGATGTCGCTCGATGAGCAGGCTGATGGCGGCAAGAAAAAGTTCTTCCTTACGGCTGCGATATTCCCGGCTGTGTTCCACCGCAAAAAGCAACGACTCGGTCAGACCGAAGGTGAGCGCAGGTTCGTTGGAGTGATCCTCTTCGCCAGCGATGTCGCCCGGTTCGAGATTGCGCACCGGCAACTCACCCGCGCTGGGATTGCGAGTCGGCGGCGTATGGTCGTAGCCTGTGCTGGTGAGGCGAGTGTCGGTGTCGCGGCGAGCTGCCTGTCGATCATCAAGCGGAGCCTTGGGGCCCAGGGTTTCGAAGTGCTTGCTGCGCAGCATCTGAGTCACTTCGCGATCAATGGCGTCAAGACCATCGGTCTGGCAGCCAGTCAGCAGCAGCAGCGAAAGGAGCGGTAGAGCTAGTCGGTGAATCATCATGGGATTGTATCGGAACGAAGTGGAGGGCAAGGAGCAGGAGCAGGAGCAGGAGGCAGGGGCAGTCGGGCGATGACATGTCGGTTGCGATAAGGCGTTTTTTGTTGCCGAGTTTTGTCTACCTAGAGGATTTTTCATTTGCGTCAATCGTTGTAAGTGATTTTATTTACTGAGATTAACTGGTGTCTATGGGTAAATGGGTAGACGTCTACCCGTTTACCTTTACTGCTGTAGAAATGATCAAACCAGTCAAAACCATCAAGCAAGCCAGTGATAGTTTAGCATATAATGAACGGTAATTCAACGGTTGAATAAAAAAAATAACATGCCGTGGCGCAAGGCACTGTCGCAGCACAGGGTGGGCAGGGTGACCCACACGGGGCAGGCGGGCAACGGCCCGCCGAAGTAGAATTTTTATGGCGTCATCCGTTTCCATTTCATCGGCGACTACGACTGAGTATTACCCGCCTCCTGACCTCTGACTTCTGACCTGTGACCTCTGACCTATGACCTATGACCTCTTCCCCCGGAATCTCTCCCATGTCACGCCCCATTCTGCTCACCGTTACTTTGCTGGTGGCTTCGAATGTTTTCATGACCATCGCCTGGTACGGGCATCTGAAACACAAAGATACCGCCTTGCTCGTGGCTATCATCGTG
>Ga0105053_10001743_pt1 | contig 34688 bp, 36 predicted proteins | sample BON01_FD_78093 | JGI IMG/M metagenome (GOLD analysis project Ga0105053, IMG submission 78093) | Freshwater microbial communities from Lake Bonney liftoff mats and glacier meltwater in Antarctica - BON-01 | ecosystem: Environmental > Aquatic > Freshwater > Ice > Glacier meltwater | place: Lake... | reverse complement strand
CGATATCCCATGCGCGGAATCAAAGGACCAGTTGGCACAGCGCAAGACTCAATAGATTTATTAGGTTCATCAGAGGCACATTTCAAATTAGAAGGTGTGATCGCTAAGGAACTTGGCTTTGATAATGTTTTGGATTCAACCGGGCAAATCTATCCACGCTCTTTTGATTACGATGTTGTTACTACGCTGGTTCAAATTGCGGCAGCACCATCTTCACTAGCCACATCCATCCGATTGATGGCCGGCGCCGAACTTGTTACTGAAGGTTTCAAAGCAGGGCAAGTAGGTAGTAGCGCGATGCCCCATAAAATGAATACTCGTTCATGCGAACGCGTTAATGGTTTATCAGTTGTTCTCCGCGGCTATGCATCTATGGTCAGCGAACTTGCTGGTGATCAATGGAACGAAGGCGATGTTTCATGCAGTGTTGTTCGTCGGGTTGCTTTGCCAGATGCTTTTTATGCCATCGATGGATTACTCGAAACAATGCTTACGGTGCTAGATGAGTTTGGTGCATTTCCAGCTGTTATTGCCGCTGAACTAGAGCGTTATTTGCCATTCTTATCAACTACCAAGATTTTGATGGCGGCCGTAAAAGCGGGCGTTGGTCGCGAAATTGCCCACGAAGTAATTAAAGAACATGCTGTTAAAGCAGCACTTGGTATGCGTGAGGGTCAAAAAAATACGCTGCTCGATGATTTAGCAGAAGATGATCGCCTACCGCTTGATCGCGCTGCTTTAGATTTTTTGATCAGCACACCAATGGAATTTACTGGCGAAGCTCGCCAACAAGTAGCTCGAGTTGTTAATCGCATTGACGCGATTACTTCCGCGCATCCTGCTGCCAAGCAGTACAAACCCGGCTCTATTCGGTGAGCGGCTTCGGCCTAGCTGGCCCACCGCCAGCGCCTTTGATACATGGGTGGAAACATCTGCGCACCGGAAAAGTTCGCGACCTATATTCAAATGATCGCAATGAAATCTTGTTAGTGGCATCGGATCGCATTTCGGCATACGACTGGGTAATGCCAACGCAGATTCCTGGAAAAGGTGCAGTCCTAACACAACTTTCACTTTTTTGGTTTCAATTACTTGAAGGCATAGTAGGTAATCACATTGTTTCTACCGATGTGCCGGCAGAAGTAGCTGACCGCGCAGTAATTGTTCAACCGTTAGAGATGTTTCAAGTTGAATGTGTGGCGCGTGGATATTTAACTGGCAGCGGTTGGAGTGAGTATCAGAGTAATCAAATGATCTGCGGCAATCAACTGCCAGAAGGTTTATTAGATGGATCGCAATTACCAATAAATTTATTTACACCAGCTACAAAAGCTGAAATTGGCGACCATGACATCAATATTGATTTTGCAGGTGCAGAGGCAATAGTTGGCAAAGAAGTAGCTGCAGAACTTAAGGATTTAACGTTGAAGTTATATGCAACTGCCGCCGAGTTTGCCAAGGGTCGTGGCGTAATCCTGGCCGATACTAAATTTGAATTTGGGCTCAATAACCAAGGCCAGCTGCTACTGGGCGATGAGGCCTTAACCCCCGACTCATCTCGCTTTTGGGAAGGCGCAACCTGGAAGCCAGGCGGTGCGCAGCCTTCATATGACAAACAATTTTTACGTGACTACCTAGTAGCAAGTGGATGGGATAGAAATAGCCCACCCCCACAGTTACCAGCAGAGATCGTAGATAAGACCGCCCTTCGCTATGAAGAAGCGTTTTTTCGAATCACCAGCAGCAAGTTTTAAAAGGGAGCAGACAATGGCAACAATCGTGGTGGATGTAATGTTGAAACCAGAGATTTTAGATCCACAAGGAAATGCAGTTGCATCTGCGCTACCTCGCTTGGGATTTACTTTTGCCACATCAGTTCGCCAAGGTAAGCGTTTTGAAATTGAAGTTGAAGGAGACGTAACGCCAGCTCAGTTGACTGAAGTTGAAAAAGCTGCCGAAGTTCTCTTATCTAATCCGGTTATTGAAAACTACACAGTTCGGGTAGAAAAGTAATGCGCATTGGAGTAATTACATTTCCTGGCACCTTAGATGATCGCGATGCCGCACGTGCCGTGGTTGCCGGCGGAGCACAAGCAATATCGCTATGGCACGCAGATGCTGATTTGAAAAAAGTCGATGCTGTTATTTTGCCAGGTGGTTTCTCTTATGGAGATTATTTACGGTGTGGTGCCATTTCTCGCTTTGCACCAGTTATGGAACTTGTCATTGAGGCAGCTAACAATGGAATGCCGGTACTTGGTATTTGTAACGGTTTTCAAGTTTTAGCAGAATCACATCTATTGCCAGGTGCATTAACTCGAAACTCAGACTTACACTTTTTATGCTGTGATCAAGAGCTAGAAATTGTTAATAATAAAACTGCCTGGACCAACTCGTACTCTGTCGGTGAAAAGATTGTTATTCCTTTAAAGAATGGCGAAGGTTCCTACCAATGCGACGATCAAACTTTGGCGATGCTAGAAGGTGAAGGCCGGGTAATTGCTCGTTATGTAGGGGAAAACCCCAATGGTTCCCGTAATTTAATAGCTGGAATCACTAATGCCAAAGGAAATGTCGTTGGATTAATGCCACATCCAGAGCATGCAATTGACGAGTTAACCGGACCAACGGCGCAAGGTCTGGGCTTCTTTACTTCAATCCTGAATGCGATGGTGAAGTAAATGGCGCTAGATACAGTTGTAATTGCCAAATCAACACCAGACACGGTTCAACCTTTTGCCGAATTAGGTCTAAAGCCCGATGAATATGCACGGATTAAAGAGATTCTTGGCCGCCGCCCCACATCTTCTGAATTAGCTATGTATTCGGTGATGTGGTCGGAGCACTGCTCGTATAAATCATCAAAAGTTCACCTAAAACAATTTGGTGAGAAAGCTCCATACTCTGATGCTTTGCTAGTTGGTATAGGCGAAAATGCTGGCGTGGTAGATGTTGGCCAAGGTTATGCAGTTACTTTTAAAATCGAATCACACAATCATCCATCTTTTATTGAGCCATACCAAGGCGCTGCTACTGGCGTCGGTGGAATCGTTCGAGATATTTTAACAATGGGTGCCCGCCCAATTGCGATAATGGATCCACTTCGATTTGGTCCAGCTGATGCACCAGATACCCGACGAGTTTTGCCGGGGATAGTTGCAGGTGTTGGTGGTTATGGAAATTGTTTAGGTTTACCAAATATTGGTGGTGAAATTACTTTTGACGAGACTTATGCCGGTAATCCATTAGTAAATGCACTGTGTGTTGGCGTTATGAAACACAGTGACATTAAGTTAGCAAAAGCTGCCGGTGCCGGAAATTTAGTTGTTTTATTTGGGGCAAAGACTGGTGGCGATGGCATCGGCGGCGTATCTGTTTTAGCCTCTGAAACCTTTGGTGCCAGTGGTCCAGCTAAACGGCCAAGTGTTCAAGTAGGTGACCCATTTGTTGAAAAAGTACTAATCGAATGTTCACTGGAAATCTTTGCCGAAGATCTAGTTGTTGGTATCCAAGACCTGGGCGGGGCTGGCTTATCGTGTGCAACAAGCGAGTTGGCATCAGGTGGTTCTGGTGGCATGAAAGTCCAGTTAGATAAAGTTCCGCTGCGCGATCCATCGTTATCGCCAGAAGAGATTTTGATGTCAGAGTCACAAGAGCGTATGTGTGCCATCGTTGAGCCCAGCAAGATTGCTAGGTTCTTAGAGATCTGCGCAAAGTGGGATGTGACCGTAACAGTAATTGGTGAAGTTACAGATGGAAAGCATTTAGAGATTACCTGGAACGGTGAACTTATTGTGGATGTTCCACCACGCACGGTTGCTCACGATGGACCGGTCTACAACCGACCAATGGCACAACCTACATATATTGACCAAGTAAATAATCAAAAAGTAATTGTTCCAATTCCAACAACGGCTGCCGAAATTAAAGCAGCGGTATTAAAGTTAGCCGGTGCACCAAACTTGGCTGATAAGTCATGGGTCACTTCGCAATACGATAAATATGTTCAGGGAAACACAATCCAATCTCAACCAGATGATTCCGGAATGGTTCGAATTGATGAAAAGACACAGTTAGGCGTTGCAATCTCAACTGATGCAAATGCAAATTGGTCTTATCTCAATCCATATCAAGGTGCGAAATTAGCTTTAGCTGAAGCCGCTCGCAATATTGCAACTGCCGGCGCCCGCCCATTGGCGGTAACGAACTGTCTTAACTTTGGCTCCCCAGAAGATCCAGGTGTGATGTGGCAGTTTGCCGAATCAGTACGAGGTTTAGCCGATGGCTGCCTCGAGATGGGGTTACCAGTAACTGGCGGAAACGTTTCTTTCTACAATCAAACGGGTTCGGTAGCGATTTTGCCAACACCAGTAATTGGCGTGCTTGGCGTAATTCAAGATGTCCGCAAACGAACACCCATGAGTTTTACGGAAAGCGATCTTGAACTGTATTTACTTGGTGAAACTGGCGAAGATGTAGCAGGCAGTGAGTGGGCTTTCTTGCACAATCAACGGGTGGGCCAATCACCAGTCGCTGATTTAGCCCGTGAAATGCGGTTAATTGAGGTTTTGTTGGAAGGTAATTCATTCTTTGTTGCCGCACATGATTTAAGCCAAGGTGGATTATCGGCCGGCCTAACTGAAATGGTTTTGCGCCATAAAGTCGGTGCCACGATTTCGCTAGATAATCCTGGCATCGCTTTAATTAGCGAGACACCCGGCCGCGTAATTGTTGCAATTAATAAATCCGATTACGCAAAACTCGAAGCGTTAGCCGTAAAAAATGAAATCAAAGTTTCTAGACTTGGTACAACCGGGGGAGATTCACTTATTATTAATGAGTCAATTATCCCGTTGTCTGAATTAAGTAAGGCTCACACATCTACCTTCTCAGATTTGTTTGGCTAATAACGATGCGCGATCCGGTAATCCTTGAATCTGTTAAGCAAAGCCTGGCTTTGTTGACGGCAAAAGCTCCAGGTGGCGCTATTGAAGTTCGAATCCCGCCATATGCAGCAGTGCAATGTGGCGATGGCCCAACACATAAACGTGGAACTCCACCCAATGTTGTAGAAATGAATGCACAAACTTGGCTAGCCTTAGTATCCGGTGAATTGCAATGGCAAGAAGCTATGAGCCGTGGCGATATTCAAGCATCTGGTGTCCGTGCCGATTTAACTGAGTACCTACCGCTAAGGAGCACACAATGAGACGCCCCGACGGATTACTCAATCACAATATTTTAGATGCAGACAAAGGACCACAAGATGCGTGTGGTGTCTTTGGTGTCTGGGCACCTGGCGAAGAAGTAGCAAAACTTTCTTTTTATGGTTTGTATGCACTTCAACATCGCGGAACTGAATCAGCTGGAATAGCTACAAGTGATGGCCAGCGAATCTTGGTTTACAAAGATATGGGTCTTGTTTCACAAGTCTTTACCGAAGGTGATTTAGCTACATTAAAAGGAAATTTAGCGATTGGCCACTGTCGTTACAGCACGACTGGTTCAAGCACGTGGGTAAATGCTCAGCCAACGTTGCGTCCAACCAAGTACGGAACGCTGGCTTTAGCCCATAATGGTAATTTAACAAATACCGGCGACTTGGCTCAGTTAGTACAAAATCTTGAAGGCGTTCCGGCCAGCACTGTTGGTGCCACAACGGATACTGAAATTATGACGGCGCTGATTGCGTTGCAAGATGAGAAAAACGTAGAAGCTAGCGCGCTTGCGGTGCTGCCATTACTCGAAGGCGCCTTTTCAATTATTTTTATGGATGAAAATACTTTGTATGCCGCGCGTGATCGACATGGAGTTCGACCACTAGTACTCGGCAAATTAGAGACAGGCTGGGTAGTTGCATCAGAGACTGCTGGTCTAGATATTGTTGGTGCGGCATTTGTGCGCGAGATCGAGCCTGGTGAATTTGTTGCAATTGATAAAGAAGGCGTTCGATCACAACGTTGGGCGCAGGCGCAGCCAAAGGGATGTCTCTTTGAATATGTTTACCTAGCCAGACCAGATACAACAATTGCTGGCAGTGGAATTCATAAGACACGCGTTGCTATTGGGCAACAACTTGCGCGCGAGGCGCCAGTTGACGCTGATTTAGTTATTCCAGTTCCAGAGTCAGGAACACCAGCAGCGATTGGTTACGCCAAAGAATCTGGAATCCCATTTGGTATGGGATTAGTGAAAAATTCATACGTAGGTCGAACATTTATCCAACCTTCACAGACAATTCGCCAATTAGGTATTCGCTTAAAGCTTAATCCTTTGCGCGAGATTATTGAAGGCAAGCGCATCGTGGTTGTCGATGATTCAATTGTTCGTGGAAATACCCAGCGGGCGATTGTTCGGATGCTGCGCGAGGCCGGAGCCCGGGAAATCCACGTACGTATCTCATCACCTCCAGTTAAGTGGCCATGTTTTTATGGAATCGACTTTGCTTCGCGTGCTGAATTAATCGCGAGTGGTTTAGATCTAGAGGAGATTCGTCGCTCAATTGGTGCGGATTCACTTGGCTATGTCTCACTTGAAGGTTTAATTGAATCAACTAACGTACCTGCCGAAAAGCTTTGCTCGGCATGCTTTACCGGCGAATATCCAATCCGCATCCCAACCGATATGTCTGAAGGAAAAATGCGATTAGAGATTACGGAAGTACATGGTCACTAATGTCCACTTATAAAGATGCAGGCGTGGATATCGATGCTGGAGATCGCGCTGTTGAATTAATGAAGGCTTCGATTGCCAAAGCATCTCGTCCAGAAGTAATGGGATCCATTGGCGGCTTTGCTGGTTTATTTGATGCCAGCAAGTTAAAAGATATGAAACAACCCTTACTTGCAACATCAACTGATGGCGTGGGTACCAAAACTGAGATCGCGCGAGCTTTAGGAAAATACGACACCATTGGCGAAGATCTTGTTGCCATGGTCGTCGATGATTTAGTTGTGTGCGGGGCCGAACCATTATTTATGACGGATTACATCGCCGTCGGAAAAGTTATTCCAGAAAATATCGCTGAAATTGTTGCCGGCATCGCCCGCGGTTGTACCAAAGCAAACACAGCACTAATTGGCGGTGAAACCGCCGAACACCCAGGATTACTAGACGACGATGAGTTCGACGTTGCCGGCGCCGCCACCGGAGTAGTTGACGCCGACAAGCAACTGGGTGCGCACCGCGTAAAAGCGGGCGACCTTATCATTGCCATGCCAGCAAGTGGTTTTCACGCAAATGGTTTTTCACTTGTTCGCCACATTATTAAAACAGTAAAACTTAACTTGGCAGCACACGTAAACGAATATGGAAAATCTTCTGGTGAAGTTTTTTTAACGCCAACTGAAATCTATACACTCGATTGTTTAGCACTTATTAAATCTATGCCAGAACATCTGCATGCCTTTTCACACATCACTGGTGGGGGAATCGCCGAAAATACTGCGCGCGTAATTCCAGATGATTTAACGGCCACCTATGATCGTTCAACTTGGTCGCTGCCAATCGAGATGCAGTTAATGTCCAAGCTGGGCGGCGTCCCACAAGCCGACATGGAACGGACCTGGAACTGCGGAATTGGAATGAGTGCATTCATTGACCCATCAGTTGCCGATCTGACACTGCGTTCTTTAGCTGCCAGAGGCATGAAAGCTTGGGTTGCTGGCGTAGTTGAGCCTAGAAAAGCGGGCGATCCACGCTCAACTTTGGCCGGGAGCTACCAGGAGCGATAAAGTACGGATCTGACGCAGAGCAATAAGTGAAGGAGGTCGCCCATGGGTCGCGGCCGCGCAAAAGCAAAGCAAACCAAAGTTGCACGTGATTTGAAATATAACGGGCAAGACATGGATCTAGATCGATTAACTAAAGAGCTTCACGGCGAAATCGATACTTCTTCTCGCAAAGATGATGACGATCCTTTTGCCGAGGGCAATTACATTCCACGTTCGTGAACGCAACTCCTTACGTAGCTTCACTTCGTATTTACGAACCTCTTTCAGCATTTGAACCAGCCGATCGTTTACGTTGGCAAACACTTGAAAACGATGCAACTAGTTTTAATCGTGAACAAGAGTTAGCGCTAGAACGCCTGGCACATCCAGAACCACCAGCTGGTCGCCCCGATGGAGTTCATGTTTTAGATAAAGATGGAATCAGGTATTTATCACCATGGTCAACGGCAACTCGTTGTTGGGCAGCATTAGATAATTTTAAAGATTCATTGCCAAGTACGGTTGTTCCATTTTTTATTTCGCCAGCGATGGAGGATGTCATAACTGCTGGCGTCGATTTACTCGATGACAAAGTTCCACATATTTTAAATGAAACGTGGATTATTCCACCACGTTGGTTCATTCTGTTTTCACCCGATGAGCGAACTCGTGGTGAAAATGAAAATGGTTTATTTTCACGAGCGCTCACAAAAATTTCACTAGCCAAAGAGCGTTGCGAAGCAGCTCACGAAACAGTGTTGAATGCATTTGGTGATGGACCAGTTGAACAAGAGTTAGAAAATTTGCTGGAATGGCTAGATATGTTTCATCCAGAATCATTAGTTGAACTCGATTACGGCGGTTTAGCTAATTACATGGATGTTGCAATGAAAAACTCTGGCGAAACTGGTTTAGATGCTGACTCATCGATTGAAGATGTTACGCATTCAGTTTCCGGTCTTGCCGCCGCCGATGGAATGATGGCCGGCGTTGGATATCAACGGTTAATGTCGCGTTGGCGCTTAGTTCAAGCCTTTGAACAAGCCTCGTAGCGGTATTGCTTCGCGCCCAAAACCCCGTAATACTTCACCCTAATACGGTCCAATTCGGACACGACCTAAGGAGATTTGATGAACCGCATCCCTGATGCCGAAGTTCTCTTAACTCCAAAAGAGGTTGCGCAACGTTTTCACGTTAATCCAAAGACCGTTACCCGCTGGGCAAAAGCTGGAAAGTTAACAGCAATTCGCACATTAGGTGGCCATCGTCGCTACCGCGAATCAGAAGTTTTAGAACGATTGCGTGAATATAAGGAAAGCAGCGCTTAGTTATAAGTGCAGTAGGATTAACTTATGGCCGATGCAAACGAAGATGTAAAAGCAAGAATGCTCGCCGCTCTTGAAGCAAAGAAAAATAAAAAGGGCGCCCCAGGAACTCAAGCACATGCCGAGTCTGGATCAAAGATTCGTGGCGGCCAACGCAGTGGCGGAGCTCCACAGGTTCAGCGCAAGGCAGGTCCTTCCGGATCTGGCTCTGCTGGCTAAATCTTTACAACAAACCTCTTCGCTTTAACAACGGTTCGATTTTAGAATCGCGTCCGCGGAAATTACGGAACATCTGCATTGAATCGATCGATCCACCGCGTCCAAGAAGTTCATTCTTGAAGTGTTCACCGTTTTCGCGCTTTAGGCCACCGTTCTCTTTAAACCAATCAACGGTGTCGGCATCTAGAACTTCAGACCAAATGTAACCGTAATAACCAGACGAGTATCCGCCAGCAAAGATATGGCTGAAATAGGTTGAACGGTAACGAGTAGGAACAGCATCAAAATCTAATCCATAATCTTTTATAGCTTGTGCCTCAAAGGCCTCAACATCAGTAATTTTCGCCGCTTCTTCAACATTCAATTGATGCCAGGCAAGATCTAAAATAGCGGCAGCTAAGTAACTAGTCGTTGCATGACCTTCGTTAAACGTAGCAGCAGCGTTTAAATTATCGATCCACTCTTGTGGCAGCTTTTCATTAGTTTCAAAGTGGCGGGCATAGTTTTCAACTACTTCTGGCCACAGAATCCACATCTCATTTACCTGTGATGGAAATTCAACAAAGTCCCGTTGCACGCTGGTGCCAGAAACGCGTGGATATTTAACTTGTGACAACAAGCCATGCAGTGCATGCCCAAATTCATGGAACAACGTTGTGATCTCAGAATAAGTAAGCAGCGTTGGCTTTCCATCTGGCGGCTTTGGAATATTCAAGTTGTTAACGACGACCGGAAGTTGATTAAAGAGGAAGTTTTGATCAACTAAATTGTTCATCCACGCTCCACCACGCTTGGAATCGCGGGTGTAGAAGTCTCCGATAAATAGACCAACTTTGCTGCCATCTTCATTGTTGACTTCAAATGCTCGCGCCTCTGGATGATAAGTGATTAAATCTGGACGCTCTTTAAAAGTAATTCCAAATAGTTTGTTTGCGGCAAAGAAAACGCCGTCACGCAAGACGCGCTCCAACTCAAAGTAAGGGCGCATCTTTGCCGTATCAATGTTGTATTTTTCTAACCGAACTTGTTCCGTGTAAAAATCCCAGTCCCAGCTCTGAATTTCATGTCCAGCAGATTTCTGTAAATCTTCGGCCTCGGCACGGGCATTTCGCATGGCAGCTGGGGCGATCTTTCGAAGCATCGCATGGACATTGTCTGGATGTTCGGCAGTTTGAACGGCAATCACATGTTCGGCATGTGTTTCTTTACCAAACAAACGTGCCCGCTCGGCACGTAGTTGAACCATTTGCAACAAAATCGCCTTGTTATCGTTTTCGTTTGGTCGGTTAGCTTTACGCTTTGAATCCTCCATAATTTTTTCACGGAGTTTGCGATTAGTTAGTGAATCTAAAACGGGATTACCGGTGAAATTAACCATGCCAATTAGCCATTTACCGTCGTGTCCACGCTCTTTCGCGGCAATTGCAGCGGCGGTGATTTGATTCTCAGTTAAGCCATCGAGCTCTTCAACGGTATCAACCAAAACAGCTAAGTCATTGGTATCGGCTAAAACATTTTTACTAAATTGAGTCTCTAACTTAGATAGCGCCTCATTGAGCTCTTTTAATCGATCGCGTTGAACCTCGGTTAAATGAGCACCAGCCTGGATTAAATCTTTGTAGTAGCGCTCTAGTAACCACGCATCTTCGCTATTAAGACCAATTACTTCGCGGGCATCGTATAAATCTTTAATCCGCCGAAACAGCGCCGGATTTAAATTAATCGCATCTTGATGAGCGGCCAGCTTTGGCGCCATCTCTTCTTCAATTTTATCTAATTCATCGCTGGTATCACTTGATGATTTATTAAAAAAGACTAACAAGATACGCATTAACGCCTGGCCCGATTTTTCCAAAGCAACAATCGTGTTCTCGAAAGTTGCCGCACCCGGTGTATCCAAGATCGCCTGAACTTCGGCTAATTGCAAGGTGCAGCCTTCATAAAAGGCAGGCAAGTAATGCTCGACTTTTATCTCGGCAAATGGAGGCAGCTCGTATGCAAGTGAACTGCGTTGGGCAAATGGGTTCGCGTTAGTCATAACGCGCATAGTACCTATTTACTGGGAATTAATGGGGGCGACGACGACGCTGACTTGAGTTTGGTCGAGGACGCTTGCCACCACTGCGTGCTGGCTTATCAACGATTGGCACGATGTAAGGAACACCTGAAGGCTCTTGGGCTCCAGTAATTTTCATTAAATCAGTGCTGAGCGATGTAACTCCAACGTATTTAGCAGTAACGCCGGCACGTGAAATCAGTGAACCAACAGTTTTTTGCTGACGTGTAGTCGCAAGAGTTACAACAGTTCCGGCCTCACCTGCACGCGCCGTACGACCTGCGCGGTGCAAATAATCCTTGTGATCTTGTGGGAAATCAACGTGCACAACAAGTGAAATTCCATCTACGTGAATACCACGTGCAGCAACATCTGTTGCAACAAGTGCTGCGTTTGGTGTCTCCTTAAAAAGTGCCAACGTACGTGTACGAACTGCTTGTGATTTTCCACCGTGAAGTGCGCCAACTGGAACACCTGCGTGGGCAAGTTTGTCAGCTAAGCGATCTGCGCCGCGCTGTGTCTTTACAAACAAGATTGTCTTTCCATTACGGGCGGCAACTTGATTTGTAATGTCATCTTTATCAGATGGATTCATTACTAATACGTAGTGCTCCATTGTTGTAACAGATGCGCGATCGTTTTGTAGTGAGTGAGTCTTTGGATTCTTTAGGTACTGACGAACCAATGAATCAACACCACGATCTAGCGTTGCCGAGAAGAGCATGCGCTGGCCATCAAGCTTTGCCTGATCCAAAATTTCCTTAACAACCGGCAAGAAGCCCATGTCTGCCATTTGATCTGCTTCATCAAGAACAGTAATTTGTAGTTGATCTAGTTGAACTTCACCCTTATTGAGCAAGTCGATCAAACGACCAGGTGTTGCAACCAAGATTGCAGTTCCGCGACGCATCGCTGTGATCTGCTTTGCGTATGACATTCCACCAGCAACAACAACTGATTCGTGACCAATTGAACGAGCAAGTGGCATTAGAACTTCATCAATTTGCTGGGCAAGTTCGCGAGTAGGTGTTAAAACAAGTGCCAATGGCTTGTGTGGCTTAGCGGCCTTGCCATTTAAGTTATTAAGAAGTGCCAAACCGAAGGCAAGAGTCTTTCCTGAACCAGTTTGTCCGCGACCTAAAATATCGTGGCCAGCCAGTGCATCTGGAAGAGTTGCAATCTGAATTGGGAATGGATGCAAAATTCCTTGCTTGCTAAGAGCATTAACAAGAGGTGCGGCAATTCCAAGATCTCCGAAAGTTGTTGTGATTTCAGTTAGTGGAGTTGCATCAACAAGATTTGCATCTTCTAGATTTGCTGAAATGTAATTATCATCTGCGCCGAAATCTACGGCTGCATTTGAATGTGACTTCGCGTGCTGCTTGAAATCATCGCGCGCATAAGCTGGCGAATCATTACGGCGATCGCGAACTGGACGCTCGGCACGTGCATTAGCTGCGCGAGTATCTGGTGCAACGCTGTTATTTTTCTTTGGACGTGTTGGATCAAACTTTTCATACTTGCGTGGCTCAAAATTTGGGCGACCATCATCGGTGCGCGCAATTCTGGCCTTTACTGCATCGCGACGATTAGTCGGACGAGTATCTGATTCTTTTTTGAATGCTGGACGCTCTGGGCGTTCTGCTTTCTTATAAACTTTTTTAACTTCTGGACGCTCTGTCTTTGCTGGACGCTCTGTCTTTGCTGGACGTTCAGTTCTTTCGGCACGTGGCGCAGTTTCGCGAGCATCACGCTCTTTCACGAACTTCTTGGCACGTGATTCTGGACGCTGTGATTGTTCAATACGTGCTTTGCGCTCTTCTGGTGCTTCAGTTGGACGAGGTCGTGATGCGGTCTGCTTTTGGTAGCGCTCGGCACGAAGTTTTGAACGCTCAGACAAGCGACCTTCTTTTTTACTGACAGTTGAAGAATCAGTATCTGAATAACGACGAGTTGAATCAGGCTTTGCTGTTCTTGGTTTTGCTGCAGCAGCTTTACCAATTAATCCGCGATCTGATTTAGGAAGTCCGGCGGCGCCTTTGCGGGCAGCCTTTTGTGCCGATGTGTGACGGGCCTTTGGATCCGTTGCCTTAAATTCAGCTGCCTTCTTTGTGCGCTTTGGCTTTCCAACTGAGGCGGCACGGCGGGCTTTTCCAGGGGCGGATGTACGTGGTTGTAGAGACATAAAAGTAAACACCAATCGAGACGACAAGCGCGTCTCGGGTATGGATCGCGCTAATGGCGTCCAGGGCGAAGATAAGACTCGCATGTAGTGCTGCATGTTGCAGCACTTGGGGGAAGTGCATTGATGCGGTCGCACCAATGACCTAATTCTAGCGTGGATTTTTCAGCGCAAAGACCAGCTGAAAGTCGATCGTAATGTGAAGCGAACACGCTCAATTGAGCATGGCTTATCAAATTCTCATCCGTATTTAACCTTCGCGTTATAGGGTTTTACTTATGAGTGATGACGACGACATGGACGATATCGTCACCGAAGAGATGCTCTGGGATCGAATTCCTGAAGTTGAAGGCGAAGAGCGTGCCAGTACATATTACGAACTTAGTGCGCGTATTTATGCTCGCGGACAGTACGACGAAGCGCTCGCATTAGCCGAAACTGCGCGAGATATTTATTCACAATTAGGTGTTACTTCAGCATCTGAAGGTCTGGCGCAAGCATATTCAGCGATTGGTTATAACTTAAATCAATTAAAGCGAATCGATGAAGCGGCAACGGCAATGAGCAAAGCTGTAGAAATTTTGCGGGAAAACAAATCTCCTATTGCATTAGAGCTTGCCTGCACATTGGGTGAGTGGTGGTACACATCAAAGCAATACGACAAAGTTGTATTAACCATGAATGAATGTGCGCAAGAACATTTAGTTGATAGCAATGAAATTGGTGCCGCTAATGACCTGCACTTAATCGGTTGTGCCGAACGGGAATTAAAGAATTACACAAAAGCTATCGATGCTTTTAAAGAAGCGCGTCAACTCTTTAAGCGAAATAAAGAAGTAATTCACGTTGCTCGATGTGATCAAAAAATCGCCTCGTGCTTAATCGAACTTGGCGAAGGCGATTTAGCCCTTGAGACTGCGCAGAAAGCCGTAGATGTCTTCGCAACTGGTCACGATCATCGCCGAGAAACTTTTGCATCCTTTGAATTTGGCAAGGCTCAAATATTGTTAGAAAAATTTGATGATGGCTTGGCAACGCTAGAAAATATCCTAGCCGTTGTTAGCGAAGATGAACCAAAAGATTTTGAATTTATTGTTGATATCGAAACGCGTATGTCTAAAATTATGCGTATGCAGGGCAGAATTAGCGAAGCCGATGAAATTGAGCGACGTTTAAAAGCGGTACAAGAGGCTTTAGAAGAAGAGCCGAAAGTTGATCAATAAGCTCAAAGATTTAGCAGAAATCAACATCAGCATGGTTTGTTTGGGCAATATCTGTCGCTCTCCAATGGCTGCCGCAGTTTTGGCAAATAAAACCGCTGACTGGAGTAATCCAAAAATCAATGTTGATAGCGCTGGAACAGGTCCCTGGCATATTGGCCAAGGGCCACATCCATCATCTAAAAAGATTTGGGAAAAGGCTGGTTATACATACTCACATACGGCGCAACAATTTAGCGAAAATGATTTTTTTGTGCAGGACCTAATTTTAGTAATGGATTCAAGTAATTTTCACAATGTAGTTTTATTGGCTAAAAGCGAGGAAGATCGGGCAAAAGTCTTTTACTTAAGAAGCTTTGATCCCAAACTTAATACCGTTGATCCAGAATCTGCTGATTTTCATAAATTGGAAGTACCAGATCCTTACAATCAATCTGATGAAGCATACGAAGAAACTTTAGCTATGGTCGAACGCGCCGTAGATGGCTTATTGCAAGAAATAAAGAACCGATAGCCGCGCCAATAGCTGCAATGACAAGTGGCCATTGAGTAGCGCCAGAACTCCACGTGGCCCCACCCCAAATTCCTGCACCTAGAATCGCAAAGTTCATTGATGCTTGATAGACGCCTTGCGCATGACCGCGGTGGTGATCTTCGCTTAATCCAGCGATCCAAGCTTTTCCAACTCCGTCGGTAAGTGCTGGGAAGAATCCATAGAGTGCCAGAGAAAGGACAGCGATTGTGTGATTTTGAGTTAAACCCAAAGTTGCATAGGCAATTGCAAATGCAATTAATCCAGTTGCATAAACAATTCTAGGAGACAATTTATCTGCAACGTATCCAGCTGGAAATGCTGCAACCATCGTTACCGCGCTATATAACATGTAGGAAAGTACGACTTGATTAGTTGAAAAACCTAAATCATGTAATCGAAGCAAAAGTAGCGCATCTGGAATGTTTGTTAATTGAATTAAAACCAAGACAAATATTGCCTTCTTGAGTGTTGCGGGTAAGGGTACCTTTTCAGTTTTAACACGCTTTTTTCGCTCAACTTTTACAAAGTTTTCTCGAACAAAAATTGTCAGGACTCCCGACAAAATTGCCGGAATTATTGCCAACTTGGCAACGGCACGGACATCTCCATCTAATAAAGCCAAACCTATGAGAGCTAAACCAGGTCCAATTACTGCACCCAGATTGTCGCCACTTCGATGGAATCCAAAAGCTTTACCTAAGTGTTCTTTTGGAACAGAGTCATGAATTAATGCATCGCGCGGTGTGCTGCGTAGACCTTTTCCTATTCGATCGGTAATTCGTCCAACAAATACAAGGGGCCAAGCAGTTGCCACGACTACAAATGCTTTTCCAATACCAGCTAACGAGTAACCTGCAATTACAAAAGGTTTGCGTCCGTAAGTGTCGCTAGATTTACCGGCAATTAATTTCGTAAAACCAGCTGCAGCTTCGGCACATCCTTCGATTAAGCCAAGTGCAAGTGGTGCTGCACCAATTACACCAACAAGCAGAATCGGCAATAGTGGATATAAAAGTTCGCTAGCTGCATCTTGCGTAAGTGAAACTAAAGTTAGTACAACTAAATTTCGGGAAAGCCACTTTTTCATCATTTTGGTAAGTGCTGCAGTGCCCAGTGATACATAGCAATTGCACCAGCGGCAGATGCGTTCATCGAACGCGTCGAGCCATATTGATTAATCTCATATAAAACGTCGCAGACTGCAATTCCTTCATCTGACATTCCGGCACCCTCTTGGCCAAATAACAAAACACAACTTTCTGGGAGCGGCGCTGGTTCTAACTGTTTTGAACTAGGGACGTTATCGATACCAATAATTGGTAGATCAATTTCTTTGCAATATGCTGCAAATTCTTCAACGGTTGGGTGGTGAATAACCGTTAAGTATCGATCGGTGACCATTGCTCCGCGCTTGTTCCAATCACGTTTACCAATTATGTGAACAGCTGCAACGTTGAAAGCATTAGCAGTTCTAACTACTGATCCAATATTTAAATCATGTTGCCAATTTTCAATGGCGATCTGTAATTTATGTCGCTTGGTATTTAAATCGGCGACAATGGCCTCAACGCTCCAATACCTGTAGTGATCTAAGACATTGCGTCGATCACCATTCAGTAATAATTCAGGATCATATTGCTCGCCTACTGGCCAAGGCTTTTCATGTGGTCCCACCCCTACAACTGGGAAAAATTCTCCGGGGCCAATACTGGCAGGGGTTGTTGGCGAAGACATGTATGCACTCTAAACTGAAGGCATGTCAGCAATCAACACGGTCGTATACGTCATTCACCTTCTTGCCGTCTTAGGGATATTGGTTCTTTTGCTCCTGCAATCTAATAAGAACCCACGAAAATTAAATCCAGGCGTCTTGCATGCCGGACTTACCGCACTCATTGCTGGAATCGCGTTAGTTGGATTACATGATTCAGTTAAGCCAGATGAGGAACTCAACCACATAAAAGTTGGGATTAAATTTGTGATCTTGCTAGTGATATTGGCGCTTGGCTATAAGAACGTTAAGAAGCCAGTACTGCCTACAAATATTTGGCTAACCATGATTGGGCTTACCGTCTTTAACATCCTTATCGCTTCAGCCCGGATTTAGTTTTTGATGTTTTCTGTAAAAAAACTCTGGGTTATTGCTCTGGCTTTAACCTTATCGATAGCACCAGCCCAAGCGGCGCTAGCTCCTGAGTCAATTCCGGCAGCCTTCGATGAGTTATTAAAAATTCCCGCATTATCTAACCCAGCCATGATTTTAGTTGATGGAACTACTGGTCAAGTAATTTATGAGAAAAATATAAATTCACAACGCAAGCCCGCATCAATAATGAAGATTTTATCTGGCGCGGTAACGTTGAAGTATCTTGATCCACTCTCCGTTTTTAGCACTTCCATTTCTATTTCACCAGAAGAAAAAACAGTTGTTATTCAGGGCTCCTTAGATCCATGGATCAGCTTGGATCACAACGTGGCCAGAAAGATGTCTCGGGCATCATTGCCATATCTGGCATTTAACACGTTAAGTGCCGTGAAGGAAGCAAACGGGGGATCATTAAAAAATTACACCGTTGTTTACAGTAATTTATATGCAAAGGATGTATCGAACTTTAAAGCTTTTTGGGCTAAGCGAGGTTTTAAACCGAAGTACAAAGCTGTAACCAGTGATGAAAGTTCAATGGCACAGGGTGACACGATTGCCATGGAAATCTCACCAACGGTCGAAGAAATTTTAAAGTGGACAATGCTGTGGAGCGATAATTTATTAGCTGATCGACTTGCATTACTTTCGGCGAAAGCTGCAGGAGAAAGCTTTAACGTTAGTGGCTTGGATTTAATATTCAGAGAATTATTAAATGATTTGCAAATTAACTCAAGTAAATTAGTTGTAAAAGATGGCAGTGGCTTATCTCGCCAAAATAAAATTACCGCAAAACTAATGGGCGAGTTATTATTTAAGATTCGCAGTGATGAGAGATTTACTCAGTTGTATACGACCTTACCTATTAGTGGTGTTTCTGGAACTCTTAATACGCGATTTATTAAGACTGCACCAGCGGCAGTTGGATTAATCCGAGCAAAAACTGGAACCCTTAACGGAACTGCTACCTTGGCCGGTTATGTGCAATCTGGTGAGCGGGAATATATTTTTGTAACGATCGCTGATGCGATTCCCAAGGGTAATTCGGCATTAAATAAGGCTCGTTCTGCGATAGATCGCATTCTGGGCAGAATTGCGGCACCAAATATTCCAGCACAAATTTCACCAGCACCTTAGTTATTTGAGTAGATCTTTATCTGACCTTTGTAACAAGCTACCCAAGTATTGCTAGTCGGAACATCGTAAGTAATTCCAATAGGTTCATTGCAAACCTTGATCGTTTCAAGAACCTTCATATTCGAAGCTCGGACTGAAGACATTGTGTCGCTTTCAAAGTTCACAACAAAGAGCGTGGATCCATCGGCGGAAACGGCCAAACTTCGGGCCCTAGCCCCAGTTTTTACGCTCTTGCCAGCAATGTTATGAGTTAAATCCCACGATGCGACTCGCCCAGAAAGATTCATAGTTACATACATTCTTGTTTCATCTGGAGATAAAACAATGGCACGAGGATTACTGCCGATTGGGATATACGAGACTGTAAAATCTTCTAGATTGATCACATAGATCCGATTGCCACCCATCTCGGCGACAAATGCTTTTTTTGAATCCTTTGTAATTGCGATACCACGGGGATATCGACCGATTTTAATTGTCTTGATGAGTTTGAGTGAGGTTGTCTGAACTTCCGCTTCTGCGGGCATCGAATGGAGAGTGATACTGGAGATTAGGAGAAGTAGAAGAACTCTTTTTCGCACGTATGCACTCTACTGGCTGTGATGTTTGCTTTTACTGAGAGCAAGGTAACTCGTTGGCGTGCGAGAGCATCGGGAGCAACTTCTTTAAAGGCTGAGTAACCTTGCCTCGTGAGCGCAAGCATTCGGGGATACCTAGATCTAATGAAGTTAAGGGTCGTTGAACTTCTCTTAGTTTCAACTTTGCCGGCCATGGTTTTAGCGGCAAAGGGCTTACCAAGTTTTGGTTTAACAATCGCAACAATTTTTGCCGGAACTTTGGCAGCAGGAAGTGCAAACGCCTTTAACATGGTGATTGAAAGTGATTTAGATAAGCTCATGGCGCGCACTGCCAAGCGCCCAGTTGTTACCGGCTTAATTTCAAAAAGAGATGCAACGATCTTTGCAACGTTAATCGGTGCAATTTCGCTGGCTCTCTTTTGGTTTTTTACAACTTCACTTGCAACTTTATTGGCCTTGATTGCAATTGTTTTTTATGTCGTGGTTTATACGATGGCGCTTAAGCAAAGGACTTCCCAAAATATTGTGTGGGGTGGCGCAGCTGGTTGCATGCCAGTACTGATCGGTTGGGCTGCGGTAACTAACTCATTGTCATTAACTGCATGGGCATTTTTCTTTGTTATCTTCTTTTGGACACCGCCACACTTTTGGGCGTTAGCAATCAAATACAAAGATGATTACGCAGCCGCCGGAACTCCAATGCTTCCGGTAGTGGCCACAAAAGGTCGCGTGCGAGTACAGATGTGGCTTCATACAATTTTGATGATTGCTTCATCAATCATTTTAATCTGGTCAGCAAAGCTTCCAGTGTGGTCGATGGTTGTAACAATTCTCCTAGGCGCAGTCTTTGCCTTGCAATTAGTGAAGTTAAAGGAAGATTCACCAGAGTATGCAAAAGTAGCTGGAAAGATTTTCCAGTGGTCGATTACTTATTTAAGCCTTTTATCGGTTGTGCTTGTTGCCGCTCAATTACTGAGCTAAAGCCTGCGCAAGATCTTTAATTAAATCCGTTGAATGTTCTAGCCCAACAGATAAACGTAAAACAGATGGCGTGATGCCCATTTCTGTCTGGACTTCAGGTGCCAAACGTCGATGTGTTGTAGAGGCTGGATGAGTGATTAAAGATTTACTATCGCCCAAGTTATTGGAAATATCGATTATGCATAACTTATTCATGAAGGCGAAAACATCGGCCTGTGGACCTTTGAATTCAATACCAATTGTTGAACCACCACCATTATTCATTTGAGCCATGGCAAGTTTGTGTTCAAGGTGAGATTTTAGACCTGGGTAGCGCACTGATTTTATAGAAGGTTGTTTCTCTAAAAATTCTGCAATCGCCTGTGCATTTGAAACCATTCGCTCCACGCGCATTTCCATGGTCTCTAAAGATTTAACAAGTACCCAGGCATTAAATGGGCTCAGTGCCGGACCAGTATGGCGAACAAAAGGTAAAAGTTTTTCATTAATGTAACTTGCTGAACCAAGAATGGCGCCGGCAAGAACTCGCCCCTGACCATCAATGTGTTTTGTCGCTGAATACATCACAACATCAGCGCCTAGTTGTAGTGGCTTTTGCAAAACTGGTGATGCCATTACGTTGTCAACAATTACTGTTGCACCAACTTTATGGGCGAGTTCACTGACCATTTTGATATCAACGATCTCCATTAATGGATTGCTAGGAGTTTCGATAAATACCGCTTTAGTAGTTTTGCTTAGGGCCTTTGCCCAAATAGTTGGGTCATTTCCTTTTACTAATTCAAACGTGACGCCCCATTTAGGTAAGAATTCAGTAATTACAATGTGACATGAAGAGAACATGGCCGCTGATGCAACTACGTGATCACCTTGTTCAACTAAACAAGCAAGCGATGCAAACATGGCTGACATTCCAGAACCAGTCGCCACACATAGTTCGGCACCTTCAATTGCCGCTAAACGCTTTTCAAACATTGCAATAGTTGGATTATGAAATCGACTATATAAATAATGATCGGTTTCTTCAGCAAATGAATCAAAAGCCTCTTCCGCCGACGTGTACGTAAAACCACTGTTGAGATACAAAGCTTCCGAAGTTTCACCAAAACCAGAGCGCGCTAAACCAGCACGCACTGAATGAGTCTGGGAATGAACTTCCCAATTAGGCTCACTTTTTTCAGGCCGAGGTTGATAACCCCAGGGGCGTTTGCTCATGGAGTAATTGTGGCAGAGTGAGGACATGACCAACACCGCAATTTCAGTTCAAGATCTCTCAAAAAAGTATGACGATCGGTTAGCCGTCTCGCACATCAACTTCGAGGTTCCGTTGGGAACGGTCTGTGGCTTCGTTGGCCCAAATGGCTCTGGAAAGACCACAACTATGCGAATGTTGCTGGGACTTATTACTCCAACAACTGGCCAAGGTCAGATTCTTGGTGAGCCGATCGAGCACCCAGAGAAGTACTTAAGTCGAGTCGGGGCCATGATCGAAGGACCTGCTTTTTATCCAGCGTTGTCGGGTCAGGAAAATTTAATGGTGTTGGCCAAACTCGGTGGTTTCCCAATCGAGCGCGTTCAAATTTTGCTGGAAAAAGTTGGCTTAGGTGATCGCGGAAAATCTAAGTACAAAACATATTCACTTGGCATGAAACAGCGTTTAGGAATTGCTGCCGCGCTATTACCGGAGCCAAAGTTATTAATGTTAGATGAACCAACAAATGGTTTAGATCCCGAAGGAATTCAAGAAGTTCGAGCACTTTTGCGTGATCTGGCAAATGATGGAACAACGGTTTTTGTCTCGTCACACCTTTTGTCAGAGCTTGAAATTATTAGTGACCATATTGTGATGCTTCGAAAAGGTGAGGTTGTATTTGCGGGGCCAATTGGTGACCTGATGGCACAACAACAACCAACGATTATCGCCAAATCACTCGACCATGCTGATTTAGTAAAGATTCTAGATATCGCCGTAAAGGCTGGACACCATGCGGTAATTCGAAATGATTCAGTACATATATTGGCGGCTATGGATTGGGCGCCACAACTTAATAAAGCGGCATTTGCTGCCGGAATAACTTTGGCTCAACTTGCTCCGCAACTGCCAAATCTAGAAGAAACTTTCTTTGAAATGACGGGGGATAAATAATGATAAATGTCGTTAAATCAGAGTTACGCAAACTTCGCCGACCATCATTATTTTTAGGAACTATGGGCGCAGTAGTCTTTTTCTCCGCGCTATTTTCAGCCTTACTTTTTCTCTTAATTGATTCCGAACAAGGAAACTCAGATCGTGGTCGTACCGTTGGTCGTGAAGTTCTCGGCTTAGCAACCGGTGGTGTGCAAGGCTTCTCAAGCACAGGTGGTTTTTTAGGAATTATTGCACTGTGCGTATTTGCCGCGCAAACTGCCCAGGAATATACCTACGGAACTCTTCGTAATCTATTAATCCGCCAACCAAGTCGCATGAAAATATTGGTCGGTAAATTAATTTCGATGAAGATTTTTGCTCTAGTAATGATTTTACTTTCGGTAATTACTAGTCTGGCAACATCTTTCATCCTGGCACCAGGGGCTAAAGTCAGTACCGATCTATGGTTTACATCAACTGGAATTGAAGCGATCGTTACCTCATTTATAAATGTAACTATTTCAGTTATTGGCTTTGGAATCGTAGGAATGGTTCTAGGGCTTCTACTTCGCTCACCAATAAGTGCAATCTCATTCGGTGTTTTGTGGCTGCTCATTGTGGAAAATTTACTGATTGCCGTAAAAAGCTCATTACAGAACTGGCTACCAGGGGCGCAGTTAACTGCAATCACATCTGGCGGTACGCCAGATATAACGTATTCCCATGCGTTAACGGTTGGCGGAATCTATGTTGGAATTGGAGCGTTAGCGGCATCTATTCTCTTTCTCCGCCGTGATGTAGCTAATTAGTCGCTATTCTTAAGGCATGACTACGGTGGTACCAGCAGTAAGAAATGCGGTACGACACTGGCTGGAAAAGTTTGAAGCTGGCGATAAAGTTTTAGTTGCAGTCTCAGGCGGTGCTGATTCATTGGCACTTGCCTCTGCATTAATTACGGAAAGTAAAGATTTAGCGATTACGGTAATCGGAGTCACAATTGATCATCAACTTCAGGAAAAATCTTCCGAACAGGCCAACATTGTTATTAGTCAACTAAAAGTATTAGGAATTGATTGCGTAGTTAAAAAAGTAAACGTTGATTTAAAAGAGGGATTAGAAGCATCGGCCAGAAAAGCGCGTTATGAAGCCTTGAATGAAATTGCTGCCGAAGTAAATGCCGTTGCTATTTTTCTAGGGCACACACGTGATGATCAAGCAGAAACTGTTTTGCTAGGACTGGCACGTGGTTCCGGAACGCGTTCACTCTCTGGGATGGCTCACCACAACGGAATCTATGTGCGGCCACTTTTAGAGATTACTCGCCAGCAAACCGAGAGTTACTGCACCGAATTAAATCTAACTTTTTGGCAGGATCCACATAATGTAGATTCACAGTTTGCTCGAGTTCGAGTTCGAACAGAAGCGATTCCGACATTGGAAAAAACAATTGGGCCAGGAATTTCGCAAGCACTTGCGCGAAGTGCCCAGTTATTGCGCGATGATGCTGATGCTTTAGATCAGTGGGCCAAGGACCAAGAGCTGGTGATGGATCTTTCAAATCTTGATTGCGAGCAGTTGGAAAAGTTGCCCCGAGCCATCCGAAGCCGCATCCTTAAAAATGCGATTTACGTCGCAGGAGCCCCCACCGGATCGGTTACAGCCGAGCATGTGAGCGTGGTTGAGGCCTTAATCTGCTCGTGGAAGGGCCAAGGAGCCATTGATCTTCCTGGCGGTGTGAGAGTTGAGCGAATTTCGGGCAGACTTTCGCTCTCAACGCACCGACCATAGGGAGCACCGTGGATTTAGAAGCAGTCAAAGGCGATATCGAACGCGTAATCGTCACCGAAGAAGCGCTTCAGGCACGAATTAAAGAGCTTGCTGCACAGGTTGATAAAGATTACGAAGGTAAGGACCTTTTACTTGTTGGTGTTTTAAAAGGTGCAGTGATGGCAGTTGCCGATTTATCACGTGCATTACAACGACATATTGATATGGATTGGATGGCGGTTTCTTCATACGGTTCTGGAACCAAGTCAAGCGGTGTTGTTAGGATTTTAAAAGATTTAGATCGAGACATTACGGGACGAAATGTTTTGATCGTTGAAGACATTGTTGATTCCGGGCTCACTCTTTCTTGGTTAAAAGCCAACCTCGAATCCCGTGGAGTTGGTTCTGTTGAAATTCTTTCGATCTTGCGTAAGCCAGAAGCGGCAAAAGTTGACGTTAATGTTAAATATGTTGGCTTTAATATTCCGAAAGATTTTGTTATTGGATATGGTCTTGATTTTGACGAAAAATATCGCAACCTTCCATTTATTGCCGTGCTTGCTAAGCACATGTACGAATAATCTGAAGAAACGGGAATCTGTAAAATGTCTGAAGTTCAAAAGCCAAAAAAGCCAATTAAAAAATCATTCGGTGGAAAATCTCCGGCAAAGAAGTCGGGATCAAAAGGACGTCAAATCCTGCGCGGACCTCTTTTTTGGATTATCGCTGCAATTTTTGCGGTGACGATATTTGGTCAAATATCTTCAGCTGGAAATAATTACACCAAAATTGAAACATCACAGGCGTTGGATGCAATTTCTAAAGGTCAAGTTTTATCGGCTGAAGTTATAGATCGTCAGCAAAAGCTCCGGTTAGTACTTACTCCTGGCAACACAATAAATGGTGATAGTAAGGTCGAAGCTTCATACGTTGCCCGCCAAGAACCAACGATCATTGATGCGCTAACGGGTAATCCGCCAACTAAAGGTTGGAATGTAAAAGTTCCTTCACAGTCTTTGTTGGTCTCATTTCTATTTTCAATCGTTCCCTTTTTATTGATTGGTTTGCTTTTCTTTTGGTTTATCAGTAAATCCCAGGGTGGCAATAAGGTTTTCCAATTTGGAAAATCACGTGCCAAGTTGCAAGACAACGATGTTCCAAAGACTACGTTTAAAGATGTAGCTGGCGCAGATGAGGCGCTAGCCGAACTTGAAGAGATTAAAGATTTTCTAGCTAAGCCAGAGAAATACGCACCGCTGGGTGCAAAAATACCTAAGGGCGTTTTGTTATTTGGTCCGCCCGGAACTGGAAAAACTCTACTTGCTCGCGCAGTTGCTGGTGAGGCGGGAGTACCTTTCTATTCAATCTCAGGTTCAGATTTTGTGGAAATGTTTGTTGGCGTAGGTGCTGCTCGAGTTCGTGATCTATTTAATCAAGCAAAGCAAAACGCACCTGCAATTGTTTTTATCGATGAAATTGATGCCGTCGGCAGACAACGTGGCGCCGGCATGGGTGGCGGACACGATGAACGTGAACAAACTCTTAATCAATTACTTGTTGAAATGGATGGCTTCGAGGAAAACTCTAAAGTTATTTTAATTGCGGCAACTAACCGCCCAGATGTTTTAGATCCTGCACTTTTGCGTCCTGGCCGTTTCGACCGACAGATCGCCGTTGATCGACCAGATCTCAAAGGTCGGGAAGCGATTTTGGAAGTCCATGCGAAGGGCAAGCCACTGAGCGAGGATGTAAAGCTAGTTGATTACGCACGTCGCACACCTGGATTTACTGGTGCCGATTTAGCGAGTGTGCTCAATGAAGCAGCACTTCTTTCAGCACGTGAAAATAAATCTGTTATTGGTAACTTTGAACTAGATGAAGCAATTGATCGTGTGATGGCCGGACCGCAACGTAAATCTCGTTTAATGAACGATGACGAGCGCAGAGTTACCGCTTATCACGAAGCCGGTCATGCACTTGTGGCACATGCGCTGCCACACACCGACCCGGTTCACAAAATTACGATCATGCCTCGTGGCCGAGCCCTTGGGTACACCATGGTTTTGCCTGATGAAGATAAATATTCAACAACTAGAAATCAATTACTAGATCAGTTGGCTTACTCACTGGGTGGTCGTGCCGCTGAAGAGTTAATTTTTCACGATCCATCAACAGGTGCATCTAATGATATTGAAAAAGCAACTGCATTAGCCCGTGCGATGGTGACACAGTACGGAATGACTGAAGCTATTGGTGCTATCAAATTAGGTGGATCAGCATCAGAACCATTTATGGGTCGCGATTATGGACACCAGCGCGATTACAGCGAAAAGATTGCCAGCGTCGTCGATAATGAAATACGTACATTAATTGAAAATGCACATCAGGAAGCATTTGATATTTTAGTTGCAAATCGTAAAATATTAGATGAGATGTCGATTCGCCTGCTTGAAGTTGAAACTCTCAACAAGGACGAGATTGCTGAAATCTTTAAGAAGGTAAAGATGGTTACGCCACGTGCAGCATGGACTGGTTCGACGACGCGGATTCCATCAACGCAACCACCAGTAGAAGTTCCAGAGCGAATTATTGTTGAAGCACCTATTGCTCCAAAAAAGAGAGCTCCACGTAAGAAGGCTGCCAGTGACGGTAAATAAACTCACTGTTAGCGATGGGCGCGCGAAGTTGCCATACGATCAAGAACGTGCCGAAAAAGCAGTTCGAGAGCTACTTTTAGCGCTGGGTGAAGATCCAGATCGTGAAGGATTAAAAGAGACTCCAGCCAGAGTTGCACGTGCGATGAAAGAAAACTTTGAAGGATTGTGGCAATCGCCAGAGGATATTTTAACGACGACTTTTGATATTGGGCATGAAGAGTTAGTAATCGTCCGCGACATCGAAGTTTTTTCTCATTGCGAGCATCACTTAACTCCCTTTCATGGTGTTGCCCATATTGGTTATATCCCGCGTGGAAAAATCACTGGGCTATCAAAGTTAGCTCGCTTAGTTGATATGTACGCAAAGCGTCCGCAAGTACAAGAGCGTTTAACAACTCAGATCGCAGACGCCTTAGTAAGTATTTTAGATCCACTGGGCGTAATTGTGATTATCGATTGCGAACACCTATGTATGTCAATGCGCGGAGTAAAAAAATCAAGTGCCAGAACAACGACGTCAGCGGTACGTGGTGCATTACTAAATGCAGCGACTCGTTCAGAGGCGATCGCCTTAATTACTAAAGGTTAATTTTATGTTAGTGATGGGCATTTTAAATGTCACTCCAGATTCCTTTGCTGATGGCGGGCGACATAATGATTTTGCTGCCGCCGTTGCTCGTGGTTTAGAGATGATTGCCGAAGGCGTTGACATCATTGATATTGGCGGGGAATCCACTAGACCCGGAGCTGAGCGAGTTTCGGAAGCTGAAGAATTAGCGCGAACAATTCCAGTTATAAAAGAGTTGGCTGGACGTGGAGTGAAAATTAGTATCGACACAATGCGGGCAAGTGTTGCCCAAGCAGCGATTAATAATGGGGCAAATATTATTAATGACGTCAGTGGCGGGTTAGCAGATCCCGATATGTTGGCAACGGCAGCACGTTTAAAAACCCCATATATTGCCATGCACTGGCGGGGGCAATCCAAAGAGATGAACGCTTTGGCGGTTTATGAAAACGTGGTTGACGAGGTAATAGCCGAACTTAAAGTGCGTATTAATGCGGCACTAGCTGCCGGAATTACGAAAGAGAATTTAATTATTGACCCAGGTTTAGGTTTTGCAAAAGATGCTGAACATAACTGGGCGATTATCGATTCCATAGCCAGAATCGTTGACCTTGGATATCCAGTTTTAGTTGGCGCTTCCCGAAAGCGTTTTCTAGGTGGCGATTCACCCGATGAACGCGAACAGGCAACGATTGATCTTACGAGGCGGCTGAGCACGACCGGTGTTTGGGCAGTTAGAGTTCATAGTGTGAAACCGCATAAGGAAATTGTGAATATATGAGTGATCAAATAGTTTTAACTGGAATCGAAGGCTTTGGTTACCACGGCCTTTTCGATCATGAACGTGAAAATGGCCAAGATTTTTACGTCGACCTAGTTTTAGATGTTGATTTAACACAGGCATCAGTAAGTGATGCGATTGAAGATACTGTGAATTACGGTGAAATTACAGATTTAGTTGTGGAAGAAATTACAAGTAATCCAGTGAATTTAATTGAAAAGCTAGCTGCACGAATCGCTGAGCGAGTTTTAAACCAACATATAAAAGTTAATTCAGTGACGGTAACTGTTCACAAACCCCAAGCTCCTGTTTCGGCAAAATTAAAAGATATTGCAGTTGTGATATCTCGTTCGCGATGAAAGCAGTGATTGCACTTGGTGCAAATATTGGCCGACCCAAGGAAAATCTAGATCTAGCAATTGCTCTCTTAAGCCAAGCTTGCGATGTCAATGCACGCTCTTCGTACTACACAACTTCTCCAGTAGGTGGTCCAGAACAACCTGATTACATAAATGCAGTCTGCCTGGTTGAAAGTGAGTTACCAGCGATGCAGTTGTTATCCCTTTTGCATGGCATCGAAAAAAGTATGGGCCGTGAAAGAATTGAGCACTGGGGTCCGCGAACAATTGATTTAGATTTAATTCAATACGGGGGATTACTGAGCAAAGCCGAAGAGCTTCAACTTCCACACCCTCGCGCGCATGAGCGTCGTTTCGTTTTAGAGCCGTGGTTTGAAATTGAGCCTGATGCGATCTTGCTGACGCATGGAGCGATAAAAGAACTTTTGGAGCATTTACCTGCTTAGCGGTAAAGTATGAATGTCTCGCCCGGTACCTGAAAGGACTGGAGCCACTTCTTATGACTGTATTAGTTCCAACAATGGGTGCCTTACATAAAGGCCATCAAGTGTTGATTAAACGTGCCCGCACACTCGATAAAGATGTCATTGTCAGTATCTTTGTAAACCCACTTCAATTTGAAAATAAAGAGGATTTAGAAAAATATCCGAGTAATCCAAAGCGCGATATTGAAATTGCAACAATCGCTGGGGCAACTGAAATTTGGTTCCCCGAGTACGAAGAGCTCTACCCAGAAGGTTTTACTATGCGTAGCGCAGGTTCCCTTGGCAATAAATACGAGGGTGAATCACGCCCAGGACATTTTGATGGCGTTGTAACTGTTATTAATAGATTATTTGCAGTTGCTAAGCCAAGTAAGGCCATCTTCGGTGAAAAAGATTTTCAACAGTTGGCAATTATAAAAGCGATGAAGAGTAAAGTTGAAATAATTGCCGTACCAACGGTTCGTGAATTTGATGGACTTGCTATGTCATCGCGCAACATTCGACTCAGTGAAGCCGGAAGAAGCAGTGCGCTGGTAATTCATCGGGCACTGGCTGCGGCAAAGCTTGCTCCTACAGTTGAAATCGCACAAGAAATACTGAAGACAACTTTGGCCACAGAATCAGGTTTTGATCAAGATTACGCAACAATTATTGATGAAAATACTTTTGAACCTGCTAGCGAATCAACCATGCAACGACGTGCAATCGTCGCAGGTTGGGTCGAGGGTGTTCGATTAATTGACAATATGCCGATGGTGGGGAGATAACAATGTTATTAACAGTAGACGTTGGAAACACAAACACGGTACTTGGAATTTTTGATGAGAAAGACTTATTAAAATCTTGGCGAGTTAAAACTGACCCTCGCAGTACCGCCGATGAATTGTGGCTGCAGTATCGTGCATTAATCGAAGGCTATGACTTAACTGGACTATCGATATGTTCAACTGTCCCGGCAACTCTTCGGGAACTACGAAATATGATCTCTGATTACTTTGCAGATATTCGCGTAACGATTGTGGAACCCGGAACTAAAACGGGAGTGCCATTATTAGTTGATAATCCTAAAGAGATTGGCGCTGATCGAATCGTAAATACTTTGGCTGCGCACACTCTTTTTGGTGGCCCGGCAATCGTTGTTGATTTTGGAACTTCTACAAATTTAGACGTGGTCTCACCAAAAGGTGAGTTTTTAGGAGGTGCGTTAGCGCCAGGAATTGAAATTTCAGTTGATGCGCTGGCATCACGAGCTGCCCAACTTCGTAAAGTCGAATTAATCAAACCCAAGAATGTAATCGGTAAAAATACGGTGGAAGCTTTGCAGTCCGGCACAATCTTTGGCTTTGCCGGGCAGGTAGATGGCTTGGTCGATCGCATAACTGCTGAGTTAGCGGAGTCGTATTCAAAAAAGCCGATTGTGGTTGCAACGGGCGGTTTAGCACCGTTGATCGTGGGAGTTTCGCAAAACATTAAGCATTACGAACCAGATTTAACGTTGATAGGTCTTCGCCTAATTCACGAACGAAATGCTTGAGTCGGTAGACTCCGCTAACTATGAGCACTGAAAACTTGCCGGAAGAGGATCTACCCGAGCAACTACGAATTCGTCGCGAAAAGCGGGCTGGCTTGATTGCTCGCAATATCGAGCCATATCCAGTTGCAGTGCCACGTACAAAATCTTTAGTTGAAATTCGAGAAAAATATCAAGGCCTAGAAGTAGATGTGACAACTGGTGATATCGAATCCTTAACGGGGCGAATCATTTTTAAGCGAGATACCGGAAAACTTTGCTTTGCAACTTTGCGCGAGGGTAATGGAACTGAACTTCAGGCCATGTTGTCACTAGACAAAGTTGGTCAAGATGCACTCGATAACTGGAAATCCGATATTGATTTAGGTGACATTGTCTCGGTCACTGGTGAAATTATTACATCCAAGCGTGGAGAGCTTTCCATTTTGGCAAACTCTTATACGTTAGCTTCAAAGTCGCTACGACCTTTACCTAACGATCACAAGCCGATGTCGGAAGAGACTCGAGTTCGCATGCGTTATGTAGATCTGATTGTTCGCCCCGAAGCCCGCAGCAATGCGCGTTTGCGTCCGGCAGTTTTGAAATCTCTACGCGATACTTTTGATAAAAAAGATTTTATTGAAGTTGAAACACCAATGCTGCAAGTGATGCATGGTGGTGCGACAGCACGTCCATTTAAGTCTTTCTCTAATGCCTACGATATGGATCTATTTCTTCGCATCGCACCAGAACTATTTTTAAAGCGCTGCGTAGTCGGTGGCATGGAACGTGTTTTTGAGATGAACCGAAACTTTCGAAATGAAGGTGCGGATTCTTCACACTCACCTGAGTTTGCAATGATTGAAAGCTATATGGCTTATGGCGATTGGATGTCGATCGCAGATTTAACTCGCGACCTGGTTCAAAATGCAGCAATGGCAGTTGCTGGTTCACATGTTGTGACACACCATGATGGTCGCCAAGCCGACCTAGGTGGAAATTGGAAGCAAATATCTCTGTACGACGCTCTCTCTAATGGCGTTGGTGAGAGCGTTACCGCCCTTACCCCGCTTGCAGATTTGAAGAAATTTGCCGAAAAACTTGGCATGAAAGTTGATCCTAAGTGGGTTACCGGAAAGCTTGCAGAAGAGATCTTTGAGCACGTAGCAAAAGATCAATTAATTGAGCCAACATTTGTGATGGGATTCCCAGTTGATACTTCACCACTTGTTCGTGCGCATCGAGAAATCCCTGGCGTTGTTGAAAAATGGGATTTATACGTAGATGGTTTTGAATTAGCAACTGGATATTCTGAATTAATTGATCCAGTTGTTCAACGTGATCGTTTAGTAGAGCAAGCAACTCTTGGGGCAAAGGGAGATCTTGAAGCGATGCAAGTCGATGAAGATTTCTTACGTGCCATGGAGTTCGCAATGCCACCAACTGGCGGAATGGGAATGGGTGTAGATCGTTTACTGATGGCACTTACTGGATTAGGTATTCGCGAAACAATCTTGTTCCCACTAGTGAAACCAGAAATAGATTAATCAATGCTAATTCGCCCAGCAAGAACAAGTGATGTAAAAGTAATTCGAGAAATTGTTGATTCCTTTGCTGCTCCTGGCAAAATGCTTTCAAAAGAGACTGTAACTTTATTTGAAAGTGTTCAGGAGTTTACGATTGCCGAAATTGATGGCCAAGTAGTTGGTTGTGGTGCACTGCATGTTCTTTGGGAAGATTTAGCAGAAGTTCGTACCGTTGCGGTAAAGAAAGAAAAACAGCACCAAGGAATTGGCGACTTGCTATTAGAAAAGATTATTGAACGAGCACAAGAAGTAGGCGTGACCCGAATTTTCTGCCTAACTTTTCAAACCGAGTTCTTTGGTCGTCATGGCTTTGAAGTTATCGAGGGAACTCCAGTTGAGCCTGATGTTTACGCCCAGCTTTTGCGCTCGTATGACACGGGTGTGGCCGAGTTCTTGGACTTGGAGTCGGTGAAGCCAAATACCTTGGGCAATACGCGAATGCTCAAGAAACTGTAAGTTTCTGAGCCGAAAGGAATGCTCAAGAAACTGTAAGTTTCTGAGCCGAAAGGAATGCTCAAGAAACTGTAAGGAAATTACCCTAGATTTAGGCTCGTTTCGGGCATAACCCCGCCACATTTGGGGTTGTAAAAGTCAGATGGATTCCGCCTCGCGAGCCTAGGCCCGCAGGTATTAGGCTTATCCAAAGATCGAACCAAAGGAGCACCGCCCATGTTTGAGCGTTTTACCGACCGAGCCCGACGCGTAGTCGTATTGGCCCAAGAAGAAGCACGCATGCTCAACCACAACTACATCGGTACCGAGCACATTTTGCTTGGCCTCATTCACGAAGGTGAAGGCGTTGCCGCTAAAGGTCTGGAATCACTTGGCATCTCACTTGAAGGCGTTCGCGCACAAGTAGAAGAAATTATTGGTCAAGGTCAACAAGCTCCAAGTGGCCACATTCCATTTACTCCGCGCGCAAAGAAAGTTCTCGAACTTTCACTTCGCGAAGCGTTGCAGTTAGGCCACAACTACATTGGAACTGAACACATTCTCCTTGGATTAATCCGCGAAGGTGAAGGAGTTGCTGCGCAAGTTCTGGTAAAGCTAGGCGCAGATCTCAATCGTGTTCGCCAACAAGTCATTCAACTTCTTTCAGGATATCAAGGCAAGGAAACTGTTCAAGCAGGTCCGGCCGAAGGAGTTCCATCTACCTCTCTTGTACTCGATCAATTTGGTCGCAACTTAACGCAAGCTGCCCGCGAAGGAAAACTTGATCCAGTTATCGGTCGCGAAAATGAAATTGAACGTGTGATGCAAGTTCTCTCACGTCGCACAAAAAACAATCCAGTTCTCATTGGTGAACCAGGTGTTGGTAAGACTGCAGTGGTCGAAGGTCTTGCCCAAGCAATCTTTAAAAATGATGTGCCAGATACTTTGAAAGATAAGCAGGTCTACTCACTTGATCTTGGTGCACTCGTTGCCGGTAGTCGCTACCGTGGTGATTTCGAAGAACGCCTGAAGAAAGTTCTAAAAGAGATTAAAACTCGTGGCGACATCATTCTTTTCATCGATGAAATTCACACACTTGTGGGTGCAGGAGCAGCCGAAGGTGCAATCGATGCAGCAAGTATTTTGAAGCCAATGCTTGCCCGTGGTGAGCTACAGACAATCGGTGCCACAACACTTGATGAGTATCGCAAGCACGTTGAAAAGGATGCCGCGCTAGAGCGCCGCTTCCAACCAATTCAAGTTAAAGAGCCAACAGTTGCGCACACCATTGAGATTCTGAAGGGTCTTCGTGATCGCTACGAAACTCACCACCGAGTATCAATTACCGATGGTGCGCTCGCTGCCGCAGCAAACATGGCCGATCGTTACGTTTCAGATCGCTTCTTGCCAGACAAGGCGATCGATCTCATTGATGAAGCAGGTTCACGTCTTCGCATTAAGCGCATGACTGCGCCACCTGAGCTTCGTGAATTTGATGACAAGATCGCTGCAGCTCGCAAAGAAAAAGAGTCGGCAATCGATGGTCAAGACTTTGAATTAGCTGCCTCACTTCGCGATAAGGAAAAGACGCTCATCATTGAAAAGCAGGAAGCAGAAAAGAATTGGAAGGCAACTGACCTTGATAAGGTCACTGAAGTTGATGAAGAGTTAATCGCTCAAGTACTTTCAATATCAACTGGAATTCCAGTATTTAAGTTAACTGAAGAAGAGACTGCACGTCTATTGAAGATGGAAGATGAGTTACATCAGCGCGTGATTGGCCAGGATCAAGCGATTAAGTCGCTGTCAAAGGCGATCCGTCGTACTCGTGCCGGCTTAAAAGATCCACGCCGCCCAGGTGGATCATTTATCTTTGCTGGCCCATCGGGTGTTGGTAAGACAGAGCTTTCACGAACTCTTGCATCATTTTTATTTGGTGATCAAGATGCGTTAATTCAATTAGATATGTCGGAATACTCGGAGCGTCACACCGCATCTCGTTTATTTGGTGCACCTCCAGGGTACGTCGGTTACGACGAAGGCGGACAGCTAACTGAAAAGGTTCGCCGTCGTCCATTCTCTGTTGTTTTATTTGATGAGATCGAAAAAGCGCACCCAGATATCTTCAACTCACTGCTACAAGTGTTAGAAGATGGACGCCTAACTGATGCGCAAGGTCGCACAGTAGATTTCAAAAACACAATTATCATCATGACCACAAACCTTGGTACTCGTGATATTTCGAAGTCACTTGGGCTTGGATTTGCAAACAGTGGTGATGATTTAACAAATTATGAGCGCATGAAGGGCAAAGTAAGTGAAGAGCT
>Ga0105053_10001738_pt1 | contig 34722 bp, 13 predicted proteins | sample BON01_FD_78093 | JGI IMG/M metagenome (GOLD analysis project Ga0105053, IMG submission 78093) | Freshwater microbial communities from Lake Bonney liftoff mats and glacier meltwater in Antarctica - BON-01 | ecosystem: Environmental > Aquatic > Freshwater > Ice > Glacier meltwater | place: Lake... | reverse complement strand
TCCGGCGTCGGCGATCTCGGCGGCCCCGCGGAGGCGGCGGCTGCCGCTCGCACCAGCGAACGCGCCGGCCGGCGGTCTGGACCGCGCGCCGACGTTTGGCATGCTGGGCGACCCGACGCCGTCGGCCACGTTCTTTGGCGATTTTGGATTTTGGTCGGCGGTGACGCGCTTTGCCCCTAAGCAGGGCGCGCCGCGGCGTCGGCGTCAGCGGCGTGGTACTTGCCTGCGCGGAGGCGGCCAAGAAGAAGAGGGCGAGAAGCAGGACAAAAAAGGGGCGGCGCGGCGGCATGCGGCAGCGGCGTGGTGCCGCTCGAGAGGCGAGAAAAAAAAACTGTCAAAAAAGCCCCGCTTAGCAAGCCGGACAAGCAAAGGACGGGAGCGACGGGGACCTGCCGGCCTTCGGAAGCGCGCCGCCGCTGGCGCGCGTGCTCTTCGCCAACCTGGACGGGACGAAGGGAGGACGAGCGCGCCTCACGGCAGCGCGGCCCGCTTCCCGCCGCCGCGGCCGCCGCTGCCGCTGGAGAGGCGCGCGATCCTGTCGCGGTTGCCGTCCCGCCACTCGCCGACGCCCTCGTCCCCGTCAAAGTCGTAGGGCACGTAGCCCGTCAGCCTGCCGCCGCTTGGCCGAAACGTCACGTCTTTCAGCGTCCGCACGGCGGGCGCGCCCCTCCTGCCCGTCGACACCATCTCGAGGCGCATCTCCCACGGCCGCGCGGGGTCCGTGGGCGGCAGGGAAAAGGCGCGGTCGGGCGTGTAGGAGGCGACGGCCGGGTCGACGTCAAACTCGTAGCGCATGGGGGGCGGGGGCGGGGGCGCGGCGGCGGCGGCGGCGGCGGCGCCGCCGGCGCCGCCGTTGGCATTACTGGCGCTTTTCGGGGCGGCGCCTGCGGCGGAGGCGCCCTTGGCGTTGTTGGCGTTCCTCGCGGCTGAGGCGGCGGCGCCCTTGGCGTTGTTGGCGTTCCTCGCGGCGGCGCCGGCGGCGCTCCTCGGGCCGGCGGCCGCCGGCGAGGCGCGCGTCTGCTCGGCCGTGCCCATGGTCAGGCGGAAGCGCGCCTTGTGGTTGGCCTGCAGGCCGATGCCCAGCGAAAAGTCGCCCCCGGCCAGCACGTGCACGCGCCACGCGGCAAAGTCGCCCGGCTCGCTAAACCCGACCAGGCCCACCGGCAGCACCGACACGCGGCCCGGCGTGCGCTCGGCGGGCCCCGTGCCCAGGACGGCCGCGCTGCCGCGCCCGGGCATGCCGATGTAGTAGACGGGGCGCTCGAAGGCGTTGGGCGAAGCGACGACCGAGTCCCACCACCGCCGCGCCGCGCCGGCGAGCTTGGCGCGCACGGCCTCGTCGTCCACGGCCGAGCAGGGCGCCTCCTCGTGCGCGCCGCCCTCGAACAGGTAAAGCTGGTCGTTCTTGCCGAGCCACTTGTAGTCCTTGTAGCGCGCGCCGATGCACTTTTTGAACCCCAGGCCGTCGCTCCCTCCCGTGTCGTAGTCGAGCAAGGACTGGGGCTTGAGCGTGCGGCGGTCGGGACCCAAGAGCGGGACGAAATCTTCGGCCGAGCAAGTGACATCCAGCTCGACGACGACGCGCTCGCTCTGCCGGCGCGTCGGCTCGCCGCCAAAGATCAGGTTTGCGATCGACACGCCGTCCAGCGGGCCGTCGGTGCGGGCGTTGGCGAAGCCGCCCGCCAGCTCGCGCAGCGTGGGAAATATGTCGGTGACGTGCGCCAGGTGCGGCGAGACGAGGCCGCGCCGGACGCCGGGCCCCTTGACGGCGAGGAAGTTGCGCGTGCCGCCCTCCTCGACGCGGCGCTTCTCGCCGACCATGCGCGAGGGCACGCGCGCCTTTTTTTTTTGTGGTTTTTGTTTTTTTTGTTTTTTTGTTTGTTTGTAAAGGCGGTGGTTTCGGAATTTCAGAGATTTGAGGCGGCGAGGGCGAGGCATGTCAGCGCACGGCAAGCGAAAAGGAAGCGCGAACTCCAAAGAGAAAGGCGCCCGTCGGCGTCGCGAACAAAAACACGCCCCCGACCCAAACGAAAAGACAAACCAAACCCAAAAAAAAATGTGGACTCACGATCCGCTGGTCCGGCGCCACCTCGTCGTCGAACAGCTCCGCCCCGTTGTCCCCCATGGCAAACAGGTACGTGTTGCCCGCCAAGGCCGGCGAGTCGTCTATGAAATCAAACAGCCGCCCGAGCTGCAGGTCCATGAATTTTGCCATGGCGTAGAGATCGGCGGTCGAGGGGCTCAAGCCCGGTACTGCCCGGTACTTTGCGCTCAGGGCCGCGGGCGCGGGCCGCTGGTAGCGCCCGCCGGTGGCGCGGTCGGCGGTGCGCCACCCGGCGTGCACGGCGAACGACGGGTAGTACAGCAGCCACGGCTGGCCCGGCGATCTCCGCTCGCGATCTTTCAGGTAGGCGAGGATCTCGTCCATCAGACGCTCCTCCAGCCAGCCGCGCGTGGGTTTTGGCACGCCGTTGACCCGGAACTCGTTGTTCGTGTACACGTAGGGCGTGGGCGACACCACGTGCTGGAACCCGATGTCCTGGGGCATGTAGCGCGCGCTCATGCCGTTGTGGTGCTTGCCGAACCAAGAGGTGCTGTACCCGCGCTCCTGCAGCGCGCGGCCAAAGGTGGTCTCGTTGACGTTCATGTGGTCCAGGCCGTTGTGCACGTAGAGGACGCCCGTGCGGCGGGCGTCCCGGCCCGTCAGCAGGGACGCGCGCGTGGTGCTGCACATGCTGGTCACCACAAAGTCGTCGAAGAGCGTGCTGTCGCGCAAGAGGCGGTCGAGATTCGGCGTGCGGAGAGGGTGAGTCACGCGCGCGTCGGCCGGCGCCAGGCGGTGGAGGGCGGCGATGTCGTCGCGCGCGAGGTCGTCCAGGAGCAGCACGACAAAGTTGGGCGGGCGCGCGCTGCCGGCGGGCGGGCGGGGCGCCGCGGGCGCGCGCGCGGGCCAGTCGAAGGGCGAGGGCGCGGGGCAGGCGCCGGGCGGGGAGAAGGGGAACTGCTTTGCTGGCGGCGGCGGCGGCGGCGGCGGCGGCGGCGGCGGCGGCGGCGGCGGCGGGGGGGCAGCGACGGCGGCGTTCTTGGTGCTGCGTGTGACGGCCGCCGCCGCCGCTGCTGCCGCTGCGGCGACGGGCGCGTTCTTGGCCTGTTTCGGCGACCGCTGGGGGGGAGGAGCGGGAGGAGGAGACGGCGTGTTTTTGGCCGGCCGCGGCTGCGCGGGCGCGTTCTTGGCCGCTGCCGGCGCGCTGCTGCTGCTGCTGTCGCGCCGCCCCTGCTCCCGCTGCTTCTGCCGCGAAGGCTGCTGCTTCTGCTGCTGCTGCTCCTGTTGCGGGGCCTTTGGCTGCTGCTTGCTGTCCTGCTTCAGTGGCTCGCTCTTGATGTCCCCTTTACCTGTCGTTGTTGTTTGGGCGTGTGTTGTTTGGGGGGAGGGGCGTCGGCGGCCAAAGGTGCCGGACGCGCGAGGCGGCGTGGCGCGGCGCGACGAGGCATCCGCGCGCGCGCGCGCGCGCCCGCCGGCGCCCGCGATCGATGTTTGCCGCTCGATCGATTCCTTTGAGTAGGATTGCGAGGCCGACCAGGGCCCTGGCAAGGTCGTGCGCTAGTTCGCTGCGGGGGCGAGCCCCTCGGCGGCTGCTATAATCATCCCCCACAGTCGGCGCACAAAAAATACGCACTCTGTCGCTGCTGCTGCGCCTCTGCGACGGCCGCGCCGACAACCAGGGCAAGCACCACCAGCGCCGCGCTGCGCCGCGCCCACGAGCGGCGGGCCATCCCGATTGGTGGGCGTGCCCTTTTTGCTTCCAGAAAGGTTCGATAGTTTCTGGTTTTTTTTTAGGTGGTTTCGTCGTCGATGATGGTCCCTCGAACGGGGGGTCTCACTTGGGTCAGTGACGGTTGATCTATTAGTACTTTGTGTAGCTTCGGGGGGAGCAAGGTTCTGTTTGGTCGCACCGCACCCCGGCGCACAAGCAACAAGTAAAAACCCCCCGCGGCGGCGGCGGCGGCGGCGGCGGCATCGGCGCCGACAGCGCGGCCTCCGTCCTTGGCTCGCGTCTCCCTCCGCTCACTGGCTCGCCAAAGCCGGCCCGCCCGCGCTGGGCCCGTGCCTAGACTCGAACGCCGACAGGTCAATGCTGCCCACGCTGCCGGCCCCCGCCCCCCCGCGCGCGAGAGCAGGCGCAAAGCCAAAGTCCCCGGCCCTGCCGCCGCCGCCGCCGCCGCCGCCGCTGCCCCCGCCCCCGCCCGGCCCTGCGGCGGCGGCCCCGCCTCCTCCTCCCGCGCCCATCGCGGCCCGCCAGTCCCCCCCGTCGGCAAAAGCCCCCCCCCCGCCTTCCTCGAGCAGCGCCGCGAACGTGGCAAAGTCGAGCCCGCCCTCGCCGTCCCCCCCCGCCGCGCCCTCCTCGGCCGCCGCCTCGAGCATCACGTCCTCGAGCGCCGCGTCGACCTCGGCCGCCGGCAGCTTGCCGCGCATGGCGCGGATGACGTCTTGTCCAGTGACCACACCGTCGCCGTCGGCGTCGAGGCCGGAAAAGGCGGCCTCGAGGGCGCCGAGCCACTCGTCGCGGTAGGAGCGGCGGAGCTCGCGCCAGTCGAGCTGGCTGGCGAGCAGGGCGGAGGGGGCGACCTGCTCCTGGCGGGGCCGCGGGGGCGACGGCGGCGGCTCTTGTTGCTGCCCTTGCTGCCCTTGCTGCTGCCGCTGCTGCAAAGCGGCGGCCTCGTCGGCGCCGGCGACCCCTTCCGCAAACGACGGCGGGCGCTGCGGCATTGCGCCGGCCAGGTGGGACACCTCGGCGCGCGACACGTTGAAACCAGCCGCGGCGAGGCGGTCCGCAAGTTGGTCGGCGGTGATTGGGGCGCCGCCGTCCGGGCCTGCCGTCGAGGCTGCCGCCGCGGCCGCGCTGCCGCCGCCGCCGCCGCCGTTGCCGCCCTGCTGCTGCTGCTGCTGCTGCTGCTGCTGCCGCTGCTGCTGCTGCTGTTGCTGGTGGTGGTGGCCGTCCATCAGGCCCATGCCCCGCAGCGCGGCCGCCGCGCGCTCGAGAGGCGCGGGGGCCGTCGGCGCGAGGACGCGCGCCGACGCCGTGGAGGTCGTCGCCGCCGTTGTCGCCGCCGCCGTCGCGGGCAAGGGCGCAGAGGCCTCCACCAAGGGAGAGACAGGCAAGCCCGGCTCGCAAAAGCCGAGGTGTTGCGGCTTGGAGCGCGGGCGCAGTGGAGCCGGCGACGCTGCCGCGGGCACGACGGGCGGCGGAGGGGGCGGGCGCGCGGGCGGCGGCTCGCAAAAGCCGAGGTGCTGCGGCTTGGAGCGCGGGCGCAGCGGCGCGGGCGGCGCGGCGGCGGCGGCGGCGGCGACTGCGGGGGGCGGCGGCGGGGGCGGCGCCGACGCCTCGCCCATCGTCGCGTCGCCGACGGCCTTGTCCTCGGGGACCAGGCCCAGCATGTGCGGAAGCGGGCACAGCGGGGGCGGGGCAGGGGCCGGCACGCAGCCGCCGAGGTGCATCGGCTTGGAGCGAGGCACCATCCGCGGCCCGCCGCCGCCGCCGCCCGGCGGCGCGGCCGCCGCAGCCGACGAGCTGCCCGCCGCCGAGCCCGCGAGCAGGGGGGACGAGGCGGCGCCCAGGCCCGCCCCGGTCGTGGTGAACCCGGGCACAAAGCCGAGGTGCTGCGGCTGGGAGCGCGGGCGCGGCGGGGGCAGGGGGATGCCGGGCGAGCTCGCTCCGCCCCCGTTGCCGCCGTTGCCGCCGCTGGCCCCCACCCCCTCGTCGCCAAAGCGCGCGCGCCGCCGGACAGATCCCTCGAGCGTGCCGCCGCCGGCGGTGGCGGGCTCGGGCCCGATGCCGTCGGCAAACATGACGTGGAGCGCGCCGCAGCTCCCCCCGGGCGCGCCGCCGGGCCCCAGGCCGCGGCGCGAGCGGCCAACGCTGCCCTCGACCCCGGCCAGCGCGGGCGGCGGCAGGGGGAGGGCGGCGGCCGCGCGCGCGGCGAGCAGGGCGGGCGAGGGGCCCATCTCCTCGGCCGTGAGCATGCCGAGGTGCTGCGGGATGGAGCGCGGGCGCAGGGGCTCGTGGCGGGGCGGGAGCACGATCTCGGCAGGGGGCGCGGGCGGCGCGGGCGGCGCGGGTGGTGGCGGCGGCGGCGCCGGCGGCGCAACGGGCGCTGCTGTTCCTGCCGCCGCCCCCGCCACCGCCGACGCCGGGCCCGCCGCCGCCTCGGCGCTGCCTGACTGCTGCATCAGCGCCGCGTACGCCCCCTGGCCGCGCCGACCAGACTCAAACGAGGGCCGAAGCGCGCCTGCTCCTCCCGGCTCCGAGTCGCCGGGCGGAGCCGCAGGTGCCGGCCCCGCGTCGGCGGTCGAACCGCCGCCGCCCGCGCCGCCCGCCGCCGCAGCCCCTGTCGCCGCCGCCGCCGCCGATGCCGCCGCCGACCCTCCGCCCCGGAAGCTCCATTCCCTGCTGCCGTCGACGCTCATGCTCGACTCCGAGCCGGCCTCGGAGCCGCGCGCGCTCGAGGGACGGCCGTTCCAAGCGCGGCGCAGGCGGGCGAGGATGTCGCCGCCCTCGGGGCGGCCGGCGTTGGCGCCGCCGCCGCCGCCGCCGCCCTCGTCCACGGCCATTTCCGCGGCCGTCGCGCCAGCTGGCGCCGGGACGAGCGGCGGCGGCGCGGCGGCGGCGGCGGCGGCGGCGGCGGCGGCGGTGGCGGCGGCGGCAGCGGGCCCTCCTGTGGACACGTCGGCGTTGGCCTCGCCACCCAGGCGCGCGCGCTTGGGGCCGAGGTCGTCAGCCGAAGGTTCGGACGGCGCCGGCGGTCGCCCGCCGTCGGCCGGCGTCGCCGGCATCGTCGTAACCATCGCCGCGGCGTCCTCGTCCCCGCCGCCGCCCGCCGACCGACACGCGGCGCCGCCCCTGCCCCCGCCTAGCCCCCCGCCGTGCACCGACGTGTCGAGCGCCAGGCGCGCTGCCTTGTGCTGCTCCCCGCGCATGCGGCGCATCTCCTGCAGGAAGCGCGAAAAGGCCTCGTGCGTGGCGCGCGACGCCGCCGCCTCGGCCGCGGCCGCCGCGGCCGCCGCGGCCGCCGCGCTGAGCGTTGGGCGCCCGACCGACCGGCTGCTGCGCTCGGGGCCGCCGGGCGAAAACGAGGGGCCGTGCCAGGATCGGTCGAGCTGCTCTGCGCGCGCGACGAGGCGCGCGATGGCCGCGCCGCCGCCCACGTCGGCCGTGGCCGCCGCGTTAGGGCCGTGCCACGTGCCCTCGAGGCGCCCGCCCGAGCGCGCGAGCGCCCGCGCCATCGCCCAGCGCGCCGCCGCCGCCGACGAGCCGGAGAGCGCGCCGCCGCCGCCGCCGCCGCCGCCGCCGCCCGCGCCCGCGTCCCTGGCGGGCTGGGCGGTCGCCGCGTGCGCGGGCTGGTGGTGGGGCCGCGCGGAGGCCATCTGCGACGCCATAAAGGCCATGTCCCAGACGCTCGCGGAGGAGGGGCTGCGCACGGGCCCTTGGTAGGACGAGTCATCGGCGGCGGCGGCGGCGGCGGCGGCCGAACCAGAGGGGCCTCCGCCGCCGCCGCCCGCTCCCGCCGCTCCCGCCGCTCCCGCTGCTCCTGCTGCCCCCGGGTACGGGCGCTTGAGGGGGTGGTGACCGCCGAAGAGCTCGGCGTCCATGGGCCGGCGCAGGTCGAGCGACATGCTGCGCGCGCGCATGCCGGCGCCGCCGCCCGCCGCCGCGGCGCGCCGCACGCGCCAAAGGGCCTCGAGTGCCGTGGTGGCCGCGCGCACGCTGCCGGGCCCCGCCGCGCCCCCCGCGCCGCCGCCGCCGCCCTGGCCGCTCGCGAGCGAGTCGCCGGATCCGCCGCGGTCGAGCGACATGGCCTCCGCTGGGGGCGGGACGAGGCCATCAAAAGGAGGCTGCTGCTGCTGCTGCCTCTGCGTCGGGGGCGGCGAGGGCGGCGGCTGCGGCGCCTCGGCCGGCGCGCCGTCGGCGGCGGCCGAGGCGACAGCGCCGCCGCCGCCGCCGGCCGACGCCGCCGCCGCCTGCTGCCCCTCCTCCGGCAGCGCCGCGAGCTCGCCGCGCCCCGCCCCGCCCCCCGCCTCCCCCGCCGCCACCCGCGCCCCGTGCCGCCGCAGCAGCTCGTTCGCCATTAGGTCGAGCACCGTGCGCTGGAACGCCGTCTGCCGCGCGTACCGCTGGAGCCGCTGCACCACGTCGCGGCCGAGGTCGGCGCCGGCGCCGCGGTCGGCGCGGCGGCCGCCGGCGAGCCAGGGGTGGCGCAGGGCCTGCTCGGCCGTGGGGCGGGCCCCGGGGTCTCTGATTTTTTGAAAGAGGGGCGGGTATGATCGCGAGGGTGAAGGGGAGAGATCGAGGTTGTGCGGGCGAAAGAGAGAGGCCTTGGCGTGAGCGCGAGAGGAAAAGAAAAACAGGCCCGCGTCGGCGGGGCGGTAGCGGGCAGAGGGAAGGCGCGAGAGAGGGGCGCGTGAGGCAAAAACACCGAACCAACCCCAATAAAAAACAAACCAAAACAACGGACTCAACTTGTTCAGCAAACGCCGCACAAAGTCCTTGGCCTCGTCCGTGATTCCGCGCCACGCCTCGCCCTCGAACCGCGGCTCGTCGCCCAGGATCGACCGCCACACCGCCGACAGCGCCGGCGCCTCGGGGCACTGCCGGTCGTCGAACGGCAGCCGCCCGCTGAGCAGCTGGAACGCCATGCACCCGGCGGCCCACACGTCGGACGCCGGGACCACGGCCGAGGCGAGCGCCTCGGGCGCCATGAACCAGGGTGTGCCCTCGAGGCCCAGGTCGGAGCGGGGCAGGTCCTCCGGCCTGTAGGAGACCGCCAGGCCAAAGTCCACGGCCTTGACGACCGAGTCGTCGCCCGCGGACAGCAGCATGAAGTTGCCGGGCTTGACGTCGCGGTGGAGGATGCCGAGGGCGTGGCACTGCGCGAGGGTCCGTAAGACGGCGCGCATGAACGAGGCGACCTTTTTTTTTTGTGCGATGTTGTTGGTTTCGGTTTTGGTTTCGGTTTTGGTTTCGGTTTTGGTTTCGTTGTTGGTCGTTTTGGTTTTTGGCAGCGTGGTTTGAGCACGCGCGCGCCCGCAATAAATGGGATCGCGCGGGTCGCTCGACCCGCGCCCCAGCACGCCCTCGCCTTCCCGCCCCCCCCTCCCCCCCTTCGTCTCTCACCGTCTTCTCCGTGTACGCGCGCGCCCCGATCCGGTGCACCAGCTCGCCCCCGCGGCAAAGCTCCATCACGATGTGGGCGTCCGCCTCGTCCTCGAAGCAATCGACCAGCCGCACGACGTTCAGGCACCCCCTCAGGCGCGCCAGCACCGCCGCCTCGCGACGGATGTTGTCCAGGTGCTGGCGCTGGCGCGCGGGCGCGACGCCGGGCAGGTCGAGGCGCTTGGCGATGCTCTTGACGGCCACCTCCTCGCCCGTGGCGTTGGACGTCGCCAGGCGCACGCGGCCAAAGCCGCCCTTGCCGAGGTCGGGCGCGCCGCGCGCAAACGTGTAGGCCGATTCGAGGCCGCGCTTGAAGCCGCAATCGAGGGGCGCGGGCCGCGCCGACGGGTCGGGCACGTCCCATACGTCGACGCGAGGCATGGCTTGGTTGTGATGACGCTGACGCTTTGAATCGGCGCTTTGAGAGAGCGTGGGGTGCGGGGGGGAGGAGCTTTTTCCTTCCGGGTGATTGCACCCTCGCGTGTGTGTTTCGCCTGGGCACGCGCCCGTCCGCTGACTGCGCCTCGCCACCAAGCAAGGCGGGGGCACCAATTGGTTGAGAAGGGCGCGTTTGAGGGAGGAAGAAAGAAGTGACACCAGCGGGGAGGGTTTCCGAGATGCGGACCGACGCCTCTCTACGCGGCGCGCGCGCGCGCTCTCCAAAACAAGTGTGGGGAAAGAAATGAGTTGATGCGATGTGTGGGAGGGGTTAGGCGGGTTACACACGGCAAAGAAGAGGGTAACAACAACACACGGCCTAAACGTGCCGTCCGCGGCGTCGACGCCAAACGCGCCCTTCTGCTATTTTATCAGCGCTTCTCCTTGGCGCCCAGGTCGCTCGACGCCGAGGCCGCGCGCCGCCCAAAGATGCGCTGCTCCAGGCGCGCCACGTAAGGGGTCAGGGCCACGGCCACGGGCAGCTTGAGCGGGATCATGGCTTTCGAGCAAAGCACCGCCAGCGCCAGGTGCGACCCGGGCCCCGACAGCGCGCTGCGCACCCACTGGGGCATGGCGCTCGGCGGCGCGCCCTCCTCGCCGTCCTTGGGCATGCCCAGGAGCGCGCGCACGTCGACGTTGCGCTCGATGGCCACGTAGAACCCGCATGTCACCACGCTCGACAGCCCGAGGTAGGTGACGATGCCGGCGCGGCCGTAGCGCCGGAGCGCCGCGCGCAGCTGCGCCAGGTCCCACATTCTTCTTGTTTTATTTTATTCGTTTATTCTATTTTTGGACAGGGAGGGCAGTGTGTGGGATACGGGAAGCGGGGGGCGCTCGTGACGCGCTCGCGCGCTTCGACCCTCGCGCGGAAGGGCCTGGGCGAGGGGCCTCGAGAGGAGGAGGGGAGGCGGGGCGCTCTCTCTCTCGTCTCGTGTGCGAGCGGTCCGGCCGGGCTGCGACGGCGTCGGCGGCGTCAGCGGCGACGGCGCGGCGGTTTGGCGCGCGGTTGCGATTCGATCGGTGCGGCAGCGGCACGGCGCGAGCGTTTGGCCGGGGGCGCGCCGAGACGGGAGAAACTGTGTGTGTGTCGGGTTGCTCCTGGATGGTGCTGCTGTGCGTGGCGTGCGTGTGTTTCTCACAAAGGGGCGCGGGAGTGCTCGGAAGGAGGGTCGGTGTGAGGACGTGGAGGGTGCTAGTGTCTTTTGCGTCCGTCTGAAACGAATCGTGTCGAGGTATCGGTTGATCGATGCTTGTATGTGTGTTCGACGATTGGTGGGTGTGAGAGCTGGGCAGCTAAGGAGTGGGGCGCTCGCTAACAATTCTTCTGGGGGTTTCTCCTCCAAATCGTCACCTCTCGACAGAGAGAACGCCCCATTGTCGCCCAACCTGGCTCGCCATCCGGAAACAGGCCTGCTCATCTCCCTCCACCCCGTGGCCCCGCGGTCCTCGATTGCCGAAAGACTGCACGATTGGCGAAAGAAAAAAACTTTTCATCTCGCGCAAGTGGTTGTGTCGCGCGCGCCCCCCTCTTGCTTCTTCCCCGCCACCTCACCCACTGCGCGCACGGAAGCGCGCCACAAGGTGCCGCGCGCGCCTCGACCGCGCCGGCGCTCCCCCTTGATCGGACACCCATCGGATTGATGCTCAAAGAGGGAAGGTCCTCCTCCTGCGCACCCCCTTAAAACGCCACAGCAATGCAGTTCGCGGCGACGCGCCTGTCCCAGAGGCCGCCTTCGTGCCTGCTCCTGCGCGGCGCGTGGCGGTGCAGCGCGGGCGCCGCCGTGCCGCACGCAGCGCCGGCGTCGGCGTCGTCGGCGCCGGCGTCGGCAGCGCGCTCGGCCGGCCCCTCGCCGCGCAGCAGCAGCAGCAGCAGCAACAGCAGCAGCAATAGCAGGCCACCCCGCAGCAGCCTCCGCACCTCCCCGAGAGCCACGCACCACGACCGCCCGCCGGCCCCGCCCTCTGCCGCCGCCGCCGCGGCCCCGGCCGCCGCCGCCGCCGCCGCCGCCGCGCACGCGACCGAAAACGGCAGCAGCAGCAGCGAGGACGGCGGCGGCAATCCCAGCAGCAGCAGCCACACCAACAACGGCAGCAGCAGCACCGCCGCCGCCGCCGCCGCCGCGAGCGCAGACAGCAGCAATGACGACGACGACGACCGCAAGTGGGGCGTCTACGGGTCCCTGCCGCCGCCGCCTGGCTCGCTGCCGTCGTGGGACGCCGCGCGCTTCGGCTCGGGCGCCTCGCCCGCGCTCGACCCGCGCCGCCGCATCTACTGCAACCGCTCGCTCAACATGGCCGGCGTCGCGGCCGTGGGCTTCGACCTCGACTACACCCTCGCGTCCTACCGCCCCGAGACGTTCGAGGCCCTGGCGCACGCGCAGACGGTCGACAAGCTGGTTGCCTGCTTTGGCTACCCCCCGCGTTTGAAAGAGCTCGGATTCGAGTGGCGCTACATGACCCGGGGCCTCATCATGGACAAGCGGCGCGGAAACATCCTGAAAGTGGACCGGCACAAGTACGTCAAGGTGGCCTACCACGGGTTCAAGCCCCTGAGCCGGGACGAGCGCAGCGCCGTGTACAACGCCTCTCCTGTGCGCGCCGAGGGCGAGGGCTTCGACGAGCCGCGCTACGGCGCCGTGGACACCCTTTTCTCGTTGGCGGAGGCTTATTTGTTCATGCAGCTCGTCGAGATGGTCGACGCCGACCCGTCCGCCTTGTCTAACGCCAACCCCGAGGCCGCTTCCGCGGGCAAAGGGGCGCAGGGCGGGTACGCCGCGCTCTACCGCGACGTGCGAGCGGCGGTCGACCTGTGCCACCGCGACGGCGGCCTCAAGCGCGAGGTGGCGCGCGCGCCCGAGCGCTACATCCACGCGGACCCGCACCTGGTGCCCATGCTGCGCATGCTCAAGCGGAGCGGGCGGCGGCTGTTCCTGGCGACCAACTCGCTGTGGGACTACACGCACGTGGTGATGAACCACCTGGTGGGGGGCGCGCTCGACGGGGAGGGAGGGGGGCTGCTGGCCGGGGAGGCAGAAGGGGAGGAAGGGGGGGCGAAGGCGGCGACCGCAAAGGCGCGCGGCGGCGGCGGATGGGACGGCCACGAGGAGGAGGACGAGGAGGACGGCGGCGCCGCGTTGCCCTCTCCTCCCTCTTTCGCGGCCGCGAGCAGCGACAACAGCAGCAGCAGCAACCACAACAGCAGCAACAGCATGAGCAGCAGCAACAGCGACAACGGCAACGGCAAAAACGGCGACGACGACGGCAAGACGACGAACGAGCGGCGGCCAAAGCGCCGCCCGCGCACCACGGACTGGCTGCGCCTTTTCGACGTGGTCGTCGTCGGCTGCGCCAAGCCCGGCTTTTTCTCCGAACGCCGCCCCCTGTTCGCGGTCAACCCGCGCGACGGCACCCTCCGCAACACCGACAACGGCGCGCCCGTCACGCCCATCGGCGAGGACGAGGACCCCTCTGGCGCCACCGCCGCGCGCTCGGCCTCTGCCGGCGCCGCCGCCGCCGCCGCCGCCCGCTGCGCCAGCGCCCCCGACGACGCCGAGGCCCTCGTCTTCCAGGGCGGCAACTACACCGACCTGCACCGCCTGCTCGGCGTGCAGTCGGGCGCGGAGGTGCTCTACGTCGGCGACCACATATACGGAGACATCCTGCGGTCCAAAAAAACCCTAGGGTGGCGCACCATGCTGGTCGCGCCCGAGCTCGAGGCCGAGCTCGCGCGCCTGCGCCAGACGGCCGCGACGCAGCGCGAGCTGCGGCTGCTGCGCGCGGCGCGCGCCGAGCTGGACGACCGCGTGCAGCGGCTCGAGTGGGCGTTCCGGAACGGCGAGGTCGCCGCGCTGGCGTCGGCGCGCGCCCAGGCCGCCAACGCGGCGGCCCTGGCCGACCTGAAAGCGCAGCGCGAGAGCGTGCGCCGCCAGCACGGAACCCTGCTCAGGCAGCACCACGAGTCGTTCCACCCCGTTTGGGGGCAGCTGCTGAAAACGGGGTACCAGAACTCGAGGTTTGCGCACCAGGTCGACCGGTTCGCCTGCCTCTACGGCGCGCACGCCGCCAACCTGGCCTTTTACTCGCCCGAGGCGAGCCACCGCGGCAAGTCGGACGCCATGGACCACGAGTACCACGAGCTGTTCGAGGCCTCGGGGCGCGGCGGGGCGGGGGCGGGGGGGGCGGGCCTGCTCGGCGGCGGGGCCGACGGGGGGGCCGACGCGGACGAGGAGGACGGGGAGGAGGGGGGCGCGCTTGGCGGGTTGTTTGAGGGGCCAGGAGCGGCGGCCGCGGGGTTGGAGGACGGGAAAGCGAGTTCGGCGTGATCCGTTGGGTCGTGTGTGTGTGTAAAACAGCAACAACCACACGAAAGCAAACCAAAAACGAGCGCGGGCGGGCGGGCATCGGGCAGCGACACCTGCGGGCGCGCGTCTCTTGAGGGCGTCGGCGTCGTCGTCTGTTTTTCGGTTGTTTTCAGGCCAGTCAAAGAATGAAGCAACATAGAATAATCAGGGGGTGATCGCGAGGCGTTCGTTTACGTGCGCACGTGCGTGTGTGTTTCTCCCGAAAGGTCAGGTCACGGGGTCAAAAAAGAGAGAGAGCGTCAACAAAAAATAAAGGGCGAGGCGAGAGCGGGACGGGCGCGCGCCGCCCCTCTGTTTGCCCGCCGGGTCTGTCCGTCGGGCTTCGTCCCCCGCCCTCCCCCCCCCCAAAATCACGCCTTCTTCGCCTTGCCGGCGGCCGCCCGCGTCGCCGCCCGCGCCGGCGTCGGGGGCCCGCCCGCGACCGCCTGCGCCCGCCGCTTGGGCGCCGCCTTGCGCCCCGCCCCGCCCCCGGTCGCGCGCCGCGCCCCCGTCAGCGGCGCGATGACGAGGCGGTAGAGCAGGCCGCCCGCCGCGGCGCCGGCGACGGGCGCCGCCCAAAAGGCCAGCAAGTGGTGCTCGACGCTGTGTGCGTCGCCGTACTGCAGGTACCACGCCAGGGCGGCCGCCGGGTTGAGCGAGGGGCCCGTGTAGGCGGCGCCGGCGACGCCGAGCGCCACCGTCGCGAGCACGGGCGCGAAAAAGGCGGCGGCGGCCGATCGCGTGTCCGTCGCGAACAAAACGACCGCGTTGAGGGCCGCGCCCAGCACAAACTCGACCGCGCAGCCCAGGCCCAGGCCGACGCCCGGCTTGAGGCCTCCGGGCAGGCCGGGCGACACAAAGCCGGGCAGCAGGCGGACGGCGGCCGCGGCGCCGGCTGCGCCGCCGGCGACCTGCGCGGCCGCGCGGAGAAAGTTCAGCGCCGCCGTGTGCTTGCCGCTCACCCAGAACGCGACGTTGTGCACCGGGTTGAACAGCGCGCCGCCGAAGAGGGCGCACAGGGGGCCGAACGCGACGATGGCGAGGCAGACCACCGCCAGGCTGACGGCAAGGTCGTTTGTCAGAAGGGAGGCCAGGGCGGCGGCCGCGGGCGCGGCGGCGCCGTCGCCGAGCAGCGCGGCAACGCGCGAGGAGAGCGCAAAGGCGCGGTCCGCCTCGCCCGCGAGCTCGATCAGCGCGGCGGCGGCGTGCGAGAACAGGCACGATACGAAGACCCAGAGGGCGGTGACGAGCAGGTCGCCGAGCACGAGCAGGCGCCACCGCAGCCTGGGCGAGGAAGAAGGGCCCTTCTTGGTCGTCCTGGCGGCGGCGGCTCCGGCGGGCGGGGGCGTCGCGGCGGCGCCCGTCTTTTTTGCGGGCGACGGCGACGGCGCGGCCTTGCCGCCTTGCTTGCCCTTGGCCGGGGTCGTCGCGGAGGACGAGCTGCCGCCCTTCTTCGACAGCGTCGGCTTCATGACGGCGTCCGCCGAGCGCGTGGAGACCATGGTTGGAGGGTGTCGCGTTGTTTTTGACGAACGGGTTTATTTTCCGTTCGACGTCGTCAAGTCGTCAATCGATCGCGCTGTATCGTCGTTTGGGATGAGCACGACGTCTAACGCGTGCGAATAGACGCGTGTGTGTGCGTGCGTGTGTGCGTGTCGTCTTCCTGCACGGGCGCCGTCACGACGATTGCATTGGTCACGACGATTGCATCTTCGAACCAAGGGAAAGGGCGTTGACGCAGTTGTTGCTTTTTTGGGTGGAGGTCGAGTCCAAGGGAGGAAAATCTGCGCTTCACGATCGAGGGCCCCAACAGTCCCCCGCCCCCTCTCCCCCAATGCCAAACTCCGATCCCTCGCACACTCGAGTCACGCACTGTCCTTCTCTGCATCGCTGCCCTGGTTTTCTTGCCCTGCCTCGCCGCGATTGGGCGGAAGAACAAGGCACTCCCCCCATCATCGAATCAACACAATGGAGCACACGCGCGGCGCGTCCCTCGGGGCGCCCCGCTCCTCGCGACCGATGCAGACGCTCCTCCTGCGTCGCCCGAGCCCTCTCCTCGCCGCGCGCGCCCGGCTGGCGCGCGCCGTCCCCCTCGACGCCGCCGCCGTCGACGCGTCGCCGTCCCCCTCGCCGCCGCCGACGGTCGCCGCCGCCGCCGAAAGAAAAGGAAGGGCGCCCCTGTTTTACGATGCCATCGCGTTTGACATGGACGGCACGCTCAGCCGCGCACATATCCCTTTTGCCGACATGCGCCGGCGCACGGAGATCCCCGCGGGGGATCTGTTCACGGTGATGGAGAGCTGGGAGGAGGAGGAGGAGCGCGGCTCGGCGTCGGCGTCGGCGTCGGCGTCGGCGGCGTCGTCGTCGGGCGACGAGTCGGACGGCGCCTCCAGCAACAGCAGCAGCAGCGGCAGCAGAAGCGGCAGCGGCGAGCGGGTGCGCCGCGCGATGGCCGTGATTTTGGAGATCGAGGCCGACGCGGCCGCCACCACGGCGCCCATGGAGGGGCTGGCCGACCTGCTGCGCCTCCTCGAGCGCCGATCGGTGCGCGTCGCCCTGGTCACGCGCAACACCCCCGAGGCGGTCGAGGCCTTCTTCTCGCGCGCCTTGAGCGCCGCCGACCCCTCGGCGGGCGCCGCCGAGCGCGCGCGCTGGCGCGCGCTGTTCGACCCCGTCATCACCCGGCACGACCGCTTCGTCAAGCCTGACCGCCGCCTGCTGTTCGACCTCGCGGCGCGCTGGGGCGTCGCCGAGATGGGACGCGTGCTCATGGTGGGAGATAGTCTCGAAGACGTTGAGACGGGTAATAGCTGTGGCGCCGCCAGCTGCCTGGTCGCCGGCGGCGGCAACGAGGCGCCCGGGAGCGCCGGCGCGCCAGCGGCGGCGCCGCCGCCCGGGGCCGTGCCCACGTTCTCCGTGCGGTCGCTGAGGGAGCTGCGCGACCTGCTGCTCGCGTCGGCGCCGGGCGGCCTGGGCCCTGACGACGGAGGCGGCGCCCCCGCTCCCGCCGCCGCCGCCGCAGCCTCGGCCTCGGCCGTCCGCTACGGCTGGGCCCTCGGCGACGCCAACGCGGCCGCCGCCGCCGCCGCCGCCGCCGACCCGCGCGCCCCGGGCGGTCCCGCCCCCGGCCTGCCCTTTGTCGACTGGTGCGCCGCCCGCGGCGCCTTCCGCCGCGCCTCGGTGAGCTTCCCCCGCATCGCGCACGCGGCGGGCGGGTTCGCCGCCTGCGACGCCGGCACGGGCGACCGCCCCGACCGCGTCCTGCACGTGGGCTGCGCCGAGGGGGCGCTCACCAAGCTGCTGGCCAGCAGCGGCCTGCTGTGCGTGGGCGCGGACGCCGATGTCTCGGCCGCCCAGAGGCGAGGCTTGGCCGCCGTGCCGCTCGGGGCGGGAGCGGAGGGCGCGGGTGTGCGGTCGCGCGGCGCCGCCGCCCCGTCCGCCCGCGGGCTGGCCGCCGGAGACCTCGAGCGCGCCTTGCTCGCGCGCGGGCCCTTTGACGCCGTGCTCCTGCTGCCGCCCGGAGGCCCGCTCGACGCCCTCTCCCCCGAGGCCGCGGCCGAGGCCGCGCGCGTCCTGCGCCCGGGCGGCGCCTTTGCCTGCGAGCTGGTCGGCTCCGAGGGCCGCTGCGTCGAGGGCGCCGAGGCCGACGCGCGCACGGCCGTCGACGGCGCGGGACTAGATGTGGTGGAGGTTGGGCGGGTGGCCGGGGGCGGCGGCGACGGCGGTGCGAGCGGCGACGTGGTGCTGAGGGTGCTGGCGAGGAGGCCCGAGTGACGCGTGAGGGAAGAGGAGGCTGTGTGTAAGAACTGCTCGCTCGTTCGATACGCACGCGCGCACTCACGCACGAACGGCTTGTCAATCGGACGCCTTTTTGGCGACGGCGAGGCAAGGTCGACGGCGAGACATCGACGGCGACGGCGACCCTCAACCCATGCAACGCGCGCGCGCACACAAACGGCCGTGTCAATTACACAATCAAATTCAACAGACTGTCAGGCGCGCGCGCGCGGCATACACACACGGGCCACACACAGACAACACGTACAGCGACAACCGCGGAACAAAAAAGAAGGACACGGAAAAAACAACAACAACGGCCAGATGCCTCGCCGCGGCCGCGAGCCCCGCGAGGAGGAGGCGTGGTGAGACGAGCAGTGTGGAGGAAAGGAGAACGTCGTGGGCCGCATTGCGATCCGCTGCGCATCAGCGCTGTTGCACACCTCGCGCGCAAAGACACGAGCCATCTCCTCGGACAAAACGGTCTAAAAAAAGAAGAGCCCCCCCCTGCCCCCCTCCCCTCCCAATCAAAACGCGCGCAGGCTCGACAGCGACGGGCCCCGTCGCGCCAGCAACCTCGGCAAGAACCGCAACAACGCCGCCAGCGCCAGCGATGACCCGGACGACCCGCTGCTGGCCGACACCGCCCGCCGCGCCCTCGGCAACGCCGCCGTCGCGCTCGTGCCCTTCGGCGCGCAGGCCGCCGCCTCGGCCGCCGCCTACCGCTCTGGCCTCGCGGCCGCGCAGCTGCTCGGCCTGCTGCTGCGCGTGAGCTCGTGCACCCCGATCCTGGGCCCGTGCCTCGGCGCGCTGGGCGTCGGCCTCGCGTCCACGCTGGCGGGCGCCGCGGCGCGCCACGCGCGCAAGCTGTGCACCGCGGGCGGAAACCCGCTCGAGCGCTCGTGGTGGGAGGCGCCCGCACCGCGCGACGCCGCGCTCGACTGCGCGCTGGGCGTCGTCCTGCACCGCGCCCTGGGCGGCCGCTTCGCGTCCGTCATGCCGTCCGACCTCGCGCGCCCGGGCAGCCGCGCCCTGGACTCGCTCCCGGCGTCGGCGGACGGCGCGTACGCCGCGCCTGGCGCCAAGCGCGAGCTCGCCCGCATGTTCCGCCGCGACGGCTGCCACCACTGCGGCACGCGCCGCGGGCCCGTGGTGGGCGACCACATGCCGCCCAACGTGTACGTCGCGGGGCCCGCGCCGGGGCAGCCTAATCCGGGCGGGTACCGCGGGGGGGACCTGCTGACCGAGGGGGAGAAGGTGCTGGCGCGCTTTCGCGCGGCGCTGTCGGCGGCGACGGGCGGCGGCGGCAGCGGCGGCGGCGGCGGCGGCGGCGGCGGGCGCGGGCGGCTCGGGGCGGCGGGGGCGGCCGGCGCGGCGGGCGTGCCCGCGCGCCTGCGCCAGCGCTTCTACGCGCAGTGCCAGAAGTGCAGCGTGCGCCAGGCCGTCGCCGTGCGCACGGGCCGCCGCACGCTCGTCCTGCACCTGGCGCCCCTGGGCCCCTCCCGCCCCGAGCGCACGGCGGGCCTGCTCGTCGGCCTCCGGCAGGGCGCGCCGCCGCTGGCGGCCGACTCGCCCGTGGCGATCGTGGCGTCGCGCGCGGGCGGGGCGGTGTCGGGGGCGGCGGCGAGCGCCGTGGCGGCCGTGCGCGAGCTGCGGGAGCGGCGGCGCCGGGAGGAGGCGGAGCGGCGGCGGGCGGAGGACAAGCACGGGGACGGCAAGGGGCGCGGCGGCGGCAACGGGCCGGCGGCGGCGGCGGGCGGAGGGTGGGGCGGCGAGCGCCGGGCGGCGGCGGCGGCGGCGGCGCGCGGCGGCACCACCACCAACAACAACAGCCTCAGCGGCTTTGCGTCGTCGGGGGTGAGCGCCGACGACCGCCTCGTGTTCCAGCCGTACGCCTCGCGGCCGCGGCAGGAGCAGATGGTCGTGGCCTGGGCCGGCGGCGGCAGCGGGAGGCAGCAGCAGCAGCAGCAGCAGCAGCAGCGGGAGCGGCCGCCGCCGCACGAGCAGCAGCAGCACGCCGCCGCGCTCGCGGCCGCCGCGCCCGTGCAGGGCGCCTTGCTCGCCGGGCCCCACTACGCCGAGTACGTCGCGAGCGCCGCCGCCGGCCGCGGCGCGCATCCCGCCGCCGCGGCAACGGCGTGGGGGTCGGCCGCGGGCGACGTCCACCAGCAGCAGCAGCAGCAGCAGCACCAGCAGCAGCAGGGGGCGCTGGGTGCGGCGGCGGGGCGGGCGGGCGCGCCCCCCGCCGTCGCCGCCGCCGCCGGCCCCCCGGCCCGCTGCTACGACGCCGCCCTGGCCGCCTACGTCTCCCCCGGCGGCGGCCGCGCGCGCGCCGCCGCCGCGCACGACGGGCCGTACCCGGGCGCGCCGGCGCATCTGCCCGCGCACTACCTGGGCGGGCCGGCGCAGGCGCAGGCGCAGGCGCAGGCGCAGGCGCCGGCGGGGTCTCTGGCGGCGGCGGCGGCGGCGGCGGCGGCGGCGGCCGCGGCGGCGGCGGCGGCGGCGGCCGCGCCCCTGACGGCGTCGGCGCCGCCCTCGCCCCCGACGCTGGCGGCGGCCGGCCTGGGCGGGGACCTGTCGGGCTCGGTGGCCGTGGTGTCTGCCGGGGACGCCAAGCGCCGCGCGCAGGCCGCCTTTGACAGGCACTTTGCGGCGGCCGCAGGGTGAGAGCGCGGGCGGGGCCCTTTTGTGGAGCCCCCTCCAAAAGCGGCCGCCGCCTCTCTCTCCCTTTCACCTTGGGCTTCTTTCTTCACCACCACGAGCCCTCTACTTTTGACCCCGACGCACATCTATCTTGCCCACCTTGCTCCACGACCTTTCACCGACGCCCCTCCTTCTTTGTGAAAACGGCCTTCGCCAATCGCCCAAGAAGCCTCCTGTCCCGGCGCCCTGTCGCCCCGATCTCCTCAGCAGCAGCAGCAGCAGCAGCGCGACCCCGCTTGCTACCAACGGCGCGCCGTCGCCCCGCCCCTCCTTCTTTGTGTAAGGCGCCAAATGTCCGCCACTGTCCTCTGCCTCCCCGCGCGCGCGCGGGAAATAATGCCGGGTCGAGGGGGTCCTCGGGGCGGCGGGGCAGGCGGAAGACGGGCAGAAGGCCGTCGTCGTTTTGAGCCGGGTCGCCGCGAAAGGCGCCCCGCCCCGAGCGCGCACGTCGGCGGCGCCGCCGACGCCCCGCCCTCTTTGCCCGAGACCAAATCATTGCCGACGCTGTCACACTCGCTTCCGCACAATCAGCCCCCCGCTCTCAAGTTCAACTTCCATCCACCCAGTCAGCATCAATCAAATGCAGGTCACCAGGCAAGCGCACCACGTCGGCGGCGGCGCGCGCGTCGCATCATCGGCGCGCCCCCTGGCCGCTCGCTCCCTGGCCCCCCCGCTCGCCCCCAAGTCGCGCGGCGCGACGATGGCGCGCCGCGCGATCGAGCTCGACTTCTCCGACCCGGACACGCAGCTGTCCATGGCCGGCTTGGTCCTGGGCCTCGTGTTCGGCATCGGCGCGCCCGTGTGGTACGCGAGCCGCGCGGACAGGGACGAGGAGCTCCTCGAGGAGGTGCGCTCGCTCAACCGCGCCAACTACGAGGCCACGGGCGAGTACCTGACCGAGGTGAGTCGTTACGCGGAGGACCCTAGGTGACCGGACTGTCCCAATCGCGGAAAAGGAGCACCCGGCGCGCACACGACGATCGGCCCCCCCCCGGCAAAAGACCCGTCGCGGCGTCGGCGCCGACGCGCGCGCTTTTTTTTTGTGGTCGTTCGGACCGCCGGCGAGAACGAGCGGCTCGCGATCGCCGCCCCCCCCCCCCCGCCCCATCGTACCTGCCCTCGAAACCAACCGCTTTTCCTTCCCGCACCCACGTTCACACCCACAGAAGGAGATCGCCGCCATCCGCAAGCCCAAGTGGACGGACGGCCGCGAGTTCGTGGACAACGACTAGACGACACGAGTCGCGGCGTCCGCCCCGCCCGCTCGTTTGCGCGCGGGTGCCTCCGGCGGCCGAGCGACGGGCGCCCTCGCGCCGCCGCCGCCGCCGCCGCCGCCGCCACAACACCAACACCAAACGCCATGAAACCGACGCGCGCGCTGTGCTGTCTCTTTTTTTCTCTCTCTCTCTGTCCGTTCTCCTTGCCCCTGCAACCCAACAAACGGCCTTTTTGTGTAAAATCCTCTTGTTGTCGTCGTCTTGACGTCTTCTTGTCGTCGTTTGCACGATGGCGAAAGCGTGCACCGTCGGTCGCCGATGGCGAGAGCGAGTCGCCCTTCGAAAAAGACCCCGGAAAACGCTGCTGCCGCCGCCGCCCCCTGCCTTCGAAAGCCCGGAAAACGCGCGACGCCTTGCGCCGCCCGACGCCAAGCCAACACCGGATCGCTCCCTCTCGCGCCCCGACCTGGAGCTCCACGCTACGATTTCTCGGCTCCCTTTCTCTCGCCACCAATCTCTTCCCACCAAAGGCAACTCCCTTTTCCGAAGCGGGGCGACGATTCAAAGACTTCTCTTTCAACACGACATCATCTCTTTTTCCTCGCGCACCTGTGGCGCATCCTCTTCTTAATACGTGGCTAGGCCAAGGCAAAGGCGCCATGGAGGCCGAGCTTTGGATTCCCGTGCAGCAGGTGCGTCGGCGTCGTCCGCGCGCGAAATGACCGCGCGAAACCTCGCAACCCCCCCCCTCTCCCCTTTCCCCCAAACGCCAACCCCTTCCCCTGCTCTCTCCCTCCACAACCCCCCACCGCGACCACAGTCCCGCGCGCTGCTCGGAAAGTACAGCGGCCTCAAGAGCGCGACGCTTCAGTGCGGCGCCACGCTGCACTTTCCCGCCGACGCCGGCGCGGGCGGCGCGTCGACGTCGACGGCGGCGGCGACGGCGCCGGCCGTCGGCCACCGCGCCGCCACGTGCCGCTTCGCGGCCATGGGCGCGCCGCGCCAGCTCGGCGCCCTGATCGACACCCTGGCCGCCCCCGCGCCCGCGAGCGGGGGCGGCGTCGCCGCCTCCGCCCCCGCCTCCGCCGCCGCGCCGCCGCCGCCGCCGCCCTTTGCGGCGGCGCCCGGCGACGACGACGACGAAAAGGACGGCGACGGCGCCTCTTCGAAAAACGCAGACGAAAAGTGGTGGCGGTACGCAAACCCGGCCGGCGAGCTGTACGGCCCCTTCTCCGCGCGGCAGCTGCACCGGTGGAACCGGCGGGGCGAGTGGGGGCGCGGGTTCCAGGTGCAGCACGCGGCGTCGGGCGTGTGGCTGCCGATCTGGCTGCTGCTGCGGCTGATGCCGTGTGCGGAGGAGGGCAAGGCTGCGGCGGCGACCGGGGCGGCGGCGAAAACGGCGGCGGCGGCGAGGACCGCGGCGTCCCCCGCACCGTCAGCGTCCGCATCAGCAGCAGCAGCAGCAGGAGCAGCAGCAGGAGCGGCAGCAGCAGCCGGACTTCAGCGCGGCAAGCCGTCCGCACCACCGGCCGCCCCCCACTCCGGCCGGGAAAACAGCGCGGCGGCGGCGGCGGCGGCGGCGGCGGCGGCGGCGGCGGCGGCGGATGCGGCGGCGGCGCACGAGGCGGCGCGGGGGGAGGACGACGTAGAGATGGGCGACGCCGCGGCCGTGCTGGTCGTCTCCGCCGACGTCGCCGCGCTGCGCGCGAGCCCCGCCTTCGCCGAGACAGTCGCGCACATGTGCGCCGAGGACATGGACGTGGACGAGGCCGAGGGCGCGCTGTCGGCGTCGCTGGTGGAGACGGTGGCGGCGGCGGCGGCGGCGGCGGCAGCGGCGATGGCCGGCGGCGCGGCGGGGGCGACGGGCGAGGGCGGCGGCGGCGCGGCGACGATCGTCGCCGACACCAACGCGCTGCTCGCGCCGCGCGGGTGGCAGCTGCTCGAGCGGCTGCAGCGGCTGCACGCGTCCGGCGCCCTGCCCTACCGCGCCTCGGCGGTCGTGCCGTGGACGGTGCTGTACGAGCTCGACAAGCTGAAGCAGAGCACGCGGCCCATGCCCGCCGGCCGCCCGGCGGCGGCGCCTGCGTCTGCGGCGGCAGCGGCGGCGGCGGCGACAATGACGGCGGCGGCGGCAGAACGCGAGGCCCCGCCCCGCACGGTCGGCGACGCGGCCCGCCTCACCCTCCTGCGCCTGCGCGACGCCATGGCCGCCGCCGCCCGCCTCCCCCGCCCCCACCCCCCGGCCTTCTGGCGCGTGCAGACGCTCGACGAGTTCCGACGCGCCGCCAAAAACGCCGCTTGCGACCTGGGGCTGCCGGCGGGCGCGACGCCGTCGCCCGACGACCGCGTGCTGCAGTGCTGCCTGGCGCTGATGGCCGGCGGCGGCGGAGGCGGCGGGGCCGGCGGCGGCGGCGGTCTTGCTGCGGAGCCCGCCGTGCCCGTGCTGCTGCTGACGAGCGACGCGGGCCTGGCGATCAAGGCGCGCGCGGCGGGCGTGCGCGCGGCGGCGCCGCGCGACCTGCCGTCGCCGGCCGGCGCCGCGTCCGCGGCGCCGCTGGCGCAGGCGCTGGCGCGCGCGCTGCTGGCGCCGCTCGGGTCCGGCAATGGCATTGGCGGTCTCGGGGCGCCGGCGGCAGTAGCCCCCCCGCCGGCGGCGGCCGCGGCGGCCGCTTCGATGGCGGCTGAGGCGGCAGGCAACGGCAATGGCGGTGGCTACAGCGGCGGCAACGGCGGCGGCGGCGGTGGCGGCGGCGGCGGCGGCGGCGGCCTAGGCGCGCTCCCCCCGCACGCGCTTGCGCAGATCCTGGCCGCGTCCGGGGTGACGCCCTCGCTGCTTGAGTCCCCCGGGGCCGTACAGGCCGTAGCCGCGGAGCTGGCGCGCCTGCCCGACCCCGGCGACCCCGCGCAGCTCGCGGCGGCCGTGCGAGCGGGCGTGGCAAGGGCGGTGGCGGCGGCGGCGGCGGTGGCGGCGGGAGGGGCGGCGCTTGCAGCGCCCGTGGCCGCCCCGTCGGCCGCCGTCGCCGCCGCCGTGTTTCCCCAGGCGCCCACCGCCGCTGCGCCCTCCGCGCCGGTGGCAGCAGCGAGCCCGCAGGTTGTCGTCACGCAGCTCGCCGGGCGCCTGTCTCTGCTGGACCCGGGAGGGGCCGACCCTTCGCAGCTCGTCGGCGCGCTGCTGGCGCGCGCGGGGAGCGTCGGCCCGCCGGGGTTTGCCCCGCTCGCAGCCGGCGGCGTCCAGCAGCAGCAGCAGCTGCTGCAGCTGCAGCAGGAGCCGCGCATGCTGCGCCCGTCCTCGTCCCTGCGCTCGCAAGACTCGTTCCCCGCCGGCGGTGGCGGCGGCGGCGGCGGAGGAGCTCTGCTCTCCAACCCGCGGTCGGGCAGCTTTAGCGCCGGGGCGGCTGCGGCGGCGGCGGCGGCGGCGGCGGCGGCAGCGGCGTCGTCGGCGCCGCCGCAGCAGCTGCCGCCCGACGCGTCGGTCCGCCGCGAGATTGCCCGGCTGCGCGCGGCGGTGTCTGGGCGCGTCGAGGCGATGCTGCGCGACGAGTACGAGGAGCTGTGGGAGGACGTCGTGACGCAGCGCCCGCCCTGGGGGGACCAGGCGCTGCCGTACGTGCTGCGCAAGCACTGGAGGTCGACGTTTGGGCCGCGCGTGAGCGTGGGGTTGGTCGGCAGCGGCGGCGGCGGGAGCGGCGGGGGCAGCGGCCTGGGCCGCGCGGGCTCGGGGGGCGGAGGCGGCGGCGGCGACGCGCGCGCGATGGAGCAGGGCATGGATTTTCTGCTCGACGCCTACAAGCGGGCCCGCGGCGGCGGCGCGGCGCAGGTGGATGCGCGCGTGGCCGACGAGGTGTGCGCGCGCGTGCACGCGCTGGTCCGCGCGTTCTGCGGCAGCGACCCGGGCGGCGGCGGGGGCGGGCCCGTCGGCGTGGCGGCGCGCCGCCTGAGCGACGCCGCGGCCGCCGCGGCCGGCGGTAACGACTCTCCCACGGCGGCGGCCGCTGCCGCCGCGTACAACCCCGCCGGCGCCGGCTACGGCGCCTCGCCCCCGGCCTACGGCGGTGGACTGGCGACGTCGCCCGGCCTCGGCGGCGCCGGCCTCGCCGTCGATCCGGCGACTAGGCACGCGGTGGCGACGGCGGCGGCGGCGGCGGCGGCGGCGGCCGCGCGCCACCACCAGCAGCAGCACCAGCAGCACCAGCACCAGCACCAGCACCTGCAGCAGCAGCAGGCGATCCAGCTGCAGGCGATCCAGCAGCTGATGGCGCAGCAGCAGCAGCGGCAGCTGTTGCAGCAGCAGCAGCAGGAGCAGCATCAGCAGATGCAGCAGCAGCAACTGCAGCAGCAGCAGCAAATGCAGCAGCAGCAGCAGCACCCGGGCGGCGACGGCGGGTCCGTCGCCGCCTCGTCGATGGCCGCGCTCGCGGCGCTGCCCCCGCAGCAGCAGCAGCAGGTCCTGGCGCTCTTGCTCCAGCAGCAGCAGCAGCAGCAGCAGCAGCAGCAGCAGCAGCGGCTCGGCTGACCCCAAGGTTTCGGTACGGATCCGTCGCATAACAACCGTCTTTTGAAAATTGCGCGGTGCGTTCCCGAGTCTCTGCCTCAGCGCCCACCGCCGCCGCCGCCGCGCCCGCCGCGCCTCCTCGGCGCGCCGCCGCCGGGCCGGCCCTCCTCTCCTCCGCGCCCGAGGCTCCCGCCGTCGTCCCCGCCGTCGTCGTCCTCGTCGCTCAGCATCGCCCGCATCGCCTCCTGCTTGCCCGACCGCCGGCTCAGCGCGCGGTGCTTCTGCGTGTTGAGCCGAGCCTCCTGCCGCACGGCGCCGCCCCTGCCGACGACCGCCTTGGTCGCGCCCTCGCGGCGGCGCTTGGCCTCCTGCATCGCGCCGACGTCCTCGGCCTCGCGGGCGCGAGCCTCGGTCAGGAAGCGGTAGTAGTGCTCGAGGCGCTCGGGGTCGACGTAGGCGGCCGGCGCGCCGCCGTCCTCGCCGGCGCCGCCGTCCTCGTCGCCCCCGCTCGCTCGAGGAGGGGCGGGGCCGTGGCCGCCCGCAGCAGTCGCCCTGCCCGCGTCGGCGGCGTCCAGGGCCGCCTCGACGGCGGCCAGCACGGCGCACCCGGGTTCCGCGACGTGCATGCAATCAGTAAAGCGGCACCCGCCGCTGCTGCTGCCGGGGGCGGCGCCCAGAGAGTCGCCGAACGGGTCGGCATCGTCCCTTGCCGCTGCCGCCGACGCCGCCTCTTGCGCCGCCACGAAGTCGGGGAACAGGCGCCCGAGGCCCGCGCTCGTCACGCCGTCCAGCGACGGCATGCTAAAGCCGGGCGTGTCGGCGAGCAGGCCGCCCTCTCCTTCCTCAGCCGAAGAAGATGCGGCCGGAGAGGGGACCGCCTCGCCTCCTCCCGCCGCCGCTGCTGCTGCCGCCGCCGCCGCCGCCGCCGCCGTCGCCACCGAGGCCGGCACGGGCACGAGCGTGACCGTGCGCGTGGTGTGCTTGCCGCGGCCGCTGCGCGCAGAGACGGCGCCGACGGCCAGCAGGGACTTGGGGCCGCCAGAGGACAAGGACACGGGCAGGGAGGCGTCGTACTCCTCCTCTTCGTCATCGTCCTCGTCATCGCCGTCGGCGCCGCAGCCGCCAAACAGGCCGCCGTCGTCGTCGTCCTCGCCGTCGACGGCGCCCTCCTCCTCCTCGTCGCCGTCGTCGTCCCCGAACGCCGTCCTCCCGTCGTCCTTCCCCTCCTCGTCAATCCCCTTCTCTTCCCGGAGCAGCGCCGCGAGCTCGCCGCCGCCCCTCCTCCGCCCGCCCCCTCCGCCTCCTCCTCCTCCTCCTCCCCCTCCTCCCGCGAGCGCAAGCAGCGCGTTGATCAGCGACGACTTGCCCGCGCCGCTCGGCCCGGCCACGACGCTCGTCCTGCCGCCGAGCAGCCGCCCGCCCAGCGCCGCGACGCCCTCGCCCGTCTCGCAGCTCACGCACACGACCTGCCCCGGCTCGCCGTACCCCCACGCGCGCACCTGCGCCGCGCGCCGCCCCGCCTCCTCGGGGCCGACCAGGTCGCACTTGTTTAGCGCCACGGTCACGGGCAGGCCGGCGGCGGCGACGCTGACCAGGAACCGGCTGGCGGCGAGCGGCTCGAAGGGCGGCTGCGCCAGGGACAGCAGCAGCACGACGTGGTCGGCGTTGCTGACGGGCGGGTCGCGCAGGGGCGGGCGCAGCTGGGGCAGCACGCGGGCGACGACGCCGCGCGCGGCGGGCGGCGGCCTGGACGGCGGCGGCGGGCCCGTCGCTGTCGCGGGGGCGGCGAAGGCCGGGCGCGCGGGCGGCTGCGCCGCCGCCGTCGCCACCACCACCCTGTCGCCCACCAGCACCGGCTGCCCCAGCTTTTTCAGCAAACCGCGGACCGTGCATAGCAGCAAGGGGGCGTCCGTCGGTTCCAGCCCTTCTCCGCCCTCCTCCTCCCCATCCTTTGCGACGGCGGCGGACCAAAGCCTAGTCAGCGCCTCGTCGCCCTCGCGGTCGCCGAGCGGCGGCAGCGCGGCGCCCGGCGGCAGCCGCCGGCGCACGCGCACGCGCACAAAGTTGGCCTGGGCCGTCATGACCCGGCCCAGGGCGTAGTGCTGCTGCTGCTTCTGCTGCTGCTGCTCCCGCTGCGTTTGTGGGTCCTCCGCCTGGCCGTTGCCGTTTCCGCCTGCTGCCAATGCGGCGGTCGTTCTTGTCAACCGCCGTGGCCCCAGTTTTGACGGGGGGGCGGCGCCGGGGCGGGCGGCGGTGGCGGCGGCCGCGAGCGACGCCGACGACGAGGACGCATAGAGCGCGCGGCTGCCGCTGAGGCGGGGACTGCATGCGCTCCATCGTGTCGGCAATTGATGCTGCGACGATGTAGCGGCGGCGGCGGCAGCAGCCCCACCAGCGGCCGCCGCGATCATCTGGTGGAGCATGGTCGCGGAGGTGATGGCTCGCCGCGCGACCTCACGCCACATGGCGCTGCTGCGGCTGGTGAGACGTCGCTTTCATCGTCATTGGATTCGTGATTGATAGGGATTGATAGGGATTGCGGCGTCGGAGCCTACGTTGGGGCCAAGCCCATCATCTTGACGCTTTGGAGCATCAGCAGGTCGTCGTCGTCGTCGTCGTCGACGTCGTCCTCGTCCTCGGCCGCTCCGGCCGCGAGCGCCGGCGCCGCCAGCACGACGCCGGGCGCAGGGGGCCGAGCGGCGACGAGGGCAGCGGGCGCGAGAGGCGCCGGGACGGGCGCGGGCGCGGGCGGCGCCAGCGGCGCGGGAGCGGGCTCCACCCTGCCGCCGTCACCACTCTGCAGCTCTGCGGCCTCCGCCGACTGCGAGAAGCGCTCCGCCGCCTCGAGCTGGAGCGCGAGGGGCGCCAGGCTCGCGCGCTCGAGGTGCGAGATCAGGTCCAAGGCGGCGGCGCCGCCCGGGGAAGACGCGAGCAGCAGCAGCAGCAGCAGCCAGGCGGCGCGCTCCTTTGCGGGGCGCCACGGCGAACAAGGGGAAGCGAGGGCGGCGAGGACGGGGGGGAAGGCGCGCGCGCACCGCGCGGTGAGGGCGCGCCACGCCCGATCCCCTCCGCCGCCCGCCGCCGCTGCCGCCATGCCTGCCCCCCCCCCGTCCGAGTCGCCGCCGCCGCCGCGGCCGGGGCCCACGACGAGGCCGCCGCCCGAAAGCACCGCAAGGCCCAGGCTGTGGTCGCCGAGCACAGACGGCGTCACGGGCGTCGCCGGTGCGCCGCCGACGCCGCCGTCGCTGCCGTTGCCGTTGCCGTTGCCGGCGCTGGCGCCGCCCGCGCTGCCGGCGCCGCCGCGCGCCGACGTCGACAGCGGCAGCGCAGGGAGTCGGGAGGGGGCGCCGCGCGGGGTCGGGAGGCCCGGGTCGCCGGCGCCAGACGAGGCGCGCGTCTGCTGCTGCTGCTGCTGCTTTTGTTGCTGGACCGCCTCTAGCGCAGCGGCCACCACCCGCTGCGCCTCGCGCACGCGGGCGGCGGAGCCGGGGGCGCGGCCGCCGCCACCGCGCTGCAGCACGCGCACGAGCGCCGCGCACAGCGCGGCCGAGAGCGCAGAGGAGGACGACGAGACGGATCGGTCGGCGAATGCAGCAGGAGCGACCAAGCCCGGCGGCAGGGGCGCGAGCTCCGCCGCCGCCGCCTCGTCCGCCGCCGCCCGCAAGGCGTCCTCCCAGTCGGCGTCGCCGTCGCCGCCGCCGCCCTCGACGGCCGCGCGCGCGGCCAGGGCCTCCAGGGCGCGCACGCAGCTGGCCGCCAGGCGCGGGTCGGGATCGGCGCCGCCGCCAGCTGGCTCTCCCGCAGCCATGCGCAGAAGCGCAGACAGGACGCCGCCGCCACCGCCACCAATGCCGCCACCAATGCCGCCGCCGCCGATGGGGCCGTCCGAAGCAGAGTCGTCGTCATCATCGCCCGAGAGCGCGGCGGCGGCAGGAAGCAGAAGCAACGCGCGGCGGTTCTCAGGGCTGTCGGCGCAGAGGATGGCGAGGGCGTCGGCAGCCGACGCGGCCGCGCGTGCCAGGGGCGCGGGAAGGGGAGGCGCGGGCAAACCCCGCGGGCAAACGGCCACGACAAACGCGCCCAGGGCGGCGACCGCGCCCGACTCGCGCAAGAGGATGGCGTTGGGCCTGTGGCTGTCGGCGGCGGCGGCCACGGCCGACGCGAGGGCCGCGACAAGGCCGGCGGCGGCGGCGGCGGCGTCGCCCCTCCCCGAACTCGCCGTCGCCGTCGCCGCGGCCGCCAGCGCCGCCGCCGCCCCGAGCAGCGACGACAGCCCCTCGACGAGGCCCGGCGCCGCCGCCAACGCGTCCTGGCTGGCGTGCGCGGGCCGCACGAGCGCCGCGAGGCAGGCCGCGGCGGCCGTGGCGGCGTCCAGAGTCGCGGCGGCGGCGGCGGCGGCGCCCGCGGCAGCGCCGGCCCCTGCCGCTTCGCCCGCCGCCGCCGCCGCCGGCGATCGCCCGCCCTCGAGCGCCGCCGCGGGGTCGAGCGCGCCGCCCAGCAGGAGCTCGCCGAGCAGCGCGAGCGCCCCTTGCTGGCGCGCGGCCGTGCACACCAGGGCGTTGTCGCGCGCGCAAGCCGAGAGGGCGCGCAGAGCGTCGGCGGCCATCGACAGGGCGTCGGCGCGCCAAGGCGACGCCGCCGTCGCCGCCGCCGCCGCCGCCGCCCGCTCGACCGCCTTTGTCGTGCGCGGCAGCACCATGGCCGCGGACGTCGCGCGCTGCTCGAGCTGCCGGAGCGGGGCGGGCGCGGACGCGCTCAGGCCGCGCACCACGGCCGCGACCAGCTCGACGATCACGTGCACGGCGCCCGCGCCGCACGCCTCGTTTTGCGTCCCCTCTGCGACGGCGGCCGACGGCGCCGGCGGCGCGAGCAGCAGCAGCCGCTCGAGCAGGCGCGCGCCCGCGGCGCAATCCGACGGAGACGCGCCCTCGCGCATGATCCGCACGCACAGGGGCGCGGCGCCCAGCGAGAGCGCCGTCGCCAGGGGACCGCCGCCATTGCCGCCGCCAAAGCCGCCGTCGCCGGAGGAGGCGTCGAGCAGCATCAGAAGCGAGCGCGCCGGCGCCTTGACCCCGGCCCCTTGAGCCTCGCGCAGCTGCCGGTCCACAAGCGCGACGAGCGCGTGCACGGCCCCCGCCCGCACGGCCGCCGCCCTGGCCGCGCCGCCGCCGGAGGACGCGACCGCCGCGATCGCGGACAGGGCCGAGAGGGCGAGCGGCGGCGGGGTGTCGGGCGCGCCGGCGAGCGGCACGACGGCGCTGATCAGGCCGGCGGCGTGCATTGCGGCGGCCCCCGCCGCCGAGCCCTCGGCCGCGCATGCAGCCAAATCCAGGGCGGCCGCGAGCGCCGCGGCCTGGGCCGCGGAGGAGGACGCGGGGGAGAAGGACGCGGACACGAGGACGACGGCCGCCGCCGCCGCCTCGTACCCGCCCTGCTCCCGGAGCGCCAGCTTGCTCGCCGCGTTGCCCTCGACGGCCGCGCCCAGAGCCAGGCAGACGTCCCGCCGCAGCAGAGAGAGGTTGTCGGCGGAGACGGGGCCGGCGGCGGGAGACGAGGCCGCCGCCGCCGCCACCGCCGCCGCCGTGGACGCCGACAGGACCGCGACGAGCGCCGCGAGGGCGCCCGCCGCGCGCAAGGCGTCCTGCGCCGGGGCATCGGCCGCCGCCCGCCCCCCGGCGCCGTCGCCGCCGCCACGGCAGCACCGCGCCGCCAGGGCGCACGCCGCGCGCAGCAGGCGCGGGTGGCGCAGGGCGGCCTCCTGGCGCGCGGCGGCGGCGGCGGCGCGGGTCGCGCCGGCACCGGCCCCCGCCGCGGCGCGCGCGGCCGATGACGCCAGGGCTGGGATCAGCACGCCCTCTGCCCGCAAGACCGCCCCGGCCGCGTCCGCGGCCGCGACGACGCCCGCGCGCCGAGACGACACGGCGGCGCCTTGGTCGGGCGGAGGGTCGGCGGCGGCGTCGGCGGCGACGAGGGCGAGCAGGGCGCCGAGCGCCGCGCTGCAGGGACAGTAGGCGCACTGGCCGCCCGCGTCGGCGTCGGGCGCGGCGCCGCAGACGAGGCAGCAATGGCGCGGGTGCCGCCGCTGCTTCGGGTCCAACTCCCCCTGTTCCTCGCCCGGCGAGAAAACGGCGGCGCGAGGCAGGCCCGCGAACACGCTGCCGAGGCGGCTCAGCAGGCCCGAGGCGGGGCGCGCGCGGGCGTGGGCCGCGGCGGCGAGGGCCGAGGAGGAGGAAGGGGGGCGGGAGGCGCCCGCAGACCGCCCGCCGGCCTCGGCCGCCTGCGCCGCCGCGGCCGCCGTGACCAGATCGGCGGACTCGCCCGCCGCCCGCGCGAGCGCCCCCAGCGCACCCGCCGACAGGAGGGCGGCGGCGGCGGCAGGGTCAGGTTCGGCGGCCCCTGGATCCGCGGCCTCCGCGGAAATCTCGCCGCCGCCGGACCGCGGCGCAAGCAGGAGCAGCAGCATGGCGCCGGCCGCGCCGCCGCACACGCGCGCGTCGCCGGCGCCCACGCGCAGCAGCACGGACAGCGCCGGGGCCGCGCCGGCCGCGAGCGCGCGGTCGCGCGCCGCGGAGGCGATGGCGGGGCCGGCCTCAGACCCTCCTCCTGCTCCCCCTCGCAACGCCGCGCGCAGGAGGGCGAGCAGCTCGACGGCGACGCCCGCCAAGCCCGGACGGCGGCGGCGGCGCCTGGGCGCCGAGGGGCGCCGCCAGCCAGCGTCGCGGTCGACGAGCGCGGGCGGCGCAGGGGCGTCGTTGTCGTCGTCGTCGTGCTCGTCGTCCTCGCCGTCTTCGGCAGCGCTGCCGACGTCGCTGCCGCTGCTGCTGCTGCTGCTGCTGGCGGACCCCGACCCACCCGCCGCGGTCTTGCCCGCGCGCGCGTCCAGCAAGGAAAGCATCAGGCCGCTCATGGCGGCGGGCAGGCAGCGGCGGAGCGCCGGGGAGGAGGACGAGGCGCGGTTGGCGAGGCCGGCCAACGCCGCCGCGACCCCCACCCGTTGCGCCGGCGACGGGGCGCCGCGCGCGAGCGCCGCGCCCTGCGCCGCGGCCGCCTCGGACGCGGCGGCCGCGCGCGCCTCGGCGGCCCCTCGCTCCGGGTCGGACTCGGCAGATTTTCGCCGCGCGCCGCCGCCGGCCATCGCCCCCGCAAGCGCCAGCAGCTGCCCGACCACCAAGGCGACGGCGGCGGCCGCCTCGGCCCTCGCCGCCGCGCCGCCGTCGCCGCTGCCGCGCGCGAGCGCCGCCGCCGCGCGCGCGGCAGCGGCCGCCCCCCGGCGCGCGCGGCCCCGGCCGTCGGCGCCGTCGCCCCGGCCGCCAATCGGCCGGGCAAGCTGCGCTGAAGGAGGGTAGGCGAACGCCAGCATCGCCGCGCAAGACCGGGCCGCGTCGCCGGCGGCGTCGCCTTGGTCGCCTTTGGCCGCGGCAAGCGAGGCGAGCAAAGCGAGCAGCCCGCTTGTGAGAGCGAGCGGCGGGAGGCTGCTGCCGCGGTCGCCGCTGCCGCCGGCAGCGGCGCGCGACGGAAACCCGAGCGCCGCGACCACGGCGGCCGTCGCGCCCGCGGCGCAGAGGGCCTCGCGGCCGGGGCCCCCGGCCGCCGCGAGCTCGTGCAGCACCCGCACGGCGTGCCGCCCGGCCTCGTCGCCGCAGTAGGGGGGCAAAAGCAGGCGCAGCAGCGCGGGCGCGGCGGCGGCGGCGGCGCAAGCGGCGGCGGCGGCGGCGCTCCCGCGACGGGCGACGCAGCCGGCCAAAAGGCCGACCGCAAGCTCGAGAGATGCCATGCGTTCTGCCGATGGTGCTGCCGCTACCGCTGCCGCTGTTGCTCCTCCTGCCTGGACAGGGGCCGCCTCCTCGATCACCCGCAGCAGGGCTTGCGGCCCCTCGCAGCGCAGAAACGCGCCGGCGGCGGCGATCGCCGGCGGGGGCGACGCCGACGTCGACGCCGACGCCGACGAGCACAGAAGAAGCGACAGCAGGCCCAAGGCCTTGCGCGCGCGGCCCCAGTCCGCGGGCTCGACCATCAGCGGCAGAGCTGCCACGAGTACTTCGACCGACTGTTGGTTGTCGTTGGTGGCGGGTGGGAGGTTAAGCGGTTGCGTTCTTCCGGCATCCAATCAGCGCCGCGCTAGAACTGCTCTCGGGTAACACGCGCGCCCGGCAAGAACCGACAACACGTACGCACCTGTATGAGCACCTCGTTGACGTCGGGATGCGGCGCGCTCCATGGCACGGAGGACCGGTGATCGCCGGCCTGCCGAGAAATGGTTCTCCTCCTTCCCTTGTTGCGCGAGGGAAGAGGCGGGAGCCCTCCCAGGGGTTCGAAGGCTAGCGACGTGCTGGGCGTCTCCATGGTGGTGAATGAGACGAGAGAGCGTAAAGAAACAAGGACGCGCGAGAATCGGCGGCGCGGCTGTTTTTTAGGACGAGGGACCGCGCTCCTGCCGCCACCGGGCGAAACAGGGCAGGTGGCCACCTGCGCGGTGCCGTCGAACCAAGCCGCGCGGCCGCCGGCCATCGAAAAGCCGTGCAGATGGACGCTGACGCCGCCGCCGG
>Ga0105053_10001732_pt1 | contig 34759 bp, 30 predicted proteins | sample BON01_FD_78093 | JGI IMG/M metagenome (GOLD analysis project Ga0105053, IMG submission 78093) | Freshwater microbial communities from Lake Bonney liftoff mats and glacier meltwater in Antarctica - BON-01 | ecosystem: Environmental > Aquatic > Freshwater > Ice > Glacier meltwater | place: Lake... | reverse complement strand
GCCAGGGCTTCGCCCTGGACCCACCAGGGGCCAAGCCCCTGGACCTTAACTATATGATAATAAAATGGTTTCCAAAGGCCGCCGGCCTTTGGTGGGTCCAGGGCAAAGCCCTGGCCTTGCCTTGCTTCTCCTTGCTAGCGTCCCGCTCCTCAAGGCGCCTCACCCGACCCCGATCGCACGCCACGCAGCACCGGAACCCATCCCCGACCACAAGGAATTTTTTCTCGAAAACCCTTGCAACGGCGGAGATTGTTAAATATATTCTCCAAATGTTAGATCAGTCACCGCAACCCCTGGCCGAGCGCATCGCCGACATGGCGGCCGAATTGCGCGCCACGGCCGACGAAGCCGCCGCCCAGGCCGGGCTGGTGGCGGCGTTGCACGCCCTGATCCTTGCCGCGCTGGTGCGCATCTTCACCCGGCTGGAGGACATGGTGGCGCTGTGGCAGTCAGGCCAGCTTCCGCCCCTCGCCCCAGCCCGCCACGCCGAACGCAGCGCGCCGAACCCACCCCGCATCACCCGGCGCATGGCCGCGAGCCGCCGCCCGCACTTTCAAGCGCACGCCCAAGCGCCCGAAGCCAATGCGCCGGAATCCGTCCGCCATGCGGCAGAACCCGCAGCCCCCGCGCGGCCCGCCCCCGGCCGGCACACCCACGCCAATCAGCCCGCCATGCGGGCATCACAGCGGCTTCGCTGCAAGCTGCAACCAACCCGATCTACGAAAACCACCCAATTTACGATGCGGTTTCGCACATCCAATTAGTTGCTATATCAATTCATTCCGTTACAGCCACCCCATCACCCCATCGGAACGCTCATCCGCGCCAGCGCCCCCACATCGTCGCACGAATCGATGGCCAGAACGGCGTCAGCCAGCGCCGCCGACGGGGGAGGTGGGCAAGTTCGGGAGACGGCGTATCCGGTGCCGGCACCAGACACACCTTCAATCGGTCGTTGGGGAAAATACACGGGCAATGATACCAGCCGCCGTTGGTGGTGACCGATCCCAGAAAGGCAAGACCAGGGCTCTGCCCTGGACCCGCCAAAGGCCGAGGGCCTTTGGAAACCCATCTATTTCAATGATATGAGGTCCAGGAGCTTGGCCCCTGGTGGGTCCAGGACGAAGCCCTGGCCTTGCCTAACGAAGGATCGTTCTTGGTGGCGGTTGGTATTACATCTTGAATCGCGATTTGCAGCTGATGAGAATGCGTGATCGTGATCGGGGCGTTGCGCCATCGCGCTGGCCTCGTTGATCATGTCAGCCCCATGGCGTCCTATTCGAACGCCTCGACAAGCCTGATGGCCGCAGGGCCTGCGACGACGATGAAGATGCATGGCAGCACGAAGGCCACCATCGGCAGGGTCAGCAGCACCGGCAGGCGCGCAGCCTTCTCCTCGAAGCGGATCAGTGTTTCCTGGCGCATCTCGCTGGAAAGGGCGCGCAACGCCTCGCCCAGCGGCGTGCCGTATTGCATGGTCTGGATCAAGGTGGCAGTCAGCCGCTTTACGCTTTCAAGGCCCGTCCGCTCGCCAAGGTTGACCAGGGCCACACGGGAGTCGGAATTGATCTGCAACTCGTTCACCGTCTGCTGGAACTCCCACGCGATTTGGGGATGCGCTGGCCGGATCTCCTGCTCAACCCGCGTGATTGCGGGCTCCAGAGGCAGGCCAGCCTGGGTGCAGATCAGCAGCATGTCCAATGCGTCAGGCAGGCTCGCCTCAACCTTTTTAACGTAGATGTTGCGCAGCCGGCGCACGACCATGTCCGGCCCGACCAGGCCCACGATGCCGGCTGCGGCCGGCAGCAGGTTCGACAGCAACGGGTCCATCTCGATGTGCTGGGTGGCCAGCAGTGCGACCCCAGGCAGGCCGACCAGCAACAGGACTTTGCAGCCGATGAACATGCCGAGCGCGTGCCGCCCCGACATGCCGGCAACCGTCAGTGCCTTCTCCAATTCGTCCACCGTCTTGCGCGACAGGATGCCGCTGCCGGCGATGCGAGCGCCGATACCCGAGACGAACTGGGCCAGGAAAACCCCGGTCCTGGGCGCCGCCGGGGCTGCCGACTTCGCTGTGGATGCCACATAGGTCCCATTGGCCATGCGGAGCCGGGCGCGCAGCTTCTCCTCGCGCTGGGAGTGGCGCATGACCGCGATGCCCGACAGTACCATCGACAGCGTGAGCAGGAAGCCAACGCCCAGCAGAATCTGGAGGTTCATTTCAGACTGGTCCGGATGATCATGCGCATGGCGAGAACGCCGGTGGACAACGACAGGACCGCTATGCCGAGCAGGTTGCGGCCGGCATCTTCGGTGAAGAGGACGGCGATGTATGAAGGGCTGAGCACTGCTAGCCCCAGCCCGGACACGAATGGCAGCACCGCCAGCACCATCGCACTGGTTCGTGCCTCCGACGCGAGGGCGTACGCCTTGGAGCGGAGGGCCACACGCTTGCGGATGACGTCGGCGAGGTTTTCCAACGTTTCGGTCAGCCCGCCACCCGTCTGTGCCTGCAGCGAGAGAGCAGTGGCGAAGAACTGATATTCTGGCAAACCAACGCGCTTGGCCATCGCCTTAAGAGAGACGTCGAGCCGCGTGCCAATGCTCAGGTCGCTGGCGATCCGTTCAAACTCGGGCGCGGTGGGGGGCAGAGACTGCCGGGCAACATGGCGCATGGCTTCGGTGACGGGGATCCCCACGCGCACCGAACGCACGATCATCGACAAGGCGTCGGGCATCTGGTTACGCAGCAACTGCCGGCGTCGGTCGTCCACCCACCCAAAAAACGATCGGGCGAGGAACACCCAGATCACGGGGATGCTGAGGAATGCCAGGTCGTCGACAAGGATCGTGAGCACGCCGGCGACCACGCGGGCCACCAGCAACGATATCACCAGGACGATCGGCCAGGGCAGGGGATAATGGCTTGAGTGTACGGGATCGAAGCCGAACACCCATAATACCTGCCGGTAGAGACTCTTTTCCTCCGATTCCTCCACGCGCGTGATGCGCATGCGCATTTGCTGCGGTGGAATGTCGTCGTTTCCGGCCAGGTTGGAGAGGCGACGGCTCAGGCGCTCCGTCCGCTTGCGCTCGGCCAGGATGTTGATCAGGGTCCACACCATCGCTACCAGCAACACGCTGGCGACGATGATCATCATATAAGGATGTTCACGGAGCATCGGCTGCGGCCTCGTCGAGCGCGGCCATCCATTCGCGATCATAGCCGAAATAGACGAGGCGGGCATGGCAGGCGGGGCGGGCACGGCTTACCTTGTAATGTCCGGTGATCCGCCCGCCGGAGGTTTCGCCGTCCATCACGAACTGGAATATGTCGTTCATCAGCACGACATCGCCTTCCATGCCGCATATCTCGGTGACCTGCGTCACGCGGCGTCCGCCGTCGCGCTGGCGTTCCACCTGTACGATCAGGTTCACCGCACTGACAATCTGGGTGCGGATGGCGCGCGACGGGAGGCCCATGTTCCCCATCTGGACCATGTTCTCGATGCGGATCATCGCGTCGCGCGTGGTGTTGGCATGGATGGTCGACATGCTGCCGTCATGGCCGGTGTTCATCGCCTGCAGCATGTCGAAAGCCTCGCCGCCGCGGACTTCGCCGATGATGATGCGGTCCGGGCGCATTCGCAGGGCATTGCGCACCAAGTCGCGTTGGGTGATCTCGCCCTTTCCCTCTAGGCTTACTGGGCGCGTCTCCAGCCGAACCACGTGCGGCTGTTGGAGTTGCAGTTCGGCTGCGTCCTCCACCGTGACGATCCGTTCGCTGGCTTCGATCAGCCGCGACATGGCATTCATCATCGTTGTCTTGCCCGACCCGGTGCCGCCGGAGATGACCACGTTCAGCCGTGCCGCTGAGGCGAGGGAGAGGATCTTGGCCACCGGGCGGGTCAGTGCGCCAAAGCCGATCAGGCGCTCGAAGTCGATCGGCTTCTTGCCGAACTTGCGGATCGACATGCATGGCCCGTCGAGTGCCAGCGGCGGGAAGACGATGTTGACGCGCGAGCCGTCTTTCAGGCGCGCATCCACCATCGGGCTCGCCTCGTCGACGCGTCGGCCCACGCCGGCGGCGATCCGCTGGCAAATGCCGGCAAGGTGCGACTCGTCCCGAAAGCGCACGTTGGACAGTTCAACCTTACCGCCGCGTTCCACGAACACTTTATTGGGGCCGTTTACCATGATGTCGGCCACGCGGTCATCGTCGAGCAGGGGTTGCAACGGTCCCAGCCCCAGCATGTCGTTGACCAGTTCATTGGCCAGCATGTGCTGTTCGAGGCCGTTGAGATGCACGCGCCGATCGGTCGCGATCTCGGAGATGAGCTGTTCCACCTCGGTGGCCAGCCGCTCGGGCGTGAGGGCGGCGACGGCGGACGGCTCCAGGCGCGCGAGACAGAGGATGCGGAGTTCGGCGATCGCCTCGGGTGGCGCGCTTTGGGCCGCCGTCACCGGGCTGATGCTGCGCTCGGGTGCATGCGCCTGGGAAACCTGCGCGTCCTGCTCTGGCGCGAGGCGCCGGCGACCGAATCCGACTGCGCCGAACGTCATTTGCGTCCCCCGAATAGGCGCCAACGGCTGCGCGCGGGCGTGCCGACTGCCGCCGCCTGGTCACCCCGCTTGCCGGCATCAAGCAGGCCGCCTGATGCCGCCAGTCCGGTCAATTCGAGAATGGCGGTACGCAAGCCGCTCCGTGCGGCGGCGGCGGGCTCACCAATATTGGTCGCATTGGCAACCACTTTCGGCAGATCTGGTATCGCCAGGTCAATCTTCAGCCCCAGCGTCTCCTCGACCTGTCGACGCTGGAGGGAGCCGGGTGAACCCACGCGATTCAGTACGATCACCGGCCGGTCGGACTGCTGTGCCCCGGTCTTGATGCCGAGCAGCTTCAACGTGTCGCGGATGGATACCAGCGTCGGTTGCATGATCACGACACGTTGATGGGCCAGATCCAGTAGGTCGCGGCTGAATTGCGATCCATTGAAAGGCACGTCGGCTACAATGAAATTGTAGCGTCGGCGCAAGGCGGACAGAAGCGAGGCGGCCGCGCCGGTTGCATATTCCGGCGTGGCGGCCAGCCCCACATCGCTTGCCAGGACGTGCAGCCGCTCGCTCACTGGCTGGGCCGCGCGTTCGGCGAGCAAGGCATCGATGCGATCAGGCGTTTCGAGCGCGGATTGCAGGCCTTGACTGGGCGGGGTGTTCAACAAGAAGGCGCCGGTGCCGCGATGCAGGTCGGCATCCAGCAGCACGGTATGGCGGTTACGCTCCACGCCCAGGTGCCAGGCCAGATTCGCCGCCAGAAGGCTGGCGCCCGCGCCGCCCTGGGCGCCGGTGATGGTGATCACGCGCCCGCCCAGCACAATGCCGGACGTCGGGGACTGGCCGCGAACGAAGGGCCCGAAATGGCGTGCGACGATGTCGCGGCTCAGCGGTTTGGCGAGGTACTCCATCGCACCCAGCCCGCGGGTCACCTCGCGGTAGAAGGTGATGTCGTGGATGTCGCCGATCACCAGGACGCAGACGTCCGGCTCGACCACCTCGGACAAGGTGCCCAGCGCGGCGAGTGGCTCGTCTTCGCCGCTGACGTCCACCACGAGGATGCGGGGCGTGGTCACCTTCTGCAGTGTGGCAATCGCGGCACGAATGCCGCCGCGGCGCATGTCCGCGGTTTCCAGCAGAAGATCGGCCAGGCCGTCGCGCAGCGCGGATTCGGTATGGGCATCGGCGACGAAGGTGATGATCTGCGGGCGATCGTGCCGCAGCAGCACCTTGCGGCCATCCTTGGTGTCGCCCGCGCTGTCGGGTCGGTTCACCACTTCGGACATCAGCGCTGTGCCCCCCCGGGGCCAGGAATGTTCGGCGCCGCGTCACCCTGCTGCGGCCCGCCGCTGTTTGCCCGTGGCGCGGTGGGACCCTTCCAGAGGCGCTCCACCGCACCGGTGGCCGTGCGAAGATTGCTGGGCGGATCGCCGCGGCCGCGGGTGAGGTCGGCGGGGTTGGCCGCCATCGAAGCGATGTTTGCCGCGTTGGCCCCGGATGGCTGCCAGATGCCCGCGCGGTTGAAGGGGTCGGTCTGGGCGCACCCGGCGAGGGTTGCAGTGCCGAGCAGCAGGGCCGGAAGGACGCCAATTTTGCATGTCCAGGTCATGATGTTGCTCACTGCAGGATGAATCCGGCACGGCCCGGCAGGCGGGGGGCGGCAGTGGGAGCCTGTGGTTGGACATGGCTGTTCTGGCGCAGCAACAGCAACCGCTCGCGGTCGTTCGGCGGGGTGTAGTTCTCGCCAGCCAGCCGCAACTGCGCGGGATTGCTCACCGGGCGTACGATGTAGGGGGTGATCAGAATCACAAGTTCCGTCTGGTTGCGGCGGAAGTCGTCCGACCGGAACAGGGCGCCCAGCACCGGCATCTCGCCCAGGAAGGGAACGCCCGAATCCGACTGTGTCACGTTGTCCTGCAGCAGGCCAGCGATGGCGAAGCTCTGGCCGCTACCCAGTTCAACCATGGTCTCGGCGCGGCGCACGGTGAGTGCGGGAATGGTGAGTGCCAGGTTGCCCGCGGAGAGCCGAATGGCGCCCTGGTCGGTGAGCTGGCTCACTTCCGGGCTCACCTTCAGGTTGATCCGCCCGTCGGACAGGACCGTCGGCAGGAAGGTCAGGTTGACACCATATTTCTTGAACTCGATGGTGATCGCGCCGTTCTGCTGGCCGACCGGAATCGGGAACTCGCCCCCAGCGAGGAAGCTGGCTGACTGGCCGCTCAGCACGGTGAGGTTCGGTTCGGCCAGCACACGGGCCAAATTGTCCTGGGCAAGAGCGTCGATCAGGGCGTTGGCGTCGGGCGTGCCGATCTGCAGGGTGTTGCGCCCGCCGAGCACACTCAGACCGCTGCTGGTCAGGAAGTCCAGCGAGAAGCGCCCGAGCGAGCCCAACGCCTGCCAGTTGATGCCCAGAGAACGGGTAACACTGCGCGACATTTCGGCAATTCGCACGCGTAGAGTGATCTGTACCGGGGCAGTGACCTGAAGCTGGTCCTCGATGGTATGGTTGTCCGCGAGGAAGCCGCGCGCGATCGACAGGGCGCGCGCGGCGTCCTCGGGGGTGTCCACCGCGCCGCTGAGCAACAGGCCCTTGTTCTGCGGCGTCACCCGAATATGTCTGCCGGGTAGTACGTTGGATATTGCCTGTTGGGCCGCCGACGAGGCGTAGGCGGCGGGGCGCACATGCACATCGAACTCCGCGACCGGTGCCCCGTCGCCGTCCACCGCTGCAACCGTGGTGCGCCCAGCGCCAATGCCGAAGATGAACAGCGTGGTCGCGCTGGCGGGGCGGACCTCAGCTATCTTGGGATCGGCCACGAACACATTGGCCGCCGCAGACGGTAGGTTCACCACGCCCCCGGTACCCGACTCGAACCGAAGCACGCTGCGCCGGTTGGCGACCGGCGCGCGCGCCGCGGCCGGAATGGTCACGGCCACCGGTGCTCCAGGACGTGCCGCCCCGGGGTCCTGGGGGGTTACCTGGCCTGGCGGCTGAACCTGCGCCTGAGCCGGCAGCAAGGGTGTCGCGGTCGCGACGACGGCGGCGAGTAGATAGGTGAGAGCGGGCAGCCTGATCATTTGAACTTGTACTCCTTGCTCTCGGAGGTGCCCGAGTGCACGCGCATGACATCGATGCGAGCCGGCAGGGTCTGACGCGCCAGAGCAGAGGAGACATCGCTGGCAAAGACGGCGTTGGTAGCGTCGGACGCAACCAGGGATTCGCTGGTGTCGGAAGAGCGCACGCTAAGCGAAAGACGGCCGATTCGCGCAGCCACCTGTATTCGCTGGGCCTGGTCGCCCGAAACCTCGATAGTTACGGTGCGCGCGGTGATGCCCTCGCTGCCGCCCGGCATGGCACCCTGGACCAGTTGCTGGTCGATGGCGATGACCCGCGCATTGCGCTGCACGGTTTCAGCAGCGACGCGCCGACCCAACGGCAGGCTGGGGTCTTCGATCGCCTGCGTCATGATCACGTCGACACGGTCGCCCGGCCAGATGAGGCCGGCGGTGCCGCTGACCGCGTCAACCCCGATGGTCACCGCGCGCATGCCGGGGGCGAGAACGGCCGCGAGGAAGCCGTGGTCGCCGGGGCGCATCATTTCGCCAGCGATCAGCGGGTCGCCGGACGCGACCGGACGGCGCACCATGGCGCCCACCAGTGAATAGCGGTTGGCGGGTGTGTCGACCGTGGCGCCTTCCGGCATCCCGTTTTCGGGATATTCACGTGCCGTGATCTCTTCGGGCTTCAGCAGGCTGCCGGCCCGCACGGCACGACCAGCCACCAGCACATGTACCTTGGCGGCTGGCTTGGGTGCCTCAGCCACCACCATTGCTGCCTCGGGCGTGGGTTCCGCCGATGCCACTGCCTGTGCAGGACGGTTCGTCGACACCCAGGCAATGATGCCGAAACCGCCCAGTCCCAGGGCCATCATGGCGAACAGAACGATGCGCAGGACCATGGTTCACCTGTCTCAGGGAATGTAGATCAGACCGCCAATGGCGATGGCCACGGCGTATGGGAGCGCGGTACCACGTGCCAGGCGCCAGCGTTCAGCCCGCAGGGCCCGCGCGAGAAAGCTGCGCGGCCGCACCGCGGCGGCGGCCGACGAAGGGGGCGACACGACACGGCGTGCGGTGAGATAGACAAGTGCGAGAACGCCGCCGACGACGCCCACCATGGTGACCATGGGGAACACCGATATCGGCGGCACCAGCAACGCGCTTGCGGCGAGCAGCTTTACGTCGCCGCCACCCATCCATCCGCGCAGCCAGCACAGCAACGTGATGGTGAAGACGATGCCTGCGGCAAGAACGGCCCAGGGCAGCGTGCCGTCAAGCGCACGCAAGGCAAGGCCAACGGCAGCCATGCCCAGTGGAATAGGATTCGGAATGATCCGCGTCAGGATGTCGAAGCCGGCCGCAAGTATCAGAAGCAGCGCTGCGATGATCGTCAGGGCGCTGGGAAATGCCGAAGCGAGGTGGGTTGCTGTCACGGCAGACATCCTGTCCTGGTGAAGCCGGCGGCGTCAGGCAACGTGGCGGCTGCATGCGTCGGGAAGCGAGCCAGCGCGAAGCCCTTGAGTGCTCCGCGCTGGACCAGGCTCTGGGAGAGTCTCAGAACACCAGCGCGTTGAACGCGGTGGTCAGGCGGCCGCTGAGAGCGTTGAATGCCGCCGCGAGGCCAACGGCCAGCACGCCGGCGATCAGGCCGTATTCCATGGCAGTCACGCCGCGCCGGTCGGCGACAATGTTGCGGGCGATCTTGAAAATGGTCGTCATCGATTGAATTCCCTGTGGGCCTGGCCCCTTTTGGGCCTTGGCACGGGTTGGAGGATACAGACAGGCGAAGGCGGATTGCCGGCGCGTCGGTGCCTGGGCATGCAGAGGTTGGATCCGCATGAGGGCGGGAGGCGCCGGCGGTATCAGAACACCAGTGCGTTGAACGCGGTGGTCAGACGGCCGCTGAGGGCATTGAACGCGGCGGCCAGGCCAACGGCCAGCACGCCGGCGATCAGGCCGTATTCCATGGCGGTCACGCCGCGGCGGTCGGAGACTATGTTCTTCGCGATGGTGAAGATGGTCGTCATGGCGGACTCTCCTGTTGTTGTGCAGCCGGATGCCGGACCCGTTCTCCGTGGAGCGGCGGCAACTGACCGTTGGCAGAACGAACATACGCGCCCGCAATTACAAAAGACTTACAGTCTGCGGATTTTAGTAAATCCAATTTGTTGCCATTTAGTTAGCGAATTGCTTCTCGCCGAAGAATCATACGACTAGGCAAGAAGATTGTTGAGTTGGTGAAGGCCGGTCAGCGCCATGGCGCAGGAGGCACCACAGAAGATAGCCCGGCAGGTATGAGCGCTGCGTCCGGCAGGCCTACTGGGGCCGCCGTTCGCAGGGCAGTCGCATTGTCGCGCGGGACGTTTGGAGAAGGCGGCGGCAGGACGACACGCGCGGGGGCGGTGCCAGGCGGCGAAGGTGTCCAGACGCGAATGGGCGCACCGGGGCCCGCAAAGTCGGGGCCCGAGATGCGGATTACCATGGGCCCACCCTGCCGCGCCGGAAGCAGGTCCGCGGGACGTCCGTTCCAGACGCCGTAAACACGCTGGCGATACGCTTCACCGCGCTCAGGCGTGGCGGAATGATAGGCCGCCACCGCAGCCTCCCAGCTGCCCAGCCGGGCGTGCAACATGCGCAGGAAGCCGCCGGCGTAGGCCGCGTTCGTTGCCGGCTCCAACGCCGCTTCGATGCTCTGGAAGGCATGCGGGTGATGCAGTAGGTTCACTTGGTAGCAGCCGACGTCGATATTGGCGGTGCCGGCGGCTTGCAGGCTGCGTAGGGCAGCGGCTGCGGCGCTCGCATCGGTGAGATAGCGGCCCTGGCCGTTGGCGTTCAGCGTCCAGGGCCATGGTGCGAAGCTGCCGCCCACGGGATCGCGCCGCCCGCTCTCCACCCGTCCGATGGCGCGCAGCACGCCGCGCGGAAGCTGCAAGGCGGCTTCGACCTGGTCACCGTGGTGGTCGCAGATGCGCACATCATCCGCTGGTCCTGCCTGCACTGCGGTGGCAGCAGCCGGCAGGGCTGTCGGAATGGCGCCCAGCCACATCATGAGAAGCGCGACCGCATGGCTTCTGCGCCGGCATCCGGTCGGGTCCTGTCCCGGCGTGGATCCATCGATCCTGGTGCTGCTCAACACGCTGCCTCACCTTGCGTTCCATGCCATTGCCGCGGTTGCCGGCACGATGTTGGTTATTGATATTCGCGTGGTGTGGTCTTTTGCCACCTGGCACCATGTCGGCGTCGTCATGCAGTCATAGACGGTGGCCATCGAGTCCCGAAGGGCAGGACATTTCGCTCAATGCACAAGGGAGACCGGGCCTGCTCGGTGCGGTCGGTCGATCGTGGCCTCCTTGATCACGGCCTCGCGCACGATATAGCCGGCACCCCACACCGTGGTGATCAACGTGCCCACGCCGGCTGCGGCCAGGCGCTTGCGCAGGCGGTGCATCAGCACGTCGATCGACTTGATCTCGGGCTCGTCCATGTCGCCATACAGCATGTCCATGACGGCCGACTTGCTGACTAGCGTGTTCTTGCGAAGGATCATCAGTTCCAGCACGCGGTATTCCGTGGGCGAGAGATGAAGTTCGCTGCCATGCGCAGTGGCAAAACGGCTGTCCATGTGCAGTTCCACCGGGCCCGCCCGCAACACCGAGCGGGTGAACCCGCCGGAGCGGCGCACCACCGCGCGCAATCGCGCCGCCAGTTCGTGGCCGTCGCACGGCAGGGTGATCACATCGTCGGCGCCGATGTCCAGCAAGCGGGCACGATCGCGCGGCGCCAACTGGCTGGCCACTGCCACCGCCGGGAGCCGACTGCCCGTCGTGCGCAGCCGTCGCACGAACTCAGTGCAGATGGGATCGTGCATCGAGGTGTTGAACAATACCGCATCGAAGGCGTAGAGCCGCGCGAACTGGAGCGCCTCCTCGCCGTTCGAGGCGCGATCCAGCACGAAGCGATGCGCCGCCAGCAGTGCAATCACGTCGCTGGTCTGGGCGGTATCCATCGCAGTGAGGAGAATTCGCATTGGTTGCATGCCCCGTTGTTCGATAGTCGATCATTGCTCCTTGGGGGGAGGGTGCGGATAGTCGGCCATGAGGATGAACGAGGGATGAAGCCGCCTCATACCACGGGACCATGGTGGTTCATCGCCGAAACAGGCGCTCCGCCGGCCGATCCGGCGCCGCGGCTAGCGCTTGCCTGCCGCGCCGACGCGACCGGGGATCTACCCTGAATTCTGTTGCGCATTTGGAAAATATGCGATTCTTCCAATGTGGGAGCAGCATCTATTCTGGGGAGGTCGATGCACCGCAAAACCTGTCGTCTCGAGTCAGCTTCTGGTTGCGCCCTCCTTGCCGCGGCGCGAACGACCATTGTACGCAGAGTGCGACCGAAGACTGAGGTGCCGTCCTACCTGAGGTCGCCGATTCAGTCCGTTACAGGCGCATCCTCCATTCGGATGAGATCCTTACAATCCTGTAGTACCTGCTTCTGAGGATTATTTCGGTATCCGGCTCTCCGCATACGCGAGGAAGATGCGTTTACCCCGCCGCGCGGCGGTGCAACCATGATCCATGGTCCTCGCATCGCTGCCTCCCGCTGCGCTTTCCCCGCTCGTGCGCGCCACCGGCGCCCCGCCGATCCCTGCCGCTCGTGCCTGGGCCGCGCTTTATCGTGGCCAGGCCGGCCCGACCATCGACCTTACGCAGGCAGTGCCGGGATATCCGCCGCACCCTGATCTGTTGGCATGCCTGGCCGACGCCGCTGGCAGCCGGGCCACTGCCGGCTATGGCGACATCACCGGCGACCTGGCGCTGCGCGAGGCTCTCGCGGATGACCTTGCCCGGCGCTACGCGGCCCCACTCAGTGCCGAGGATGTGGCGATCACCGCGGGTTGCAACCTCGCCTTCGCGATGGCGATGACAACCATCGCCGCACCCGGCGAGGCGGTGATGCTGCCCGCGCCCTGGTATTTCAATCACCAGATGGCGCTTTCCATGCAGGGCGTCGCCGTACAGCCGCTGCCGTGCCGTGCCGAGGCAGGCTTCGTGCCGGACCCTGACGAGGCCGCGCGGCTGCTCACCCCGGCCACCCGCGCCATCGTGCTGGTCACGCCCAACAACCCCACCGGCGCCATCTATCCGCCCGAAACCATCGCCCGCTTTGCCGATCTGTGCCGCCGCACCGGCCGGTGGCTTGTCCTGGACGAGACCTACCGCGACTTCATGCCGGGCGAGGCGCCGCCCCATGCCCTGTTCGCCGACCCGCACTGGGGCGCCCACGTGGTCCATCTCTATTCCTTCTCCAAGGCCTATTGCGTGCCGGGCCATCGCGTCGGCGCCATTGCCGCCGGCCCGGCGCTGCGCCAGGAACTGGCCAAGGTGCTGGACACGATGCAGATCTGCCCGCCCCGCGCGGCCCAGACGGCACTCACCTGGGCAATCGAGGGCCTGCGCGACTGGCGGGCCGGCAACCGCGCCATCATGGCCGGCCGCGCCCGCGCCTTCGCCGCCGCCATGGCCGGGCTGAACACCTGGCAAGTGGACGCGCTGGGGGGATATTTCGCCTATCTGCGCCTGCCCGATGCCGCCCCCGACGCGATGCAGGCAGCCGAGCGCCTGGCCGCGGACCAGGGACTGATGGGACTGCCCGGCCCGTTTTTCGGCCCCGGCCAGCACCGCCACATCCGCCTGGCCTTTGCCAATGCCGAGGCGGAAGCCATCGCGCGCATTCCCGCGCGGCTGGCCGGACTGTGGACGTAGCGGCAGGCGGTGGCCTAGAGTCGAACCTCGCAACGGCGGGTCACGCCGGCACCAAACGGGAGAGACGATCCATGCGCGCAGCCATCCTGCATGCCCCCAACCAGCCCCTGACGATAGAGGAAGTCCAGGTTGCCAAGCCGAAGGCCCGTGAGGTGCTGGTGCGCACCGCCTTCGCCGGCCTGTGCCACAGCGACCTGCACATGATGGAGGGGCTGTACCCCTATCCCACCCCGGTGATACTCGGCCACGAGTCGGCCGGCGTGGTGGAAGCGGTGGGCTCGGACGTCACCTACCTGAAGCCGGGCGACCACGTGATCTCCTGCCTGTCGGTGTTCTGTGGCACCTGCGCCAACTGCACCACCGGCCACCCCAACATCTGCGACAACACCGAGGTGAAGCTGTTGCCGGGCGCGGCACGGCGCTATTCCTGGAAGGGCGAGGTGGTGCACCAGTTCGCCAATCTTTCTTCCTTCGCCGAGCAGATGCTGGTGCATGAGAACGCGCTGGTGAAGGTGGACAAAGAGATCCCGATGGACATCGGAGCACTGGTCGGCTGCGGCGTGGTCACCGGCGTGGGGGCGGTGTTCAACGCGGCCAAGGTTGAGCCGGGCAGTACGGTGGCCGTCATCGGTTGCGGCGGCATCGGCCTTTCGGCGGTGAATGGCGCGGCGGTTGCCGGCGCCAGCCGGGTGATCGCCATCGACACCGTCTCCTCCAAGCTCGACGTCGCGCGCGAGATGGGCGCCACCGACACCATCAATGCCTCGAACATCGACGTCGTCGAGGCGGTGAAGGAACTGACAGGGGGCGGCGTGCACTATTCCTTCGAGGCCATCGGCCACAAGGTCACCGCCGAGCAGAGCTTCCAGATGCTGCGCCCGGGTGGGCTGGCCACGATCATCGGCATGGTACCATACGGCACGAAGATCGAGCTGCATGGCGCTGATTTTCTGCGAGACCGCAAGATCCAAGGTACGTCCATGGGCGGCAACCGCTTCCGCGTCGACATGCCGCGCATGCTCACGCTTTGGAAGCAGGGCCGCCTGAAGCTGGACCACCTGATCACCGGCCACATCAAGCTGGAGCAGATCAACGAAGGCTACGCGCAGCTCAAGTCCGGCGCGCCGCTGCGCAACCTGATCAAGTTCGACGCCTGACTCGGCGGCGGCGCTCCCTCCTTCTCCTTGTGCGGAGTCGCTTGCCGGAGGAGACGGAGGGGGGCATACCGCCCCACCTCCTGCGAGAATGCCTAACATGAGCCTGCCCACCACGATCGAGACGGTTGCCGAGTACTGGAACCGGCGGCCCTGCAACATCCGTCATTCGCGCGCGCCCATTGGCACCCGCGCCTATTTCGACGAGGTGGAGCAGCGCAAGTATTTCGTCGAACCGCACATCCCCAGTTTCGCCGACTTCGCTCGCTGGAACGACCGGCGGGTGCTGGAGATCGGCTGCGGCATCGGCACCGATGCGGTCAACTTCGCCCGCGCCGGCGCGGAATATACCGGGGTTGAACTGTCGGAGGTGAGCATAGACTTGGCGAAGCGCCGCTTCGACCTGTTCGGCCTGAACGGCAACTTTGTCCATGCCAACGCCGAGCACCTGTCAGAGCATGTGCGCCGCGCCAGTTTCGACCTCATCTATTCCTTCGGCGTGATCCACCACACGCCCAGCCCCGAGGCGGTGATCCGCCAAGCGCGCCGCGCCATCCGCCCGGACGGCGAGTTCCGCCTGATGGTGTATGCGCGGGATTCCTGGAAGGACACGATGATCGAGGCCGGTTTCGACCAACCCGAGGCGCAGTCCGGCTGCCCGATCGCCCATACCTACACCCAGGCGGAGATGCGCGCCCTGCTGCGGGCCAACGATTTCCTGGCTACGGAAATCTCCCAGGACCACATTTTCCCCTACGTGGTCGAGAAATACGTCGAACACGAGTACGAGTTGCAGTCCTGGTTCGCCGCCATGCCTCAAGCGATGTTCCGTGCGCTGGAAAGTCGCTTCGGCTGGCACATGCTGGTGGTGGCCAAGCCCGCCTGACTGCGCCGGCCACGCCGCCGGTCACCAGTACGTGCGTGGCCACTGCGTCACCCGGCCCCTAGTCTCCAGCGCCTCACCGGAAAGGGAGGCGGCATGGATCTCGCGCGCATCAGCGTTCGCGATTTCGGCGCCAAGGGCGATTTCGTCCACGACGACACGGCGTCCATCCAGGCGGCGATCGACGCCAGCCACGAACGGGGCACCGTGCCCGGAGGCAGACGGGCCATCTACCTGTCGGGCGGCGACTATCTGGTCGGCCCGCTGCGCCTGCATGCTAATATCGCACTGATCGGCGACGGCACCGGCACCAGTCGGTTGTTCTCGCGCGACCCGGGACAGGCCATCCTGTCGCTCACCGGCATCGTGGAGAACACGCATGGCGTTCATCTTCGCGGCCTGGGCTTCTTTGCCAACGAGCGCGCCGGCATCGGCCTCCACCTCGCCGGGCGCGACGCCGATACCCGTATCCTTGAGGTGCGTGTCGAGGATTGCCAGTTCTCGCTGTTCGCCGAGGCGGTGCGGCTGCGGCTATGCAGCAATGTCTGGCTGGGCAACGTGCATGCCGCCGCCTGCATCACCGGTGTCGTCATCGATACCAGCAGCGACGTGAAACTGTCGCGCTGCTTCGCCGACAATGGTGGCGGCTGGGCCTACCATATCAGCGACGACGGCGAACACGGCGCCTCGGGCGAGGGCATCTACCTGATGGGCTGCGTCAGCAACGCCCAGGCCGGCGGGCTGCTGGTGGAGAACCAGAGCTGGGGCCAGGCGATCGGCTGCTCCTTCACCTCCTGCCGCGGCGATGCCGTGGTGCTTGACGGCGCCAGCGGCTGGCGGGTCAGCCAGGGCGAGATGGCCACGGCCAGCGATGGGCGCGGCCTGGTGCTGCGCGGGGCGGCCAGCAAGTGCATTGTCGAGGGCAACTACATTGCGCTGTGCAATGGCGCGATCCTGGCAGGCGGCAGCGACCACCTGATCGCCAACAATCTGCTGGATGCCGGCATCGGCGCGAATCCCGACATCGAGCTTGCCGGGCTCGCCTGCAAGGTCGGTGGCAACAAGTGCCTTTCGATGGCCAGCCGGTTTTCCATCGTGGAAACCGGCGACGCCAACTTCAACTACATCACCGCCAACATGGTGCAGGGACAAATCGCCAAGCAGGGTCAGGGCTCTGTGATCTCCCCCGATCAGTTCCGCTATTGAGCAACCGCCTCGATCAAGGCCGGACCGCGACCGGGATACAGCACGTCGGCCACCTCGGCGATTTCCGCGGGTAGCACGCCCCAGCAATCCAGCACCAGTTTGCCGCCGCCATTGGCCGCGAAGCAGCCGGCCGGCAGCGCAGCGAAATGGCGGTCCGGCGTGGCCACCAGCACCACCGCTGCCGCGGCCACCGCTGCCGCAGCATCGGCGTAGGGGGTGGCGCGACCGTCCAGCGCAGCCAGCGCCCCCTCCAGCGCCAGGGGGTCGGCCACCAGCACCTCGTGCCCGAGGCAAGCGAGGGCGCGCGCGATCATCACGCCTTGGCTCTCGTCCACCACCGCGGTATCGGGCTTGTAGGCGAGGCCGAGCACGGCGATCCGCGTCGGCACCGGGGCCAAGCGGGCCACCAGGGCCACGATGCGCGCGACCTGGCGGCGGTTCACCGCATCGGTCGCCTCCGCCACGTCGGCCCGCAACCCCAGGCCGCGCGCCAGGGCGGCCAGCGCCACGTTGTCGCGCGGGAAGCACGGGCCGCCATACCCCAGGGCGGCGCGCAGGTATTTCGCCCCGATCCGGCTGTCGCGGCCCAGCGCCCTAGTTACCACCTCGGCATCCGCGCCGGGCAGGCGCTCGCACATCTCGGCGATCATGTTGGCGTAGCTGATCTTGGTGGTGACGAAGGTGTTCACCGCGATTTTGGTCAGTTCCGCGCACACCCAGTTCATGCGCTGGACCGGGGTGTTGGCCGGCACAACCGTGGCGTAGGCAGCCGCCAGCACATCGCCCGCGCGCGCGTCGCCCTCGCCGATCAGCACCATGTCCGGCGCCAACAGGTCGCGCACCACGCTGCCCAGGGCAATGAACTCGGGATTGTAGGTCAGCCCTACGCCAGGCCCGACCGCCAGCCCACTCGCGCCCTCCAGCGCCGCGCGGATGTCGCCGCCGGTGGAGCCGGGCATCACCGTGGCAGCGATATTGACCACGTGGTAGCGCCCGACGCCGCGCAGCGCCGCGCCGATGCGGCCCACCGCGTCGATGACATGCCGGTTGGAGAAGGCGCCGTCGGGACCGCTCGGCGTCGGCACGATGACAAACGACAGGTCGGTGGCGCGGATGGCGGCGGCGAAATCGGTTGTGGCGCTCAGCCGGCCGCGCCCCAAGTCCAGCCGCGCCTGCAGCCCGGGTTCGCCCACTGGCGCCAGCCCGGCATTCAGCGCCGCGACAGGCCGGGGGTCGACGTCCACGCCCACCACGCGGTGGCCGACACTTGCCAGCACCGCGGCCAGCGGCGCGCCGAGCTTGCCGAGGCCGATGACGGCAATGTCCATCAGGAGGCCGCATCCACCTGGGCGGCGATCCAGGCATAGGTCGCCCGCATCCCGTCGGCCAACGCGCGATCCGGGGCCCAACCGAGCGTCTGGCGGATCAGGCGGTTGTCGGAATTGCGGCCGCGCACGCCGGTGGGGCCGGGAATGTTATGGATCATAAGTATCTTGCCGGAGAACCCGGCAATCATGCGTGCCAGGTCGTTGATCGCAATCATCTCGTCCGAGCCGATGTTCAACGGCCCGGTCGCCTGCGAGCGCATAAGCCGCACGGTGCCCTCGACGCACTCGTCGATATACAGGAACGACCGCGTCTGCCGCCCGTCGCCCCAGATTTCGATGGTCCCGCCCAGTGGTGCCTCGGCCACCTTGCGGCACAGCGCCGCCGGCGCCTTCTCGCGCCCGCCGCGCCAGCTGCCCTCCGGACCGAACACGTTGTGGTAGCGCGCGATACGCACGGCGATGCCGTGGTTGCGCGCGAAGGCGAGGTAGAGGCGCTCGCTGAACAGCTTCTCCCAGCCGTATTCGCTGTCGGGTGCGGCAGGGTAGGCGCTGTCCTCGGCGCAATCGGGGTTTTCCGGGTCAAGCTGGTTGCGCTCCGGATAGACACAGGCCGAGGACGAGTAAAACACCCGCCCGGCACCCCGACGACGCAAGGCGTCGAGCATGTTCAGGTTGATCGTGGCCGAGTTGTGCATGATGTCGGCATCGTTCTGGCCGGTGAAGATGAATCCGGCGCCGCCCATGTCCGCGGCCAGCTGGTACACCTCGTCGAACCCTCGGTCGGTCACGGTGCGGCAGAAGGCCGGCTCGCGCAGGTCGCCTTGCACGAACTCGTCGGCGGCACTGGGCGAGTAGGCGGGCAGGGCCAGATCCACCCCGCGCACCCAGAATCCGTCCTGCTTCAGCCGCCGAACGAGGTGGCTGCCGATGAAGCCACCGGCACCGCAGACGAGGGCAGTTTTCATCGCTCCGGCTCCAATGTCGCGGGTCCGGCCCCATGCCCTGGCGCTGATGCCGGGGCTGTGGGTGTGGGTGTGGGCAGGTCTCGTTGCGCATTCATCGCATGCAATGTGGCGCTTGTGAACAGTCCTCGCAGCAGACTGGTTCCTTGCCCGCGTAACACCACAGCCCCCCCCGCCAGGGGAGCCTCGAAGACCATCGAGATACGCTGTGCGGTCAGGCCATACAGCAGCACGTGGCGGCGAGCCAGCAGACGCGCGCCATGATCGGCCTGTAGCAGCACTACGCCCGGGCGTGGCAAGCGACCGGGCGCCGGGCGGTAGTCGGCAACGAAGCGATACTTGCCCGGTGGCACCTGATGCTCCGTCTCGAAGACGAGGCCCGCGACGCCGCCTGCGGCCACTCCGTCCGCGCGGTCGCGCCCTGCAGGACCGGCGACGAGCAGTCCTGTGATATCGCCTGGCGGCCGGTCGCCCGGAAGGGCCGCGCGCAGCGTGGCTGCCGCAATGCGGCCCTCCAGGTGGTCTTGCGCAAACAGGCGAAACGAGAGCTCGGGCATTGTGCCGCCAGGAGCCTGATCGGTGCGCACGGTGAACACGACGGCCAGCAGCATCCCCCGCACCAGCTTCTCCGGAGCCACGCTGATGGCGCGCGCGGCGAGGCGCCGGTCGCCGGAAGTGACCTCCAGCACCGCCATGCCCGCCGCTGTGGGGTCCATGGTCACGGTGTAGCGGTAGGTGCCGGGCGCGAGCGCCAGGAAGGGGCCCTCGAACACAACCCCGTCGCCTGCGATGGCAATGCCGTTCCCGTCACGGCGCCCGGCGGGATGAAGGGTGATGTCAGGCAGCAGGTCGCGTGGCGCGCTGGCTTCGGTGAACGGCGGCGGCGGCGGGCGCACCATGAAGCCCTGGCGCAGCCGTGCGGCAAATGGCGACATCGGCGCGCCGATCCGCGCGGTGACGATGCGCTCGATGGGGTTGTTGATGGCGTTCACCGCGATGAAGCGGCGCAACGGCATCCCGGCGGCGCTGCGCTGCTGCTCCGCCGCCACGCAGGCGCGGAACGCCCCGAGCACGGCGGCGACTGCCGGATCGTCATCCATGGCAAGCGTCGTCCCGTTGCGCAAGGCATCGGTGAGGGCGAAGTCGAACACCAGCACGTCGGCATCGCCGGCGATTTCGGCGGTGTCGGTGGCCACTGCGCCAGGCGGCAGGGCGGCCTGCGGCAGGGCGTCATGCACCGCCACCTGCACCGACCTGCTGAACCCCATCACCGGCCAGGACGCGGCCACGCGGGCCAGCAGGTCGGCCCGCGTGGCAAACCATCCCAGCCGGGTGCCGGGCGGCTGGCAGCACAGCGCGTCGATCACGAAGGGGGCGACATGGGCGGCGTCGTAGTCCGTGCGCCCGAATGTTGCCGCGCCGAAGGCGGCGTGGCTGGGTGTCGTCATGGCGCGCGGCACGGCGGCGGCCAGGGCGTTGCGGTGCGCGGCCAGCTGTTCGTCGAGCCGAATCTCCTCGATTTCGGCGTCGGCCATGCCCCAGTCCGGCTGGTCGGGTGCCACTTCGTCGGCAACCGCGGTGACGAAGCGGCGCCAGTCGTTCTGCGCGGCGCCGGGCCGGTGTGCCGGGGTCACCTGGCGGGTGTGGTCGCAATGATAGCCGTAGAAGGCATCGAGAATGTCGCGCACCGGGCCGTGGCGGCGGGCCAGGCGCACGGCGATGTTGGAGTCGACATGCCAGCCGAGCAGCATCCGCTCGTCGAAGCCATGCACGGCGGACAGGTCATGGCGAAGCATCAACTGGAAGTCGCCCGGTCCGTCGAAGCGCACCGCCGGTTCGTCGAGGGTGACGATCTCGTTGAGGTGGAAGTCGCCGCCCCAGGCGCCGACCTGCGCGATGGTGGCCGTGGGATCGAGCCGGTCGAGCGATTCCCACAGCGACTCCGGGATCTCGAAGCGCGGCAGGCCGTAGAAGCCGTCCGCCAGGGTGCTGGCGACGGCACTGAGGCTGGCTGGCCCGCGCGGCACGAAGATCATGTCGGTGTTGGTCGACAGCACCCAACGGTTGGCCGGGTTTGAACGCCGCAGCGCCACGTTGCGCGCCACCGGTTCAAGCGCCTGGAGGTGGGAGCGGGCGGCGAAACGCGCGTGGTGGCGGGGGCGAACCCGCAGCACCCGTAGCAGCGTGCGTGCCCGCTGCGTCAGCGTATCCTGGATCGCCTCGGGGAAGGTTGGGAAGTCGTCGGGCGTGTTGTAGTCGACGAACAGGATCTCGTCGTCGGGTCCGTCCAGCACCGCAGCGATACAGTTCAGGCTCAGCGCCGCGCGCTTGTGCAAATTGTAGCCATAGCTGTCGTTGCGCCCGTAGAGGATGACCGAAATCATGGCGTGTGCGGCACGGTCTGGGCCATGAGCCATGCGAGCGCGGTGGCCGGCGCCATAGGCGCGACCTCGTCGGCGACCGCCGCGAAGGCCACCACCGTCACGCCCCGGCATCGGGCGTCCTCCAGCACCGCGGTTTCGGCGGGTGGGGCGGCGGCCACTAGCAGCACATCGCCCGATCCGATCTCGGCCGCGTCTGGCTCGCCCGGCAGCGAGGGAATGTCGAGCAGGCGGCAGGCGCCCTCCCAGTCCTGGCGCAGCACCCCATCGGTCACGGTCACTGGATGTACCCGCAGCGCCGGCGGGTGATCGGCGAGCCAGGCGCGCAGCAGCGCCGCGGGCACGGCAGGGCCGTGCGGGCCGGTGGCGACCAACAGTTGCAGCGGCCGCGCGGTAGGGAATGTGGCGCTGATCGCGCGGGCCAGTTCCAGCGCAGCGGCGGGGGAAAGTGCTCCTCCGCGGCGCGCGGCGCGCACGGCGGCTTGGCGGGACGCCGACGTTCCCTCGCCATAAGCTGCCTCGATGGCCTCGGCATAGCGCCGGGCAATCGGCGCTGGCGCCAGGGCGATGGTGGCGTAGTGGCGTGCCGCCTCGCCCAGCCGCGCCCGGCGCGCCGGATCGTGGCGCAGCAGCGCGATGGCGCCGGCCAGTGCCGCGGTGTCGCTTTCGTCGGGCAATGCCAGCACCACATCGTCTGGCAATTCGGCCGCTGAGCCGTGCGCGTTGACGATGGTCGGCAGCCCGGCGCTCAGGCAGTCGGTGATTGCCGCCGAGGACTCGCCGCGCGAGTCCCGGCGCAACTGCACGGCGATGTCCGCCGCGGCCAGCCACAAACGGTAGGTGGGCGTATCCAGCCAGCCCGTCGCCTCCGGGCCGTCGCTGGCGGCCGCGTCGAAGATCACCGCGGTTTGCGCGGTGGTGTCGCCCACGAACACCAGCCGATCGGTGGGTTGACGGCCCTGCGCCCAGGCCTGGACGATCGCCTCGGGCATTTTGCTAGGCGCCACGCCGCCGAAGCTGCACACGACGAACGCGTCGGCGGCGATCGCCAGGCGGGCGCGGGCAAGGGCGCGCGGCAGCAGCGGGCCGTCGTTGCACAACAGCGGGATAATGCGGCTTTGCCCGGCCACCGCGTCGCCGAAATGCGCGGCCAGCACGCCGCGGCCATGCGCTGAATGCTGGATCACCGCCATCGCCGCGCGCACCACGGCGAGGCTGCACGGATAGTGCCGCAGTGCCACATCACGACCCTCGCGATGGGCGCGCAGCACCGCCGGCCAGCCATGGGCACGCAGCAAGGTCTCGGCGAATGGCCTGGCCTCGTTGATCTGGCTGGCCCGCCATCCCAGCAAGTTGGACAGGAAAGCGTCGTGCAGCGTGACCACGCCGGGCACGGCGGGCAGCAACTGCTCCAACTGCGTCAGGTGGAACGCTGAATTGCCGACCTGGTACAGCACGCGGTCGAACCGGTCGGCCTCGGCCAGGAACGCGGTAGGGGTCAGGATCGGGAAAGCATGCGCCAAGCGTTCATCATCGCAGGTGGCGCGGTCGTTCACCAGGGTGATGTCGTAGTGCCGCGCCAGGGCCGGGACCAGTCCCGCGGAATAAGCGGCGATGCCACTCTCCTGCGGCGGCAGCGGCGAGACATAGGCCAGGCGTGGCAGCGTGGCCGGCCCTCCTGGCGCAAGCCGCGGCAGTTGGGAATAGAGGGTCTCCAGCGCCTCCCAGGCGCGCCGGGCACTCTCCTGCCAGGTGAACCGCGCGGCCTGGCGGTAGCCGTGCGCGCGCAGTGCCTCGCCGATTGCGGGGTCCCGCAGCACTTGCTGCATCCGCGCCGCAATGCTGGCCGGGTCCGTCGGGTCGAACAGGGCGTCGTCGCAGCCAAGCACTTCGGGCAGGCTGCTGCAGTTGCTGGCGATGGTCGGTGCACCGCAGGCCATGGCTTCGGCCGCCGGCAGCCCAAACCCTTCGTGCAGCGACGGCAGCACGAACAGCGCGCACCCGGCATAGAGCCCCGGCAGGTCCGCCTCGGCCACGAACGGCACCAACGCCAGCCGTGCCGGGTCCAGCCCTGCCCGGCGCGCGGTGACCGCCAGGGCATCGACATCGGTACGCCCGACGATCACCAGTTGGTGGCGGTCGCGGAGGTCCGGCGGCAGCAGGGCGAAGGCGTGCACCAGCCCGGCCTCGTTCTTGCGCGGGTCGCCGGCGCCGATGAACAGCACGAACGGCGCGCGCAGCCCGTAGCGCGCGTACAGGGCGTCCATCGTTCCCGCATCCGGCGGCGGTGGCGCGAAGCTGGGCGCCACGCCAGCGCGAATGTTGGCAATGCGACCGGGGTCATAGCCCAGTTCGTTGACCGCCTCGGCCCGGCTTGCCTCGGAAATGGCCAGCAGCCCGTCGGCGGCGGCGAGTTCATGCAGGTGGCGCAGGTACCAGGGCGCCAGCACGCTGCGCCACGGCCCGTCGAGGTAGTCGCCGCGGCGTACCAGCGGGATCAGGTCGTAGCAGGTGGCCGCCGTCGGCAGCCGTTGCAGGGATGCCGGCCAATGGCTGATCACATCATCGTTAGCGCCTTCGAATACGCTGCATACATGCAATATATCCGGCTGCAGACTGGCTAGGAAGCGGGCGCGCAGCATCGCCCCGGCCTCGCGGCCGGCCACGTTGCCGCTGGTCGCGGCGATGCCGCGCGGCCCGCGCCAGATGGCGATGCTGGTGGCCGGCAGCACGCCAGCAAAGGCGGTGCGCAGCTCATCGCACGGCAGGCCAGCGTTCAGCGCGACGATCACCTCGTGCGGTCCCGGACGGCTTGCCATGGCCAGTGCAAGTTCGCGCGCATAGCGGCCGATGCCGCGGGTGCGGCTGCTGCCCTGGGCAGCCTGAAGGTCTATCACAAGTCGCACGAGAGATATTTTACCGTTCTACATCAGTCGGTTGGTGTCGCCGGTGCGGAGCCATCCCAGCACCATCCGGGCATCTTCATCCAGCCCTCCGGCACCGGCGCCAATCGCCGGGGCAGCGGCGCCAAGGCCGACATCGACGTAATATACATAGCGACGCACCAGCCACGCATGCAGCCCAGGCGCCAAGCGGCGAACAAGCCGCGCGCCTGCCGACCCGCCGGGCATCGCGCGCAGCAGATGGACGGAATGCACCAGAAGGGGGCGCAGCCGTCGCTTCAGGGGCTCCGGCGCGCGCCGCAGGCTCTGCAGGGGGCGCTGCCATCCGCTCATGCGGAAACTTTGTAGGTCATGCTGTTATCCATTTGAATTGATGCGAGGCGCGGCCAGTGCGGCAGACAGTGATATGGTGCGGGCCGTGCGGCAACACGATTGTATTCGCTCCGTCATGGCACCCGCAGTTCTCCCTCGTCGGCGGCATAGACCGCCGCACCACGTTTGTATATGACGCCAGAGCGGCCCCCGGCTCCGCATGGTTTACTGACTGAAACGCGGCATTAGTGAAAGGCCTGGAATGCGCAAGGCGCTCGTCACCGGCATCACCGGCCAGGATGGTGCATACCTGTCACAACTACTGCTGGACAAGGGGTATGAGGTATTCGGCCTGCTGCGCCGTTCGGCCTCAGCCGACGTCATTGGCGCGCGGCTGCGGTGGCTCGGCATCCTCGACCGCGTGAAGCTGCTCGACGGCGACCTGATGGACCTGTCGAGCATCATCCGCATCGTCCAGGAGACCCAGCCCGACGAGGTCTATAACCTGGCAGCCCAGAGCTTCGTCCACGCCTCGTGGCAACAGCCGCTGCTGACCGGCAGCGTGACCGGCCTGGGTGCCGTCAACATGATGGAGGCGGTGCGCATCGTTCGCCCCGCGGCGCGCTTCTACCAGGCCTCGTCGTCGGAGATGTTCGGCAAGATCCAGGAGGAGCGGCAGAGCGAGCGCACGCCGTTCTATCCGCGTAGCCCTTATGCCGCGGCCAAGCTCTACGCGCACTGGATGACGGTGAACTACCGCGAGAGCTTCGGCATGCACGCCAGTTCCGGCATCCTGTTCAACCACGAGAGCCCGCTGCGCGGCATCGAGTTCGTCACCCGCAAGATCACCGATGGGGTGGCCCGCATCAAGCTCGGCCTGGCCAGCGAGCTCGTGCTCGGCAACCTGGAGGCGCAGCGTGACTGGGGCCACGCCCGCGACTACGTGCAGGCCATGTGGCTAATGGTGCAGCAGGATCGGGCCGACGACTACGTGATCGCCACCGGGCGTACCGTCAGCATCCGCCATTTCTGCGAGATCGCCTTCGGTCATGCTGGGCTCGACTGGCGCGACCACGTGCGCACCAGCGACGCTTTCAAGCGCCCCGCCGAGGTGGATGTGCTGCTGGGCGACCCGTCCAAGGCCCAGGCGAAGCTCGGCTGGCAGGCCAGCGTCAGCCTGGAGGACCTCGCCGCGGAGATGGTCGATGCGGACCTCGCCCGCCACGCCGGCGCCCACGCGACGGCGCCGTCGCGGGTGGCGGTGTCCACCTGAGCGCGTCCGGTGAGGAACGGCATCCCATGACGCCACGGCGAATCCTGGTCACCGGGGCCGGCGGCTTCGTGGCTGCGCACCTGTTGCCCAGGCTGCGCGCTGCCTTCCCCGCGGCTGAACTGGTGCTGGTCGGCGGCGCGGGGCACCAGATCGACATCGCCGACGCCGCCGCGGTGGCAAGGTTGGTGGAAGCCGGGCCGCCCGACGCCTGCATACATCTCGCCGCCATCTCCGGGGTGCCGGCCGCCACCGGCGACCCCGACCTCGCCTGGCGGGTGAACCTGCACGGCACGCTGGTGCTGGCGCGCGCGCTGCACAAGGCGCGGGCGGACTGCGCCTTCCTGTTCGTGTCCACCGCCGAGGTCTACGGCCGTTCCTTCACCGCCGGCCTGCCGCTGGACGAGGCCGGGCTGCCCGCACCGATGAACACCTACGCCGCCACCAAGGCCGCCGCCGACCTGGCTTTGGGCGCGATGGCGGCGGGTGGCCTGCACGCCATCCGGCTACGCCCGTTCAACCATACCGGGCCGGGCCAGGGGCCCAGCTTCGTGGTGCCCGCCTTCGCCCGCCAGGTGGCACGCATCGCTGCCGGCAAGCAGGCGCCGCGCATGCAGGTGGGGGCGCTGGACCCGTACCGCGACTTCCTCGATGTGCGCGACGTGTGCGATGCCTATGTCGCCTGCCTGGCGCGGGCCGACCGGATCGCGCCAGGCAGCATCTTCAACCTCGCCTCCGGCACGCCAAGGCGCATCGGCGACATCCTGGATGCACTGCTGGCCCAGGCCGGGGTCACGGCGGAGATTGCCACCGGCACTACGCTGCTGCGCCGTGCCGAGATCCCCTCGGCCAGCGGCAATGCCGCCGCCGCGCGCGCCGCGTTCGACTGGCAGCCGGCCATTCCCTGGGAGCGGACCTTGGCGGACGTGCTGGCCTATTGGCGCGACCGGGTGGCAGGCGAGCCGCCCGACGCCTGAGCGGGTGCGGGCTTGGCAGCGTCGCCGAGCACGGGCAGCATGGCCGCCGGACATTCGCTGGACAATGGCGAGCAGCGCAGTGGAGGAGATTTCGCGATGGCGCATCACGGCTTGCGGTTCGGCATATTCCTGGCCCCGTTCCACCGTCTGGGCGACAACCCGACCCTGGCGTTGCGCCGTGATATCGAGATGATCGAATGGCTCGACCACCTCGGCTACGACGAGGCCTGGATCGGCGAGCATCATTCGGCGGGCTGGGAGATCATCGCCTCGCCCGAACTGGTGATCGCGGCCGCGGCCGAGCGCACCAGGCACATCAAGCTGGGTTCGGGCGTGACCTCGCTGCCCTATCACCATCCCTTCATGGTCGCCGAGCGCTTCGTCCAGCTCGACCACATGACGCGCGGGCGGGCGATGCTGGGGTGCGGCCCCGGCGCGCTAGTGTCGGACGCCTACATGCTCGGCATCGACCCCATCACCCAGCGCCGCCGCATGGATGAGGCGCTGGAGGCGATCATGGCGTTGCTGCGCTGCGAGGAGCCGGTGACGATGAAGACCGACTGGTTCGAGATGAAGGAGGCCCGGCTGCACCTCCGCCCCTACAGCGACCCCCATTTCGACATCGCCGTGGCAAGCACCATGACGCCGGCGGCACCCATGACAGCCGGCAAGCACGGGCTGGGCATCCTGTCGCTCGGCGCCGGGCTGCCCGGCGGGCCGGAGGCAGTGGCCGGGCAGTGGCGCATCGCCGAGGAGGCGGCGTCCAAGCACGGCAAGACGATGGACCGCAAGAAGTGGCGCCTGGTGATCAACATGCACTGCGCCGAGGACGACGAACTGGCGCTGCGCCAGGTCAAGCTCGGCGAGCGGACGGAAACGGTGACCTACTTCGAGGAAGCGCTGGGCCGCCCGCCGGGCCGTTCGGAGGACCCGCTGCGCGACGGCGTCGCCTCCGGCAGCACGCTGGTCGGTTCCCCCGACCTGATCGCGCGCGGCATCGAGCGGCTGATCAAGCTTTCCGACGGCGGCTTTGGCGGGCTGATGTTCCGCGCCCATGACTGGGCCGACCGCGAGCAGACCTGGCGCAGCTTCGAGCTGTTCGCGCGCTATGTGATGCCGCGCTTCCAGAATCAGGTGTCGATGCAAACCGCCAGCTACGACTGGGCGAAGGCGAACCGCAAGACGGTGTTCAGCCCGAATGTGGAGGCGCTGCGGAAAGCGTATACCGATGCCGGGGTGAAGCCGCCCGAGGCGTTCGCGACGCGGGCAATCGGCGCGCGCGACGTGGCAGAGGACTGAGCACTACGGCTCCACCATGTCGCAGCGGAAGCCGTCGCCCCAGCGCGACAGGCGCATGGTGGACGGCGAGGGGAAGTGCGACGTGCAGCACAGCGTGCCGGCATCGTGGTGCTTCTCCAGGAAGGCGCGGCGGGTGATGGCGGACAGCACGGGGTCGACATCGGCGCGCATCGACAGTTCGGGATAGCGGGCCTGCAGGCGGGTGTGGATCAAATCGCCGGTCAGCACCGCCTCGCAGCGCCCCTTGCCGAGTTCAAGCGCGACATGGCCGGGGGTGTGTCCGGGCGTGGGGGTCAGGCGGATGTGGTCGCCCAGCGCATGGGTGTCCGACACCATTTCGGCGCGGCCGGCCTCGACCACCGGCAGCACGCTGTCGGCATAGACCGGCACCGGTTCGCGGGAGTGGGCGGCGCTCCAGTGGGCGAACTCGCGCTCGGCGAAAACGTAGCGGGCGTTCGGGAAAGTCGGTACCCAGCGCCCGTCGCGCAGCACCGTGTTCCAGCCGACATGGTCGACATGCATGTGGGTGCACATCACGTAGTCGATGTCTTCCACACGCAGCCCTGCCTGGGCGAGGGCGGCCATGTAGGCGGTGTCGCGCCGCTGGTTCCAGGCGGGGAAACGCGGCCGGTCCTTGTCGTTGCCCACGCAGGTGTCGACCAGCACGGTGAAATGCGGCGTTCGAACCACGTAGGACTGGATGCACAGCACAAGGTGCCCGGTGGCGGGGTCCAGGTCCGTCGGCTCCATCCAGCCCCGGTTGGCCGCCAGCACCGCGTCGGTCAGACTCGGAAGGAAGTCCTGCGGCAGGCTGAACGGGATCACTTGCTCGATGATCCGGTGCATGGTCAGGTCGCCGACGCGGAATGGCTGGCTCATGCGACTCGGGCTCCTGGTGCGGTGGCGCCGCGTGTGCGCCATTCTACTGCCGGCGAGGGTAGCGCTGCATTCTGGCCGAACCGGGTGCCCAAGCCAAGTTTTGGCGGGGCAATTCGCCTCACGGCGCGACTGAGTTTCACTGTCCAACAAAAATGTTGCAGAATCCGCCTAGATTCGCTTGCCACGTGATGCATTTTTCACGTTAAATGTTCGATATTAACGCAGGCCATTGCAGGGGTGGGCGCGTAGATGGCAGCGGGCGTGCGTCAATGAGGCCGCTAGTTGGCCCTCGTAAGAGGGTGGACATCGCTTTGCGGGGATCCGTCGCACAGTCTTTGAAGTTGAGTTTGGCATGAACAACCTTGAGATGCCTGATCTGCGCGAGATCCCGGATCTGCCGGGGGATGTTGTCTATGTTCTCAGTGCCGATCCCGCCGCGCGCGACGAGATTCTCCGGTCGCTTCGTCGCGGCGGGTTCCCCTGCATCGCGTTCGACCGCACCGAGGCGCTGCTGGCGCGGCTTGATAGCCTCGTTCCCGGCTGCGTGGTGACGAACTGTTTCCGTCTGCCTGGCGGCGAACTCGACCTTCGCCAGAAGCTGAAGGTACATGGCTGCCTCTTCCCCGTCGTGCTGGTGGTGGGCCAGACCGACGCGGCCGCGGCAGTGGAGGCCATGAAGGCCGGGGTGGCCGATGTGCTCGTTCGCCCCGTGTCCGACGAGGGGATGCACGCGGCGGTCACCGCCGCGCTGGGGGAAATGCGACGCAGTCACGCGAACCTGTCGTTGACCGGGGAACTTCGCAATCGCCTCGCCCGGCTGACCCGCAGGGAGCGCGAGGTGCTGGAAGCGCTCGTGGTTGGCAGTGCGAACAAGGCCATCGCCCAACAACTTGGCATTTCACCGCGCACGGTGGAGGTCCATCGGGCCAAGGTTATGGAGAAGCTCGGGTGCCGCAGTCTGCCGCAGGTCATCCGCCTGGCGGTGGAAGCGGGACTGGGAGCGCCACGGTAAGGTTTAATCCAGAATTCGTGAAAAATTAAGTAACTTCCCTTATTTCATTGCGCTAACAAATACGTAATAATTGTATTCTGTCGTCAAGTATTGCGCCTCTGGCAGGCGCGCCCCTTCGGGATACATCGCGATGAACACACCCGTTAGCGTTCCCCATGGCATCGAAAATGCGGTGCCCAATAGCGTTGCCATGGTTAGCGAAGCCTTGAAGGGCCCCGAAACGCGGGACTTCCTGGACGCGTTGCTGGCGGCGTTGACGGAAATGGCGGTACTCAGTCCACGTCGGCAGGCAGACGTGGCCGTGGCCATCCGCCGGGCCGGGCTGTCAGCGACTCAGGAGGTGCTTGCCGCGGCGCTCGCGCAGCTACGCGATGAAGGCTGCATCGAAGCGCCCCTGGTGCTGTCAGACGGTGGAATCCTCATCTCGGTGACAATGCGCGGGATCGAGACGCTTGCGAGCACGGCGCACAGCCATGTGGTGACGCGCATGATGCACCAGGGCATGCGTTAGGTCCGCTAGGCCGAAGGGCAGGGCAGGGCAGGGCAGGCGGGCCGGATACCCTTGATCTGGGTGTGCCGCAGTCTGGCGCGCTGATGCCGTGGCGGGTATCGCTGGAGGCGGATTGGCGGTAATCGCAGCGCCCATGCGCGCATTCTTCCACATCACCCCGTCTGCCGCAGCCTGCCCGGCCGGGGTCTCGTCGAGCGCGGCGCGGCAGGGCGCGCGCTGATGTGCGGCATCGCCGGCATCATGACCACGGACGGCTCCACGCCCGACTCGCGTGTGCTCGACCGGCTGCTGGCAGCCCTGGCGCATCGCGGGCCTGACGGGCAGGGCCGGCTGGTGCGCGACGGCACCGCGCTGGTTCACACGCGGCTGGCCATCATCGACCTCGCTACCGGAGACCAGCCGCTGTTCGCAGGCGAGCGGCCGGGCACCGGCGCCGCACTGGTTGCCAATGGCGAGATATACAACAACCCAGAGTTGCGCGCGGCGATGCCAGGCACGCCATTCCGCACCGGCTCGGACTGCGAGGCGGCATTGTGGCGCTATGTCGCCGAGGGTGTGCGCTTCGCCGATGGGTTGCGCGGCATGTATGCCATCGCCATCCATGACCCCGGGCAGAACCGGCTGATCCTCGCGCGCGATCCTTTCGGCATCAAACCATTATACTACATCACCAGCGATGGCGGATTTGCCTTTGCCTCCGAACCGCAGGCCCTGGTGGCGGCAGGGTTGACCCAGGCGGGCGTCCTGCCGCGGGCGCGCAACGAGTTGCTGCAGCTGAAGTTCACCACGGGAGCTGAGACGATCTTCCCGGCCATACGCCGCGTGCTGCCGGGTGAGACTCTGATAGTGGAGCGGGGTGTGATCGTCGCGCGCCATCACCGCGCGGCCTTGCCGGAGGGAATGCCGCGCCCGATCATTACGGCTGCGGCCCTGCCACGGCTGGAGCAGGTGCTGCTGGACAGCGTTGCGGTGCATTTGCGCGCGGACGTGCCCTTTGGGCTGTTCCTGTCGGGTGGCATCGACAGTGCCGCGGTGCTGGCGCTGATGACACGGGCCACCGGGCAGCGCATCCACGCGCTTACCTGCGGCTGGGACGGGGCGGGGGTGGACGAAACCGCCGAGGCGGCACGCCTGGCCGCGATCCAGGGGGCGACGTGCGAGCGCGTGGCCATGGGCCAGGCGGAATTCTGGGCATTGGCCCCGCGGATAGCGGCGGCGATCGACGATCCCACGGCCGATGCGGCGGTGCTGCCCACCTGGATGCTCGGGCGTGCGGCGCGAGCGGCCGGGCTGAAGGTGACGTTATGCGGCGAGGGCGCCGACGAACTGTTCGGCGGCTATGCTCGGTATCGCAAGCGCCGTGCCCCATGGCGCTGGCTGGCGCGGCCGCCGCGCAGCAGTGGGGTGCTGGGCGAGGCCGCGGGACTGGACGGCTGGCGCGATGGCATTGCCGCGCTGGAGCAGCGGGTGGCCATCGGGCGGTCGTCCGTGCAGGCGGCGCAGGCCGCCGACATTGCCGAATGGCTGCCGAATGACCTGCTGGTGAAGCTCGACCGTTGCCTGATGGCGCATGGCGTGGAGGGCCGAACGCCGTTCCTGGACCCTGTGGTGGCGGACTTCGCGTTCCCGCTGCCCGACAGCGCCAAGGTGGACCTGCGCTTCGGCAAGAAACTGCTGCGGCGCTGGCTGGCCAGTGCCTTTCCGCAGGCTGGTGCCTTCGCCCGCAAGAAAGGTTTCAAGCCGCCGGTGGGCACCTGGATCGCCGGCCAGGCGGCGGCGATCGCCCCGTTGCTGGCCGCCCAGCCGGGCATTGCCGCGGCTGTGCGGCCCGGCGAGGTTGTGTTCCGCCTTGCCCAGGCCGAGCGCGCGCCGCAAGCGGCCTGGAGCCTGTTGTTCTATGGTCTGTGGCATAGCCATCACGTGCTGGGTGTCGCGGCCGATGGCGACGTGCCGGCGGTGTTGCGGGCTGCGGCCCGGGCGCGCTGAGTCGAATCGACCATATATCCGGGACATTTCACACCTGGGCGTGCGGTTGCCGGGATTGCGTCGCGCGCCTTGCGCACCAACTTGCGCAAGGAGTGCTGAACCAGCTACGGGTGGCGGAAAATAGCCGCGGCGCAACGACAGGGACACCAACCAGATGAACATGAACCGTCGAACCGCGTTTGCCGCGGGACTTGCCGGCGCCACCATTGGCCTTGGGGGCATGGCGCGCCAAGCTGCCGCCCAGCCGGCGCCCGGGGGCGACAACGTGTCGTTCTACCGCTTCCGCGTCGGCGATGCCGTCGTCACCGCGATCCACGAGGGCGTGTTCGTGCGCCCGTTGGAAGGCTTCATCCGCAACGCCACCATGGAGCAGGTGAAGGCGGCGCAGGAAGAGGCCTTCATGCCGGCCGAGCGCGTGACCATCGCTATCAGTTCGCTGGTGGTGAACACCGGCGGCAAACTGGTGCTGATCGATACCGGGCTGGGCGAATTCGCACCACCCACGGCCGGCCGTTGGATGGCGAATTTCCGCGCCGCCGGCTTTGATCCGGCGAATGTGGACACGGTGGTGATCAGCCATTTCCACGGCGACCACATCAACGGCCTGCGCCGGCGCAACGGCGAGGCGGTGTTCCCGCGCGCCGAGGTGAAGGTGCCTGCGCCGGAATGGGATTTCTGGATGGACGACACCCGCGCCGCCGGGGCGCCGGACGGGCTGAAGCCGAATTTCGCCAATGTCCGTCGCGTGTTCGCCCCCATGGCAAAGGACGTCACCCGCTACATCTGGGGCCAGGAGGTCGCCCCCGGCCTCACCGCCATCGCCGCGGCGGGGCATACGCCCGGGCACACCGCCTATGCCCTCACCTCGGGCGGCGGGCGGCTGATGGTGATGTCTGACACCACCAACGCGCCGCACCTGTTCGTGCGCAACCCGGATTGGGCGGCGATCTTCGACATGGACGCCGACGCGGCGCGCGCCACCCGCCACAAGCTGCTGGACATGGCCGCGAACGAGCGGCTGCAGACGTCCTTCTACCATGCGCCATTCCCCGCCACGGGCTACATCGCCCGCGACGGCGCCAATCGCTACCGCATGGTGCCGGCGATGTGGCAGCCGGCCATCTAGGCCGCATCGCGCCCCGCCGGGCGTGCCTGCACCCGGCGGGGGATCGCTTCAGGCAGGTGCCGGCGCCAGGGCAGCGAGCAGGGCTTCCTCCTTGAACGGCTTCTCGCAGCGCGGATAGTCACGATAGGCGGTGTCGAGGGCGCCGCCGTCGTAGCCGGTGGTCAACACGAAGCGCACGCCGTGCCGTACCAGCAGGTCGGCAATAGGATAGGAGGTGTGCCCATGCAGGTTCACGTCCAGCACCACTGCATCCAGCGCGGCGTGTTCCTTCTCGACGAAGTCCAGGGTTTCCTCCAGCCAGCCCAGCGGGCCGAGCACCTCGGCCCCGGCGGCGCGGAGGATCTCCGAGAGGTATTCCGCCACCAGGAACTCGTCCTCGACGACGAGGATCCGGCGGCCGGCGAGTGCTCCATCCAACTGCATGCGGGGTCTCCTATGGCTTGGCTGTTGATCCGGCGGGCTCCTTGGGGGCGAGCGGTACTTCTATGCGGGCGGTGACCCCATCGTTCCCCATCTTCGGCTCAGTCTTCGCGCGCAACGCGTAGGGCAGGCCGCTCTCGATCAGCTTGCGGCCATGGCCGCGCCGCGGCGTATCCGCCGGCATGGCAACGCCGCTCTCCTTCCAGAGCAGGTTGGGCAACTGGCCGCCCCTGCCGGTGGACACCACGCTCCACGTGATCTCCAATCTTCCGTTGTTGGGCTTGAGAGCGCCGTATTTCACGGCGTTCGTTGCCAACTCATAGATCGCCAGGGCCAGCGCTTGGACCTCTTCCAGGTTAAGCGACACTGCGTCAGCATCATCTATAACATTCTTGGTATCGCCGATGCCATGAGACTCAAGCTCTAGTGGTGCGATCTAAACGCTTGCTATCAAAGCGTTTGGTGAATCGTCCCACTAAATCAAGACAGTGGTCCAACTCTGACGGCACTATCCGTCTGAGTTGGACCACTAGTACCTCATCCCAGTGATTATGACTCTTTAGCGGTGTCGGGATAGGCGCGGGCGAGCGTGTCGCGGGCCTTCTGGGTGGTGAATTTCCAGTTGATGCGCGCACCGGAGGCGTTTCGCTCCTTCTGCCAGGCAGCGATTTCGCAGATGAGGCGGTCGCGTTCGCCGATGCGGCGGTCGAGACACTGGCCGCGGAGCACACCGATCTCGATCTCCACCATGTTCAGCCAACTGGCGTGCTTGGG
>Ga0105053_10001731_pt1 | contig 34763 bp, 31 predicted proteins | sample BON01_FD_78093 | JGI IMG/M metagenome (GOLD analysis project Ga0105053, IMG submission 78093) | Freshwater microbial communities from Lake Bonney liftoff mats and glacier meltwater in Antarctica - BON-01 | ecosystem: Environmental > Aquatic > Freshwater > Ice > Glacier meltwater | place: Lake... | reverse complement strand
CTCGGGCGGTCCACTGCGTTGTTTTTCTTACCAATAGCCGTGCTATTGGTTGCAAAAAGACGCCTTGCGGCCCTTCCCGATCCGCACGCCACAGCCTCGCCAGAGTTGTGCAGAGGGTCCTTAAGAGCGAGTGAGGTCATGGTTTAGTGCCCTTAGGCCATACCCTGATGACGCATCAGCGCATCAATCGATGGTTCGCGGCCTCTGAATGCTTTGAACGACTCCATGGCAGGGCGGCTGCCACCTGCCTCCAGAATGGCCTGGCGATATTTTCTGCCGGTTTCGACCGTTACGGTAGTCTTACCCGGACTACTTTCGGCTGTTGATGCGGCAGTTTCTTCAAACGCTGCATAAGCATCTGCCGACAGTACTTCAGCCCATTTATAGCTGTAATAACCTGCTGCGTAGCCACCTGAAAAAATGTGACTGAAGGTATGCGCGGTGCGGCTGTAGGGCGGGGCCTTGATGACCGCCACTTCCTGGCGTACCTGATTGAGCAAAGCCATCACATCATCTAGTGGTTTGTAGCTGGTGTGCAGCAGCATGTCGAACAACGAAAACTCGACCTGGCGCAGCGTCTGCATGCCGCTCTGAAAGTTTTTGGCCGCCAGCATTTTGTCGAACAGCGCGCGCGGCAGCGGCTCGCCGGTATCAACCTGGGCCGTCATGTGTTTGAGCACATCCCATTCCCAGCAAAAGTTTTCCATGAACTGGCTGGGCAACTCGACCGCATCCCATTCAACACCGCTGATGCCCGACACGTCGTGTTCGTTGACCTGGCTCAAGAGGTGGTGCAGGCCGTGGCCAAACTCATGGAACAGCGTGGTCACGTCGTCATGCGTGAGCAGGGCAGGCTTACCACCCACGCCATCGGCAAAATTGCAGACCAGTTGCGCCACGGGTGTCTGCAGTTTTCCCGTGTCGGGGCGCAGCCAGCGCGAGCGCACATCGTCCATCCAGGCACCACCACGCTTGCCGGTACGGGCCGGTTGGTCGAGGTAGAACTGGCCCACAAGTTTTCCTGCGCGTTCAATGCGGTAGAACTCGACTTTTGCATTCCATACCGGTGCAGCGTCTTTGCGAATAACGACTTCAAACAGCGTTTCAACAATCTTGAAAAGACCGGCCAGCACCTTGGGCGCGGTGAAATACTGTTTGACTTCCTGTTCGCTGAACGCATACCGTGCTTCTTTGAGTTTTTCGCCGATGTAGGCATAGTCCCAGGCCTCAATAGCGTTCAGCTTGAGGTGACTGGCCGCAAAGTCCCGCAGATCGGCCACATCTTTTTCGGCGTAGGGGCGGGCGCGGTGCGCGAGGTCACGCAAAAAAGTCACCACTTCTTCAGGCGACTTGGCCATTTTGGTGACGACTGACACTTCGCCAAAATTCTGGTAGCCGAGCAACTGGGCTTCTTCAAGCCGCAGCGCCAATATCTCCTGCATGACGGCGCTGTTGTCGAACTTGGAAAACTCAGCCGGAGCTTGGTCGCTGGAGCGGGTGCTGTAGGCGCGGTAAATGATTTCACGCAGTGCGCTGCTGTCCGCAAACTGCATGACGGGCAGGTAACTGGGCATTTTTAGCGTGAGTTTGTAGCCTTCTTTGGCATCTGCTTTGGCCGCCTCCAGCGCGGTTTGCACCACGTCAGCAGGCACGCCAGCCAGCGCGTCTTCATTGGCGAAGTAGGCAAATGCATCGGTAGCATCGAGTGCGTTTTCGCTGAATTTCTGACTCAGTTCGGCTTGCCGCTCTTGGATTTTGGCAAAGCGCTCCTTGGCTGCGCCAGTGAGTTCTGCGCCTGACAGCACAAAATCGCGCAGCGCATTTTTATGCGCCTGACGTTGCTCTGCGTTCAGGCTGGCGACATCGATCGCCTTGTACTTGGCGTATAGATTCTCGTCTGCACCCAGGCGTGTCCAGAACTCGGTGACTTTGGGCAGGGCCGCGTTGTAGGCAGCGCGCAGCTCTGGCGTGTCGGCCACGCTGTTCAGGTGGCTGACAGCGCCCCACGCACGACCCAGCTGTTCAGTCGCTACATCGAGTGTGGCTGCAATAGCCACCCAGTTGGAAGGGAAGTCGGGTAGCGTGACTTTTTCAAGCGCTACTTCGGCAGCTAGCAACAACTCGTCGATGGCGGGGGCGACATGCTCGGGCTTGATGCGGTCAAACAGCGGGAGGTCAGAAAAGTCTAGGAGTGGATTGGTCATGACCTGATTAGTCTTGTGAGCGCTTCTTGATACTTCTCTGCTTGCGTGGATTGGCCCGTTTGACGGTACCGCCCGGTGTTAGGCGCTGGTTACCCAGCACGCGCAGCACTTTGACCTCGGGCCGCTGGCCATAGCGCGAGCTGTTTTTTAGCACCTTGATGTCGCGCGGGCCGGGCATACGGTCTTCATCAATCTTTTTTTCTTTTTCCGGCTTGGGCCGCCACAACACCAGCAGCTTGCCGATATGCTGGATCGGTGCGGCATTGAGTTCATTGGCCAGCGTCTGGAAAATGGCCTCACGGCCGGCACGGTCGTCGGATTGCACCCGCACCTTGATAAGCCCGTGGGCATTCAGGGCCGCATCGGTTTCTTTTTTGACATTGACCGTCAGACCGTCAGAGCCGATCATCACGACCGCACTCAGGTGGTGCGCCTCGGCACGTTGGTCTTTGCGCTGGGCAGGGGTAAGGATTATTTGAGCCATGTAGGCATTATCGGTGGCTTTGGGGCGTTGCGATGGGAGGACAATCGGGTGCATGAAAGCAAATACAAAGCCAGCAGCAAAGACGGTAGCAAAAGCGCCTGCGAAAGTGGGTGGCAAGGTCAACAAAGCCTGGCTGCACGAGCACATCAATGACCCCTACGTCAAACTCGCCAAAAAAGAGGGTTACCGGGCGCGTGCGGCTTACAAATTGAAAGAAATTGATGAAAGCCTGGGGCTTATCCGGCCTGGTGATTTGGTGGTCGATCTGGGCAGCACCCCCGGTGCCTGGAGCCAGTACGCGCGCCGCAAAATGTCGCCTACCGGGGCGGCGGCCGGGGCACTCAATGGCACCATCATTGCGCTAGACTTGCTGCCGATGGAGCCGATTGAAGGGGTGGTGTTCATTCAAGGTGACTTTCGCGAAGCGGAGGTTTTAAAAGCGCTGGAAGAAACGGTTTTTTCCCATGCCGGGCAAAAAAAGGTCGACGCTGTGATTTCCGACATGTCGCCCAATCTGTCGGGGATTGAGTCGGCAGACGCGGCGCGCATTGCCGATCTGATTGAGCTGGCGGTTGAGTTCTCGATCCAGCACCTCAAAGCCGACGGCGGATTGGTCGTGAAACTCTTCCACGGTGGCGCTTATGACCCCATGGTCAAGCTGTTCAAAGACACCTTCAAGGTGGTCAAACGCTTCAAGCCCAAGGCATCCCGCTCGGGTTCTTCCGAGACTTTTCTGGTGGGTTTGGGGCTTAAATAGCCTTAGGGATGCGGAAACTGCCAATATCCCATTTTTGGACGGCACTGGCGGGCGCATTGCGTCGTTGTTACGCGTTTGTGTGGCTTGGCCACACGGCACTTGTAACGCCTAGCACTGCATCCCCCCAGCACCACCAAAAACGCGACATTGACAATTTCCGCATCCCCTATTCCTCCACAAGCTAGGGGTTACCATCGTTTTATGCGGCTTTAGCCCTTGAAAGGCCTAAAATCAGACGCATGTGCCGTCTCAAGTAATACCTGAGCTTTTAAATCGGAGTCCTCCTTGAACAATCAGTGGTTTTCAAAAATTGCAGTCTGGCTTGTCATCGCCATGGTTCTTTTCACCGTCTTCAAGCAATTTGATGCACGGGGCGGCGCTACTGGTGCTACCTATCTGGGGTACTCTGACTTTCTGGAAGAGGTTCGCGGCAAACGCATCAAGGCCGCCACCATTGCTGAAGGCCAGGGCGGTACCGAAATTGCCGCCACCACCACCGACGACCGCAAGGTTCGCACCACTGCAACTTACCTGGATCGCGGCCTGATCGGCGACCTGATTGCCAACGACGTGACGTTCGATGTCAAGGCACGTGAAGAGAGTTCGCTTCTGATGACCCTGCTCGTGAGCTGGGGCCCCATGTTGCTGCTGATTGGTGTGTGGGTGTACTTCATGCGGCAAATGCAGGGCGGCGGCAAGGGCGGCGCGTTCAGCTTCGGTAAGTCTAAGGCCCGCCTGTTAGATGAGTCCATCACCCCCGTCACCTTCGCCGACGTGGCTGGTTGCGACGAAGCCAAAGAAGAGGTCAAAGAAGTCGTTGACTTTTTGAAAGACCCGACCAGGTTTCAAAAACTCGGTGGCCGCATCCCACGCGGGTTGCTGCTGATCGGCCCTCCGGGAACCGGTAAAACCCTGCTGGCAAAAAGCATTGCTGGCGAAGCCAAGGTTCCATTCTTTTCTATTTCGGGCTCTGATTTTGTTGAAATGTTTGTCGGCGTGGGCGCGTCCCGTGTGCGCGACATGTTTGCCAACGCCAAGAAGAATGCGCCTTGCATTATTTTTATCGACGAGATTGACGCAGTGGGTCGCCAGCGCGGTGCTGGCTTGGGCGGTGGCAATGATGAGCGCGAACAGACGCTGAACCAGATGCTGGTCGAGATGGACGGCTTTGAAACCAATGTCGGTGTCATCGTGGTCGCAGCCACCAACCGCCCCGACATTCTGGATGCCGCCTTGCTGCGGCCGGGTCGTTTTGACCGCCAGGTGTACGTGGCTCTGCCCGACATTCGTGGCCGTGAGCAAATCCTGAACATTCACATGCGCAAAGTGCCGCTGGCACAAGATGTCAGTGCGATAACCATTGCGCGCGGCACACCTGGCATGTCTGGGGCTGACCTGGCCAACCTGTGCAACGAAGCCGCCTTGATGGCTGCGCGCCGCGACGGCCGCACCGTTGAGATGCAGGACTTTGAAAAAGCCAAAGACAAAATCCTCATGGGGCCGGAACGTAAAAGCATGGTCATGCCCGAAGAAGAGCGTCGCAACACGGCCTACCACGAGTCAGGCCACGCGCTGCTTGGCAAGCTGCTGCCCAAGTGTGACCCGGTGCATAAGGTCACCATCATTCCGCGTGGCCGCGCTCTTGGTGTCACCATGAGCTTGCCCGTGCAGGATCGCTACAGCTACGACAAAGAGTTCATGCTGAGTCAGATCAGCATGCTGTTTGGCGGCCGTATCGCCGAAGAAGTGTTTATGAACCAGATGACCACCGGTGCCAGCAACGACTTTGAGCGCGCTACCGGTCTGGCTCGTGACATGGTGACCCGTTACGGCATGACGGAAGCACTCGGCCCCATGGTTTATGCTGAAAACGAAGGTGAAGTATTCTTGGGCCGCTCGGTCACCAAGACCAACAACATGAGCGAAGTCACGCTGCAAAAAGTCGATGACGAGGTGCGCCGCATCATTGACCAGCAATACAAGGTTGCCCGCACGCTGATTGAAGACAACAAAGACAAAATGCACGCCATGGCCAAGGCCTTGCTGGAATGGGAAACCATTGACGGCGACCAGCTTGACGACATCATTGCCGGCAAAGAGCCCCGTCCACCGAAAGACTGGACCCCGCGCAATGTGTCGGTGGCTGGCAGCGGTGGTAACGGGCCAACGGACGGCACACCGGTTGTCGGTACAGACCCCGCGCCAACAGTGGCATAAGGGCACTTCTATAAATTCATTTTTCGGGCGAATTCCGGCGTTGCGCGGTGCTCGAAGGGTTATTGGGGTCAGACGCCAATTAGTCCAACCCTGCCCGAGTTTGCTCCTGTAAACTGGCATGCCTAAGGAAAAAAATGACTCAAAATTACACTGCGGTTATTAAAAAAGACGCTGAATGGTGGATCGGGTGGATTGAGGAAGTGGCGGGTGTCAACTGTCAGGAGTCCTCGCGTGAGAAGCTGTTGGAATCACTTCGGACTACATTGTCCGAAGCCTTGGAGTTCAATCGCATCGAAGCTCGTGCTGCTGCAGGAAACTCGTTCGAGGAGCTTTTAATAGCCATATGAAACGGCGTGATTTGTTACGTCATCTCACGGCGTTGGGTTGTCGCCTCCTGCGGGAAGGCGGTAACCATTCGTGGTGGCATCACACCATGACTGAAAAACGCAGTGCTATTCCGCGACATACAGAGATCAACAATCAACTTGCCAGGAAGATTTGCCGTGATCTCGGAGTTGCTGAACCTGAGCGGTTTTAATTTCTGAATTTTTATTTGACCTCTTTGACTTGCAATGTTTTGGCAAACTTCCCGTTTCCAAATTGATCTAACCAAGCCCCGTGTCATGGGCATTGTTAATGTCACGCCTGACTCGTTCTCGGACGCTGGGCAGCACGCCACGACAGACACGGCTGTTCTGCACTGCGAGCAGCTCATAAAGGACGGGGCAGACATTCTGGACATTGGCGGCGAATCCAGCCGACCCGGTGCTGCGCCGCTGCCAGTTGGCGAGGAACTGGCGCGACTGCTGCCTGTGGTGCTACATGCCGTGACGCTAGGAGTTCCGGTATCGGTAGACACTTATAAGCCTGAAGTGATGCAGGCGGTACTGGATATGGGGGCTGACATCATCAACGACATCTGGGCGCTGCGCAAACCGGGGGCCAGAGAGGTGGTGGCCAGGCATTCGGCCTGCGGCGTGTGCCTGATGCACATGCACCGAGAGCCTGTCACCATGCAGACTGCGCCTATGGAGGGCGACGTGCTGGCCCAGGTGCTGGCTTTTTTAAACGATGCTACTGCCCGGCTTGAAGCGATGGGTGTGGACAGGATGCGCATGGTGCTTGACCCGGGTATTGGTTTTGGCAAGACGGTTGCGCAAAACTTTTCACTGCTGGCGCGGCAACGCGAGTTGCTTGCGTTGGGGCATCCGTTGCTGGCTGGCTGGTCGCGCAAATCGTCGCTGGCCGCAGTCTGCGGAACTTCGCTGGAATCGGTGGCGCAACTCGATGTGGTTGACCGCATGGTGCCCAGCGTGGCGGCGGCTCTGCTGGCCGTTGATCGGGGCGCACGTATCGTGCGGGTGCATGATGTGCGCGAAACCGTGCAAGCGCTCAAGGTCTGGTCCGCCGCCCGGGGGATTCCATAAATCCGATTCTCGGGCGCATGGCGGCGTTGCGCGGTGCTCGTAGGGTTTTTGGGGTCAGAGTCCAAATTCATCGTGCCTTTGGCACGCCCTCCGGGTGCGATGCTCTGCATCGCAATGAAATTGGCGTCTGACCCCAATAACCCTTCCGGTTCCTGTGCTCCGTGCGCCTTGCCCTGCATCCCGAGAATCGAATTTCTGGAACCCCCGGCACGTTACCTGTCACAAGGCCACACTCTAAAATCACTGCCATGGTCAAACAACATGGCTCTCAAGGGACAACAACAATGACAAGAAAATACTTCGGCACAGACGGTATTCGCGGCACGGTCGGCCTGCCGCCGATTACGCCTGACTTCGTGCTGCGCCTGGCGCACGCAGTGGGCCGCGTGCTCAAGCGCACTGAGGCCCGCCCCACGGTACTAATTGGCAAAGACACCCGCATCTCGGGCTACATGCTTGAAAGTGCGCTGGAGTCAGGCTTTAATTCCGCTGGTGTTGATGTGGTGCTGCTCGGGCCATTGCCCACACCCGGCGTGGCCTACCTGACCCGCGCACAGCGCGCCAGCCTAGGCGTGGTCATCAGCGCCAGCCATAACGCCTATCCTGACAACGGCATCAAATTTTTCAGTGCACAAGGCAGAAAATTGGACGATGCGTGGGAGATCGCCGTTGAAGCTGCGCTTGAAGAAGCGCCCGTGTGGGCTGACTCCAGTACGCTGGGCAAGGCCCGCAGGCTGGACGATGCCGCAGGCCGCTACATCGAGTTTTGCAAAAGTACTTTTCCCAATGATCTGACCCTCAAGGGCTTGAAGATTGTGGTCGATGGTGCGCACGGTGCGGCCTACCACATTGCGCCCAAAGTCTTCCATGAACTAGGTGCAGAAGTCATCGCCATTGGCTGTGCGCCAGACGGCATGAACATCAATGACAAGGTCGGCGCGACGCACCCCGAGGCATTGATAGAAGCTGTGAAGCAGCACCAAGCCGATTACGGCATTGCCCTTGATGGCGACGCTGACCGCTTGCAGCTGGTGGACAGCACGGGCCGACTTTTCAATGGCGACGAGGTGCTGTACTTGATGGTTAATGAGCGCCTAGCGCGGGGCGAAAAAGTACCTGGCACAGTCGGCACGCTGATGACCAACATGGCCGTTGAATTGGCGCTTCAAGCCAAGGGCGTTGAGTTTATACGCACCCAAGTCGGTGACCGCTATGTGCTGGAAGAGCTGGAAAAGCGTGGCTGGCTGCTGGGCGGTGAGGGTTCTGGCCACTTGCTGGCGCTCGACAAACACACCACGGGCGATGGCATCATCAGCGCGCTGCAGGTGCTGCAAGCCTGTGTGCGCAGCGGCAAAACGATTGCGCAGTTGCTCGGTGATGTGGTGCTGTTTCCGCAAACACTCATCAACGTCAAGCTCAAGGCCGGGCAGGACTGGAAAAGCAGCGACAAGCTTGCAACCATGACCAAAACCGTGGAAGCAGAGCTTGGTGATACTGGCCGTTTATTGATACGCGCCAGCGGCACCGAGCCACTGCTGAGGGTGATGGTCGAGGCCCGCGATGCGGTGCAGGCTAGGGCGTGCGCCGAGCGGGTTGCAGATACTGTTCGCGCCTAATCTCCGGGTCGCGTATTCACATTCAGGGAGTCCTGCAGTGCAATCACCCGCTGCAGGTTGATCTCCAGCTCGCGCAGCTGGTGGGTATCGAGCTCGGCCACGCCGGCTCGGCAGTACGCCGTGGCGAATAGCCCTTCGCGTTGGCGCAGGTGCTTGAAAAACCGGATGCTCACGTCGAGATGCTGGTTCGAAAATGCCAGCACCGGCGTCAGGCGGGCATGCAAACCGCGCGCCGCGCCGTGCAGGCCCGCCGCAAACAGGCGAAAAATCTCGACGTAGACAGCGTCCATCGCGGTCGGAATGAAGGCATGCACGCCACGGTGCAGGGCTTCCATCATCTGGGCCGCCGCCCAGCCGCCGCTCACGTGCAGCTGACCATGGGTTGCCGCCAGCACTGCGGTGTATTTCGGCCCGGGCAAGGCGACTTCGATCTTCAGGCACCGGAACGCGGGAATGTGTTTGCGCAGCAGCAGGATGTCGGCCAGTGGCAGGCCCGGGCCACCGAAGTCTAGGTCCTGCACCATGAGCATCGCGGGGCCTGCCTCCACCAGTGCCTGCATCTGCGCCACAAGTGCCTGGCCCCGCAAGCCGTCAGGTACCTGACACAACATGGCCGATGCGCCGATTTCACGCGCCATCGCCGCCAGGGCCACGCGATCAGCCTGCTGGCTGCTGCTGCAGCCAATGATGACCGGTACACGACCGGCCGCCTGACGCACGAAGGTTCGGGCGACCAGGTGCTTTTCCGTTGCATCGAGGCTGCCGGTTTCACCCGCCACGGCCAGCACGAGCATGCCAGCCACACCGGCCGCCAAGACCGCTTCCGCGGACCGCCGGATACCCTCGACATCGATGGAGCCATCCGCCAGAAACGGCGTATTCATGCTGGGTACGATGCCGCGCATGCCCAGGGGGTTGGTGTCCGGGTGACTCGGCACAGCCGCTACTTCGGAACGCCGTAGCCCATGGTTTGCGGCAACCAGAGCACAATTTGCGGAAAGAAGGTTATGGCCAGCAACAGCAGCAGCAGCATGACCAGGAAAGGCCAACCCTCTTTCACCATTTCGCCGATCGGTATGCCGGTCAGGGCCTTGGTCACGAACAGCAGCATGCCAAAGGGCGGGGTAATCAGGCCGATCATCATGTTGAGCACCACCAGCACGCCGAAGTGCACCAGGTCGATGCCCAGCAGTTTGGCCGCCGGCAGCAGCATCGGCACGAACACCAGCAGCAGCACCGACACATCGAGGAAAGAGCCCAGGACCAGGAACATCAGGTTGACCAGCAGCAGGAACCCGACTTGCGACAGATGCATGCTGTTCACCCACTGCGCTATGGCTTGGGGCACACTTTCGGCCGTGAACGCATAGTTGAGGATGAAAGAGCCGGCCAGGATGATGGTGATCACGGCACTGACGCGTGTCGACTCCAGCACCACGCCCCAGAAGCTGTTCCAGGTCAGTGCGCGGAAAAACACGGTGGCTAGGATCAGCGAGTGCAGGGCCGCCACGGCGGCGGCTTCGGTCGGCGTGAACACGCCCGAATAGATGCCGCCCAGCAAGACGATGGGCATGGACAGCGGCAAGGCGCCGCGAAACACGAGGCCAGCCCACTCGGAACGCGGAACCGGGGCGTCACGCGGCATGTTGCGTTTGACCGCGATGAAATGCACCACGATCATCATCAAGATGGCCATCATGAAGCCGGGTACGACGCCGCCAAGAAACAGTGCGCCGACCGAGGCGCCAGACACCATTGCGTAAATCACCATCGGGATCGACGGTGGAATGATAGGCCCAATGGTCGCGCTGGCAATCACCACGGCGCCGGCGAAGCCGCGCGAGTATTCCGGTTTTTTGAGCATCTGGCGAATCGTCACCAGGCCGGGGCCGGCGGCGTCGGCAATCGCGCTGCCACTCATGCCGGAGAAGATCACGCTGACCAGAATGTCCACCTGCGCCAGGCCGCCACGCATGCGTCCGACCAGAATGCGGCAGAAGTCAAAAATGCGTTCACTGACGGTTCCGGCATTCATGATGTTGGCGGCAAACACGAACATCGGCACTGCCAGCAGCATATAGCTGTTGTACAGGCCATTGCCGATCTGCTCAGCGACCAGCCCGATGTCCTGGCCTTTGACCAGCAGGTAGGCGATGCCCGAGGCGAGCATGGAGAAGCCGATCGGCATGCGCAGCAGCATGCCGCTCAGCAGCACGCAGACAAGAACAGTTACTCCAACATTCATACTGCTGTCACAGCGAAGATACGCGCAATTCGGCTTCCAGGCCAACTCCGCGCAAGGCGTTCCAGATCGCCCATGCAGCCCGTGCGACCAATGCTGCCATCAACAGCACGAAAGGCAGAAAAACCCACATGAACGGGATATTCAGCACCGGAGTACCCTCGCGCGCCATAAAGCGGACGTAGTCCCAGGTGCCTGGCAGCGCCGCCAGCGCCAGTCCGCCAATCAGCAGGTTGCCGACGATGCGCATCGCCTGGCGCATGCGCCGGCCGACGCTGTTCCAGATCAGGTCGAACGCCACGTGCTCACGCTCCGGCACGATCGCCGCAACAGACCACAGGATGACCCAGATATACAGGATCACGGCGGCTTCGTCGGTCCAGGCTATCGGTTTGTTGAAACCGAATCGCGCCGTGATCTGGATCACAAACACGATGAAGAGGGTCAGAAAAAGTCCACCGCCGATTGCATCGGCAGCTTTTTTCGGCCAGCTCTTCATGCTTGTCTTAATGCTTACTTGGTCGCGTTCACGCGCTCAAGCAGGCCGGCGGGCCAGGTCTTGGCGAAATCAGACTTCTGGTAGGCCGCCTGCACCGTCTTGCGAAAGGCATCTACATCCGGCGTAATCACCTGCAAGCCCTCCTTCTTGAAGAAGTCCACCAACTGAGCCTCTTCCTTGATCCGGTTCTCGTTGTTGAAGGCCACCGCCGCCTGCGCTGCCGCAAGGACCTTGCGTTTCTGCGCAAAGTTCATCGCGTTGTAGCTCTTGTTCGAGATGGCGATAAAGACGCCGTCGGTCAGGTGGCTGGTCAGCACGATCTGCTTGGTGACCTCGAAGAATTTGGCGGCACGCACCGTGGGCAGCGGGTTGTCTTGGCCATCGATGGTGCCGGTTTTCAGGCCCAGGTAAACCTCGCCAAAGGCCAGTGGCGTGGGCGTGACGCCCAGGGCCTCGCCCAGGAACAGCCATTCCTTGGATCCCGGCATGCGCAGCTTGACGCCTTTGAGATCGGCCGGTGTCCGCACGTTTCTCACTTCGCGCAAATTAACTTGGCGGCTGCCGAGGTAGGCAACGGCCAAGATCTGCACGTTCATCTTCTCGGCCACCGCCTTGTACATTTCGGCGCCGATCGGGCCGTTGAACACCTTCTGCTGATGATCCGGATTTCGGATCAGGTAACCGGCAGTAAAGATCGAGTATTCCGGCAGAATTTTCGCGATGTCCTGCGCCGATATGGAGGCCAACTCAAGGTTGCCACGCGCCATCGCAGCGGGCTCGGTGCCTTGCTTGAACAGCGAGCCGCTCAGGTGGATCTGCACGTCAAACTCACCCGTGGCACTCTTGTCCAGCGAGTCCTTGAAGGCTGTCCACATCTTGGCATGCCAGTCGTCCGGCACTGCCGGGGTGGAAATGCGCAGCACGGTTTTGTTTTGGGCCTGTGCGGCGGGCAGCAGGGCACCCATCAGGATCACGGCGGAAGCGGTGGCCAGCAGGCTGCGGCGAAAGAGGCTGTTCAGGGAAGTTCTCATGGTGTCCTTTGTGGTTAAGTGGCTTGCAAACTCGTCGATTGTCGAATAGGGGATCAGGCATGCCTGACAGGGGTTCAGTGATCAGGTCAGTCGGATTTTGCATCAATCCCGAAAGCGATGATGGTTTTTTCCAGGGACTGGAACTGGTCAGGATTCAAGGCCACCAGCGGTGCCCGCACGCGCAGCCAAGCGGGGTCGCCGCTCAAAATAGCCATGATGCCCTTGAGCGCAGGCATCAGCGAATAGCTGCCCAGCAGGTCGAGCAGTTTGACCACGCGCTCGCGTTCGGCGGGCGTTGCAGGCGCGTCGGGCTGCGTCACCAGGCGGTGAACCACGCGCGGCATGAAGTTGGCCAGGCCGCTGATGGCGCCCGTGCTGCCGCGCCGCCCCATTTCCGGTAAATCGGGCTCGTACCCTACATATACCGTCAGGTCTTTCATGAAGGCCTCGGCCAAGCCCACGGAATGCGCGCTATCGCAGGCGCTGTCCTTGATGCCCAGAATGGTCTTGGGGTACATCTGTTTGAGCGTGGCAATCACATGATGCGACAGGCTTACACCGGTGACTTGCGGGATGTGGTACAGGTAAAGCTTGAGCCTGTCGTCGGCCAGGCCGTCAATCACATAGCGGTAGCAGTCGATGACGCCTTGGTCAGAGACCCCTTTGAAAAAGAAGGGCGGCAGTATTAGGCAGCCGTGCACGCCGCTATTGACCGCATGGCGCGTCAGTTCCAGTGTTTCGGGCAGAGCCGAGCAGCTGGTGGACACCATGATTTGAGATGCCGAGATGCCGTTCTTAATTAACTGTTCAACCGCTTCCTTGCGCTCGGCTATGGAAAACGACGGCCCTTCGCCGGTGGTGCCGAAGGCGGTCACGCCGTGGCAGCCGCTGGTCAGCAGCGTTTTGCAATGGGCCGCAAGGCGGGCGTGGTCAATGCCCAGGTCCGGCTTCAGGGGCGTTAGCAGGGCGGGCCAGATGCCGCAGAATGCAGCAGGGTTCGCGGGATGTTGGGACTCGGTCATGCAGGGTTCTCCAAAGACCACGGTAGCGTCGGCCGCGGCAGTCCAAGTACGCGACGGTGCGCACTTTCAATGTGGTGGCTCAGGCGGTCGATCACGGCTTGCGCGTCGCGCCGCTTGAGGGCGGCTATAAACCAGAGATGCTCTTCCATGGCGGGAATCAGCACGTCTGCGGAAAGGGTAGAGGATTCAAGCTTGATCAGGCGCACACGCAGGCTGTTGATCCGGTAAATATCGGAAATCAACTCGCTGCCAAGCGCGTCAATCATCATGTCGTGCAGGCCCCAGTCCACCGCAGTGGCGTCTTTGAGCAAATCGTCGTCAATGGCTGCACTGCGCGCGCGCCGCACGATGTCCAGGTGCGCCTGCTCAATAGCGGCCAGGTCGCGGTCCGACACGGTAGTCACAAATCTGCTGGCCGCTTCGCGCTCCAGCAGTCGACGCAACTGGAAGGCGTTGTTGATGAGCTTCAGGTCGACATGGGCCACCTGTAGGCCACGTTGCGGCACGGTTTTAAGCAAGCCCTCGGCTTCTAGGCGCGGGATCAGTTCACGTACTGCACCCAGTGGCATGCCCAGCAGTTGCATTAGTTCGCGCTGCGAGATGAACTGGCCGGGGCGAATGTTGGCGTCAACAATCTGCTGCTGAAAGCTCTCGTAGGCTTGCGCACGCAGGCTGATGGGGGCGGAGTGGGCGGCGCTGCTCATAGTCACTCACTGTCGCTGGCAATGACGCCTTTGCGCAGCAGGATGTTGCCGTACTTGCGCCGCTCGCCGGTGCGCAGGATCACGAAGGCCGACTGCGCACGTTGGTAAAAATCAAAACGCTCCAGCGTGACGGCAGGCTGTTCACCCGCCTGCCGCAGGGCGGCGGCAAACTCGGCAACCGGCACGGCAACAGCGTTAGCGTCACCCACCACCTGCATCGTCCAGGCGGCCTTGGCCACAAAATTGTCGAGCGGCAATACCTGCAAAACGGCTTTCAGGGCTTCCGTTGCGCTGGTACCAGCCAGTTGCACCATCCGGGCGCCGCCTTGCTGCGCCACGCGGGCAGCCGGAAAATTGGCATCCACAATTGCCACGTCATCGCCGTGGCCCATGCTGGCCAGCGCATGAAGGGCATCGGGGGTTAGCAGTGGCGGCAGGTTTTTCAGCATGAAAGAGTCGAAAAGGGCAGAGAGTTGTGTGAGAAACCACGGGATTTCCCCGTGTCAATGACTGACATGTTAGCTATAAGATGGCTAAACTTTTATTGGGACTTACCCTGAAATGACTCTTTTTTTTCCTTCTTGCGCAGGGAGCCAGTGGCGGATCGGCTTGGGTGGTGCGCCGCTGGGCAATCTGTTTTCGGCCGTCAGCGATGATGATGCACGGGCGCTGGTGGATGCGGCCTGGGTCAGCGGCTGCCGCAGCTTTGATACTGCACCACATTACGGACATGGCCTGTCCGAACACCGGCTGGGCAATGCGCTGCGCAGTCACTCGCGTGATGACTTTGTGCTGTCCAGCAAAGTGGGGCGGGTGCTGACGCCCGATGCCGGGGAGCCCCGTGCCCAGCATGGCTATGTCGACATACTGCCTTTCCGGCAGGCGTGGAATTACAGCGCCAGCGGCACCCGCCGCAGCGTGGAAGACAGCCTGCAGCGACTGGGACTGTCGCGGCTGGACGTGGCCTATGTGCACGACCCCGACGTAGCGACGCACGGCGCGCACGCGCCTGAGGTGTTGGCACAGGTGCTCCGTGAAACCTTACCGACGTTGCAGCAACTCAAAAAAGAAGGCCTGGTGCGCGCCATCGGGCTGGGTACCAATGATGTCGACGTGGTGTTGCAGGTGTTGCGTGAGGCTGATCTGGATGTATTGATGTTGGCCGGGCGTTACAGCCTGCTCGACCACAGCGCTCTGCCCGCGCTACTGCCGCACTGCGTGGCACGCGGTGTCCGCATTGCGCTGGGCGGGGTGTTCAACTCAGGCATTCTTGCCACCGGCGTCAAGAGCACAGGCGCTGGAGCGGCTTCTTTTAACTACGCGCCGGCTGCGCGGGAATGGGTGGAGCGCACCGGGCAGATTGAATCGGTGTGCGAGGCCCACGGCATTCCCCTGCGTGCGGCGGCGTTGCAATTTCCGCTGGCCCATCCCGCGGTGGAAATTGTGATGCTCGGCGCGCGCAAGGTAGCCGAATGGGACGATGCGCAGGCCATGCTGCAGCACCCCATTGCGCCTGAATTCTGGGTCGCACTGCGTGTGCAGAACCTGATTCCTTCTGAAGCGCCCACACCATGAGCATCGACGCACACTTTCATTGTTGGCGACTGGCGCGTGACGACTATGGCTGGTTGACACCCGTGCTGTCGCCCATTTACCGTGATGTCGCCGTCAGTGACTGGCGAGCCCAGTCTGCACCGCACGGCGTCACGGGCGGCGTGCTGGTGCAGGCGGCGCCCACCGAAGCCGAAACCGACTTTCTGCTGACGCAGGCCGAGGCGAATCCCGCTGTTCTTGGCGTCGTGGGCTGGGTGGATTTACTTGCAGTCGATGCGCCTGCTCGCATCGACGTACTCGCGCGGCATCCGCGGCTCAAGGGCCTGCGTCCCATGCTGCAGGACATTGAAGATGCCGAATGGATACTGCAAGCCGCGCTGGCCCCGGCGCTCCAGGCCATGTCGGATTGCGGCCTGGTGTTCGATGCACTGGTCAAGTCCGTTCATCTTCCCCACATCGTGACGCTGGCCGGGCGTTACCCGGATTTACGTCTGGTGATAGACCATGCGGCTAAGCCCGCTATTGCCGCGGGTGAGTGGCAGCCGTGGGCCGACGGCATCGCGCAGCTGGCCATGGAAACCGGCGCCATGTGCAAGCTCTCCGGCCTGTTGACCGAGGCCGGCCATTCACCCCCGCCCGGCGCCGTGCGGCCATGGGGTGAGCATGTGCTGGCGTGCTTCGGGCCCTCCCGGGTGGTGTGGGGCAGTGACTGGCCGGTGCTGGAGCTCTCAAGCAGCTACGCGCAGTGGTGGGACGAAACGCTGCTGCTGATGGCACACCTGAGCGCACACGAGCAGGCCGCTATCATGGGCGGGAATGCGAGACGCATCTATCGGCTTTAGCTTCCTAGGAGCCGTCGTCCTCGAGCTGCCCTGGTGCTGTCTTTAAAATCACACTATCATTTTCAGTGAAAGAACATCGCGTGACCGACTCAGCCCCTTCCTACCTGCGCATTTGCAGGGCCGATTACCTCAACCCCGTGCATGCTGGGGCGCTGGTTCAGCTGCTGGACGCTTATGCGCAGGACCCAGCCGGTGGCGGTGAGTCGCTCAGTGATTTTGCGAAGGACAATCTGGTAGCCGCACTGGTCGCGCGTCCACAGGTCTTTAGCGTACTGGCGTTTGATGGTGATGAAGCGATTGGCTTGATTAACTGCATCGAAGGCTTTTCCACCTTTGCCTGCCTGCCGCTGGTCAATGTGCATGATGTGGTGGTGCTGGCCAGCCACCGCGGCCGGCGCGTCGGCGAGCAGATGCTGGCGCTTGTCGAGCAGATCGCACGCGAGCGTGGCGCCTGTAAGCTGACGCTGGAGGTGCTGCAGGGCAACCGCAGTGCGATCATGCTCTACGAGCGCGTGGGATTTGCTGGCTACCAGTTGGACCCGGCGATGGGGCAGGCGCAGTTTTTTCAGAAGTGGCTGCACGTCCGCTAAGAAGGTGGCTACGAGCTGGACCGCAAGGCGGCAGGCGTCTATGAGGCGGAGAACTGGAAACTGGTCACACAAGGCCCGGGCGCCGCCGAACTCATGCACAACGGCAAGTCCACCCTGAAGAACTGCAAAGTTGTTTGAGCTTGTCACGGTATTGACATATTGGCGGCTTAAAGTTACGCCTGTTGAGTTCGGTTTAACTGGTTTTCAATTCATTCAAAAGGATATTTCATGAAATGCTCCCCTATCAAATTGATTCTGGCCACTTCTTCGCTGGCCTTTTTTGGTGCGATGCCTTTGGCCGCTTCCGCGCAGGTTGTCAAAATTGACGGCTCCAGCACGGTCTATCCTGTCACCGAGGCGGTTGCTGAAGAATTCCAAAAGGCCCACAAGGGCATGAAAGTCACCGTCGGTGTCTCCGGCACGGGTGGCGGTTTCAAGAAGTTCTGCCGTGGCGATACCGATATTTCCAATGCGTCACGCCCGATTTCGGCGTCCGAGATGGCAGATTGCAAAAAAATCGGGATCGAGTATTTCGAACTGCCTGTCGCCTTTGATGCGCTGACGGTGGCGATCAATCCGAGGAATACCTGGCTCAAACAGGCGACGGTGGCCGAGCTGAAAAAGATGTGGGAACCCGCAGCCCAGGGCAAAGTCATGCGCTGGAACCAAGTCAATCCGACATGGCCGGACCAGCCGATGAAGTTGTTTGGCGCAGGCTCTGACTCCGGCACTTTCGACTATTTCACCGAAGCCATTGTCGGCAAGTCCAAGTCCAGCCGCGGCGATTTCACCGCGTCCGAAGACGACAATGTGCTGGTGCAGGGTATTGCCGGTGATGTCAATGCCATCGGTTACTTTGGTTATGCGTATTACGCGGAAAACATGGGCAAACTCAAAGCCCTGCCTATCGTCGAGAAGGAGGGTAAACCGGCGGTTTCGCCCAGCCCTGAAACTGTAATTGCCGGGACCTACCAACCGCTGGCCCGTCCGATTTTCATCTACATCAACGCCAAATCCCTGGCCAAGCCCGAAGTCAAGAAGTTTGTGGACTTTTACATGAGCCAAGGTGCCAAGCTGGCCAAAGAGGTCAAGTACGTTCCCTTGCCGGCTGCCATCTACACCACGAACATCAAGCACATGGCCGACAACAAAAAAGGCACGATTTTCGGTGGCAAGAATGAAGTGGGCATCAGCATCGAAGAGCTGGTCAAGCGCGAAGCCAAGCTGTAAGCCAGTCCATCCGCTGGCTTAAACCAGATATGCCTGCAACTTCGGGGAAGTTCGCAGGCAGATTTTTTTGATCTGTCGTCTACGGAACGAACCCTACAATGAGTGCTTCTACTACTTCGGATCGCATTGTGATTGCTGAACGATTGACAGGTGCAGCCCGTCTGGCTGAACTGGCCAAGATCAAGGTTGCGCGAAAACGCACGGACGCGATGATTGAGTTTGTGTTGCTCATGGCAGCCAGTGTTTCGGTGTTTACCACCCTGGCCATTGTCTATATTCTGCTTAAAGAGTCGCTGGTTTTCTTCAGCAATGTTCCGCTCTGGACCTTCCTGACCGACACGCAGTGGACCCCGCTGTTTGACGACGCGCACTTTGGCATCGCCGTGCTGCTGGCCGGCACGCTGTCGAGTTCGCTGGTGGCCCTGTCCATCGCCATTCCCCTGGGCACCATCATTGCGATTTACCTGTCCGAGTTTGCGAATCACCGTGTGCGTGAGGTGCTCAAGCCCGTGCTGGAACTGTTGTCCGGGGTGCCCACCATCATTTACGGCTTTTTTGCCTTGCTGGTGATTACGCCCCTGATTCAAAAAATCTATCCCGGTTTGCCCACATTCAACATCCTGTCGGCGGGTATTGTGATGGGTGTGATGATCATTCCCTATGTGTCTTCGCTGTCTGAAGACGCCATGCGCGCTGTTCCCATGAGTCTGCGTGAGGGCTCTTATGCCATGGGCGCCACGCGTTTCCAGACGGCCACCCGGGTGGTGTTTCCGGCGGCGTTCTCCGGCATTGCTTCGGCCTATATTTTGGGCATTTCGCGTGCCGTGGGAGAGACCATGATTCTTGCGGTGGCGGCTGGTATGCAGCCCAACCTGACGCTCAATCCGCTGGAGCCTGCGGCGACCATCACGTCTTTCATCGTGCAGGTCGCGCTGGGCGACTTGCCGCACGGCAGCGTGGGTTACCAGACCATTTTTGCGGCGGGCTTGACGCTGCTGTTGATCACGCTGATGTTCAATCTTTTGGGTCACTGGCTGCGCCGCAAATATCGGGAGGCTTATTGATGAGTCGCAATGCAAACCGCACGGAAGAACTTCGTGCCATTATCAAATCACACAAGCGCTGGGATGTCATTTTCGGCTTGGTCGGTGTGGTGGCCATCGCCCTGGCGATCCTGACCCTGGTGGTCTTGTTTGCGGAAATGGTGATTGATGGTTTTCCGCGGCTTTCTTCCGGGTTCTTTACCAACTTCCCGTCGCGCAGAGCCGGGGAGGCTGGTATTTTGTCGGCTTGGGTGGGGTCGTTTTTCGTGATGATCGTCACCGCCCTGTTTGCCATACCGGTGGGCATTGCCAGCGCCATCTACCTGGAGGAGTACGCCCGTAAAAACTGGTTCACCGATGTGATCGAGATCAACATCAGCAACCTCGCCGGTGTGCCTTCCATTGTGTATGGCCTGCTGGCACTCGGTTTGTTTGTCTACACCTTCGGCTTCGGCCAGAGCATCCTGTCGGCGGGATTGACCTTGGCACTGTTGATCCTACCGATTGTGATTGTGACAACGCGTGAGGCGCTTCGGGCCATTCCCCAGACTGTGCGTGAAGGTGCTTATGCCTGTGGCGCGACCAAGTGGCAAGTGGTCAGCGACCATCTGGTGCCTTATGGCATGCCCGGCATCCTGACGGGCATCATCATCGGGCTGTCGCGGGCTATCGGCGAAACCGCGCCCATCATCACGATTGGTGCGCTGACCTTCATCGCTTTTTTGCCGCCGGCGCCGTTCATGGGCGACCCTCCGGCCGGCATGTTCGACTGGATTTTTTCCCCTTTTACCGTGATGCCGATTCAGATCTTCAACTGGACCTCCCGACCTAACCCGGAGTTTCATGCCAACGCGGCGGCAGCAAGTCTTGTACTGGTTGTCCTGACCCTGGGCATGAACGGTCTGGCCATCTGGCTGCGTTATCGCCTTCGCAAAAACATCAAGTGGTAATCATTTAGAGAGCCCAATACCCCATGCCATCTACCATCACGCTTCCCGAGAACCCGCCTGCGCTCAAGGCCCAGTCGAAGAATCTCGATTTTTATTACGGCACTTTCAAAGCATTGAAAGGCGTCAGCATGCCGATTTATGAGAACAAGGTCACGGCCTTGATCGGGCCCAGCGGCTGCGGCAAGTCGACCTACCTGCGCTGCTTCAATCGCATGCATGATCTGTATCCCGGTCATCGCTACGATGGAAAGATCGAGCTTTACCCCGACGATGTGGATATTCTTGACCACGCGGTTGATCCTATCGAAGTCCGCATGCGCATCTCCATGGTTTTCCAAAAGCCCAACCCCTTCCCGAAGTCGATCTTCGAAAACGTGGCTTACGGCTTGCGTGTGCGTGGGGAAAAATCCCTGAGTTATCTTGAAGACAAGGTCGAAGCCGCGCTCCGGGCAGCCGCCATCTGGAACGAGGTCAAAGACCGGATGAACGAATCGGCCACCAACTTATCTGGTGGTCAGCAGCAGCGTGTGTGTATCGCGCGGTCGCTTGCGACCGACCCGGAGATCATCCTGTTTGACGAGCCCACGTCGGCCCTTGACCCGATCGCCACCGGAAGCATCGAAGAGCTGATTGGCGAAATCAAGAACACGGTCACGATTTTGATCGTGACGCACAACATGCAGCAGGCGGCCCGCGTGTCGGACTATGTGTCCTACATGTACCTGGGTGAAATGGTGGAATACGGCGTCACCAACGATATCTTCATGAAACCGAAGCGCCAGGAAACCGAAGACTATATTACGGGAAGGTTTGGTTGATCATGAATGACAAGCATCTATCCAGCCAGTTCGACAGCGAACTGACCAGCGTTTCAACCCGCGTCATGGAGATGGGCGGCCTGGTCGAGTCCCAGATTCGAACCGCCGTCTATGCGCTTGCGCAGTTCAGCGCGGAGGCCGCCACCGAGGTCACCAACATGGAGACGCGTGTCAATGCCATGGAAGTGGAGATTGACAAGGAACTGTCCTCCATCATCGCGCGCCGACAGCCGACGGCGCGCGATTTGCGCTTGCTGATCGCCATTTTCAAAACCACGGCGAATTTGGAGCGTGCCGGCGATGAGGCGGACAAAATTGCGCGCATGGTCAGGTCCATCATCAACAGTGGCGCCGCCCGTACCCTGCCGTCCTCCGAGCTGCGTATGGCTGCCGACCTGGCATCCGGTTTGCTGCGCAAGGCACTCGATGCCTTTGCCCGGCTCGATGTCAACGCGGCCGTGTCCATCCTCAAGGAAGACGATGCGATCGACAAGGAGTTTGATGGCTTTGTGCGCAAGCTGATCACTTACATGATGGAAGATCCGCGCACCATTTCCTCCAGCCTGGATCTGCTGTTCGTGGCCAAGGCGATTGAGCGAATCGGCGACCATTCCAAGAATATCGCCGAGTTCATCATTTATGTGGTCAAGGGCGCCGATGTGCGCCACACCTCGATGGAGGCCATTGAGTCCATAGTCCGCTGATCATAGATCGCTGCATATGAAGACAGTACCTCGGGTTTTGGTTGTGGAAGACGAGCCTTCGATCGCAGAGCTGGTTGCTGTCAACCTCAGGCACAACGGTTTTCAGCCCATCTGGGCGGCCGACGGCGATGCCGCGCAGCGCGAACTTGACGCCGTGTTGCCGGATGTCATTCTTCTGGACTGGATGTTGCCCGGTCATAGCGGTTTACAACTGGCCAAAAAATGGCGCGCCAGCGCGCGCACTAAAGCCATCCCTATTCTGATGATCACGGCAAGAGGCGATGAGCCCGACAAAATCGCGGGCCTGGATGCCGGCGCGGACGACTACATCACCAAGCCATTTTCCACCCAGGAGTTGCTGGCCCGCATCCGTGCCGTGCTCAGGCGGCGTGCTCCTGAGACGCTGAACGATAGCGTGACCGTCGGTGCGCTGGTACTCGATGCGGCAACCCACCGCATCTCGTTCCAGAATCAGGAGCTCAAGTTGGGCCCGACGGAGTTCAAGCTGCTCCACTATTTGATGAAACATGTGGAGCGCGTTCACAGCCGGGGCCAGTTGCTCGACAAGGTCTGGGGCGATCACGTTTTCATTGAGGAGCGGACGGTGGATGTCCATGTCAAGCGCCTACGCGAGGCATTGGGCCCTGCGGGATCGCTGGTGGAAACGGTGCGCGGTGCGGGTTATCGCCTGACGGCCCATCCCCGAACCCAGTGATGGCGGGTTTTTCCTCCACAATTGACGCATGACTTGGCGCCTTTTTCGATTTTTCCTGTTCCAGTTGGCGGGTGCCTTGTTGGGCCGTTTTCTGTTCCGTGGCAGCAATCCCGCGCAAGGGGCCATTTTGGGCCTGCTCGCGGCGAGCGCACTGTGGCTGCTGATTGATCTGCGCCGCGGTGCCCGCCTGCTGCTCTGGCTCAAACGCGGCGAGACCGCCAACCCGGCAAGAATCGATGGCCTGTGGGGCGAAGTGGCCGACCGGATCTGGCGGCTGGTGAAGGTGCGCGAGCGCAAGGTGGCGGACAGCGAGGCACGCCTACAGGAATTTCTCGCGGCCATTCAGGCCTCTCCGAACGGGGTGATTCTGCTCGACAGAAATCACCGCATCGAGTGGTGCAATGAGACCGCAGCCATGCACTTCGGCTTTGATCCGAAGAAGGACGTTATGCAGCATGTCGGCAACCTCCTACGTCATCCTCTTTTTGCAAGTTATCTGGCAAGCGACGACTACCTGCACGAAATCGTCATCATTGGCCCGCGCAGTACGGCCAGCCGGCCCGTCAGGCTGGCCGTGCACTTGCATCGTTATGGCGAAGGGCGCAAGTTGCTGCTGTCGCGCGATGTCACTGCGCTGGAACAGGCTGAAACCATGCGGCGTGACTTCGTCGCCAATGTTTCCCACGAAATCCGCACACCACTGACCGTGCTCTCGGGATTTGTGGAGACGCTTCAGACGCTTCCACTCAATGAAGAGGAGCGCAGCCACTACCTTGAACTGATGGCCCGGCAGGCGGGCCGCATGCAGACGCTGGTCAGTGATCTGCTGACGCTGTCTCGGCTGGAAGGCAGCCCGCCGCCAGGGGCCAATGAATGGGTGCCCGTGCATGCCCTCTTGGCCCTGTGCGAGCAGGAAGGGCGCGCCTTGTCGGCCCTGCTCACGGACCAGAACGAAAAAAAGCATGTCCTGCAGGTGGAGGATGCGGCAGATGGCGAGGTCGCCGGCTCGCAGGCCGAGTTGCTCAGCGCGATGTCCAACCTGCTGAATAATGCGATTCGCTACACACCTGCAGGCGGCAGCATCGAGGTCAAGTGGCAAAGGCTGCCCGACGGGCGTGCTGAGTTTTCGGTCAAGGATTCCGGGCTCGGCATTGCGCTAGAACACATCCCACGCCTGACGGAGCGGTTCTACCGGGTGGACAGCAGCCGCTCACGCGAGACCGGTGGCACCGGTCTGGGTCTGGCGATTGTCAAACATGTGACCCAGCGTCATGGCGCCGAGCTGCACATCGAGAGTCAGCCTGGCCGCGGCTCGCGCTTTTCAATTGTCTTTCCGGCCGTGAGGGTGCGCCAGCTTCAGGCCGCCGGAGTCTGAGGGCGGCGGGGTGGTGAAGATCTCGGGCAGCAGCACAAACTGGGGTTTGTAGTCGCCCGCGGCTTGCATCACGCAGCGGACCTGGTTTTCAAAGCCATTCCAGTCGTGGATGGAGCGCAACAGTTGTTCTACCGCCGCGATGCGCACGGTAATCGGCTTGGATTCGTGAGCGCCGGGTTTGGGACTGATGGTCATCGTGGCATGTCCTTTGCGGCGTCGCGTGCCAGTTGCAGGCCGTGGGGCGGGAGAAACGGAGCAGCGCGGGTTGGCTGGAGTCACGGACGGCTGACGCGTTTGAACAGCAGCACATTTTCGTTCTTGTTGGTCGGTCGGCGCAGCGTGGCTAGGAATGCCCACTCGGGCATATCGACGATGCTGCTGAGCGTGCCCTGCGCGTCGGCATCGACCACCAGGTAGGGGCACGCTGCTTTGGCTCTGGCCTGGCGCAGTTCCAGTTTTCCGTGGTATTGAAAGGCTGCCACCTGGGCACTACTCAGGCCATGGACCTCGATACAGGCCTGGGGATCGACCCGGACCGCCAACTGCCGTGACAACGGTGCGTAGCTGCGCGCATAGTCCAGCAGGGGCAGCCACAACGTCATCAGCAGCAGCCAGCAAAGCGTTGCGCCGCCAGCGGGCAGCACCAGTGATTTCCAGATCTCGGTACGGTGCTTGTCTGCCCGCCACTTTACCAGCCAGGCCCAGGCGAGTGTGGCAAGGGCCGCTGCCAGAAATGCAAACCACGAAAAGCTCGGCTCGAAACCGGGTGCGAGTTTTGCCACATTGGCTGCCGGTTGCCGGGGTATGCCGGTTTGCATGGCAATCCAGACTACCCAGATGATGAGGCTGGAACCGGTAAAAAAGACCAGCGTAAACCAGTCAATCAGCGATGCGGCACTGCGCTTGAAAGTCGGCAGTGCAAAAGCCGCCAAGGCTGCCAGTGGCGGCAGACTGAGCAGCAGGCTGCGGTCGGCTGAAGTTGTCGTCAATGTAGCGGCTATCGACATACCTGCAAACCACAGCGGCAAGGCCACATGGCGGCTGGCCAGTTGCAGTCGCCAGCGCCACAGTGTCCACAATGCCAGCGGCCAGGCGGGCCAGGTAAACCACAGCAGCAAACGTCCCAGCTTGCGCCATGCTGTCAAGCCTGGCTGCCCGTCAGCGCCGGGCAGCTCAATGCGCCAGCGCCACAGGTCAAGGGCAAAACCAAGCAGGCAGACAGCCAGCGTGATGCCGACGATCAGCAGTACCCATTGCAAGGACTGGCGCTTGTTGTCCGCATCCAAATGTGCCGATGCCTGCGTGCTGCCCCATCGCATGTGCGTCCACTCCACCAGTGCACCACCCATGCCAAACAATAGTGCAAGAGTGGGTGCGCCACTGAGGGCCAGCCCGGTTGTGCCGATCAGCAGGCCCAGAGACGGGCCAAAGATTTTGGTAGCGCGGCGATAAGGGCTGGCCGCCAAGGCATAAAACATCAGAGCGGTAAAACCGAGTTGCGCCAGCGCAGGCGTGGTTTCGTGCGACAACTGCGCCAGACCGAGGCAGGCAATCAGTGCCAGCAGGCCAGCATCGGCAATGGCTCTTGCGTAGTCTGTCGGATTGGCCTCACCGCCAAAGGCGAAAGCGACTGGCTGGGCTTGCGGGGATCTGGCCAGGTAATACACGGCATACCAGGTGGCGAGCAGCGTCAAGATCAGCAGCAAGGCGTATGGAATGCGTACGGCAGAAGCCGGGTCCAGAAATGGTAGGAACTTGATGGCCAGTGCGCCCAGCCAATAGGGCAGCAGTGCATCAGACCCATTGGCCTGCCCAAGCAGTTGCGGCGCGAGCCAGTGGCCGCTAGGCGAGGCCAGCTCGCGCATCACGCCGAAAGTTGCGATATCTTCAAACTTCCAGGGTGCGCGGCCAAAAAAACCGGGCAATACATAGGCCAGGCAAAACAGCACCAGTGCAAGCCGGGGCAGGCGGCGCACGGCTGACTGGGCAACGATGGCGGGAGATGGTTTGTTCACGCTGGCATTTTCACAGAGTCACTGAAGCCGAAAAAAAAGCAGCCTGAATTTCAGGCTGCTTTTTATGAAGGCGGCGAAAGAAAAACTATTCGCAACTGGCCTTGCAGCGTATTCCGTTTCTACATCATTTCTAGATTAGACGCGAAGCCGCAGGCAGTGCTGTAGCACGGCAAGGCGAAGCAACGACATATAGGAATGATTTAGGAATGGAATTACTCGGCAGTAGCCGGTGCAGCGTCCTTGGCGGCAGTTTTTCCAAAGCGGTTGCGGAAGCGCTCAACGCGGCCCCCCATGTTGTCTATGGATTTTTGTGTGCCAGTGTAGAAGGGATGCGATTCGCTCGACGTATCAAGCTTGTACAACGGTAGTTCGCGGCCGTCTTCCATCTTCAGCATTTCTTTGGTGTTCACGCATGAGCGGGTCACAAATTTGAAGTTGTTCGACATGTCCAAAAAACAGACTTCGCGGTAATTGGGGTGAATGCCTTCTTTCATGATCTTTCCTCTTTCCTTTGTCTTCTATGTGTCGTTTCGGGAGCCACTCAAAACCGTTTTGAGAACTTTCCGTGAAGCCTCACATTATGTCATGGTTTTTAGCCACCCCTTCTGGTTTTTGGGGTCAGAGCCCAAATTCACCGAGCCTGTGGCTCGCCCTCCGGGTGCGGTGCTTCGCACCGCTGCGAAATTGGTGTCTGACCCCAATAACCAGTTAACCACCCCTTCGCATCATGTCGAAGAACTCGTGGTTGTTTTTGGTCGCTTTCATGTTTTTCAGCATCAGTTCCATGGACTCGATTTCGTCCATGTTGTACATGAATTGACGCAAAATCCGTGACTTTTGCAGGATTTCGGGGGCTAGCAGCAGTTCTTCCTTGCGGGTACCGCTGCGGTTCAGGTGGATTGCAGGGAAGACACGTTTTTCGTACAAACGGCGATCCAGATGGATTTCGCAGTTGCCGGTGCCCTTGAATTCTTCAAAAATCACCTCGTCCATGCGGCTGCCGGTATCGATCAGAGCGGTGCCAATGATGGTCAGGCTGCCGCCTTCTTCAATCTTGCGGGCTGCACCGAAAAAGCGCTTGGGGCGCTGCAATGCGTTGGCGTCCACTCCGCCGGTCAGCACCTTGCCGGACGACGGCAACACGTTGTTGTAGGCCCTGGCCAGGCGCGTGATCGAGTCCAGCAGAATGACGACATCCTTGCCGAGTTCAACCAGGCGCTTGGCGCGTTCAATCACCATCTCGGCCACATGAACGTGGCGGGCGGCGGGCTCGTCGAAGGTTGACGAGATGACTTCGCCGCGCACGCTGCGCTGCATTTCGGTCACTTCTTCAGGGCGCTCATCAACCAGCAAAACCATCATCACCACGTCGGGGTAGTTGGCGGTGATGGCGTGGGCGATGTGCTGCATCATCACGGTCTTGCCGGACTTTGGCGGCGCTACCAGCAGGGCGCGCTGGCCTTTGCCGATGGGCGCAATGATGTCGATGATGCGGCCGGTCAGGTTTTCTTCACCCTTGATGTCGCGCTCTAACTTGAACTGTTCGCGCGGGAACAGCGGCGTCAAGTTTTCGAACATCACCTTGTGCTTGTTGGCCTCGGGCGGGCCGTCGTTGACCTTGTCGAGCTTGTTCAGTGCAAAGTAGCGTTCGCCGTCTTTCGGGGTGCGCACTTCACCTTCGATCATGTCGCCAGTGTGCAGGTTAAAGCGGCGGATCTGGCTCGGGCTGATGTAGATGTCGTCGGTGCTGGCGGTGTAGCTGGAGTCGGGCGCGCGCAAAAAACCGAAACCGTCAGGCAACACTTCGAGTACGCCGTCGGCGACTATGGTTTCACCGGTTTTGGAGCGCTTTTTAATGATGGCAAACATCAGCTCCTGCTTGCGCATGCGGCCGGTGTTTTCGATCTCAAGCTCTTCGGCTTGCTTGAGGACTTCAGACACATGCAGTGCCTTGAGTTCGTTTAAGTGCATGGATTACCTGCTGGGGTGGAACTCATTCGTGAGTTCATTGGAGAAAACGGGGGGGAGGTTTGAAAAGAAGCCGGAGGGTTATTGGTTCAATAACCCTGGATAAAGCGCCGTTAAAGGCCGTCTGCTGAATCTTTTTGGATTATGACAGGAAAAATGCGGGTTTTTGTGAAGGCCGTTGATGGGGAGGAGTGCTTCTCCATCAGATTTAAACGCAAATAAACGCAGGTTTGCGAATTAAGCCAGTTGCTGGTCAATAAACGTGGTCAGTTGTGCCTTGCTCATGGCACCGACTTTGGTGGCTGCCAGTTCGCCGTTTTTGAAGATCATCAGCGTCGGGATACCGCGAATGCCGAACTTGGCGGGGATATCGCGGTTTTCATCGACGTTCATCTTGGCGATCTGCAGCTTGCCGCTGTAACTGGTGGCGACTTCGTCCAGGATCGGCGCAATCATTTTGCAGGGGCCGCACCATTCAGCCCAGTAATCCACCAGTACGGGGGTTGTGGATTTCAGCACGTCGGCGTCAAAGGTGGCATCGGTGGTATGTTTAATCAGTTCGCTGGCCATGATGGCTCCTTATGTCGAGGGGTTGCTGGATACGGCTAGAAGTGCCCTAAAGTTCTGGGCATTGTGTCAGAAATCAAGTCCCACCGCAGTTGCGCCCAAGTTTTATCAATACAATGACCACGATAGCCGATACCCCGCAAAGCCCCGATCTCTCTGCTCATCCCGGTGACGTGTGCTGGGCGCAGGCCATGGTGCAACTGGCTGAGGCGATCGAAATCCATGGCGCGCATCCGTCCCGGAGCGTGGTTTTGGTGCCCTACGCACAGTTGATACAGCAGGCTAGATGCGCCTGGGCTGCGCACACCGCATTGACTGGCAAAGCCGCATCGTTCATGCCGCGTTTTGAGAGCACCATGAATTGGGCGGGCACTTTTGAAACTTCTGAACGTGGGGATGGCGGCTTTGTGCCCGCGCCTGAAGATATCCAGATGGATGCAGCGCTTGATGCGCTTACTGCCGCTGCCTTGCTGGAGCGCGCGGGCCTAGTCGCACAGCAAGCTGCGTTAGCAGGACGCTTGGTTGAGGCAAGCTGGGCCATGGCAAGACTGGCCGCCGCGCAAGCGCCCGCACAGCGCCTAGCCTGGGGCGCGCAGATGGCTGCGCAACTAGGTGTTGGGCTGGAGTCCCCGCTGCTGGCGCTTGAGCTTGCAGTCGGGCGGATTGCGCTGGCCTGGGCTGCGGCATCCAGCTACCCATCCGATGTGCTGTTCTCTCAGCAGCTTGACTTGCTGGTGGTACTTGGGGGTTTTCAGTCTGAGCCTCTGGTTGAGGCCTTGAAAGTGCATTTCAGCCACAAGGCTGTGACGCTCAAACTAACGGCCCCGCCCATGCTGGGCGCGCTGTCGCTGCACGCCGCACAAGATTCCGAAGACGAAGCGCATCGCGCTGCCGCTTGCGTCATCGCGCATTTGCAGCAGGGCCGCTGCCCGGTCGCGCTAATTACGCAAGACCGGGTGTTGACGCGCCGCCTTCGCGCCATGCTGGCCGGGCGCGGCATTGCCCTGCGTGATGAAACCGGCTGGAAGCTTTCCACCACCCGCGCCGCCGCCACGCTGATGAGCCTGCTGCGGGCGATGCCGTGGGACGCATCCGCCGATGCCGTGCTGGACTGGTTGAAAAATGCGCCAGCGTTTGATGCCTCGACGGTGACGCTACTGGAGATTGAACTACGCAAGGAGGGCGTGCGCTTTTGGCGCGATTTGCCAGCTAGGGACCCTTTGCATAACTCTGGCGAGGCTGTGGCAGTCGGATCGGGATGGGCTGCAAGGCGTCTTTTTGCAGGCAATAGCCCAGCTATTGCCAAGAAAAACAACGCAGCAGACAGCCCGAGTCCGGCTGATCACAGACCGCAGGGAGTTATGCAGAGGGTCCCTATGGTGCTTGACACACCGCTGGCCATCAGCGTCACGGTCCTACGCGACGGCCTGCAACGCGCGCGCTTGCTGGCCGACTGGCTGCACGATTTGCGCGCCGCATTGCAGACCTCAAACCAATGGGAGCCGCTGGCCAGGGATGCCGCCGGTAGCGCCGTATTTGCAGCGCTGCGCCTCGATGAGAGCAGCGAGGTGCAATTTGCCTCTAGCATCCGTATGAGCTTGCAAGACTTCACCAGCTGGGCGATGCAGACACTTGAGGCCGCCAGCTTTGCGCCCGAGCACCCGCCCGAGGCACAGGTGCTGATCTTGCCGCTTAGTCAGCTGCTGGGTCGTTCCATGCAGGCGGTGGTGCTGCCGGGTGCCGATGAAGTGCGTCTGGCTGTTTCGCCAGAGCCGCCCGGCATGTGGACGTCAAGCCAGCGTGAGGTGCTTGGCTTGCCGTCGCGCGCCGAGTTAGCTAGCGCCCAGCGGCAAGCGTGGGACTACGCATTGCACATGCCGCACATCGACGTGCTGTGGCGTACCAGCGAGGGTGGTGAGGCGCTGATGCCCAGCGGCTTTGTGCAGGAGGTGCTACTCAAACAATCACCCTTGATGGCGGCTGATCCGCGCATTCAACGTGAGGTGGCGGCCCGGCCCACGCCGCACCCCATGCCACAGCTGGTGTCGACGAATCAGGCGCTGTCCACCCCCCTCACACGCCTTACGCGCCTGTCTGCCAGCGCCTACGAAGACCTGCGCCGCTGTCCGTACCGCTTTTTCGCGCTGCGGCTGCTCAAGTTGCAGGAGTCGGAAGAGCTTGAGAGCGAATTGGGCAAGCGCGAGTTTGGGAACTGGCTGCACACTTTGCTCAACAGTTTTCACCAGGCTTTAAAAATAGCTACAGACCAATCAATGCAGGCCCGAATAGCTATGATTAACATAGCAGCCGAAACCGCTGCCAAAGAACTTGGCCTGACTGACAGCGAATTTTTACCCTTTGCCGCCAGCTGGCCACGGGTGCGTGATGGCTACCTTGACTGGCTGGCCGGGCACGAAGCAGGTGGTGCGCAGTTTCTTCAGGGCGAGGTCTGGAAAGAGATGCCGTATAGCAGCGTCACACTGTTCGGAAAGCTCGACCGGATTGACCAATTGGCAGACGGCTCCATTCTGGTGATGGACTACAAAACCGAAGCTCGCGCCACCACGCAGGCACGCATCAAAGCAGGATCAGAAGACACACAATTGGCTTTTTACGCCGCCTTGCTGGCTGACGACACGCTGGCAGCTGCATATATCAATCTGGGCGAAAAAGAGCCCACCAAAACTTACGGCCAGAGCGATATTGTTCACTTGCGTGACGGGTTGATTGAGAGCATTTTGAGTGATGTATCGCGCATCGCTGCGGGTGCGCCAATGCCTGCGCTGGGTGAAGGCAAAGCCTGCGACTATTGCTCGGCACGCGGCATGTGCCGCAAGGACTTCTGGTCATGACACCAAATTACAAACACAACGGCCAGCCAGTCTCAGCCGAGGCCTTCTATGCCATCGCCTGCGACCCACGCCGCAGCGTCGCGGTCGAGGCCTGCGCCGGGGCTGGAAAAACCTGGATGCTGGTGTCGCGGATGCTGCGCGCGCTGCTGGAAAGCGACAGCCAGGGCAACCCGGTTCAGCCACATGAAATTTTGGCGATCACCTTCACCAAAAAAGCCGCAGGTGAAATGCGTGAGCGGCTTTATGAATGGCTGAAGCAATTCGCCCATGCAGACGACGAGACGCTGCGCCATGAGCTGGTCATACGTGGCGTTTCAAGTCAAAAGAGTCCGCAAGCCCCCGTTGATATGCGTGAGAAGCTATCAAATTTATACCTTCGCGTACTCGAATCTGGCCGCCCGGTGCAAATCCGCACCTTCCACAGCTGGTTTGCAGCCTTGTTGCGCAGTGCCCCCATGGCGACCTTGCAAAGCCTTGGCCTGCCCGTCAACTACGAACTGCTGGAAGACGATGGCCCGGCCAAGGCGCTGGTCTGGCGGCGCTTTTATGCGGCGCTGGTGGCTGATGCGGCTTTGCGAGCCGACTTTGAAACGGTGGTGCTGGAGCATGGCCGTTTTCAAACTGAAAAAGCTTTGCAGGGCGCACTCGACAAGCGAGTTGAATTTGCGCTGGCCGATGCGGCGGGCGTGGTTGACAGCTCGGTTGCGCACTTCAGCGTGCAGTTCCCCGAATACGCCGGGCTGGAGCATCCCGAACAGAGCTTCGCCTCAAGCGCCTGCCGCGAACTACTCAGCGCCGCAGCAAAAAACTTAGGATCCGCCACAGCGCCCACATTCTCAGCCAAGGGTGTCGAGCTTGAAAAAGCCATCACTGCAAATGACCTGTCCGCTGCCTTGTTGGCATTGCTGACCGAAAAAGGCACAGCCCGCAAGTTCGGTGAAAAAATCGTCGGCATTGGCGTGATCCGCGAAGCGCAAGAACTCGCCCTGCGCTTATCTAGCGCCCAGCAGCAGCACCAGGCTTGGGTCTATCAGCAACGCATGGCGCGCCTGGCCAGATGTTTGCTCGCAGAGTTCACGGCTTTGAAGCAGGGGCGCGGCTGGGTAGATATGAACGATGTTGAGCGTGCCGCGCAAGTCATGCTGACCGACCCTGTCCTGTCGGGCTGGGTACAGGAGCGGCTGGACGCACGCATCAAGCACCTGCTGATTGACGAGTTTCAAGACACCAACCCGCTGCAATGGCAGGCACTGTCAAGCTGGCTGGGCGGCTATGCGGGCGCAGGCAATGCACCCAGCGTTTTCATCGTCGGTGATCCCAAGCAAAGCATTTACCGCTTTCGCCGCGCCGAGCCGCAAGTGTTTATCGCGGCCAAAGAATTTATGCTGGGCGGGCTGGGCGGCGAGCTGCTGGAATGCGATCACACCCGGCGCAACAGCCTTGGCGTGATAGCCGCTGTCAACAGCGTCATGGGCCAGGCGCGCGATGTGGATGGCTATGACGGCTTTCGCGAGCACAGCACGGCCTCCATTGAGCCGGGGCAAGTGGTTCGCCTACCGCCGATTCCGCGAGCGAGCGTAGCTGACGATGACGATGACGATGACGATGACGACAGCGCCGCAGATGCTGCCTGGCGCGACAGCCTCACCACGCCGCGTGAACTACCTGAAGACACCTTGCGCACGCTGGAAGCCCGACAAGCGGCGGCCTGGATAAAAAGTATGCTGGCCCCCACGCTTGCCACTTCGGGTGCCCCCGGCCTGAAGCCTGAGCAGGTCATGGTCCTGTCCCGCAAACGCGCAGGCTTGCTGCCGCTTCAGGACGAGCTACGCGCCTTGCATATCCCCGCGCAAATCGGCGAAAAAACCGAGCTGATCGACTGCTGCGAGGTACTCGACATCGTGGCCTTACTCGATGCGCTGGTGTCGCCGCAGCATGACTTGTCGCTGGCCCGCGCGTTGCGCTCGCCACTGTTCGGTTTGAGTGACGATGCGCTGATGCAGATAGCGCTGACTAAGGGTGAATCGAAATCCTCGTGGTGGGATATCGTGCAAGGTTTGCTGCAAAATCAGGAGCTTATAACGCCCTCTTCGATTGGCTTGCAGACCGCTTTACCCGTAAATTTGGCAGTCAATTTAGCCCTTTACAAACACTTTTTAGACACTCTCCCACCGCATGATGCCTTGCAAGCCATTTACGAGCATGGCGATGTGCTGGCCAAATTCGCAGCCGCCGCGCCCGCTGCTAGCCGCAGCACCGTACTGGCTAATTTGCGCGCCTTGCTAAGCGCATCGCTGCAACTCGATGGCGGTCGTTACGCCACACCTTATGCCTTTGTGCGCGCCCTCAAAGCCGGTGGCCTGCAAGCGCCCGCAGCCGTCAATCCCAACGCCGTGCGCCTGCTCACCATTCACGGTGCCAAGGGCCTGGAGGCCGAGGCTGTGCTGCTGTTAGACACCGACACAGCAGAGCGCAATGCGGAAAGCATGAGCGTGCTGATCGACTGGCCGGGGCAAGCGCCTGCGCCGCAAAAGTTTGTGTTTTTAGTCAGCGAAAGCCGCCCGCCCGCCTGTGCGCAGGAGGCACTGGCGGCAGAGCAGGCCGCACGCCAGCGTGAAGAACTCAATGCCTTATATGTCGCCTTGAGCAGAGCCAGAGCTACGCTGGCCGTGTCATCCATAGCGCCATTTCGTGAGGCACCGCATAGCTGGTGGCAGCGCCTGCACCCGCTGTCACGCGAGGTAGCAGTGCCAGAGCCTGCAAGCGCACTTGATGATGCGCTTGACAACGAAATGTCGATGCGTAAGGCATCAACATTTCAGCTGCCCGATTTACCGGCAGCACCGCTTTTGGTAAAAAGCACGATTAATTCCATTGCAGTCGACGAAGACTCCGCAAGCGCAAGAGTCGGCAAAGCCATGCACCGCCTGCTGGAGCGGGGCGATGTATCAGATGCGCAGACCCAGCGCGTGGCCCGCGAGTTTCGCCTTGACCCGGCGCAGGCCAAAGAGGCAGCAGCGGCGGCGCGGCGCATTCTGGCAGGCGAAGGCGCATGGGCTTGGGATGAAGCCGTCATCGCCTGGCAGGGCAATGAGATAGAGCTGACACACGCTGGCCAGACCTTGCGGCTTGACCGCCTAGTGCAACGCAAAGACGCAGGTCATGCAGGTCATTGGTGGGTGCTTGACTACAAATCTACCAACGACCCTTTGCGCCAGCCGCAGTTGCTGGACCAGTTGCGCAACTACCGCAAGGCGGTGGAGCAGATTTACCCCGGTGCAATCGTGAAAGCAGCTTTTTTAACCGGGCAGGGCGCGGCGGTTGAGATTTTTTGAGG
>Ga0105053_10001728_pt1 | contig 34799 bp, 31 predicted proteins | sample BON01_FD_78093 | JGI IMG/M metagenome (GOLD analysis project Ga0105053, IMG submission 78093) | Freshwater microbial communities from Lake Bonney liftoff mats and glacier meltwater in Antarctica - BON-01 | ecosystem: Environmental > Aquatic > Freshwater > Ice > Glacier meltwater | place: Lake... | reverse complement strand
GGTGCTGGCGGGGCTGGAGTTCGATCTGATCGTGCTCGATGTGATGATGCCGGGCGAGGACGGGGTGAGCCTGTGCCGTGACCTGCGTCGCAAGATCACCACGCCGATCCTGCTGCTGACGGCCAAGGCCGAGACGGCGGACCGGATTGCCGGGCTGGAGGCGGGGGCGGATGATTATCTGGCCAAACCCTTCGAGCCAAAGGAGCTACTGCTGCGTATCAACGCGATCCTGCGCCGGGTCCCGGTGACCGAACCGGTGCTGATCGCACCCAAGGTGCTGCATCTGGGGGCTGTGCGCTATGATATCGAGCGTGGCGAGATGTGGCAGGGCGAAGCGCCGGTGCGCCTGACCGCCACGGAAAGCCAGTTGATGCGGATCTTTTCCGCCAGTCCGGGCGCGCCGGTTACAAGGATGTTTCTGGTCGAGGAGTTGAGCCGCGGCGGCGGGCAGGCGCAGGAACGTGCCGTCGATGTGCAGATCACAAGACTGCGCCGCAAGATCGAAGCCGACCCGCGCCAGCCCCGCTATCTGCAAACCGTGCGCGGCGAAGGCTATATGCTCGCGCCGGATTAGGTTGCCTGATGTTGCTGGCCTCCGGCGGGAGTATTTGGGCCAGACTGAAACATGCAGAAAGAAAGACGTTCTTCACTTTGCATTCATTCTGGCCCAAATACTCCCGCGCGGAGCGCCTCAGGGGAGGGTGTCAGTGCCGACATTCGGCAGGAAGCTCGAATGTCTCTGATTGAAACGCGGTGACGGCGGGTGCGCCGCCTGCCACGGTGATCGCGAAGGGTTTGTCGCCTGACCGGCTCGTCTCGCCCCGCCCGGTCAGCAGGTTGACATCGCAGGTGCCGAAGTCGTCAAGGTCAAGCGTGTCACGCCAGTTGTAGGTAAAGCCCGCGACCCGCAGCGCCCCTTGCCGGTGCGCCAGTGTCAGGATCAGCTCCCACCGCCCGCGCCCGACTGCGTCGTTCTGTGAGGTGACCTGTACCGAACCGAACTCGGTGAGGCTGAGGGTGGGTGGTGAACTCATCCCGCCCGCCCAGGCGATATCGGGCACGATCACCGGCGCGCCGCCGGTATTGCGCACCACGAGTTGCACATAGGGGACCTCGATCTGTTCAAGGGTAAAGGCCTCGGCCATGCCATCGCCGTTCAGGTCGGCGTAAAGCGGCCCGTCGAGGACCTCGGCCAGTGCCGGAGTGCCGGTAAGTCCGATCAGAAGTGCGGCGAGAAGGCGCATGGTCCGTATCCTTGATCTGAGGCGCAAAAGCTGTGCGGATGATAGCGGGCTTTACCCGAAAGGGCAGGTGCGGGAAACCCGACCCCGCAAGTCCCGGCCCCGGCAGAACCTGACTTGTCCTTGCCGTGGTATTTCTGTTCTCTGGGCGCATGACAACTGCATTCATCACCCATCCCGATTGCCTCAGCCATGTGACGCCCCCCGGCCATCCTGAACGCGTGGCCCGGCTGGAGGTCGTGCTCGATGCGGTCAAGGACATGGACCTGCTCCGCGTCAAGGCGCCGCTGGCTGCCGAGGACGATCTGTTGCGCGTGCATCCCGCCGGGCATATCGCCGCGATCCGCCGTGCCGCGCCGCAGGAGGGCTGGCGCGCGCTGGATGCCGATACGCATATGTCTCCCGGTACGCTCGCCGCAGCGCATCGCGCTGTTGGAGCCGTTGTCCGCGCCGTGGATATGGTCATGGCGGGAGAGGCCAGCAATGCCTTTGCCGCCGTACGCCCCCCCGGTCATCATGCCGAACGTGAGACGCCGATGGGGTTTTGCCTGTTCGGCAATGTCGCGATTGCCGCGAAACATGCGCTGGATCATCACGGGTTGACCCGCGTGGCCATCGTGGATTTCGATGTGCATCATGGCAATGGCACGCAGGATCTGGTCGAGGATGATCCGCGTATCCTGTTCTGTTCCACCCATCAGATGCCGCTTTATCCCGGCACCGGCCATCCGGATGAGACGGGCGTCGATGACAATGTTCTCAATGTTCCTTTGCCCGAGGGCGCGGGGTCAAAGGCGTTTCGGGATGTGATGGAGCGGGTGGTGCTGCCGCGCGTCGAGGCGTTTGCGCCGCAACTTTTGCTGATCTCGGCCGGGTTCGATGCACATCGCGCTGATCCATTGGCGGGGCTGATGCTGGAAACCGCCGATTTTGCCTGGGTCACGGGGCGGCTTTGCGACATTGCCGACCGCCATTGTGCGGGCCGCGTGGTATCGGCGCTGGAAGGCGGCTATGATCTTGAGGCTTTGGCCGCATCGGTGGCGGCCCATGTCGGGATATTGAAGGAGCGCGGCGCATGAGTGGAACCCCGGTTGATGAGATGACATTCGAGGATGCGATCCGCGAGCTGGAGCAGGTCGTGGGCCGGCTGGAGCGCGGCGATGTTGCGCTGGAGGAGTCCATCGCACTTTATGAACGTGGCGCCGCACTGAAGGCCCGTTGCGAAAAGAAGCTATCGGAGGCCGAGGAGAAGGTGGCCCGGATCACGCTGGCGCAGGATGGCACGCCCACGGGCACTGTGCCGCTGGACGCAGGATGATGCTGTCGCCTGCGCCGGACCTGCCCCAACTCCTGTCGCTGCCTGCCGCTTTGGCGCAGGCGCGTGATGTTGTGGCCGGGCAGATTGATCTGGCGCTGGCGGGCACCTCCGGCCCCTTGGCCGATGCGATGCGCTATGCTGTTGCCGGCGGCAAAGGGTTGCGCGGGTTTCTGGTATTGGAGAGCGCGCGCCTGCATGGCTTTGCCCCCTGTCTCGCCGCACCCGCCGCTGCCGCGATCGAGGCGCTGCATGCCTATAGTCTGGTACATGACGACCTGCCCTGCATGGATGACGATGCAATGCGCCGGGGTCAGCCGACCGTGCATGTAAAATGGGACGAGGCCACGGCAGTGCTGGCAGGGGATGCGTTGCAGACGCTGGGGTTTGAGCTGATCTGCCGGACCGGCTGTTCCGATCCCGGTCGGGTCGATCTGATCGCCTCGCTGGCGCGGGCCGCAGGGTTGCGCGGCATGGTTGGCGGGCAGGCCGCCGATATCGCGGCGCAGACGGCGGCGATGCCGCTGACCCTGACCCAGATCACTACGCTGCAGGCGGGCAAGACCGGCGCGCTCATCACATGGTCGGCGATGGCGGGCGCCCGGATGGCGCGGGCAGAGACCGCACCGCTGCGCGCCTATGGCGATGCGCTGGGCCTTGCGTTCCAGATTGCCGATGATGTCCTTGACGTGGAGGGCGATGCCGCCAGCATGGGCAAGGCCGTGGGCAAGGATGCGCAGGCGGGCAAGGCCACCTTTGTCTCGCTTCTTGGTCCGGATGAGGCAAAGCGCCGGGCAGAGGAACTGGTTGTGATGGCCTGTGCTGCGCTATCTGCCTATGGTAACGAGGCCGAGACGTTGCGCGAAGCCGCCCGCTTTGTTATCGCGCGCCGGAACTGAACAGGACAGACCGATGACCGATCGCCCCCTTACGCCGCTGCTCGACCGGGTGCTTGTGCCTGCCGATATGAAGGGGCTGTCTGACGCCGAACTGCGCCGTCTGGCGGATGAGGTGCGGGCTGAGACGATCTCGGCAGTTTCGGTGACGGGCGGCCATCTGGGTGCGGGTCTGGGTGTGGTCGAGCTGACCGTGGCGCTGCATGCCGTATTTGACGCGCCGCGCGACAAGATCATCTGGGACGTGGGCCATCAGTGTTACCCGCACAAGATATTGACCGGCAGGCGCGACCGCATCCGCACACTGCGTGCCGAAGGGGGCCTTTCGGGGTTCACCAAACGGTCGGAAAGTCCCTATGATCCGTTCGGGGCGGCGCATGCCAGCACCTCGATCTCGGCGGCGCTGGGCTTTGCCGTTGCCCGTGATCTGGGTGGCGCGCCTCCATATGGCATCGGTGACTGTATCGCTGTGATCGGTGACGGCTCCATGTCCGCCGGCATGGCCTATGAGGCGATGAACAACGCGGGCCATCTGAAAAAGCGCCTGATCGTGATCCTGAACGATAACGAGATGAGCATCGCGCCGCCGGTGGGGGCAATGTCGTCCTATCTGTCGCGGCTTTATGCCGGTGATCCGTTTCAGGAACTGAAGGCCGCCGCAAAGGGTGCGGTCTCGCTCTTGCCGGAGCCGTTCCGCGAAGGGGCGAAACGCGCCAAGGACATGCTCAAGCATATGACCGTGGGCGGGACGTTGTTCGAGGAGTTGGGATTCTCCTACCTCGGCCCGATTGACGGGCATGACATGGAGCAGTTGCTGGCGGTCTTGCGCACCGTCAAGGCGCGTGCGCAGGGGCCGATCCTGATCCATGCGCTGACCAAGAAGGGCCGGGGTTACGGCCCCGCAGAGACCGCGCGTGACAAGGGCCATGCGACGGCCAAGTTCAACGTGCTGACCGGCGAGCAGAAAAAGGCGCCGTCCAACGCGCCCTCTTACACCAATGTCTTTGCCGCGGCGCTGCTGGCCCATGCCGCGCATGATCCGCGTATCGTTGCGGTGACGGCGGCGATGCCTGATGGCACCGGGCTCACGAAATTCATGGAGCGTTATGCATCGCGCTGCTTTGACGTAGGGATTGCCGAACAGCATGCGGTGACGTTCTGTGCCGGTTTGGCCGCTGGGGGAATGCGTCCGTTCTGCGCGATCTATTCGACGTTTCTGCAGCGCGGTTACGACCAGGTCGTGCATGATGTGGCGATCCAGCGGCTGCCGGTGCGATTTGCCATTGACCGGGCCGGGCTGGTGGGTGCGGACGGGGCGACGCATGCAGGGGCGTTCGATGTGGCCTATCTCGCCAATCTGCCTGGTTTCGTGGTGATGGCGGCTGCGGATGAGGCGGAACTCGTGCGCATGGTGGCCACAGCGGCGGCACATGACGATGGCCCGATTGCATTCCGGTTTCCGCGCGGTGAGGGGGTAGGGGTCGAGATGCCCGTCAACCCCGCGCCGCTGGAGATTGGCAAGGGCCGGATGATTCAGGAGGGGTCGCGGGTCGCTATCCTGTCATTCGGCACCCGCCTGTCCGAAGTCATGATCGCCGCCGAGGCGCTCGAGGCGCGCGGCTTGCGCCCGACTGTCGCCGACGCCCGTTTTGCCAAACCGCTGGACCGCGACCTGATCCTGCGGCTGGCGCGCGGGCATGAGGCGCTGATCACCATCGAAGAGGGCGCTGTCGGCGGTTTCGGTAGCCATGTGGCGCAACTGCTGGCCGAAGCCGGCGTGTTCGACACCGGACTCAAATACCGCTCGATGTGCCTGCCCGACACGTTCATCGACCACGCCAGCCCCGAGGCGATGTATGCGAGCGCCGGGTTGCAGGCGGCAGATATCGAGGCCAAGGTGCTGAGCGTGCTGGGGGTCGGGGTGATGGGGAAGAGGGCGTAGGCGCCGACTACCGCTTCTTCTCGTTCAGCATCTTTTCAATCGCTTCAAGCCGGGCCATCACGGTTTCGCGGTAGTTGTCAGTGGCGACGGCGCTTTCCTCGCCATGCGCCTCTTGCATCGAATTGACGATCAGGCCAACCAGCAGGTTCACCACGGCGAAGGTCGTCATCATGATGAAAGGCACGAAAAAGGCCCATGCGTAGGGATAGACCTCCATCACCGGGCGCACGATGCCCATCGACCAGCTTTCCAGCGTCATGATCTGGAACAGTGAATAGGCCGAGCTGCCCAGCGAGCCGAACCATTGCGGAAAGCTGGCGGCAAACAGGGTCGTCGCCATGACTGCGCCGATGTAATAGATGATCGCCATCAGCAAAAAGACCGAGGCCATCCCCGGCAGCGCCAGCAGGAACCCTTCGACCACCCGGCGCAGGCGTGGTGCCACCGAGACGACGCGCAGGATCCGCAAGACCCGCAAGGCCCGCAGCACCGACAGGCCCTGCGCACCGGGCGTGAGCGAAATGCCGACGATGATGAAGTCAAAGACGTTCCAGCCGCTGCGAAAGAACCGTGGCCCCAGACCAATCAGTTTGGCGGCCAGTTCCACCACAAAGATCCCCAAACAGATCGTGTCCAGCGTATGTACCAGACCGCCGGCAAAGCCCATGACCGTGGGTGATGTCTCGAGCCCGAGGAGCAGCGCATTGAAGATGATCACACCGATGATGAAATTACGGATGCGCGGGCTTTCGACGAATTCGGCGAGTTGCAGACGAAATGACATCATGACCCGATCTGAATGCTACAAAATGGGAATGGCGGAATACCTGGTGGCCGATATTAGCCGCTAATCAGAGCGCCTCCAAGAGCGCTGCGAGGCCGGCGCGATAGTCTGGGTAGAGCAGGCGCACACCAAGGTCGGACTTGATCCGGTCATTGCGCACTTTCTTGCTCTCGGCATAGAAACTGCGCGCCATGGGCGACATCTCGGCGGTGGCGTAGTCCTCGGCCGGGGGCACCGGCAGGCCAAGCAGATGCGCGGCATGGGCGATGACATCCTCCGGCGGGGCCGGGTCATCATCGCAGACATTATACGCGGCGCCGGGATCGGGCCGCGCGATGGAGGCGGCGAGCACCTGTGCGATATCCTCGACATGGGTGCGGCTGAACACCTGACCCGGTTTGATGATCCGCCGCGCCGTGCCTTGCCTGATCTTTTCGAACGGGCCGCGACCGGGGCCATAGATGCCCGCGAGCCGGAATATATGCAGTGGCAGGCCGGGGATCGCGGCCCATGCCGCCTCTGCCGCGACCCGCGCCTGACCGCGTTTGGTGGCGGGGGTCAGGGGGCTGTTCTCATCGACCCAGTCGCCGTCATGATCGCCATAAACCCCGGTGGTTGACAGATACCCGACCCATTGGAATTGCCCGGCGCGCGCCGCGATTGCGTCTCGGAGCAGGCGCAAGACCGGGTCGCCAGCATCATCGGGGGCCGCAGAAATCAGCAGATGCGTGGCATTGTCGAGCGCGGGGATGACATCCGCGCCGGGCCAGACCAGCGGATGCGTGCCCTCGGCACAGAGGTCCGCCGCCTTGTCATGCGAGCGCGTGGTGCCGATGATCCGCCAGCCCTGCGGCAGCAACAGACGCGCCAGCGCGCGTGCGCAATAGCCGTGCCCGAACGAAAGCAGCGTGCCGGTCATTTTCCCTTCCAGACCGGGTCGCGTTTTTCGGCAAAGGCGCGGGCCCCCTCAAGCTGATCTTCGCTGGAATAGAGCCTGTCGACGGTGGGAAACTGCCGTTTGGTGATCCGGTTGAGCGCGTCCTGAAACCGCATATCCTCGGCCTCGCGCACGACTTCCTTGATCGCGGCCTGCACGAGGGGCGGGCCGGATTCAAGCAGACGGGCCAGATCCCAGACCTTGTCAAGCAGATCGGCAGGAGTGGTGATTTCCTTGAGAATGCCCCAGTGCAGAGCCTCTTTCGCGTCAAACCAGCGCCCGGTGAGCAAGAGGTCCATCGCGACGTGATAGGGGATACGCTTGGGCAGCTTGATGCTCGCCGCATCCGCGACGGTGCCGGAGCGGATTTCGGGCAAGGCAAAGGTCGCATTGTCGGAGGCAAGGATCAGATCGCAGGACAGCGCGAGTTCGAGGCCACCGCCGCAACAGATGCCGTTGACAGCACAGATCACCGGTTTGTTCAGATTGGGCAGTTCCTGAAGGCCGCCAAAGCCGCCGATACCATAATCGCCATCCACCGCATCGCCACCCGCCGCTGCCTTGAGATCCCAACCGGGGCAAAAGAATTTCTCCCCTTCAGCGCGCAGGATGCACACCCGCAGGCTCGCGTCATCGCGGAAATCGCGGAATGTCTGGCCCATGATCCGGCTGGTGGCCAGGTCAATGGCATTGGCCTTTGGCCGGTCGAGCGTCACCTCCAGAATGGCGCCTTCGCGGCGGGTGCGGATCGGGTTTTCAAGGCTCATGGGGCTCTCCTGATCAGGGCGTCGGCGGCGACGGCGCGGGTGGGGGTGCAAAGCAGCGGGTTAACCTCGACTTCGGCGAGGACGGTGCGATTGGCAAGCGCATAGTCCTGAATGGCGCGGATTGCGCGGATGATTGCGGGCAGGTCGGCGGTGGGGCGGCCCCGAAAACCATGCAGCAAAGGCGCGCATTTGAGCCGGAACAGAGCCTGTTTCACGCTTTCATCGCTGGCGGGCAACAGTAGCGAAACGGAATCCGACAGCAGTTCGGTAAGCACACCCCCGGCAGCCAGCGTGAGGACCAGGCCATGCGCCGGATCATGCAGCACCCCGATCAGCAGTTCGGCGACGGCGCCGTCGATCATTTCCTCGACGAGGTATGAGACGGCTTGCAACGATTGGGCCGCAACAGAGACTGATTGCGGGTCTGGCAGGTTCAGGATCACGGCCCCGGCCTCGGATTTATGTGCAAAACCTTCGCCCTTGAGGACATAGGGCGCGGTCAGTTCGGCAGCCGCCCCTGCGACCATATCGGCCGTCGTGGCACGGCGGTTTTGCGGCACGGGCAGGCCATGCGCCGCCAGCGCCGCCTTTGCCTCGGCCTCGGTTAAGATCACAGTGGCACCGATGGACGCAGGCAGCGCCAGATCAAGCTCCAGATCAATCGGCGTGCGGCGCTGTGCGGCCTCGGCGGCGGCTATCGCCTCGGTCAGACCATTGAGCGGTACGACGCCACCCGCCATCAGACGCGCGGCGACATCCTCGGGCATCAGTTCCGGCAGGCTCGCCACCATGGCCAGATTGCCACCGGTACGGGCGCGTGCCGCCAAGGCGCCAGCAATGGTACATTCCCAATCGGCAGGGTCGCAGCGGTCGGCGCGGGGAAAGTCGACGATCAGTAGGGTCAACGCAATATGAGGGTCTGGCATGGCGGAAAACGTGTCAGTCATCCGCGCCGTGTCACGCCAGATATAGGTGTGATAATCGAGCGGATTGGCCAGCGCGACCTTGGGGCCGAGCGCGGCAAACAGGTCAGCGGTCTGTCGCGGATTGAGCGCGGGAAAGCTGAGGTCACGGCCATGCGCGGTATCGGCGGCCAGCGACGCCTCGCCCCCGGAACAGGACACAGTCGCGATCCGGTTGGAAGGGAGCGGGCCAGTGACATGCAGCAGTTTCAGCGTCTCCAGAAAGGTCGGCAAGTCATTCACCCGCGCGATCCCGAGCCGGTCGAGCAACGCCTGCGCCCCCGCGTCACCCCCGGCGAGCGAGGCGGTATGCGAGATGGTCGCATTCTGCGCCTGCGCCGAGCGGCCGACCTTGAGCGCTATCAGCGGCACGGACTTGTCACGCGCCTTGCGCGCCAGCGCCTGCCAATCGGCAGTATTGCCAAAGCCTTCGACATGCATCCCGATGGCGGTAACGCGCGGATCATCAAGTAACCCCAGCGCGATCTGCGCCTGCGTGGTCTGGGCCTGATTGCCGCAAGTGACGACATAGGCGATGGGCAGGGCGCGGGACTGCATCGTGAGGTTGATCGCGATATTGGAGGATTGCGTCAGGATCGCCACGCCGCGCATGACCGGCAGACAGCCATGCTGATCCGGCCAAAGGAGCGCACCATCGAGCGCATTGATCATGCCGTAGCAGTTGGGTCCCAGAATCGGCATCTCGCCCGCACCGGCGAGCAACGCGTCATTCAGCGCAACCCCGTCCGCCACCTCGGCAAAGCCCGCGGCGAAACAGACGGCGCCACCGGCACCCATGCCCGAAAGTTCGGCCACCGCGCCCACCGTCGCCTCGCGATTGATACCGACAAAGGCGGCATCGGGGGCATGTGGCAGGGCGGAGAGGCCAGAATAGGCACTTGTTCCGCCGATTTCCGCCGCTTTGGGATGTACCGGCCAGACCGGCCCGGCAAAGCCTGACTTGCGCAACTGGCCGATGACAGCGGCGCACCAGGCCCCGCCTCCGATCACGGCGATGGAGCGGGGTCGCAGCAGGCGGGAAAGATCGCGGCTTATGATCGGATACCTCTGCGCTGCAACAGACCGGCGCCTCCGGCGGGGATATTTAGAAACCAAAGAAACGAAGTTTTAACCAGAATCACCGATGAATGTCGGGCGGTACAGGCGGGGACGCCGATGACTGCAACCGGAGAAGACGGCACCTTGTCCCTGTCATGGGGGCAAGGTGCCTCTTTTCTATTTCTTTGGTTTTTAAATATCCCCGCCGGAGGCATCGAAAGCTCTTTCTTCATGCCCCCAGCGCGCGGAGCAGGTCGCGGCTGATGATGTGGCGCTGGATTTCGGAGGTCCCGTCCCAGATCCGTTCGACCCGCGCATCGCGCCAGAACCGTTCGAGCGGGTAGTCGTCCATCAGTCCCATGCCGCCATGCAACTGGATCGCCGCATCGGTCACGCGCGCCAGCATTTCGGAGGCGTAGAGTTTGGCGCTCGCGATTTCGCGGTTGGCGGGCAGGCCCCGGTCGAGCCGGTCGGCGGCGGCCAGTGTCAGCAGGTCGGCGGCGTCGATTTCGGTGATCATATCGGCGAGTTGAAAGCTGACCCCTTGGAACTTGCCGATCTTTTGCCCGAACTGTTCGCGCGTTGCGGCATAGTCGAGCGCGTAGTCGAACACCCGCCGCGCCCGGCCGACGCACATGGTGGCGACGGTGATCCGCGTGGCGTAAAGCCAGGTGTTCATCACTTCGAAGCCTGAATCCACCGCGCCGAGCACCTGCGCGTCGGAGAGGCGGCAATCGTCGAATTCGAGGATCATGTTCTTGTAGCCCCGGTGGCTCACCGATTTATAGCCGTCGCGGATGCTGAAACCGGGGGTGCCGCGGTCCACCAGAAAGGCGGTGATCCGCTTTTTCGGCCCCTTGGGCGTTGCATCCTCGCCTGTCGCCATGAAGACGATGACGAAATCGGCGTGTTCAGCGCCGGAGATGAAATGTTTGGTCCCGTTCGCCACCCAGTCGCCACCGTCGCGCCGCGCAGTGCAGGTCATGGAGCGGACGTCGGACCCGGCCCCCGGCTCGGTCATCGCCAACGCGTCCATCCGCTCGCCGCGCACGGCGGGCAGCAGGTAACGCTCGATCTGTTCACCCGCACAGGCCATCAGGATGTTCTGCGGCCGTCCAAAGAAATGCGTCAGTGCCATCGAGCCGCGTCCAAGTTCACGCTCGACCAGCGCGAACTCCAGATGCCCGAGGCCGGCACCGCCCACGCTTTCAGGGAAATTGCAGGCATAGAACCCAAGCTCGCGGGTCTTGCGCTTGATCTCTGCCCCGATCTCGGCGGGCACATGACCCAGCCTTTCGACCAGCGTCTCGTGCGGATAGATCTCGTGTTCGACAAAGCTGCGGACGGTTTCCGCGATCATCTGGTGTTCGTCACTCAACCCGTAGTGCATGTCATCCCCCTGTTGCGGATATTTGGCATGAGGCGGCGGGCTCTGCCTAGTCCGATTGCGACACATCGGTGGTAGGTCAATTTGAATTTCCGCGCTTTTTTGCCCGGAATCAAGGTGCGAAGCACCGCCGGGCAGCGCCCGAACGCCCCCTTGGGCGGGCGCTCTTGCAACCTCGGCGCGGGCAAAGCCGTTGAGGTCGTTTGTCACGATAAAGCGCCCGGCTTTTATCGTTGCTGCGCCCACCCGGCGGTCGGGCACCGCCCTCTGTTTCGCCTCCTCTCAAAGCCCCATCCGCGCTCCCAAATTCAAACCGGGGCACTAACGACAATTCGCAGGGGCTTGCGCCTGCCTGCGCGTTGGGAACAGATGGGATATGGAACAACAGACATTCAAAACATGGGCCAAGAGTGCCCCCCGCCTTGTCGCTGTGGCCGCTGGCCGCATGCCTGCCGATACTGTCATTCGTGGTGGCAAACTCGTCAATGTGCAGAGCCGCGAAGTCCTTGATGGCTGGCAGGTGGCGATGGTCGATGGCCGTTTCGCCTATGTCGGCCCCGATGCCGCCCATTGCATCGGGCCTGATACCGAGGTGATCGAGGCTGACGGCCGATACCTGATTCCCGGTCTGTGCGACGGGCATATGCATATCGAAAGCGGCATGCTGACCCCTGCCGAATTTGCCGCTGCCGTCATTCCGCATGGCACGACCACGATGTTCACCGATCCGCATGAGATTGCCAATGTGCTGGGTCTGCGCGGTGTCCGCATGATGCATGACGAGGCGTTGTTGCAGCCGGTCAATATCTTTACCCAAATGCCAAGCTGCGCCCCCTCTGCCCCCGGACTGGAAACCACCGGGTTCGAGATTGGCCCTGATGATGTGGCCGAAGCGATGACATGGCCCGGGATCATCGGGCTGGGCGAGATGATGAATTATCCCGGTGTGATCAATGGCGACAGCCAGATGCTGGCCGAGATGGCGGTGACGATGCGCGCGGGCAAGACGGTGGGCGGGCATTATGCCAGCCCGGATCGTGGGATCGGGTTTCATGCCTATGCCGCCGGTGGCCCGGCGGATGACCATGAGGGCACGGCAGAGGCCGATGCGATTGCGCGGGCGCGCCAAGGGATGCGGTCGATGCTGCGGCTTGGCTCTGCCTGGTATGATGTCGAAAGCCAGATCACCGCAATTACCGAGCGCGGCATTGATCCGCGCAATTTCATCCTGTGCACCGATGACTGCCATTCCGGCACACTGGTCTATGAGGGCCATATGAACCGGGTGGTGCGCCATGCGATTGCCTGTGGCTGTGACCCGCTGGTTGCGCTGCAGATGGCCACGGTCAATACCGCCACGCATTTCGGGCTGGAGCGTGAGCTTGGCTCTATCGCGCCGGGGCGGCGGGCGGATGTGATCCTGACCTCCGATCTGGTGAGTCTGCCGATCGAGCGGGTGATTGCCCGCGGTGTCACTGTGGCGCTGGATGGCAGGATTATGGTTGTCTGCCCGCATTATGACTGGCCCGCCGATGCGCGCAAGACCGTCAAGCTGGGCAAGGAACTGCTGGCCGCCGATTTCGATATTGCCGCGCCGGAAGGGGCCAATGCCGTGCGCGCACGCGTGATCGGCGTGGTGGAGAATCAGGCGCCGACCAAGGCGCTGACCTTCGAACTGCCCGTCACCGAGGGCCGGGTGCAGGCGACGGGCGAGGTTTGCCAGATTGCACTGGTGGAACGGCACCGGGCGACGGGCGCGGTGGTCAACGGCTTTGTCTCTGGCTTTGGCTATACTGGTGAAATGGCGATTGCCTCGACCGTGGCGCATGACAGCCATCATATGATCGTGGTCGGCACCTCGCGCGCGATGATGGCGCTGGCCGCGAACCGGTTGGGCGAGGTGGGTGGTGGGGTCACCGTCTGGAAGGACGGGGCCGAGATTGCGTTGGTCGAACTGCCCATCGCGGGGCTTATGTCGGATCGGCCGGCGGCAGAGGTCGCCGCAAAGGCCGAAGCGATGGTTCAGGCGATGATTGCCTGTGGCTGCACGCTGAACAACGCCTATATGCAGCATTCGCTGCTGGCGCTGGTTGTCATTCCCGAATTGCGGATTTCTGATATGGGACTGGTTGATGTAACGAAATTTGAAATCACCAGCCTCTTTGAGGATAACGCATGAACGCCGCTGACCCGAACCTCGCCATTCAGTGCCCGGTCGTACCCGAGCCGGAAGCCTTTACCGATGCGGGGCAGGCGGTGAAGCGTCTTCAGGAGCTTTATGCCATTGCCTCCGGGTTTCTGGTGACGCACTTCAGCGCCGCGATAAGGTCGGGCAAGCCCGCGTCGCGGTTTCGCGCCTATTACCCGGAAATCCGCCTGTCCACGACCAGCTTTGCCCTGACCGACAGCCGGCTGTCATTCGGCCATGTGGCGGGGCCCGGCACCTATGCCACCACGATCACCCGGCCGGAGTTGTTTGGCAATTATCTGGAACAGCAGATCACGCTTTTGGTGCAGAACCACGGGGTTCCTGTGACCATCGGCGCCTCTTCGACCCCGATGCCGGTGCATTTTGCCGTAGCCAACGACGCCGCTGTCACCGTGCCGCAAGAGGGTGCCATGGATTTTACCCTGCGCGACATTTTCGACGTGCCGGACCTGAGCACGACGCATGACGATATCGTCAATGGCAACGGCTTTGTTTACCCGGACGGTGCGCATCCGCTGGCCCCGTTTACGGCCCAGCGAATCGATTATTCGCTGGCGCGTCTGTCGCATTACACCGCGACAGAACCGGATCATTTCCAGAACCATGTGCTATTCACCAACTATCAGTTCTATGTCGATGAGTTCGAATCCTATGGCCGCCAGATGCTCGCCGATCCGGACTCGGGTTATGTCGCCTTTGTCGGGCCGGGCAACACCGTGATCGAGACGGCGGATGACCCGCTGCCGGTGCCGGCAAAGCTGCCGCAGATGCCGACCTATCATCTGAAGCGGACGGATGGGCAGGGTGTCACGCTGGTCAATATCGGCGTCGGCCCGAGCAATGCGAAAACTGCGACCGACCATATCGCCGTGCTGCGCCCGCATGCCTGGCTGATGGTGGGGCATTGCGCCGGTCTGCGCAATTCGCAGCGGCTGGGCGATTTTGTTCTTGCCCATGCCTATCTGCGCGAAGATCATGTGCTTGACGCCGATCTGCCGGTCTGGGTGCCGATCCCGGCGCTGGCCGAGATTCAGATCGCGCTGGAGCGGGCGGTGGCCGATGTGACCGAGCTGGACGGGTTCGAGTTGAAACGGATCATGCGCACCGGGACCGTCGCCACCATCGACAACCGCAACTGGGAATTGCGCGACCAGAGCGGGCCGGTGCAGCGTCTGTCACAGTCCCGCGCCATCGCGCTGGATATGGAGAGTGCGACGATTGCGGCCAACGGATTCCGCTTTCGGGTGCCCTACGGCACGCTCCTTTGCGTCAGCGACAAACCGCTGCATGGCGAGTTGAAACTGCCCGGCATGGCGTCGGATTTCTACAAGACGCAGGTGGCGCGGCACCTCAGGATCGGGATCAGGGCGATGGAGCGGTTGCGCGATATGCCGCTTGAACGTATCCACAGCCGCAAGTTGCGTAGCTTTGAAGAGACGGCTTTCCTCTGAATGCGCCAAATCTGGTCCATATATGATGATTTCCTCTTGCAATGTGCCACAATTCGTTGTGGTTCTTGACCACATACCGTGAGATTGCGGATCAGGGCCCCTAATTGCGGGCATCAAGAGGGAGACCAGAGAATGGCAAAACCACAGATGACCAAGGCGCAGCTCGTGACCGCCCTGGCCGAAGCCGCAGGCAGCGACAAGAAAACCGCTGGTGCAGCACTCGACGCGCTGGTGACAGTGATCACCCGCGAAGTGGCAGGCGGCGGTGCCGTGACCCTGCCCGGTGTTGGCAAGTTCTATTGCCGTGAGCGGCCCGAGCGGATGGTGCGTAACCCCGCCACCGGCGAGCAGATCAAGAAAGACAGCGACAAGGTCGTCAAGGTCACCATCGCCAAGGCGCTCAAGGATTCGGTCAACGGCTAAGGCCGGTTTGAACCGGGGTTGCCGGGTTGACTGTCGAAAGGGTCGCCAATGGCGGCCCTTTTGTTTGGTTGGGATAAGAGATGGACCTGCGCGCCCTGCTGATGGGCCTGACATTCGCGCTGATGTGGTCATCGGCCTTTACCTCGGCCCGCGTGATCGTGGCCTATGCGCCGCCGCTGTCGGCGCTGGCGCTGCGGTTTGTGATCTCGGGCCTGATCGGCGTCGGCATCGCCTGGGCGCTGGGCCAGTCGGCGCGGCTGACCCGGTCGCAATGGCGGGCGGTGGTGATATTCGGCATCTGCCAGAACGCGCTGTACCTGGGGTTCTATTTCATGGCGATGCAGTGGATCGAGGCATCGCTGGCTGCGATCATTGCATCGACCATGCCGCTGCTGGTCGCGCTGGCCGGCTGGCTGGTGTTCCGGGACCGGCTGCCGCTGCTGGGTGTTGCCGGGCTGATCGCAGGGATGATTGGCGTCATGCTGATCATGGGCGGGCGGCTGCAGGGCGGGGTGGACCTGACCGGGGTGGCGTTCTGCGTGCTGGGCGTTATCTCGCTGAGCGTGGCGACGCTGGCGCTGCGCGGGGCCTCGTCCGGGGGCAATCTGCTGATGGTGGTGGGACTGCAGATGCTGGTGGGTGCTGCCGCGCTGTGGCCGGTGGCGCTGTGGTTCGAGGAGCAGACTGTGGTCTGGAACTGGCAGTTGGGCTTGGCCTTTGCCTATACCGTCCTTGTGCCCGGACTGGCCGCGACACTGATCTGGTTCATGCTGGTGGGCCGCATCGGTGCCGTGCGCGCCGCGACCTATCATTTCCTCAATCCGTTCTTTGGCGTCGCTATCGCCGCCATGTTGCTGGGAGAACGGCTGAGTTGGCTCGATGTCCTGGGCGTCGTGATCGTGGCGGCGGGGATTCTGGCGGTGCAACTGTCGAAACAGCGGCCGCTGCACACGGGTTCTTGACCCGGCGAAGCGTTCAACGGCTGCGCGGGAATTGGAACCTATTCCCGTCCCGCTGGTTTTCACCCCGTCAACACGACGCAAAGGAGAGAACAATGGTCGACCATGTCACAAGCACTCTGATCACCTCCGACCAAGTTAACGGCACCGAAGTCTATGGTGCGGGCGGCGCACATGTCGGCTCGATCGATCATCTTGTGATCGACAAGAACAGCGGCAATATCGCCTATGCAGTAATGGGCTTTGGCGGTTTTCTGGGGATGGCGCAGGATCACTATTCGATCCCATGGAAATCGCTGCGTTATGACACGTCGCTGGGCGGTTATGTTACCGGCATCACGCAGGAACAGCTCGAATCCGCGCCCGCACGCACCGAAAACTGGCAGAACGACCGGAAGTGGGAAGAAGACACCTATGCCCATTACGGCATGCCCTACTATTGGATGTAAGGCAAAACAGGCTCTATGACGGCCTTTGGAGACTGAATTGCGGAGCCGCGCCGATATGCAGCGCGGCTCCTTTGCATTCATGCGGCAAACGCCTGTGCCTCGAACACTGCAACCTGAGAGACAACCGGCCGGTCATTGCACCGCGCAGCCCGGTTGCAGTCTGTCGCCACTATCGGTAGTTTCGGATCCACAGAACGTCACCGCGACGGCAACGGACGAGAGTTTTCGCCCGCGCCGCGTCGCCCTGCTCAACGCCTATAGCGGCGATGCAGTCTAGCCGATCTGACCCCGGACCCCGCCGGTCTGACCCCGGTCCAGCAACATATGGTCAAGGATGACGCAGGCCATCATCGCCTCGGCCACCGGCACCGCGCGGATACCGACGCAAGGGTCGTGGCGGCCTTTGGTAACCACCTCAAATGGGGTGCCATCGCGGCGGATCGACTGGCGCGGCGACAGGATCGAGGAGGTCGGTTTGACCGCAAAGCGCAGCACGATATCCTGCCCGGTGGAAATGCCGCCGAGGATGCCGCCCGCATGGTTGGAACCATAGGTCGGACCATCCGGCCCCATGAAAATCTCGTCCGCATTGTCGCGCCCGGTCAGGCTCGCCACAGCCATGCCGTCACCGATCTCGACCCCTTTGACCGCGTTTATCGACATCATCGCAGCGGCGAGATCAGTGTCCAGCTTGGCATAAACCGGCGCGCCGATCCCGGCAGGCACACCGCGCGCCACCACTTCGACGATGGCGCCGACCGAGTTGTGATCCTTGCGACGCAGAAAATCGAGATAATCTTCCCATTGGGCGGCCACAGCCGGATCAGGGCACCAGAAATCGTTCCGGTCGATCACATCCCAGTCAAAGCGACTGCGGTCGATGGTCTTTGGCCCCATCTGGACCATGTAGCCCCTGATCGTCAGACCCGGCACCAGCGCCCTGATCGCCTCGCGCGCGACACCGCCTGCCGCGACACGCGCCGCGGTTTCGCGGGCAGAGGACCGGCCACCGCCACGCGGATCGCGGACGCCGTATTTCTGATGATAGGTGATATCGGCATGACCGGGGCGGAACGTGTCGGCAATATCGCCGTAATCTTTGGACCGCTGGTCCATGTTGCGGATCATCAGCTGGATCGGCGTACCGGTGGTGACGCCCTCATAAACGCCGGAGAGAATCTCGACCGCGTCGGGCTCTTGCCGCTGGGTGGTGTTCTTGTTCTGGCCGGGGCGGCGTTTATCCAGCCAGTGCTGGATCATTGCGGCATCCAGCGGCACGTTCGGCGGACAGCCATCGACAGTCGCACCCAGCGCGGGCCCGTGACTTTCGCCCCAGGAGGTGAACCGGAACAGGTGACCGAAGGTGTTGATGCTCATCGCAGGCTCCTTTGGCCCTTCATCTAGCGGCTTGGGGCCGCTGCGGGAAGGGTCACTTGTCAATCCGTCGCGGCGGTGTATGTTGATCCTTACCTCGGGGGGCCTGAATGATCAGGCTGAGATGCGCAAGCGGACCCGTTGAACCTGAACCGGCTAATACCGGCGGAGGGAAGGTAACGCGTTCATCCGCAATGCCCCCACCCCTTGTCGTATAAGTTCGGGCGCATGAAAGGATGAAACGATGCAAAACTATCTTGTCACCGCTCTGGGAATGTCACTGATCGCCGCCGGCGCGCAGGCCCAGACGCCCGTTCTGACGGTCTATACCTATGACAGCTTTGTCACCGAATGGGGCCCAGGCCCCGCAATAGAGACTGCTTTCGAGGCGGAGTGCGGCTGTGACCTTCAATTCGTCGGTGCAGGCGACGGTGCCGCGCTGCTTGCGCGCGTCCTGCTCGAAGGGCCCCGCACCGAGGCGGATATCGTCTTGGGCCTTGACACCAACCTGACCGATGCCGCGCGGCGCACCGGGCTTTTTGCGCCGCATGGGATCGAGGCCACGCTCGATGTGCCGATGTTCTGGACCGATCCCGACTTCCTGCCCTTTGACTGGAGCTGGTTCGCCTTCGTCGGCAATGCGGGTGCCGAGATGCCGTCAAATTTCCGCGAACTGGCCGCGAGCGACCTCAAGATCATCATTCAGGATCCCCGGTCGTCCACCCCCGGACTCGGTCTGCTTCTCTGGGTCAAGACCGCCTACGCGGAAGAGGCCGCCGAAATCTGGGCCGAACTGGCCGACAATATCGTCACCGTGACGCCGGGCTGGTCCGAGGCATATGGCCTCTTTCTGGAAGGCGAGGCCGATCTGGTGCTGTCCTATACCACCTCTCCTGCCTATCATCTGATCGCAGAGGATGACGCGACCAAAGTGGCCCTGCCTTTTACCGAAGGCCACTACCTGCAAATCGAAGTTGCGGGCAAGATTGCGGCAACCGATGTGCCAGAGCTGGCGGATGCGTTCATGGCCTTCATGGTCGGTCAGGGGTTTCAGTCGGTCATCCCCACAACCAACTGGATGTATCCCGCCGCCACCGGGCCAGAGGGGCTGCCCGCAGGGTTTGACACTTTGATTATTCCAATACAGAGCCTGCTCTTGCCTCCCGAAGAGGTAAGTGCCGTCCGTGACCAGGCGCTTGAGGAATGGCGCGCCGCGCTGTCGCAGTAGCGGGGGGATTGCCCCGCTGGCCCGGCACCGCTGCGGCGGTGCTGGTCGCTTGCGTAACGCTTGGATCACTGATTGCGGTGGCGATTCGTGCGGATGGGGCGGGCTTTGGCACAGGTGACATCGCCGCGATCCGGTTCACACTGATCCAGGCGGTGCTGTCGGCTCTGCTGTCCGTCGGTCTGGCCATCCCGGTCGCACGCGCGCTGGCGCGGCGTCGGTTCCGGGGGCGTGCGCTGCTCATCACGTTGCTGGGCGCCCCCTTTATCCTGCCGGTCATCGTGGCGGTGATCGGGTTGCTCGCCGTGTTCGGACGGGGCGGGATTCTGAACACGGCGTTAGGGTGGTTTGGCGCCGAATCAGTGTCTGTCTATGGGCTTCAGGGCGTTCTGGTGGCGCATGTGTTCTTCAATCTGCCCCTTTCGGTGCGCCTGATCCTGCAAGGCTGGGCGGCGATCCCATCCGAACGGTTCCGCCTTGCCGCCTCGCTTGGCGCGCCGGTCGGCCCGCTGCTCGAATGGCCGATGCTGCGCGCGGTGGTGCCCGGCACGCTGATGGTGGTGTTCCTTATCTGTCTCACGAGTTTCGCTGTGGCGCTCACGCTTGGCGGCGGCCCGCGCGCCACGACGGTGGAATTGGCGATCTATCAGGCGCTGCGCTTTGATTTCGACCTTGGCCGCGCGGCGATGCTGGCACTGGTGCAATTCGGGCTTTGCGGCATTGCGGCAACCGTCGCCTTTCGGCTCAGCCTGCCCGAAGGTTTTGGCACCGGACTTGACCGTGGCGTCCTGCGTTGGGATGCGACGGGGCGTGTGGCGCGACTGACCGATGCGCTGGTGATCGCAATTGCGGCCCTGTTCCTGCTCGTTCCGCTTGGAATGGTGGTCCTGCGCGGGTTGCCCGGTCTGCTTGACCTGCCGCCCACGATATGGAGCGCGGCGTTTCGGTCGGTGATCGTCGCGGTGATCTCCGCTGGCCTGACCGTCGCCATGGCTTTGGCGCTTGCGCTGCGCGGCGGATGGCCTGCAACCTTTGCTGGCGCGCTGCCGCTCGCGGCGTCGTCGCTGGTAATGGGAACGGGGCTATTTCTGATCCTTTATCTCTGGATCAGTCCCGCGCGCCTCGCCCTGCCGGTGACCGCATTGGTCAACGCGACGCTCAGCCTGCCATTTGCACTCCGCGTGATCGTTCCGGGCTTGAACAGGGTCGAATCCGGCTACGGCCGGCTCTCGGATTCGCTCGGTCTGCGTGGCTGGGCCCGGCTCAGGATCGTGATCCTGCCGCGCCTGCGCCAGCCGATCGGGTTTGCGCTGGGCCTATCCGCCGCGCTCAGCATGGGGGATCTGGGTGTGATCACGCTCTTTGCGGCGCAGGACAATGAAACGCTGCCGCTGGCGATGTATCGATTGATGGGGGCCTATCAGATGCAGGCAGCAGCGGGGGCTGCGCTCTTGCTTCTCGGGCTCTCGCTGACCCTGTTCTGGATTTTCGACAGGGGCGGACGCGATCATGCTGCAACTTGAAGGGCTGCATCTGCAACAGGGCGACTTTGCCCTGCGCGCCGATGTGGCCGTGCCAACCGGGGCGATGGTCGCGGTCATGGGGCCTTCCGGCGGGGGCAAATCCACCCTGCTCGCCGGAATTGCCGGATTTTTGACTCCTGTTGCGGGGCGGATCGTCTGGGACGGGCAGGATATCACGGCACTGCCGCCTGATGCGCGGCCGGTCAGTATTCTGTTTCAGGACAACAACCTCTTTCCGCATCTGACGGTCGCGCAAAACCTCGGGCTAGGGCTGAGGGCCAGTTTACGCCTTAATAGTGTCGAATTGAAACAGATCGGGGATGCTCTGGCGCAGGTCGGACTGGTGGGAATGAGTGGACGCAAACCGGGCGCATTGTCCGGCGGTCAGCAAAGCCGCGCCGCCTTGGCGCGCGTCCTGTTGGGTGGTCGGCCGCTTGTCCTGCTGGACGAGCCCTTTGCAGCACTTGGGCCGGGGCTGAAAGATGAAATGCTGGATCTGGCCGCGACGATGCTGGCGGCGCAGGGCCGCACTCTGCTCATGGTCACGCATGATCCGCGCGATGCGCGGCGCATTGCGGGGTCGGTGATGCTTGTGGTGGATGGCTTTGCCGCGCAACCCGTTGCAACCGATGCCATCTTTGCCGACCCGCCGTCCGCGTTGCGCGATTACCTTGGCGATCAGCCGTTGACGTAATCCGCAAGCACCGCCGCCACACCGCGTGACCAGAGCGCATGCAGGTGGTTACCAAAGGCGCTGGCAAAGCGGGCATCGGCGCCCAGATCGCCAAAGACCACGGTGTTGGACAGGAACGCAGCCGGATCGTCGCGCGCGGCGTGCGCGCGGGCCCTGAGATCGGCGGCATTGTCATCATTGGGCGCAATCACATTTCCTGCTTCGTCCGTGCCTGCACAATAGCGGCACCAGAGTGCCACTTCGAGGCAAAGCCCCAGATAGGGACTGTTTTTAACCAGAGCCTCGCGCAGAACCGGCAGGATGAACTTGGGTTGCCGGTTCGATCCGTCGAGGCAAAGGCGCGGGATCGTGTCGCCGACCTCGGGATTGCTGAACCGCTCCGCGATCTTTGCGCGGTAGGCGTCATAGCTGACACCGGGGATCGGGTGTAGCGTCGGCACGATCTCTGTCCGGGTCAGATGGTCGAGCCACCCGGCAATGCGGCCGTCGGCCATGGCGTCATGCACGAAGTGATGGCCCAGCAGCGCGCCGGAATAGGCGATGGCAGCGTGGCCGCCGTTGAGGATTCGCAGCTTCATCAGCTCGAATTGCGCCACGTTGGGCACGAATTGCGCACCCACGGCCTCGAGCGCGGGGCGTCCGGTCGGAAAATGATCCTCAAGCACCCATTGCCGGAACGGCTCGCAAGCCACAGGGGCGGCGTCGATCAGGCCGAATTTGTCCGCTACCATCTGGCGTTCGCGGTCGGACGTTGCCGGGGTGATGCAATCGACCATGGAATTGGGAAAGGCGACGTTGGCAGCGACCCAATCGGCAAAATCGGGGTCCGACAGCGCGGCGAGGCCGGTGACTGTGCGTTGGGTCACATGACCATTCTCGGGCAGGTTATCGCAGCTGAGCACGGTAAAGGGGGCATGGCCCGCATCGCGGCGGGCGCGCAGCGCGGCGAGGATCATGCCGAATGCGGTGCGCGGCGCCGCAGGATTAGCGGCGTCAAAGGCGATATCGGCATGGTCAGTGTCGAATCCGTCAGTCTTGGCGTCGATGAAATAACCGCCCTCGGTCACGGTGAGCGAGACGATACGGATCGCCGGATCGGTCATGCGCGCGATTATTGTGGGACCATCCACGGGCAGAAAGTCGATCATCGACCCGATTACCCGCGCTGACAGCCCTGCCGGATCAAGCTCGACCACCGTGCAGAGCCAGTCCTGTGCCATGAGCCTGTCGCGCATTGCCGCGTCACCCGCACGCACCCCGGCGCCGATGATCGCCCAGTCATGTCCCTGACCCAGCCCGAACAGCCGGTCGAGATATACCGCCATATGCGCGCGGTGAAAATTGCCGACCCCGATATGCAGGATACCGCCGGTCAGCGCGGCGCGGTCATAGGCGGGGCCATCGACGCCGGGCGCAAGATGGGCCAAAGCGGCACTGTTCAAGGGAATTGTCATCAGTTCATCCAGTTCCCGCCATCGACGTTATAGGTCTGTGCCACGATGTATTCCGCCTCGGACGAGGCCAGAAAGATCGCCATGCCGGTCAGATCCTCGGCCGTGCCCATGCGGCCATAGGGGACCGCCGCGCCGACCTGACGTTTCTTTTCGCCGGGCGCCAGCCCTTCGAGCCTTGCGAAATGTGCATCGACGCCGTCCCAATGCTCGCCATCCACCACGCCGGGGGCGATGGCATTGACGTTGATGCGATATGCGATCAGGTTCAGCCCGGCCGATTGCGTCAGGCTGATTACAGCCGCCTTGGTGGCGCAATAGACGCCGACCAGCGCCTCGCCACGACGCCCGGCCTGCGAGGCCATGTTGATGATCCGGCCACCCTGACCGCGCGCGATCATCGCCTTGGCAACCGCCTGCAACATGAAGAGTGTGCCTGCCACATTGACTGCGAAAAGCTTGTCATAGGAGGCGCGGGTGATGTCCACGATCGGTGCGGCCTCAAAGAGAGCGGCGTTGTTGATCAGGATGTCGATCCCGCCCAGTTGCGCCACGCAATCGGCCACGCAAGTGTCTATGCTGGCCTGATTGGTCACATCCAGATGCAATGCAATCACCTGCGGCCCGATACTGTTGGCCGCCGCCTGCGCCGCCGCGAGGTTGATATCGGCAATCGCCACCCGCGCCCCTTCGCGGACATAGGCCTGCGCAAAGGCAAGCCCGATGCCGCGCGCGCCACCGGTGATGATCGCGGTCTTGCCCGAAAGCCTCATAGCCGCAGACCCGCCGCGTCGAACCGGTGCAGTTTGGTCATGTCGGGCGTCAGATAGATCGTATCGCCGTGATGCAGCGCCACTTCGCCACCCGCGCGCACGGTGATCATGTCGCCCAGACCGGTCTCGTTCACGCGAAAGAACGTGTCGGACCCCAGATGCTCCGACACGCCGACGGTGCCGCGCCACAGCCCTTCGGTTGCGGAAATAGCGATATGTTCCGGGCGGATCCCGATGGTGGTCGCGTCATGTTTTGCCGCCTCCGGCCCGGTGATCAGGTTCATCCTGGGGCTGCCGATGAAACCGGCCACAAACACATTTCGCGGCGAATGGTAAAGGTCGAGGGGCGATCCCACCTGTTCGATATTGCCCGCTTGCAGCACCACGATCTTGTCGGCCATGGTCATGGCTTCGACCTGATCATGGGTGACATAAATCATCGTGGTCTTGAGGCTGTTGTGCAGTTCGCTGATTTCCAGCCGCATGTTGACGCGCAGCGCGGCGTCGAGGTTCGAGAGCGGTTCATCAAACAGGAAGGCCGCAGGTTCGCGCACGATGGCACGCCCGATGGCAACGCGCTGCCGCTGACCGCCCGATAGCTGCCCTGGCCGCCGGTCCATATAGGCGGTAAGGTTCAGCACGGCGGCCGCAGCATTGACCTTTTTGTCCTGTTCCGCCTGGCTCAACCCCGCCATGCGCAACGGAAAGGCGATGTTCTTGCGCACGGTCATATGCGGGTAAAGCGCGTAGGATTGAAATACCATCGCCAGACCACGCTTGGCGGGCGGCACGCCGGTGGCGTCCTTGCCGTCGATGCTGATCCTGCCATCAGAGACATCCTCAAGCCCGGCAATCAGCCGTAACAGGGTCGATTTTCCACAGCCGGACGGGCCGACAAAGACGACGAATTCGCCCTCTTCGATCCGCAGGTCCAGCGGCGGTATCACCGACACTTCGCCAAAGCGCTTGGTCACTTGCGAGAGTGTGATTTGTCCCATGTCGATCTCCTACTTCACAGCACCAAAGGTGAGGCCACGGACGAGTTGTTTCTGGCTGAACCAGCCCATGATCAGGATCGGCGCAATCGCCATTGTGCTGGCCGCGCTGAGTTTTGCGTAGAAAAGACCCTGCGGGCTGGAGAACCGCGAGATGAACTTGGTCAGCGGCGCCGCGTCCACCGTGGTCAGGGTAATGGTCCAGAACGCCTCGTTCCAGGCGAGGATAATGTTCAGAAGCATGGTGGAGGCGATACCGGGTACCGCCATCGGCAACAACACAAACAGGATTTCGGAGCGCATCGATGCGCCGTCCATCCGCGCGGCCTCCAGAATCTCGCCCGGAATCTCGCGGAAATAGGTGTAGAGCATCCAGATGATGATCGGCAGATTGATCAGCATCAGCACCACGACAAGGCCGATACGGGTGTCGAGCAGGCCGAATTGCACAAAGATGAGATAGATCGGCACCAGCACCGCGACGCCCGGCATCATCTTGGTCGAGAGCATCCACATCAGCAGGTCTTTGGTCCGCCGCCCCGGCACAAAGGCCATCGACCAGGCGGCAGGCACCGCGATCACCAGGCCGAGTGCGGTGGAGCCAACCGCGATAATGACGGAATTCCAGAAGAAGCGCAGGTAATTGGCCTGTTCCAGCACTGATTCGTAATTCTCGGTCGTCCAGTCGAACCAGAACCAGACCGGCGGCGACAGAACGGCATCGGCCTCGGATTTGAAACTGGTCAGGATCATCCAGAGGATCGGAAAGAACAGCAGCAGCGCCACGCCCCATGCGGCGACTGTGTTGATCGTCTTTTGTCCGGTAGTGACGGCGCGGGCCATGATGATGCTCCTTCAGGCGTCAAGGTTCTTGCCGATCGCGCGCATCAGAAAGACGGCGACGATATTGGCAAGAACGACAGCAACAACCCCACCGGCGGCGGCGGTGCCGACATCGGAATCGAGGATCGCTTCGCGGTAGACAAGGAATGTGAGCGTGGTCGATGCCGTGCCCGGCCCGCCATTGGTGGTGACGAGGATTTCGACAAGGACGGCGAGCAGAAAGATGGTCTGGATCAGCACCACGACCGTGATGGCGCGGGCCAGATGCGGCACCATGATGAACCAGAACCGCTTGATCGCCGGGGCGCCATCCATCTCGGCGGCTTCAAGCTCTTCCGAGGACAGCGATTGCAGGGCGGTCAGCAGGATCAGCGTGGCGAATGGCAGCCATTGCCAGGCCACGATCAGAATGAGCGAGGCGAGCGGCGCCTGACCCAGAAAATCATAGGGTTGCAGCCCCAGAAACTTGAACAGTTCCGCGAATAACCCATTGGTCGGGTTCATGAACATGTTCTTCCACACCAGCGCCGCGACGGGGGGCATGATAAAGAACGGGGCGATGACAAGGATACGGACCACGCCCTGACCCCAGATCGGCTGATCTATCAGCAGGGCGAGCATGATACCGCCGCCGACGGTGACGATCAGGACGCCCAGGACCAGCACAAGCGTGTTGAGCACGGCGGTCAGAAAGGCGGGGGTGGCCACGAAATTGGTGTAATTCATCCAGCCGACGAATCCGGCCCGGTCGGGGTAAAGCAGATTATAGCGCTGGAACGAGAAATAGAGCGTCAGCACCAGCGGCACGATCATCCAGATCAGCAACAGGATGACAGCAGGCGACAGCATTGTGCGCGCAGCAGACCGGGAGGCTTGGGTTGACATGGCTCGCTCCACTCCGGGGAAGATCGGTGATTTGGGATTTGGCCGTAGTGGGCAGAATGGAACGAGCCACCGATGCGGCGGATGGCCCGGTCCGGGCCCGCTGGAGTGTGTGGCCGGTCCGGGAGGGAACCGGCCACACGTCGGGTAAGGTTACTGGATATAACCGGCGTTGGTCATTTCCTGCAGGGTAAGCTCCTGCGCCGCGGCAAGTGCCTCGGCTGCGGTTTTCTGACCGGCAAGTGCTGCAGAGAACTCTTGACCAACCGCAGTGCCGATGCCCTGAAACTCGGGGATCGCCACGAACTGCACGCCGACATAGGGGACCGGATCAACGGTCGGATTGGTCGGATCGGCAGAGTTGATCGAGTCGAGCGTCATCTGGGCAAAGGGCACCGCCTGATATTCCGGGTTCTCGTAGAGCGAGGTCCGGGTGCCCGGCGGCACGTTCGCCCAGCCTTCGTTGGCGGCGACAAGGGCGGTATATTCCTTGGACGTGGCCCATGCGACAAAGATCTTGGCCGCGTCGATGGAGTCAGAGGTTTCCGGAACGGCCAGCGACCATGCCCAGAGCCAGTTGCCGCGCTTGCCCAGACCATTGTCGGGGGCGAGTGCAAAGCCCACGCTGTCGGCCACTGTCGAATCCGCGCCGGTCACAAAGGATGCCGCCACCGTGGCGTCGATCCACATGCCGCACTTGCCCTGCTGGAACAGCGTCAGGTTTTCGTTGAACCCGTTGGCCGATGCACCCGGAGGGCCAAAGTTGTTCATCAGGTCAAGGTAGAAGTCGAGCGTCGCGGCCCATTCCGGGCTGTCGAACTGCGGCTGCCAGTTTTCATCGAACCAGCGCGCGCCGAACGAGTTGGACATTGCGGTGATGAACGCGGCATTTTCGCCCCAGCCGGCCTTGCCACGCAGGCAGATGCCATAGACTTCGTTGTCAGGGTCGTTCATCGCTTCGGCGGCGGTGCGGATGAATTCCCATGTCGGCGCGTCGGGCATTTCCAGACCGGCGGCTTCCATCAGGTCGGTGCGATACATCACCATCGAGGATTCGCCATAAAAGGGCGCTGCATAAAGCTCGCCATCCACGGTCAGACCGCCCCGGATCGCGGGCAGGAGATCGTCGATGTCCCATTCGGCGGGCAGATCGTTGAGCGAAGCCAGCCAGCCCTGCGCGCCCCAGATCGGGACCTCATAGGTGCCGATGGTCATCACGTCATACTGGCCGCCGCGCGTGGCGATATCGGTGGTGACGTTCTGGCGCAGGACGTTTTCCTCCAGCACGACCCACTCCAGCGTGATGTCAGGGTTCAGCGCGTTGAACTCTTCGGTCAGGCCCTGCATCCGGATCATGTCGCCGTTGTTCACGGTGGCGATGGTGATCGTGGTGGCGTGGCTCTCGGCAAGCGCTGCGCCCGCCGTTACGCATAGCGCAGTTGCACCCAGAAGGGCGCGGAAAGTCAGTGTCATGGTAGCCTCCCTATTGCCCGGATGGGCAAATGCTATTGCAGTGGGCAAATACTCAGGCATTGACAGATTCGTGTCAATGGGGTTTCCACGCCGCAGCGCGGCGAGGCTCAAGCCTTTGATTATAAAGTATAACGTGGATTCAGGCGCGCGCGAGCAACAGTTCTGCGGTTGCTTCGTTCGTAATCAGACCGTTGATCAGCTGTCCTCGCAACGCTGCCCGGATCGCCCGCACCTTGGCTTCGCCCACTGCGACCGCAATGATCGGGCGGTCAACCGCACGGGGGAGCGGCGCGGACGTCACTTTGGAATTGTGACCGCAGTCCATCAGATGCCCGTCACCGTCATAAACCCAGGACGTAATCTCGCCCGCGGCACCCGCTGCCATCAGTTCGGCCAAAACGTCATGCGGCATGAAACCGTCCACGACAATTGGGCCGAGCGGACCCAGTTGACCGATCCCGACCAGCGTCACATCCGCATCGGTCGACAGCCGAAGCGTGTTTCGCATGATTTCCTGCGCATGCATCACAGCCAATTCTTCCGAATTGCGCGCCATCACGGGAAATGGATAGGGATAGTGCCGCGCCCCCACGCGGTCGGCCATCCGGATGACGGCATTATAGGGTGTCGCAGACCCATCGAACATCATGTTGCCCAACAGCGATACGACCCGGTGTTGCGGACAATCCATCGGCGGCACCTGTTCCACCGTCGCCTTGAGCGCCCGCCCCGTGCCCAGTGCGATGATCCGCGGGTCCGGCGACCGCAACATCAGTTCCAGTTCGGCCGCAGCGGCAATGGCAACCCCGGTCAAAAGTTCGGGCGCGCCCGGATCAGAGGGGACAACATCGACATGCCGAAGGTCAAAGGTGGATCGCAGCCCTTCGGCCAGATCCATGCACCGCCCGATCGGATGGTCAATCCGGACTTTGACAAGCCTTTCGCTGACCGCCATCGCGACCAGCCGTTGCGCCGTCTGGCGCGACACGCTCAGTTTTCGCGCAATCTGGTCTTGGGTGTTGCCGGCTACATAATAAAGCCACCCGGCGCGCGCGGCGTCGTCAAGTCGGGTCGCGGCAGGGGTAAAACGTCCTATGGTCACTGGCTTGTCTGGTCCTTGAACAGGTGGGGGTACAGGTCGGCAAATGCGGTCCAACTGTTAACTGACCGCACCGGGGGGCTGGTGTCAAACCCCAACCCCGCCATATGGCTGCCCCCGGTGTATAGCAGCACCGGCATGCCCGCGGCCTGCGCCGCGCTGATACCCGGACGGCTATCCTCGATCACCAGACACCGGGCAGGGTCCACACCCATCTGGTCCGCCACGAACAAAAACAGGTCCGGCGCCGGTTTGCCGCGCGCCACCTGACTGGCGGTAAACACGCGCGGAAAATAATGGTCGAGCCCGGTAATGGCGAGCGAGCGCGCCACGCGCGGCGGGCTCGAACTGGTCGCCACGCATTTGGGCGGGCGCAATCGGTCGAGCAGGTCAGTCAGCCCCGGTGTCGGTTGCAATGCGTTCTCAAACAGTTCCAGCAGGCTCGCCCGGTAGCGCGCCTCAAAGTCCGGCGGCAGCGTCACGGCAAAGCGTTCGCGGATCACCTGCGCCACGGTGGGAAAGCTGCGACCAAGGAAATGGTCGCGCACGTAGGCGGGGGTCAGCGGCACGCCATACAACGCCGCTTCGGCAATCAGGACCTGCCCGCTCAGCAGTTCACTGTCGATCAGGACACCGTCACAGTCAAAAATCACAAGGTCGGGGGGCATGGGGTGGCGGGCTCCAAGGCATCGGCGCGCAAGCTAAACCGGAACCGGGCCAAGGTGCCACAGCGATTTCATGCACTCCGGCCGCCGCTAACCCGTTGACCGAATCGCTCACCTGACCTATGACACCGATGTCATGACACCGATGTCATGATTCGACCGGCTCTGGAGGGGGCGGGTCAGCCGGGGGAAACATGGCCACAATCTATGATGTCGCGCTGCGCGCGGGTGTCTCGCCAAAGACGGTCAGCCGGGTGCTGAACGGTGACGCGCCGGTCAAGGGTCACACCCGCGAGGCGGTGGAAACCGCGATTGCGGAACTGGGTTTTGTGCCATCCTCGGCGGCGCGGATGATGCGGTCCAACAAATCCGGGCTGATCGGGCTGATCACCGGCGCGATCACCACCGCGGGCGACCACAACAGACCTTCCGGCCTGCCTGACCTGATCATCGTGCAGGGCATCCAGCAGTCACTGACCCGCAGCGGCATGACCCTGATGATTGCGGACACAGGTGGCCAGACCGACTCTGTGCCCGCGCTGGTCAATACCTTTCTGCGTCACCGGGTCGAGGGGCTGATTTATGTGGCCGAGTATCATCAGGAGGTGGCCCTGCCGCCCATCCCCGCCGATACGCCCATCGTGCTGGCCAATTGCTTCAGCCGCGCCAACATCCCGGCAATCCTGCCCGATGACCGGCGCGGGATGCATGACCTGACCGCGCGGCTGATCACCGCCGGGCATCGGCGGATCGCCTATCTTACGCTCTTTGACCGGCTCGACGCGACAAGGCTGCGCACGATCGGCTATCGTGACGCGCTGGCCGAGGCCGGGATCAGCTTTGACCCCAAGCTGGTGGAATCCTGCGAATTGCATGCGCCCGAGGGCGAGACACAGTTGCTTTATGATGCCGTCGACCGGATGCTGCGCCTGCCGGAACCGCCGACGGTGTTCTGCTGTGGCAATGACAAGATGGCGCTCAAGCTTTACGGCATCCTGCGCTCGCGCGGGCTGCGGGTGCCGGACGAGGTTTCGGTCGCGGGTTATGACAACTACCGGATCATCGCCGAAACGCTCTATCCGCCGCTGACCACGGTCGAACTGCCCTATGCTGCCATCGGCGCGCGCGCGGCGCAGCGGCTGTTGGCGCTGATTTCCGGCGAAGTCCGGGAAGACTCCGGCCCCCAGTTGATTGCGGGGCCTGTCCATTGGCGCAATTCCGTCACCGAACGGCTTGCCCAACACCCATTGAAACTCGTCAGGGAGGAATGATGACGATGAAAACGATGCATCTTTTGACAGGGACAGCGCTTGCTGCCCTTCTCGGTGGCTCTGCGATGGCGCAGACCGAATTGACCATGTGGTATCATGGCGCCGGCAATCAGGTCGAGGCCGATATCCTCAACGGGATCATCTCCGATTTCAACGCGAGCCAGTCCGACTGGTCCGTCACGATCGAAAGCTTTCCCCAGATCGCCTATAACGATTCGGTCGTCGCCGCCGCACTTTCGGGCAATCTGCCCGATATTCTGGATGTCGACGGCCCGGTGATGCCGAATTGGGCCTGGGCCGGTTACATGCAGCCGCTGCCCCTCGACGAAAGCGTGATCGCCGATCTGCTGCCCGGCACCAAGGGCTATTGGGACGGACAGCTTTACTCTGTCGGGTTCTGGGATGCCGCCGTGGCGCTGGTCAGCCGCCAGTCGATCCTCGATGACCTCGGCCTGCGCACCCCAACCCTCGCAGAGCCATGGACGCTTGAGGAATTCATGGGTGCTATGGAGGCGGCCAAGGTCAGCGGCGCATATGACTTCGCAATCAATCTGGGCATGGGCGACAAGGGCGAATGGTATCCCTATGCCTTCTCGCCCTTCCTGCAAAGCTTTGGCGGCGACATCATCGACCGCGAAACCTATGCATCTGCCGAAGGCGTGCTGAACGGCGATGCCGCGATGGCGTTTGGCAACTGGTGGCAGAGCATGTTCACCAACGGCTACGCCCCCGGCACCAGTCAGGACCTCGGCGATGTGCAAACCGGCTTTGCCGAAGGCAAATATGCGTTTTCCTGGACCGGCAACTGGATGGCGCTCGCCACGCTGGCCGCCTTTGACGATGCGGTATTCCTGCCCGCGCCCGATTTCGGCAACGGCTCGACCATCGGCGCGGCAAGCTGGCAATTCGGCGTCTCTGCCGCGTCCGAACATCCCGACGGGGCGGCGGCCTTTATCGCCTTTGCGTTGCAGGACGAATACCTCGCCGCCTTTTCCAACGGCATCGGCCTGATCCCGGCCAGCCCGTCTGCGGCGCTGGTGTCAGACTACTACGCGCCCGGCGCGCCGATGGAGGTGTTCTTTGAACTCTCCGCCCAGCAGGGCTTTGTGCGGCCCGTCACCCCCGGCTATGTCGTCGCCGCCAAGGTGTTTGAAAAGGCGATGGCCGATATTGCCAACGGTGCCGACGTGACCGACGCGCTGGATGCTGCGGTAGACGAGATCAACACCGATATCGCGCGTAACAGCGGCTACGGCCACTAGGGCACTCCCCGCCGGCTCCGGCTCCGGCTCCGGCTCTGGCATCGTGCCGGGGCCGGCACAATTGCGGCACAGGTGACAGATGGCCACAACGAAACTGACCCGGTCCAATGGTGCTGGCTGGGCCTTTGCCCTGCCCGGTTTCGGGCTGATGGTGATCTTCATCATCCTGCCGTTCCTTTTCGCCTTTGGCCTGTCCTTCACCAACCAACGGCTGATCTCTCCCAACCCGACCGAGTTTGTCGGCACGGCAAATTACCGCCAGCTTCTGGGTTTCGGCACGATCACCCTCGACCCGCTGCGCGACGACGCGGGCGTCGTGCAGCGCGCGGCGGATGGCAGCCCGGAGTATCCGCGCCTGCGCGAATATACCCGTAACAATCCCGATTATCCGCAATTCGACGGGATGCGCGAATGGTTCTCCTTCGGGCGCGGGGAAAGCCGGACCTATGTGCTGGCCCGCGACGTGGTGTTCATGAAGGCCGTCGTCAACACGGTGGTTTTCGTGCTGGTCGTGGCCCCGGTGCAGGGGCTGCTGGCGCTGGGTCTGGCCCTGCTGATCAATCAGCGGCTGCGCGGGATCAACGTCTTTCGAACGATCTATTTCATGCCGGTCGTCGTCTCCATCGTCGTCGTCTCGCTCCTGTGGCGCTTCATCTATGACGGGCAGGACGGGCTGTTGAACAACATGCTGGATGCGATCAGTTTCGGGCTGATCCCGCCGGTGGACTGGCTGGGCAACCCTTCCACCGCGCTCGGCTCGATCATCGCCATGTCGATCTGGCAGGCGGTTGGTTTTCACATGATTATCTGGCTCTCGGGCCTGCAAACCATCAGCCCCACACTATATGAGGCAGCGAGCATCGAGGGTGCCTCCAAATGGCAGACCTTTCGCTATGTGACATGGCCGGGGCTGCGCAACACCGCCGTTCTGGTGCTGATCGTGATCACGATGCAGGCCTTCGCGCTCTTTGCGCAAATCGACGTGATGACCCGCGGCGGGCCGCTCGACAGCACCCAGACCATCGTGTTTCAGGCGGTTGAGCGTGGCTATGGCAAACAGGATATCTCGGGCGGTTCCGCCATTTCGGTGATCCTTTTCTGCATCGTCCTGTCGATCAGCCTGATCCAACGCTACCTCACGCGGGAGAAAAGCTGATGTCGGCCATCACCTCCGACAATCACGGCCTGCGCCTTGTCGTGCGCTACGCGGTGCTGGTGCTGATCGCGGTGATCTTTCTCTTTCCGCTGGTCTTCATGCTGATATCCTCGCTGAAACCCGATCAGCAGTTGCTGGCCGATACCAGCAGCCTTCGGGCGTTTCTGCCCGTGGGCGACATCAGCCTGAACAACTATTTCGCCGCCTTCGACCGCGCGCCCGTCGCGCTTTTCGTGATGAACTCGGTGATTGTGACCGGCGTGACGGTGCTCTTGTCGCTGCTGATCTGCTCGCTCGCCGCCTTCTCATTCGTGTTCCTCAAATGGAGCGGGCGCGCGCTGATCCTCAGCGTAATCCTCGCCACGCTGATCGTGCCGTTCGAAACCATCGCCATCCCGCTCCTGCTGATCGCGTCAAAACTGCCATGGATCGGAACAGAGGGGCTGACCTTTGGCTGGCTCAACTCCTACCGGGTGCAGATCGTGCCCTTTATCGCCGATGGCCTCACGATTTTCCTTTTCGTGCAGTATTTCAAGGATCTGCCCGGCGAGCTGATCGAGGCCGCGCGAGTCGAAGGCGCTACATGGCCACAGGTCTACCGGCGCATCGTGATGCCGCTGGCCGGGCCGGTGATCGCCACCGCCGCCATCCTCAAGTTCCTCGTCATGTATAACCAATACCTCTGGCCGCTGATGGTCGTGCAACAGGAAAGCTACCGGCCCGTCATGGTCGGCCTGCAATACTTCTTTCAGCTCAACCGCGCCTGGGGCGAGATCATGGCATATCTCAGCCTGATCACCCTGCCGGTCCTCGCCTTCTACCTCGTCCTGCAACGCGCCTTCATCGCCTCGATCGCCTCGACCGGCGTCAAGGGCTGACTGATCTTATTCGGAGACTGACCATGGTTCTGGCCATCAAGGACAAATACATCTGGGATAGCTGGTATGCCCATGACGGCAGCCGCTGGCACGGCTATTTCCTGCAAGCGGACCGGAGCATCGGCGACCCCGACCTGCGCCATTTCAACGTGAGCCAGGGCCACTCGGTCAGCGACGATCTGGTGCATTGGGAACAGCTTGGCACCTGCCTTTCGCCCTCTGCCGGCCCCGCCTTCGACGATCTGACCACATGGACCGGATCAGTGGTGCAGGGGGCCGACGGGCTCTGGCACCTGTTCTACACCGGCGGATCGCGGGCCGAGGACGGGCTTTACCAGCGCATCGGCCACGCCACCTCATCCGACATGCACTCATGGGAACGGGTGGGCTCCGGCCTTTGCCTCGACATGACCGGCCCGGCTGCGGATACCTATGAACGGGATCACGCCATCGG
>Ga0105053_10001719_pt1 | contig 34956 bp, 36 predicted proteins | sample BON01_FD_78093 | JGI IMG/M metagenome (GOLD analysis project Ga0105053, IMG submission 78093) | Freshwater microbial communities from Lake Bonney liftoff mats and glacier meltwater in Antarctica - BON-01 | ecosystem: Environmental > Aquatic > Freshwater > Ice > Glacier meltwater | place: Lake... | reverse complement strand
TCGCCCTCGCTCTTGGGGGTGTCATCCTCGCCCTCGCCCTCGCTCTTGGGGGTGTCATCCTCGACCTCGCTCTTGAGGGTGTCATCCTTGACCTCGGCCTCGTTCTTGGGAGCGTCGTTCTTGGTCTCGCCCTCGCTCTTGAGGGTGTCATCCTTGACCTCGGCCTCGTTCTTGGTCTCGCCCTCGCTCTTGGGGGCGTCGTCCTTGGCCTCGGCCTCGTTCTTGGGCGCGTCGTCCTTGACCTCGACCTCGGCCTCGCTCTCGTTTTCGGCGTCGTCTTCACCGCTCTCGTTTTCGGCGTCGTCTTCACCGCTCTCGTTTTCGGCGTCGTCGTGCTCAGGGCCCGACGGGTCCGGGCTCACCCCCACCCTCTCCGGGCCACTGTCCAGATCTTCGCCAATGTTCTTGATAATCCAACACCTGAGCTTTGTGGGGGGAGTCCACGCGGAGATCCCAGTGATGAATTCCGGTGCGACATTGCTGAGAATCTGGGCCCACAAAAGTACGACTTCGGCCAGCCCCACCCCATTCCACCCCCCGCTCAGCGCCATGAACTCCGCCGCCTCATCCACCTTGTCATGCGAGATGACACCTGCCTGCTCCACCCCAGCCATCTCGTTGGGTATATGACCCACCTCAAGGGCTTTGCTCTCTCACACGTTTCTAAGTTGATGAGTCACAAATGATGAGTCATCGGTTAACCCAGATAAAAGTTGACAACCTTTTTATTTTAATTGGTTGGGGAGTCACAACTTTGGAGCGAGGGTAATCCCCACCTAGTTGATTGAAGGACTTGATCTTGATCTCAAACACATTGCACCTAACAAAGACCAGAGTGACTGAGTTATCTGTTTTATTTGGATTACGTTGAAACATTGACGCTAAAGGCGCCAGATATTAGGACTACAACGGGCTAAGGTCCGCCATTGTTGCCCCTCCGTTACAACTTGGAATGACGCATCCGATTAATTGCGAGTGACTCAGCCGAAACCTGGGTTAACCGATCCACTCAACCATCCGAACAACCACAACCACAACCTCCCCGAGACCCCGAGAAGCAAGAGCCATGAGCGCCATCGCCAAGAACGACGGCCACGACGCCACCGCCAACAACATCCTCACGGTGCTCGGAAAGCAGGGTAACTTTAACTCAAAGTCGCCGCACTCGAATAAGGCGACCCCCGGAGTCCGCGAGACGGCCGAGGATTGGCTCAAGGCGCCGATACTCAATCGGCGGGTGACCACGGTCCATGACACGACGGGGAAGAAGATTGTGGGCGACGAGATCAAGTTCGCGTGGCACCCCAATTTCGAGATGGCCACCCACAAGTTTGGCGATGGCATCGTGCACGTGGTCATATACCACGGTAAGAACGAGCAGCGAATGCGGCTGTTCTTCCGCCGTCGGACCAACCAGACCAACAAGAAGCACGACGTCATTGTCTCGGCGATGCACGACCGGAACCTGGTGGACCGGCGGCTGTTCATAGCGGCGAGTCAGCTGGTGGTCGATGGCGTGATCCACAAGTGCTCGGTCCTGGTTGAGCTGGCCACGCCGGGGCGCCAGACTGGAGCCAATGACCTGGTCAAGCTCACGTCAGAGGAGAAGTCGGTGCGAGACGATACGATGAGCAGGGTCTCGAACGAGCTCCACGAGGCGTTTCCCGAGGTCGAGACGATCAAGTGGCTGTGGGCCGCCCGCGAGTTCAACAAGACGGCCAAGACCAACAAGCCCGAGTCCGGAAAGGCGGCGGTCGCGCTGTTCAAGAAGATCATGGAGCAGACGCCGCCAACGCACAAGCTGGTCAAGACGGCGACGGCGACGTCCCGGCTGATCGAGGCCCGCAAGATCACGATGCGGGCGACGTACGCCCCCCAGCCCGACCGGTCGGTCCTGTTTTCCGAGACGATCGACAACCCGACGCTCACTGGGAAGGAGCTTCCGTCACCGGCCGACGTGGTTGGCGGACTCCAGATGGTTATGGCCGGCAAGGCCACCCGGAAGTACGCGGCGGTACTTCACAAGCTCCATGATGCGCTCGTGGCCAACGGCTACAACGCCGGCCCTCTTATGATTGCGTGAGTGTGAGCGCAACACCAGCTGTCAACCAACCTACCCAATGTACAAAGTAAACAAGGTTTTTCTTTTATTTGAGCGCGTAAACAAACGTGTTGGCCACGCGATGCGACGGAATCGCAAATACCACGCGGTCAAACACCCCTTTGTATTTGGTCGAGAGGTGGGTCTGGAACATGCGAGCGATGCCCTCCTCCTTGTTCTCAAACACCCCACACCCATACGCCCCGAGCACGACAATGCGGTGTCCGTGGTGGGCCATGACGTTGAGAGCGAGGTCGATCCGCCCCATCATGGTTCTGGCAATGTCGCGCTCGCTCACCCCCTTGGAGCGGGCGTTCCCCGCGTTGACAGCTGGGCACGACACAAAGTTGACGTGATATCGGTTGACGGCCGCGCCGTCCTCCGACTTGATCACCGGAACCAGCGGGCTGTGCACGGCTAGATCGTTGTACAGTCCGCGCCGCCTGGTGGCGTTGTTCTGTCGATACATCTCGGCGGCGGCCCCACCATTAAGGCAGTGGTAGAGCCCCGACACGTCGCATATCCGCTCCTCCTGCGCCCCTGATCCTCCGAGGCAGCCACCGCCCGGGTTCCTCGCCGACGCAAAGTTGAGTGCGCACACCTTTCCCGGGTGGTCCATCGACAGCCGGCGACACGCCTCGATCGTGGTGAGCCCCGGCCACACATCAATCACCGTCTCGCTCTGCGGATGGGCCATCGGGGGGAGAAGCGTCTGGGGGGTCCATACAGTGGTCTTTTCGAAGGCGGTCCACGTCTCGGCGTCGTCTTCGAGCTGCGCGATCGTGTCCTCGGCCATCTGGCAGCGCTCGGCCCGGGTGGACATGGTTGATCGGCGGGACTAGCGCCCTTCCGACAACGGCGGAAATCTGAACAGACCGGATGTCGCTGTCTGGCGCGTTAACGACCGCTGAGGCGCTCGATGGGTTAATGAAGCAGACCTGGAGCCCGCACCGCTCGGCGGCGCTCATGATGTAGTGGTCGGCGGGGATCGCGGTCTGCTCGCTCATATACCACAACAGGGTCGAGGCGGCGCGGTGTGACAGAACATACGCAAACGCCCCGGGGTTGTGGTAATCGGTATACCGCGTTCCGGGCCTGAGTATCCGAATGTGCGGGATCTTGGATAACTCGACTGTCTCGTCGTAAAACGGTGCCCACCCGACAAACAAAATGTCGGGTCGAAACTTGGCCATTGTCTGAGTGGCGCGAAGAACCCCACTCTGCTCCACGGTAGCGTCGTCCTCAAACACAAACGCAAATGGGTCGCCCGAGTCGACCAGCTGCCTCCAGGCCCGGGCGTGCGACAACAGCGCGCCGATCTCCCCCAGCCGCCACCACCCCCGAACCACCCCGCTGTAACGTCCCCGCTCGACTAGCTTGCGGTAAAAATTGCGCGCGTCGGGGTCGGGGTCGAGGATCGGTCGGCGGCCGTCGAATCCGTGAACCCTCTCAAGCTGAAGGGTGTGGGGTAACCGATTGTTTTTCACAAACCACGCCCAGCGATCCCGCCGCCGAGGCAAATTGACAACGTAGCCACGCATTTTATTTGACGACGACGTACTTTTTGTACCAGCCAAGGTGTGACCCTTGCCTGTACTTGGTGTTGACGATGATTCCCCCGGTCGAGTCGTACAGGTTCCTATTCGGGGCATTGTATGAATTGAACCCCAGCTTTGTCTTCCACCCCTTGCCGGCGTCGATATCGGCCTCGAGCACGAGGGCCTTTACCCCCGATTGTTTTGAGAGGTACGGCTCAATCTGCGAGCTGTATATCCCACTCTTGGACTTTGTGCACACATAGATGATTTCGATGGCGTTAACGGGTGGGTGCGCCGCGCTGATTTGATCTTTGAACTGCACCTTTGTGTACTCTGTTGCCCCGCTCGTTGTCACCGCTTTTTCTCCAGCCTGATGCACATCGGTGTTAAACTTTCTCCAGACGACAAATCCCACCAGATCCTTCCCTTTGTGCCACTTGGTCACCCGGGCGTTGGCATAGCCGGGCCCACTCTGGTTGGGGAGGCGGGAGGTGTTGAATTTTTGGATATCCGCCACCGTGTAATCGGTCCGCTGGCCGCAAAAATCATCCCCGGCGGCCCGCTGTATATCGGCATCGGTGAGCGGGGCCTCGGACATCTTGATGGTGGGCTGCTTATCCCTGCTCGTACCCGTTGACACCCCTTCGTCAAACCCATAGAGGGTTCGGCCCTGGCGCTTGAGCGCGTACACAACATCGAGCCCCGTCACCGTCTTGCGCTTGGCGTGCTCGGTGTACGTTACGGCGTCACGAATAACGTTTTCAAGAAACACCTTGAGAACACCACGCGTTTCATCGTAAATCAATCCAGAGATGCGTTTGACGCCTCCCCGTCGACACAAACGGCGGATCGCAGGCTTGGTGATGCCCTGGATGTTGTCCCGAAGGATTTTGCGGTGGCGCTTGGCGCCCCCCAGTCCGAGCCCCTTACCCCCCTTGCCTCGACCGGACATGGTGTGTGATTTTATATGGAGGACGTCTTTATTTTTGATGGAAGGGTCAAGATGGCACGGTCGACCTCCCTCGCCATGGTGGCCGAGGCGTTGATCCGATCGAGCCTGGCTTCGCGGTCGCCCAGCGCCGACGCCTTGTCGAGTTCGTTGACCACCGTCTCGATTGAGTCGTAGATGATGGCGTCGATTCCGAGCAACACCGCCTGTTGGGCCACTCGAGCCTCGGTCAGGTTGTCGATCTTGTGGTCAAGCGCCTTGGTTTTGGCGACGTGTGCCTCAACCTTTCCATCGATCACGCGCTGGTTGGCCCGACACAGCCCGGCCACCGAGTTGACAATGTCGATCTGGTTCCACACCGCTGCTCGCACCTCGTCAGCCTTTTGGACCTTGAGCAGCTGGGTCATCATGGTGCCCGCCGCCGTCATCCGCGACAAGTGGCGGCGGACCGACGTGAGCTCGTGCAGCGTGATCCGCACCAGCTCGAGCGTGCCCCGGGTGTCGATCGTCCCGATCTGGCGCGACACGTTCTTGTGAAACTCTGTGATCTCGGTCTCGAGGTGGCTCCGCCGCATATCGAGCTTCTCGAGGTGATCGAGCAGCTGTTGTTGACGGGTTTGCATCTGGTACAACACCACCGCCGCCCGGGTGTGGTCGGGCTGTTGCTCGGCCACATGGACCGCCTCGATCCGCTCGCGCCGCACCGCTTCCTTGACTTCGCGGACCGCACGCACGATGTTCTTGTGCTCGACCCGGCGGTCTGCGAGCAGCCGCTTGAGCTCGTCGAGCCGTCGCTGCTCGGTCTCGACTTCCCGGGCCAGCTTGGATTCCCCCTCGGATTCAGCGGTCGACGCCACCGACGCGGTCCGGAGGTGCGTTTCGAGTGCGTCACACACCATCTGGGTCCGCCGCTCATAAAAGGGGTCGTTGTCGTCGCCGAGCGCGGTGACGGTGTCGTCGCTAAACAGGGGGTCCTTGTCCGCCGACCGGGGCAACAAATCGCGGACCGGTTTGACCACCCGCCCCATCCACAGCCGGTAGCACTGCGCTGAAGCCTCTTTGGAGCGCTGGACGATCGCGTCGACTTTTTTGGCGACCAGCCGCTCGACGTCGTCATACTCGTCCCCAATTTGCTCGACCATCGCGACAAACTCGGCGTGAAACTTGGCGAACGTGGCGGCGGCCCGCCCGACCACCCGGATCCGCTCGGTGAGTGCGGTGTCGTCGTGCGTCCGGTGCAAGTCAAGCCGCTCCCTGTGCGTGTCAACCAACAGCCGCATCAGGTTGATGGTGAGCCGCACCCGGTGAGTCTCCAGTCCCTGGCCTCTGGCCCTTTCAAGCAGCTCGGCGATCCGATCCTGCGCGGACTCGGCCGAAGTGGTCGGCTTCTGGATCGCGTCCATCTCGGTCTTGGTCTGCTTAATGATGGCGTCCCACGTGTGGATGTTGGTGGTCACCGTGTTGTCCATCGCGATCTCGGCGTCAACCGGGTTGTTGAACGGGGTTTCGGGTCGCTCGCCTCGGGTCTTGGTCGCCGTGGTGAGCTCGTGCGCGGTGGTCGCCGATGTGTACATTTGTTGCAGCGTCTCGATCGTAGCGGCGCACCATCGCTCCACAAAAAAGGTCTGGTCTTGCATCTCGAGCGGGACCTGCGACGTGTCGATTCGATCATACATTGACGTGAGCAGCTGATCCATCTTGCCCTGGTCCATCACCATATCAATAGGCTCGAGCTCTTCGCGCTGCTCGAGCAACACTACAGGCATGTCGCTTAGTTGTTTTCCCCGGGCCGAACGGATTTTTTTGGGCAATATTTGATTGGGCTATTGCATCCGGATCGATCGATCGAATTATCTTGAAACATTTAACGCCAAGCCGCGCCAAATCTCAGAACTAGAACGGACAACACTTCCGTCATGGCGTTCACGTAAAACATATCGCGTACGGGAGTTGCAACAAGGCCGTCAAAATGTCGGGTACAAAGAGTTTGCATAAGTAAATGTATTAGTTCTTATTCAATAGAGTACAAACCGAAGATGCTTCACCTTGAAATCAACGCGAGCGAGGTGGCCAAGGTAATTGGGGTCAACCCGTTTATTGAAGAAGAGGACGCGCATCGTGCAGTGTTGATGCGCCACGGTGTCCGGTTCCAAAACAAGACTCTCCGCGAGGTGACGCAGACGCAGGCGTCATACGTCATGTCGCTGGTTGCCACGGGCGTCAACCAGGCCGCCGCCGCCGCCTCCACAGGGCAAGAGGCGTGTGCGGCGGTGCCCCCGGTCGAGCGGATCAAGAGGGTGTTGGGGGCAACCGCCGAGCAGGCCGAGAAGGTGCATCGCGAGATTTCGTCCCGGGTGGTGTGCACCGTGGGCACCCGGTTCGAAAAGCCCAACATCGAGGCGTACGAGGCCGAACGCAAAGTCAAGGTGTCCCGCAAGCAGGCCCGGGTGGCCCAACAGCTCCCGACCCCAAAGGGCAATGTGTACACGCTCAAGGGTCGGATCGACGGATACTCGGAGGAGGACCGGTGCGTCGAAGAGTTCAAGAATCGCAAGCGGCGGCTCTTCGGGATAATTCCAGGGTACGAGCTGCCCCAGCTCTATGTGTACATGGCGCTGACCAACAGCGCCAAGGCCCGCCAGATCGAGTCGTTTGGCAGCGAGCAGAACGTGCACCACATCGACTTTGACGACGACATGTGGGTGTGCCTGATGGGCCAGCTGGGCGAGGCGGTTGATCGGATGTACGCCGTCGCCACCGCCCAGCAAACTTTGTCGGGGGGTTCTTAAAAAAAGTGATGGAGACGCTCCCGCCCGAGGTGTTTGGGCATATTGTGGGCAGCCTCGGGGTGGAGCAAGAAATCGCCAAGATCCCGCTGGTGTGTAAACGATGGAACGCGCTGATACACGATCCAATGGCGGGGGCGCTCCCTGCTCGGTACTCGGGAGACTACCGCACATCAAATGAATTGAAAAGGCGCCCAACGCACCTCTGGCTGTTGGAGGGCTCAACGCTCCGTCTCAAGTCGCTCGACTTGTCGTGGCTGATGGAGCTCCACATTGACAACGCATCCCGGGTCAAACTCGAGCCGCTCAACGGGGCCGCCCCAATGCTCGACAAGCTCACGTTGAGAAGTCGCGGTCAAATCTTCTATGGGGGCGACAGCTACGAAAAGTTCATAGGAGGCCACCGCGTCTCCGAGCTCGAGATGCAAGGGCACCCCATAGACCCCCGCCTCTTGGTCACCAGACTGTACCGCTCTCCGCCCCTTGTTACTCCGGTCGAGTCCATCCCGCCCGACGCCATCGAATGGAATTCGGAGTTTGGGGTCAAGGCTAAAAACCCGCGCAACCACTTTGTTGCTCGGATTGTAGCCAAAATAATCATTTCAGACCCAAGCGGCGTTGAGACGATTAACCACATCCGCGGAGGGGGTGTCCTCCAAACCAAGGTGGTGGTCGGTCAGCCTGGGGACACTGTGTTTGTCGAACTCGACCCCCTGAATGGATTTGCAGGGATCATCGGGCATTACGAAATCTACTACCAATCGACAGCGCCCATCAGGGTGTGGTCGGTCGAGGACACCGCGCGAGGCGCCGATAATGAGAGTTGGGGTAAGATCGACGTGGATTTTGAGTATTTCACCGACCAGGTGATGACGGGGAAAGTGAAGGAGGGGGGGCCGTGTCGTTTATATTTCGGCCTCCTTGTTACCAACCTCGAAATCTACGGCCCTAACCTGGGAGCGGCGGCTGTGCACGTTGACTACATGACCAACACAATGCCTGGCGACCCCATTATGAATTCCCACATGCTCGTGTACCGGGGGCGGGCGGTTGACGCAGACGGGGTGGTCCGGATTCCGCTCAACTCCAACTTGTCCCGATCTGATTGTTGTAAGATATGGACTGACCAGCCCAGCGATTCACGCGTTACGGTCGTGGGCAAGACCAAAAACATCTTCCGTTTTCGTCACGGCTGTTCGGGATCCGTGTTTGCACCATAAAAGAAACATTATTGTGAGAAATGGGAAAATGGCTCAGTGTCCTGGGAAGACCAAGACGGGCGGGGCGTGCAAACGAGTGGTGGTCCCGGGCGCCGCCATGTGTGAGGAGCACTACAAAATCCAACAAGGCGAGGAGGCCAAGGCGCAGCGGCGGATTGGCTACGCCCGCCACTGCGAAACCAAGTGCAAAGGCCAAGGGTACGAGTACAATTGGTGCAACCATAAGCGGCTCTCACCCAACAACCCCCTTTGCAAAAAGTGCAATGACGCGCTGGTCGCGGAGGAGAAACGGATGGCCGACATCGAAAAAGCCCGGGAGGAAGCGGTGCAACAACACGCCGACTACCAACAGCGCAGGCAGGAGGATCTGGCCAAGTTCAACGCGTTCACGTCCGAGTGCGAGTGGTGGCCCGGGTTTGAGCACTGGCTTGACGACAAGCTAGCCGAGCTAGAGAGCCGCATCGACAACTGCATACAGCGTTCAAACGACGGACCGTGGTGACCCCCCCCCCATTTATTTGATCTTTTTGATCTCCTCAATCGCGGTGGCGGCGGTCTCTTCTGCTTGGCTCATCGAGATAGCGTAGTTATTATGACACACCACTACTTTTGTGGTTTTCCCAAAAGAGGAACACTTGCCACTACTGTTGTCCTCGCGATACAGAAATCCCTGGGGCAAAAAATACCACTTGAGAATCTCAATGTTGGGCAGCGTGGTGGGAGTAAAAGCGAATTGGTTGGGTCGTATCGAATCCCGTTTGATGTCAACACGGGCCATGGTCGAGTTGTAGTTTTGCGTCTTGAGCTCGAGAACACCAACACCCTCAATAGCCACCCCAACCTCGATGACCATGTACCACTCCCCGAGCCCACCCTTGGAGTGGGGCTTTCCGTGATCACAGGCATAACATTTAGCCTCGTCAGGGTGGGTAGTCAAGTAAAACCCTTGCCCAAGCATCCCACCCCCCTTGTTGAAATCAATGGCTTTGGAAATGTTGTTGAAGTGCGCACCATTGGTTCCGTGGTACATGATCGCATAAGTGTTTCCATCGATCTTCCTGGTTTTACCCCTGAATATGTCGCGAAATGCAACAGGGTCGCTGGCGTTGGAAAGAATGGTCTTGGGCTTCTCGTTGTCATCCATCTGGTAAAGCCAGTGATCGGGGTCGGTCACAAATTCGACCTTGTCCACGTGGCGGGCCTGATTGGCTTTGGCTTCGAGCGCCTTTTCAAAGGCCGTAAACGCCGCCCCTTGCTCTGTGAGAAAATAACGAATCTCGTTGGCCAGCTTTTCCGGGAGCCACTTTTTTTTGCGGATCTCAGTCAGTGTGTGCGCGATCATGTACGCCTTGATTTGGAGCTGGTCCACTCCTTCTTTCTCAAACGCGGCTCTGTACTCTTTGTAGAGCGTCTCATGCGCAGGTTTTTCGTCGACAAATTGAACGTCGTCGTCGTCGTCATCATCATCGTCGATCACAATCACGTCGGCGTTCGCGGGTCCAGCTGCCATTTGGAACCCCTTGTTTCCCTAGTGATATTTACGCAATATTCCGTGGGGGGTGGGGTGCAAAAGAAATTCAACGCGCTAGTGATTTGCTCGACTAAGCCCAAAAACGTGGACCTGCGCCACGCCCGAGGGACCGACCCTGAGGTCCAAAAGTCGGTCCAGGCGGGACGGCGGTTTGAAGAGGTTATGGCTAACATTGTCAAGACAGTAGAGCGCGAGCAGCTGGAGTGCATTGGGATTTATTGTCGGGCGGGCCACCACCGCTCGGTGGCGTGCGGCGAGCTCCTGAAAAAACACGTGTATACGCTTGCAACAGTGCGCCACCTTACCATTTCCAGGTAAAGGTAAAGGGGTGTCAAACGTCGAGCGGCGGCGACTCTATGTCCGTCAAAGGAAGAGGGGAAGGCGTGTCTACGCCCTCGACCCACCACCCACCGACGTCGACCCACTCTCGGGGCTCAGACCCTTCTCCCGCAGGGGGGAAAACGTTGACAGGGGATGGAGTTAAAGACGGGATGTAAATCACGGCGTCAGGAGGCGAACACGAATACTCAACCAGTCTCCGAGGATCATTGGGGGACGACAGCGCCCTGGCATCGTAGTAGGTCCCGTGATCCGGGGGTTCCGGACTCGGCGTGCAGCTGGAGGCCGGCTCTGAAGCGGTTACTGGGCTCAGCGAATACGTCGACGCGGTCGCCCAGCGGCGGTCTTCAAGAGCGTAGACGGGCTGCTCCTCGAACGAGGGCATTACAAAAGTTTGCGGTGAAATTTCTTGCTTTGGTTCGGGCTTTTTCTTTGCCCATCCCAACCACTCCCACACCCCTTGCCAAAACACCGGACAACAACCCATTGTTTGTTTAAGAAGAATTAACAAAAGTAATTATTTTCGAGTGTTAACCGCAAACTCGAGTCATTTCCGCACAAAGGGGATTACCATGGACATCCAGTGGTACCGTGGTCTTCAGCCCGCCGATCGACACATTTATTACCAGAGCAGGCAGCGCACAGGCGCGACCTACCAGATCAACGTGGAGCCGCTTTTCCGCGGGAACTGGCCCCTCTGGGAATCCGCCTTGGTTGCCGACAACGACCGCCGCGCCGCCGAATACGATCGCCACGCCGCCGAGGAACAGGCCTGTCGTGATCGTCAGGCTGCCAAACAGGCCGCCAAACAGGCCGCCGAGGCTGCCTTCATTCTGGAGCAACAACGCGAGCAAGCCATCAAGGAGCGCGACGAGTGGGCGGCCGAGGCCGATGTTCACCGCGCCAAGCTTTTGGAGGTTGAGGCCAAGATGGCCGAGATTACGCAGCGCCTCCCCGACCGGTCTCGGCGGCGGTGGTTGTGTTGGCCCCGCCAGCGCCGCCAGCCATCGACGGCCCAGGAGTCTGTTCCGCCTCCGTACGAGGGCAAAGCTTAGGTGCGTGGTGGCATAGTTTAAAGCCTGCTCGCCAAGTAAACTCGACCCCCAATCACGTCCTTGAACGCGTAAAAGAGTTTGTCACCGCTGACAATTGTGTGTGTCACCGATGGGCCGCCATTTGTGATCAGCTTGGTCACCTCCACCACCATTAGCACGTCGGCCGCGCTCTTGATCCCGCTGTCGATCGTAAGCAGAGTCGCTACATTTTTACACCTTTCACGCACCTGATCGAGCCCAGGCCAGGCCTCGGCGGCGTACACCATTAGGCACTCGATTTGCCCCCGCTTTTTCATTGCTAACAACTTGTCCAGCTCACGCGGCCGATTCTCCACGTCGAGGTGCACTGTCTGGTACCTGGTTGTGGTAGGACCATCGTCGTCAACCTCGGTCTCGCGCTCCTCACACCCAAATATCTGCAACCACTTTGACGCGGCGTCCTCTTTGGCTTCCTTTTTGGTTTGCTTGGGCCCACTCTTGCTCGTCTGACCGACAACGCTCAGCGTGCAAGTAAAAATGGGGGCATGGTCGCCGCCCCCGGTCCGGTCAAACGCGTACACGGGTGCGCCCACCCCCGTTTTTTGAATCAACTCGTTGATCTGGCTGATAGAGGACATTCAGCTAATTGGCTGCGAATGCTGCGAGCGCCCATCCCACAAAAGAAAAAACAAATTGACAAAAAGGCGAATATTTAATTGAGAGTTTTCACCAACTTTGACAGGCGGACAATAGTCTGCCTGAGCTCCTTGTTCTGGCTCATCAGAGCTTTGCAGTCGCGCTCCAGCTTCTCGATAGTCGTGATCTGCTTGACGCGACTCTTTGCAGCGTATGTTCGCCCCAGATAGCGTCGCCTCAATTTCTTGAGGGCGTTTCGCTCGTTGAGCGTCAGGTCGGCGGTATCTCGGCGAGAAGCAAATTCTTGTGGGCTCAAACGCACCACGCCTATCCCTCCCAGCTTCTCGATCGCCCGCATCTCCATCACTGTCAGAGACCCCTCCATCGCGCCAAATCGGTTGTGGCTCAATTTTGATTTTGGCCCGGGCAAGTTAACTGGACGTACATATGACTCATTATGTTATGTGTTAGTCAGCGGCTGAGTCATATGGTCCAACTGGATTATCGGGCGGGTTAAGCGGTTTCTGGGTCATACTTCACCAAGGACCATGGCCGGACGCGTGGATGGGGACGAGTGGGTGGCAATTGAGTCCAAGGTCCCTGATCCGCCGACAATTGGGCAGGTCATTGGTGTCGGGAGCAAGACCATCCGGGACAAATTGTGGAAGGGCTCTGAGGGCTCTGATCTGATCGAGCTTTTCAAGGAACTGTCGGCCGAGCTTAAGCACCGGAAGGTGAATCCGGACAAGCTCAAGATGGTGGCCAACGTGATCAAGAGTCAGCTCCCATGCGAGTGCCCGACCCCGGCGGACATGCGTCGGATGGTCTTTGGGATCTACGAGGGCGGGTTTTCCGAGTCTGTTCCCGAGCTTCTGTCGCCACTAACGTGGACAGTCGAATATTGCCCCCGGTCGCCCACTAGCTCGCCCACGCCGTCATCTGGTGCGGAGACTTTGTTCGGCGACACCCCCCTGCTTGCGCTGGAGTAGATAGATTTGCTTTAATGGGTCAGCGGCGCTTCTTTTGTCGCGCAAGCATCGTTTTGTACATAGTAAACATGACCTGTTGATCCGGGGCATGCACGGGGTCTTTGTTTTTGAAGTGGCGCACTGCAACGTCGTACACATTCATGTCGAAATTGAGCGCGGGGCACCGCCCAATCTCTAGTTTGGGAAACATGAAGAAGACATCTTCGTAGGTGTGGTGCGAGTTGATCCACTTTCGATCGCACTCCCTTTGCAGCGCTGCATCCGTTTCCAATTCCGTCTTGGACAAGTCGTAAACAGGTGGTGGTTCGTAAACCCGGCTAGTTCTGCACCCCATTTTTTCCCCTTAAATGAGAGATAAAAAATGGACGAGCTGGTCAAGTGGTGTCCGAAAAACCAAACGTGCCCAACCCGCCGGCCGGCCCCGATGCAACCGTGTACAACACGTTCGAGGTGGCCAATGTTGAAATTGGTGACTTCTCCAACTGTGTACACGCACCAACGGGGTTGATCCGGAGGGTGCACGTGGAGGGCTGCCCCGACGCCACGATTGTGACCGACACTGGGCTCGCGATTCCCATGGGCAAACCCGAAAAGGCCGACCCCAACGTCGTCGACGCGCTCAACAAACACAAGTATGTCAACATCCTGGGCGGAAGCATGGACTACCCCGGGAGAGAGCCCACCGGTGAGGAGACCAAGGCGATCGAACGGCGCGAGGTGGTGTCGCTGTCCGGGATGGCTCTCAAGGTCATGCACCCGGACCTGGAGGGCACGTCGTTCAACGTTTGTTTTGAGATGCTCGACGGTCAGACGTTGACCGAGACCGCTCACGCGCACGCTTACCACCTCGATCACTGCAAGCACCCCACGCACTACCTCCACCTTCGGTTTGACAGCGGCGGGAAACGGGCATGGATCCGCCCGCCGGTCGGCAACCCCATCGAGTTTGAGACCGCGGACGACGTCTACATTGTGCTTGACGACACACCCTTTGGCAACATTTTCAAAGGGGTGGCTGACAAAGGACTTGAGAAAATCAATGTCTCTACGCTCAACCTGTCGCGGGTTTCTGGGATCACCATAGGGACCGAGGGCGCCGCGCTCATTGAGCTGCGGGCGGGCCACTACCGCGCTCGTTACGCCGGGGGCGCTTATGTGTACGTGTGATTTACTGTGAATCTTTGGGTTATATCATGAGGGTCTGCCCTAGGCGCAGCGTCGCCATAAATGTTCCGTCGACCAACTCGGGCTTGTCGTCCACCATAGTCGTCTCACTCGCCTTGGCCAGCGCGTCGCAGTAGGGAATGTGCGATTCCTCGGTCCACGGCTCCCCATTGGCCATGGCGCGCACCGTGTTGAACACGTCTTTGTAGAGCGCGTTGTACCCCTCATCCTGCCCAAAATCAAGGTCAAACACGCGCTTGATGTACCGGTACTTTTCGTTGCGGCTTAGGGTCGCCGTGATCCGGATCTCACCCACCGTGTGCACTAGCCAATTGCCCTCGGGGTGCTCGATGCAAACATAGATCCAACAAATCGACGCCTTTCTACCGAGCAACAGGATCGTCTTGTCTGTCTTCCCAAATTGCCACGCTTTCGGGCTGGTCAGGTCGCCCCCGACGTACCGAACCACCGGGACCTCCGACTCGAGCAACAACCGGTGGACCGCGTCGTGCACCACCCCGTCGCTCACCACCCCTTGCCTGGTCATGATCTTGGCCTGCCCCCCAAAGTACTGTGTCACCTTTTCGATGTCGCCAAACATGGACAGAGCGGGCTGCGAGATCATGTTGATTGCTTCAACCAGGGGGTCGGTCACGATGGGCTGGTACGGAATGTCGAGCGCAATCACCGTCGGGCTCGACGCCGCATGTGGGTGGTCCGCAATGTCGCGGACGCGACGGTTCAGGAACCTGGACGGGTGGACCTTGCCCATCGTGAGCACCCCACCGAGAACATTGGCCCGCTGTACCGCCCCGATTATTCCGACCGACAGCGTCATCATCGCGTGTTGACACACCCGGGCCAGCCGCGACGCCACTCCGCCATAATCGCCCCCGACGTCAATCTCAAAATTCCCGCCGTTGGGCATGGTCACCAAAAACAAAAACTCGTAGATGGTCTGGCGCGCCGCACCCGCAAACCGGATCGACCCGGGGGTTTCCTTCGAGGCCTTGGCCACTCCGTCGACCCCGACGAACCCGACGTTGAGCGTGGGTGGCGCGATAAACACTGACGGGTGCGTTTGGATCAGCGTCTTGATCAGCGCCACCTGGCCCTCGCGGGACATCTCATCGCTGGCCATCAGCGCAAACACGTTAGACGCCATAGCGGCCGCGTTGTGCACAAACTCGTTGATGTGGTCCACCTGGATGTTGCGGTCGAAAACGATCCGCATCTCCGCCGCCGCACGCTCAAGGTAATACGCCCCCACGACGTTGGTGTCCACAAAACCCTTGATAAACAACGGATTGGTTTGGAGCGACTTGCACAGCGCTTCACACCGAATGACCGTCGCGAGAAGCGACCGGGTGTCCAACATCCCCACCGTCTTGGGGCCCTGGATCTCAAGGCCATGCTTGTGCGCCTCGATCGCCGTCGTCCCGTCCTCCTCCGTAACACCATTGGCCGGGTCGCCGAGCACCGGAGCGGGATGCGACACCGACGGCGACACCGGGTTGGGCTGGTACACGGGTAGGATCGGGTCGAGCTCGGCGAGCGTCGGGAGCGCGGAAATCTCGGCGCTCCATCCGCCGCCGACGTCGATGTCGTCAAGATCGTCGTCAAACAACAAGTCGCCAAAGTCGTCGTCATCGACGCCCCCTATCGCGTTCTCTTGCGGAAAGGTGGGCATCGCGTCTTCGAAATCGTCGGCCGCCATCTTCAACCCTTCTTCCAGCTTGGCCTTCTTGGACTTGCGGGGGCGGGACGCCGACGCGTCCTTTCGGGCGTACTGGGGCATCTTCATCACGGTTCCCGCATCGGCCTGTGCCTCCTCGATCGCAGCCTTGTACAGCCGGCTGAGGGCCTTGCGCCGCTCCGGAGGGACGTCGTCGTATGCCACATCGATCGCAAACTCGCGCGCCACCATCGAGCCGTCGTCGCCTTTAGTGCGAAACGTGTCGATCTTTGTCTCGATGTCGGGCACCGCCCGGTACGCCGCCTTGTCGCCGACCCGCGCAAACATGGCGTTGAGCGGGCCGAGCTCGATGTGGGTCCGCAACACCTCGGCCAGAAACCGCTCGAGCTTCGAGGGCTCGGTCGCCGAATCGATCCGGCCGGTGGGCGGGTTGGCGTTCCGGAGCGCCATGATGACCGACTCGGGCGACACACTCATCGACTCCATGTCGTACTTTGGGATGGACGCGGGCCACCCCCGCCCGGCCTCGACCTTGTTGTGACCGACGCACATAATGAATTCCCCCGACGCCTCAGTCACCGCGCCCGCCCCGAGGATCGGGGGCAGTGGCGACTCCCGGATCGCGTTGGCCTCGGGCGAGGTCTGGATCATCGAGGTGACCGGGCTAGCGTCCGTATACATGGCGGGTTGCACTGGGGTGCCCGACGCAATCCACTCGGTCATCAGCCTGACGCACTCGGGGCGGGTGTTGATCGGGACGACTGCCTGGTAGTACCCGAGCGACTTGGGGTTGCGCATTTCCGTCAACACATCCTCGGTCTTGGACGGGTTGTTGTGAATAATCCGCTGACAGTCCACCAGCGCCCGGTCGATCATCTTGGCGCGTCGGACAAGAATCGCGATGTCGTTTGCCACAAATCGCTCGGTCGCCGGGCCAAGCACGTTCTTGAGGGTAAGGCACCGATCGACGTGCACTTTAAGCGAGTCGTGTCGGACCAGGAGCATCGCCGCGGTAAAGACGTACCGCAACAAGTGGCCAAAGACCACCCCGGTTCGCGACGGCGCAAGCATTCGGCCCATGACCGTGGCCGTCATGAACCACACCGTCTCCTTGGAGCTCCGGCCAATGCCCTGGTCGATCCGAAACGCGCCGTCGGCGGGGTTGATCAGCGATGACGCGTAGATGTGCACGGCGGCGTTGATCAACATGGCGTGAAAGGTTTCCTTGACCGCGATGTCGACCGAGAGCGGGGTAGCACCGGGCATTCGCTCGGCCCGCTTTGCGGTGGCCAGCTGGATCTTGACCAGCCGCGACTCGTCGATGGTCATCAGCGTGTTCCACACCGCCGCGATTGCCCGGCCGTGGTGGCGGAGGACGTGGCCGACGTTTTCAAAGACGGCATCCGGAGTGACTCGCCGGATCATGGTGGCCATCTCGCACGACAGTTCCTGGCGAACACACGCCGGTGTGGCCCGCCGCAGGTACCCCGTTTTCTTCCCATTGCGGTGAGCATCGTGGAAGTGCTTGTCCATCCGAAGAAAGGAGATGGGGGGAGGGGTCTGAGCCTACGTTAACGGATAGTAAGCAAAAAACCGGGGGTCAATCGTATTAATAGCCCAGAGCCCGCGAGCCATGCCCTGCGCCGGGAAGCGTGTCGGGCGCGGGTCCAAGGGCGCGAGAAACCGGATGGTGATTGTGGTGGCGCCGCCGGGAGGGGGCAAGACCACCGCGTCGACACTGATCCGGAGCCGACACAAATAGTTGGGATGGGAGTGCGCATTTACTTTTGCGTACAATGGGGGGTGGGTCCGACAGAGCGTGTTGTCAAGATTAATCAAAGCTGTTGGGTTGGATACAAGCATAACGAAGGCGGTGACTGGATCAGTGCTCCTGGACTCGGCGGTAGGTGAGGTTGAACCGGGGTTCCTTGATCCGAGCCTGGGTCGGAACCTGGTGGTGGTAGTTATTTTGGGTGCCCCGCCCCATCACCACGATGCTCCCGCTGGGCAGCTCGAGGCGGATCTTGACCGAGTGGTCGTCGCGCCGCCGCAAATCAAAGAACCGCGCAGCCCCAAACGAGCACGACACGATCCGTTCGTCAACCAGATCGCGTTCGTCGTCGGCGTGCCACCCGATGTTCTGTCGGCCATCGGCGTACCAGTTGAGCAGGCAGTAGTTGGGGACAAAGTTTCCGCCGGTCGCCTCGGTCGCCCGGTCGCCAACCCTGTCGACCACCAGGGGGAACGGCGGGGCTCCGGCGTTGTCGATCCCCGAGTACCGGTAGTTGAGGCGGTCGTGAAGCGCAAAAAAGCACGTCTTTCGGTTCTGCATGCAATCGCGTCCGCACACTTTGATTGGTCGCTGCTCCCAGTTGGGCAAGGCGACAAGTTCTTCGCAGATGGCTCGACACTCGCTGTTGGTCCACACGCCGGTATACAGCCAGATGTCGGCGTCGGGCACGTCAATTTTTTCGACGACGTGGGCCAGCTTCTTTTGTGGCCCTGCGGGTCCCGCCTCAAACATGGTGATGATCTTGGGCTGCGCCATCAGTGCTCTATTAACACTATCGTGTACAACAAATCTCAACTTGATCGTGGGTATTTTGTGGTTTAATACGTTGCATCGCAACAAACGCACAAGCCCGCAAAACACAAGAATGGAGATCAAACCCCCTAAAATACACACCATTGAAAGCAAGAGCTTGTAAATGCGCTCGTACTCCTCCTTAAGAATGTCTCCGTCAGAAGAGTCGAGAATCACGATCCCCCACATCCACATTGCGATTCCCATGGCCATTGAGACGCTCACAAGAGTCGTGAACCACCACGGAAGATCCTTCAATCCCCAATTCTTGCAGAGCTGCATCGTGTACACGACGATCCCAAACAGGTTTGCTCCCGCTGAAATCATCGCAAACGCAAACGGGTTGTGCTTGAACCGATTGTCGCACGGGAAGTCGGGGTATGACACAAACGAAAACACGAGGTAAAGCGTCATTATGACCGCGATGAAGATGATTGCGAGCAACAGCTGCGATTTTTCAATGTCCCGAAGCCCCTGCTTGACTGGTAATGGAGAAGGGTGCTCGGTGGCGAGGTCGGTGACCGCCTCGTTGTACGATGGCAGGGTGGAACCGGCGATCGAGACCTTGACGTCGCCCATGACTTTTTTTGTTTGCGTGGAGTATCTGACTCGATATGTCCTGTCGTTCGATTAACCCTATTGAAAACCCCCGACCAACAACATTAACTCCACGCCATGCTTGAAGAGCTGATCGAACACTTTGACAGCGTGGCCAAACTCCGGAACTACTTAGCGACCCAGATTCGAAACGAGATCTGGCGGCTCCGAGACACCGTCGGGGCAGAGGCGGGGCTCGATCTGTGTCGACAACTCCTTTTGGTCGACGATGACGTCGACTTTGCGCTGGTCGATAAAGATCAATGGAGCATCTACGTTGCCACCACCAGCGCGGCGTGGTGCGGGAAGAGGGACGTCGAGGAGTTTCTGAGCAGGTGGTTTACTGTCGCACCGCCTGAAGCGGGGACGATCGAACACGATCGCATGTACAGGATCGCGAAAAAAAGGATAGCATGAATCAAAACCAGCTCGTCGACTTGGGTTCCTCGACAAACTCGACGCACTCCTCCTCCTCGGTGTACGCCACGGCCGCCAGGAAGCACTTTGACCAGGGCTTTCCGATGTCGGCCGGAATGTCCTCGGCTTGAAGCGCCCCCTTGGGCAGATCAGGTTCCACCGCAATGTCAAATGCGACGGCGTGCCTCAACACGGCTTTGCGCCACTCGCTCGAGTACTTCTTGTTGACCAGCCACTCGCGGATCTTCTTGGCCACGAGCGGCTCGTTGTACGACCGAGTAAAATCAATGAGCAGCTTGGGGTCCTGAGACGACTCGACGACGAGCGCAGCGTTGTCAAACATGAGCCGCAAAAACGCGATCGTCGCCTCGTTGACAATGACCCCTCTTTCGCGCATACACATGTACGCCTCGATAAACTCGTAGTCGTCGTCAATCACTGTTGACATGGTCCACGCCAGCTGGTATCCGTCCGAGTCGCTCCATACCTGGCCCAGCCCGGTGGTAAGCGTGACAATCGGGGCGCACAGGGGGTTTTGCATGAGGACCTTAGTCGCCGCGATCTTGTCCTGCAAATCGGTGGTGTTGTACAACATGTGCGAAATCATGGCGGTCCGGATGTTCCGCGAGATCGGGGTCCCGGCTGGGATGAACCGGACGGTGTCAACCAGAAACCGCCCAGTGACGTTGGTCTGCCATTGTTCGTACAGCCAGTAATTCGTTGGTAGCGGCATGGTCGCGCTGAAAAAATCATCGTAAAAGATTGACGATGGCGGCGGCGAGATCAAGCATATGCGCCGCCCAAGATCAAGCAGCCGCTCGGGGACCGCGCTTTGGTTGAGCGGCGTGATGGCCCGCATAAAGCTCCACCAGCCGACCGTCGGGACCCACATGTGGTCCCACCACTGCTTGAAGGCTTGGAGTGGGTTGGTCGGCGTGACAAAATCGCACGCATATCGTTTCTCGAGAAGCTTTACCACGGCGGTGAGCAGCCGAGTGTCGTCCTCGGTCCGGTCACGTTCTCCAAGGGTCACCAGGTATTCAACCGCCCGCTCGGTCAGCTGGGTGTCGAGCCCAACACGGTCCGCCAAGTACAAGATCGCCGTTGCGATGCGCGGGGCGTCGGCTCGGATCAAGTCGGCGATAATTTCGATCCTGAGCGGTGAGCAGGCCAGAGCGGCGAGTGCCTGCCCCCAAATCCCCTCCGAGCCGGTGTTGTCGGCTTTTTTAAAGTCAATGGTGAACGCGCGGGCGCACGGGCTAAGCGACTCCCCGCTGACGACCGCGTCGCCACAGAAAACCCGCTTGATCAGAAGCGCCTCGATGTTCTTGGTGCATGGGTGGCCGGTGTCGTGCGCGACCCGGTACAGGTCGGGGGCGATCGCGTTGACCGCCCCCTCGCACCCAACCACGAGTTGGTGCCAGACCTCCAAGTCTACATAATAGCACAACATGCCAAACACCGTGGTGTACACGGCGACGACCCCAGGGTGAGTGGGTTGGCGGAGGTTGGACGCGTGACGAAACGCCGCCTTCGCCGCGTCCGCCGCGCCGCGGTCGCGGGGCACCCAATCCAGAACCGTAAGAAGATCGCTCTTGAGGTCTACAATGGACCCCGACGAGGTGCAGTGCTCGATGACGCGCTTGAGCGACTCGACATACTGCCCGTTTCTGGCCTTGTGCGTCAGGTCGTCGATTGCGGCCCGAGTCGGCGTCTGATTCCCGGCGTCGACGCACAGCCTAAGGTACTTGGCGGTCGAGGCCTCGCTCGGGAGCCATCGGTGAGGGGCCAACGCCGCCATGAAAAAGAGGTGTTCCCCCTCGACCAGCTCGATCGCCGTGTCGACGGTCGTGGCAGTAAGCGAAGGAATCCCTTTTAGGATGGTCTCCCATTCGTTCGGGTACGCCTCGAGCAGCTGGCGGAGCTGGTTGACCGTCGGTCGCAGCTTTGACAAGCCCGACGGAAGTGCGCGGGGGAACATTTCGACGTGTTCGGCCTCCTTGCACAAGATGTCCACCAGGCCCTGATGTGACTCGAGGTGCGGCGCCAGGGCCCCAACAATGTCGAGACCCCCGCAATAGACGTCGCTCATGGCGATGTACGCAAGCACGTTGTCAGAAAAAAACGGCGCGAGGCTCGTTAGGTTCCCGACGCCCACCCTCACATTTTTTTCCTCTTGGATCAGGGCCCAGAGCTCGGGGTTCTGGATCACACAGCTCACCATCTTGTCGGCGCGGATCCAGCACGGTGTGGCGCGGAGCCGCTTGTAGTCCTTGGCCGCAATCATGTACTCGACCAGACCGTGGCTGGGCGGGAGACCGTAGGACTCGAACGTGTCAAAGATTTTCCCGACGGCGGCCGCGTACAGTCCAACCTCTTTGGGGGGGTTGTTGTCGATCAGCTTGATCTTGCGCTGCGCTTCGTTCCACACGTTCGAATCATTGCTTGTCGGAATAAGACGGCGCAACACCACCGCGTCCGCCACCGTGGTCACCGGGATGTGGCGGTCAGGGATGTAGCTCCAGAACAGTCTCTGCATCTCAAAGCTCATCTTGGTCTCTTGGAGAATCTCTTGTAGCCCTCCAACGGTTTGGACCGTCGACGCCACATCTTTAAGATAACTTATGCGCTCGCGCACGGATTGTGACGAGAGCATGCCCGGTTTGAAGGGGGGGGTGTGCCCGGATTTTATTATAGTATGTCATTGATTACGATACGAACCAATTAATAGAAGGTTCATCCGCCGCCGAACCCACTGACCCGTGAACATAAAAGGTGTTAGATCACGAGAATGACGCCGCGCCGATCCGCGTGGGTGGTGGCGGGGATACTGGTGGTGTCGGCGGCGTGCATTGCGCTCTCGGTCGTATTCACAAACAGGGGTATCGCGTCGCAAACACGCGAGCGCGAGTACAACACCTTTTCCGAGCAGACATGCGTGGTGGCCCAAACCGCGAGTTATTTACAACGATGCACTAACGAGCCCGGGAATTGGGTCACGGTGGTGAACATCTGGGTCCGACCGCTGATCGCGTCGTCAGACGTCCACCCGGTGATGGCGCAGCTCAAGTACCCCATTGCCCTAGACTACACGGCAATCTCACCATGCCTCGACAGCCTCCAGTCGGCTACGTCTTGGGGCCGAAACCAGACGGCGCCGTACCTTACTAACCGAATGGTGGCGTGTTACGCCAACAAGCATTACAGAATAGTGTACCTCTTGCGGGACGCTGAGTCGTTTGACACCTGGAACTACGGGGCTGGGATCGCGTGCATCATTTGCATCATTCTCTTCACGGCGATCACGATTGGGAACGTCTGGCAAACCCGGGACAAAGATGTGGCAGCGGTGGGCCCCTTCCCGGAGCAAGTGCAGTCGCCCCATCGCACCCGCTCTTTTTTTGTGACGCCCGCCCCCTTCACTGACAGAAGGGTGCATTCTACCCCGCCCCCCGTGTACCACAACGAGCCCTCCGGTTATACGGATTCGGAGTAAACCGCGCCCTGCGATTTGAACCAGGCCTTTTGGATTTTGTTCACTTGCTTGTCCGAGTACCCGTGGTACTCGATCATCATCCCGCCAAAAGCGTCGGCGGCGTCGGTGTACCCCTCCTTTAGAATATCAATGCAGCGGTCGGCCAGCGCGTTGAGCTTGGGCTTCTCGAGCCCCCCTGGCTGGTCTGGGTTGTAGCGTATCAGGTAGAGCGCCCCGCCGTGGCGCTCCTGGATTTCCTCGAGCCGCTTCAGCTCGCACTGCGGGTTGTAGTACCGGTGTTGGTGCTCGTCCACCTCAAGCACAAACAGGACGCTGGCGCTGGCGATCATCACGTGCAAGTCGAGGTACCCGTCAGGCCGCCGCCGCGTACCGCAACCGAGCGGGGTATCGCGGACCCAGTGGCTCAGAAGCGCGCTCTGGTCCGCCAAATATTTGAACACGGCGCGTTCTTTGCTCCCAAAGTTGCTTCCCATGGCGCAAACCCCGCACAAATCCTCCTTGGCCCCGACCACGTACCTTGCGCAGACGACGCAGAACGGGCCTGTGTGCGTCTTGTAGTGGCGGTCGACGTCGAACTGAAATGTGGCTCGGTAGTTGCACCGGGGCTTGGGACACAAAAAGGTCTTTTCGGTGTGAATCATTTCGTGGCGGTACAGGGTCCCCCACTGCCTGAATGAAAGGCCGCACGCCGGGTGGGTGCACTGGTACGGCCTTTCATCGGTGTGGATCCGGGCGTGCAGGATGATACAATTTGTAAATTTGGCGGTGTAGCCACATTCCGGGTAAGTGCATAGGTACGGCCGCTCCTCGGCGTGGATCCGGGCGTGGCTTTTGAGGGCAGCCTTGGTCTTGGCGGCGTATTGACACCCCGGATGAATGCATTGAAACGGACGCCCCCCGTGAACAGCTGTAAGATGTGCCCGGGCCGCATTTTGGGTCAAAAAAGTCTTGTCACACCCCGGGCACAAGAAAGTCATTTAGCATGCCCCCAAAACTAAAAGAATTAGCAACATTTCAATTCGTTCAATGATTTACGATCCAGCGCAGGGTTAATTGGGTGTCTTAGGTCTCACAAACCCAACAGCTATGTCGTTCATGGGATCGTTGGTTGAGTTGGTAGCGTACCCCCATACCACTCCCAAAGAAAAGCGTTGGGCTGTCTTGGTCGAATCGGGGGTGATGCATTGGTCGGAAGCCTCTTGTATAGTTTGCGGCGTGGTCGAGTTTTGCGCGTCGGATCACGCCGACGCGTTTGAAAAGCTGCTAGTAGACGAATGCGCCAGCGGGTTTCAGTGCGTCCGGGATACGTCGAACAGGGTTCGGTTTCGGGTCAAACACTGGGACAACACCGTCCCGATCAAGGCGACGCGTCTCACGCGCGAGATTCAAAGCAGAATGAACGAGCTTCTCCGAGAATACATGAATTCTAGGACACTGGTCATGGCGATTGGCGACGGTTCTGATGGCCCCTCGAGCTCGTCGCAATGGAGCCTAGTCGACCACAAGCTCCCTACTGCCTCGACAGTAGAGTGGGAGCCTGACCGCGAAAAGTATGGCGAGCGTCACGCCGCCGTCATTGATCTGCACAAGTACGACGCGATTTGGGTAACGGCCAATAGCATGGTTCGGGTTAATCTTAAGAAGCAGGACATTGACCGCATCCTGTCGTGCGGGATGCGGTACCTGCCCATCTGGCTCTATGGGCCGCGCATCGACGACGTAAAGGGCGAGGCGACCCGGGCCAACCCGCCTCGCCCCCCGTTTTCATACAATACACAACTGTCGCTCCAGGCCCTCGCGGCCCGAGCGGTCCGGCGAGTCCCCGGATGGGATCACAAGCTTGCGCCACTACTTCCATTGGCTGCGCAGCGCGCCCTTCACAAATATTAAATCGTACAAACAATTTTATTTATTGTATCTCTAAGGACCCTGCGCGACAATCTTAGCGTCGCCCTGGAGGTCGGTCGGCGGCTTGATCATGCGCACCTTGGCGAGGTGATTGCGCAGCTTTGCGTCGCCCCAGTCCCGCGGCTTGGCCGGAAACAGCTTGACCTTGTCGGGCCAGTGGCTCGTGAGCCGCCCGGACCACTCGTCATTCGGGTCCATGATCCGCTTCCGCTTGCGGTCGGCGGCTTCGCGCTTCTTCGGGTCGGCCGGTGGGGGCCCCGCGCAAACATAGACCACGTTGCGGTATGTGCGGTCCTCCTCCTTGCGCCCGCACACATCATCGGGGAGCGGGCGGCTTCCAGAGTGAAAGGTGCGTGAGTCCCACACGATCTGGTCCCCCGCCCCACACGTCACGTAACGCTTTCGACCACCGCGCTCCTCGAGCCACGCCTCCTGCTCCGGGGTGAGCTTGTGCCAATCCTCCTTTTGGCTGGTGAGCCCAAAGGTTTTGGCAAAGTCTGCGAACGTGGGCTCGGGGGGCATGTCCCAGAACGCAAAGGTGGCGTCGCCGGGGCGCACTGGGTTGGCGTTGATCGAGCTCTGGATCGCGCGAAACGAAGGGTCCGAAAAGGCCTGGTCCACGTGGATCCACGACTTGCCCGGGCGCTGCGTGACCCCGCCGGGCATTACCGGGTGGAGTGTGATGTTGACGCCGTCAAAGCTGACGCGGAGTCCTACGATTGGGAGGTCGTGGGCGAACGCAAACATCTCGAGCACCTTGGGGTGCGTGCGCACAAACCACGCATGAGCGCTGTGACCAAGCGTGTGTTGGATCAGCCCGCCATGCGACGGCCCCATCATCATGATTGACTTGTACGTGGTCGGATCGCCGTACTTGATCGGTACGTCAAAATCCGCCGTCGCTTCTTCGAGCGCTGCCCACATCATGTCGTTGACCTTGGCGCACTCTTCGGGAGTGAGGACCCCGCGGCGGATAGCGGCCCCGTGCTCGCGCACAATGGCCATCACCTCCTTGGGGGTGTCCCCCACCAGCCCCTCGTTCCCATACGTGTACTTGACCCCACCCACCTCATAGGTCACGTCTCCCATCTTGTCCCGCCGGTTGTGCGGTGGAATGTGCTCTGTCATTAGCGTTATTTTGGATGATGACGCATCAATTAATAAATTGATGCGTCATGGGTGTGGCCCGAATCTCTTCTCCGATCGGACCAAGCAAGGCTGCTATAGCTCGCGCAAGCACTGCGTGTACATTGAATATATCGAGTAAATCTCGGGTCAAGCGCGGCCCAAGTAGGTTGCGGGAAGCTTGAGGTGACCAAGTACGCGCGCCCGCCGCATAGGGTCGCCCCGTCGGCGGCCCAAGACAGCTTTGGCCAGCCCGTCGACGTGCATCTTGGGGTGAAACGCCTTGGGGAACATCATAAAGTGTTGACACACCATCCGGACCCGAGGCGAGTCGTGATGCATTTTGGGGTACGGGTGCATATACAGCCTTGCAAAGAGCATGTCCACAACGATCGAAACCAGACCAGGCTCGTACTCCGCAAGATGACGCATAAACAGGTGCATCGTCGCGGCGTTGGGGTTCTGCCCGGTCCCATAGGGTCCATCGAAAAACGCATTGACCTTGTCAATGTTTGATTTGCGGCATTCCTTGGCTAAATTTGATTCCATCGAGGCCGTCTCGAATGCTAAACGCTCACCATTGTCGCCATCGATATAACGCCATGTAGACCACGTCGAGCCAACGAATTTGGGATGGCCCAAGTCTTTTAGAATGTGTTTGGTATGGGCTTTGTAATCCCATATACAACATTCGGGGGTGCATGAGTAGCTTGGGGCACGATACGTCTGCCCCAGCAATTCGAGAAGGTTCCGCCGCATCTGGATCCGCCTGACCGCCATCAACATTTCATCGTCACAATTCAAGATAAAAAAAAGGACGGTGTAGTCTCGGCTTTGGCTCATCGTGTTTTATGTTACGTCGCGTAACGCTGATGTTATGCAACGTATAATTGGTGGATTAATGATCCCAAAATTGTGCGTGCACAACCTTTTAAACATTCGCGAGACGGGGGGGTTGGGGGCCGAGATGGACAAGGACAACCAGGTCGAGTTTGGCGACAGACACGTCGTCGCGAGCTTCCACTTCCAGGGGCAGTGCAAGCAAGAGTGGTGCGATGACTGCGGAAAAAAGCCGTGGCCCTGGCAAAAGCTAACGACGACCACCTTCTACCACGCTCCGCAGAGCGACAGGGTAGAGCAGTGCAACGCGTGCGGCCTCAAGCGAGTCAAGTCGCCGTGCGACGGCTGCGAGGACATGGGGTACGACGAGTGCATCCCCGAGTGCAAAGATTCGTGCTTTTACTGTTGTGCTCGACCCATGTTCATGACGGGAAGCTACAGGCTGTGCGGTGGGTGCAACAACAACGCCAAAAACGACGCTTCCAAGGGTGCGCTCACGGCGTATTGCTCCTCCCTGTGGTGGAACGCGCAAGCGTAGCGATACGGAGAACATAAACGGAAACGTTACCTACCGATATCCTTGTCCGCATCATCGCGCTTCTTTTTTGCGTCCAGTCGGAGCAGCTTGACCTCAATCCACGCGTTGACGCGTCCAGGAGACATGATGGATCGCCGCGCTACAAAATCGCGGTCGTCGCTGTCCAACTGGGCCCAGAGAACGCAGCAAATCCCGTTAGGGCGCCGCGCCGCCCGCCACGAGCTTGACTTGCCAGCGCAGACCATTTCTTCGAGAGAGCGGTTGTGGCGGGCGGGATTAATTGATCTTTGACCCCGGGTTAACCATTGCCTGAATCAGCTGATGCGTCATTCCCAGTCGATGTGGGTCACCGCGGTGGACTGGATCGACTGGACCCCGACGGCGCGGGCTGTAGTGTTGCCCGATGGCGACGTGTTGCGCATCGTTCCCAAGGGGGCCGTCCGAGCTGACGTCTACCGCACGGCCAACAACTCCCGCCGACGAATCATCCTCTCGATCCATCAGTTCTTTGGTGACGCGTTTTCAATGTCGGTGTTGCGCAGCGGGCGAGTGCTCATTGTCAACAGCCGATGCAAGACCCATGAGCTCGACACCGACACCGGGATCTTCAAGGATCTGGGGGCGATCCCTCGCGAGGCGCCGGGCGCTGTGAAGTGGGCAGCGCAGGCCACGATGCCCTCTGGCGACGTGTTCTACCTGTCGTCGGACGGCGCGTCGATCTTCCAGGTGGCCACGCACAAATGGGAGCCCCCAGCGACCCGCCCTCCTTTCTTCGACGCGCCTTCGCCAGTCCAGGCGTGTGAAATGGTGGCGCTTTGTGGCGGGCAGCTTTTTCTGTTTGGAATTCACGTTGACGGGACCGGGCTGACGTACACGTACGACGAGCCCACCGACACATGGACCAAGTTCACCGGGCTGTGCGACCGGTCAGCGCGGCGGATCGCGGCGATGTTGGACGGTCGGGCACTAGTGTGCAAGCTGTGGGGAGGGGTCGACATCTTTGACCCATTGACCGGGGAGTGGGCACCCGTGACGCTTGAATTGTGTGAGCTCCACATGCCTTTCTACGCCCTGCCCGCCGAGTTTCCCGACGGCGGTGTCGGGATTGTAGGGCGCACTGTTGCGCCGCCCAACCCGCAAAACCCGATGCAGGGCAACCAACTTTTGTACCGGATCGACACTTACACCGGAAACTCGGCGTGGACAACCAAGCTTCACCCGACCCTCCCGACCCGTCTCCGTCGGCGGGCAACCGAGATTCTTTTGATCTCGTCGCGAATCCGCTCACTCGGAAACCTGCCCTACCTGATAGTCCAGACGCTTAGCGCCGACAAACTCATGTAACGTTCGTAAATGTGCAACAAATAATTTGTCTTTTTTTTCACCGTTGCAACGGTGAAACAGAGCGATCAAAAATGTCTCGCGCCAAGTCGGTACTCTGCCTCGACATTGACACAGTGTCGCCCGAGTTGATGGCCGAGATTATCGGGTCACTCGGGGTGTACAAGTGGGCGTGGATCCACATGTACCAACGCGGCGACAAGCCCGCCAACGAGTTTTCGATTCCGCTCAACAAAACCACGATTGATGCAGCGTCCAGTATCAAGATGTACCGGCTCCCCGACGAAAGCCTGTGGGAGGGGCCGCCGTTGGTGGCGTACATTTTGGGGACGGTTAACGGTCGGAAGAACTCGGACCCGTTTGACTTTGCGCTCAACACCATCAAGGAGGCGCTCAAGGGGTCCCCGGTGTCCGGGTTTGTCCCCAAAATCGTGGACAACCAACCGGTGATTGTGACGGGTCAGGAGATTGAGGGCGACAACATCATCAACACGGTGGACAAGCTCCGTGATTTCATGGCTCCGCCTCGCCCCGCCCCCGCCCCCGCCCAGCCGTCAAGGGGCGGCGGTAGGGTGAACCCGCAGGCCCCCAACCTAGGCAACCTAGGCAACCTGATGGGGCAGATTTTCGCAGCGAACCTCCCGCGCCAGCCAGGACAGCCGTAACCAGCCTCATTTACTTGATTTCGTCCCAGTTGATACCGACACACACCGAGCTGGTAGTGTCAGCCGTTTCTAAAGTAAATGAAACAGTTCTTCCTGGCGGAACGTGCAACGCGTTATCCAATGTGAACTGAATCGTTTGCGATGTGTTGTGGAGCATAACACTGACCGCGGTGCAAAACCCTGAGCTAATTCCGTTCATGTCATGGCTGTAAAATAAACTGCCCAAACCCCGCTTAATTCAACGCGTTAACGCAAGAGAGAACAAAGGTATTTACTACGTCATGAAGGTTGTCGTGTGCTCCAGGTCGCCAATCAAGTACGAAGCGGCTGAACGAGCGATCGCTCAGCTGGATCTTGGGGAAGGGGTCGAAATCATCGGGGTCGACGTCCCCTCGGGCGTCTCGGATCAACCACAGGGGTTTTCCGAAATCGACGCGGGGGCGGCCGGGCGCCTGAGCCGAGGGCCCAAGGCCGATGTCTTGATTGCGATGGAAAACGGGATCATCACTTTTGGCGGCCGTGTGTACGACGTGGCGGTGGTCAAGGTGGAAATCGAAGGCGCGGTTGGGACCGCCACGTCGGTTGGGGTCGAGGTTCCCGATACCATCGCCGAGGCCGCGAGAGAGCCGGGCAAAACGGTGGGCAAAGCGCTTGTTGAGCGGATGGGAGGCGGCGGCGATCACCGCGACCCGCACTCCGAGTTAACGGGCGGCCGAAGATCGAGAGTCGACCTGTTGACCGACGCCATCGTCGTGGCGTACGGGATCGCCGAGCGCAAATAAAATCACTCGTACGAATACGAATACTTGGCGCGAGGAGTGGCGTTGAACACGAGTCGGGTCCGCTTGAAGTCCCCGTTGTCCTCTTCCGAAAACACAATGAGGACGTTTTGCTCCTTTCCGCACCCCATGCACGCAAGCCGCGTCTTGTGCGCCCAAGCTCGAACCACCTTGAACTTTGGTACCTCTTTGCAAAACTGGCACACAAATAGGCCGCGATGATCGGTGACCCGCAGCCTGCCCTTGTTTTTTCCTCTGTCAGCGGGAGGCGACGTTGCGTCGGCGACCCTGGCGCACTTAAGGCACGCGTCAAGCACGTCGCCGTGGGGGCACCCCATGTGCGTTTAAAGAGGTACTGGAATGATTTAATGGGCAAAGTCTGCTAGATTGAATTAAAACGCCGCCGGCGTGGGTTCTTAGAGCATGTTGGACAGAACAGCGACTCTTTCTTGAAGCGGTACCCCGTGCAAAATTTCCCATTCTCTAGCCGAGCGCTGCACATGTCGTCGCTACGCTCGGGGTGGTAGTCGTGGAGCAGCCCAAAGATCCGCGTGGGGTAATCGTCAACAAAAGCCATGTGTGCGGTTCCGGGCTGGTGATAGAAGCAGCGATCGGACCCCTTGAGCGGATTCTTACGACAATACTCGTCGCTCACCTCCTTGACATAGACCCCGCACTTGCCCCGTTTGAGCAAGGCTAGTCGCTCTTCATCGGTGAGCTCGGGCTCAACCTCAAGGCGGCTGGGTTGGTGCACCTTGTTCCACGATTCTGACACGATTTGGAACCGGCGGGTGGCGGTCGGATCGGCCTGGTTCCGGTCGGGGTGGTTCTCCAGACACCATTGATGGTACTCCTTTTTGGTCCCGAGTCCGAGATACACCAGAAGTTCAGCCATAAGGGGTTGTGGTTTAAAAATTAACCCCCCCCCACAAACAATGCGATGTTATAGGTTCTACCATTTTAATGCACGCCCGCGCCACACATACAACGTGGCCAAGATCAACGACAAGATCGACGCGATCATCGCCAGACAAAAAACTATATTTTGCTTGATTGGTTTTACTTTTGGAATGGTTTCTGGGTCAGTGTTTGACCCGGCCATTAGGCGCGCCACTTGATTTTATTTTGGTTTGCAGAGCCGCCGCACCCGCTCCGCCGACGGGTACGTTTTGTACGCGGAATAAACGCCCTGATTGACCGAATTGTCGGCCGCGTCTTCGTATAGGATAATTCGCTTGTGATCAGGCGTAGCGACCGCCGCGACCTTGGGCACGTCGTAATCGTGGTACACCTGAGCCCCAGCCAGGCACTCGCACTCCCAGGTCCGCTTGGACCCGTCAGCCGCCGGAACCGCTCGACACTTGCCCATCGCGATGGCGTAGTAACACTCCTCGTAACACTTCGAGTCAATTCGGTCGATCAGCGGGATCCGAAAGTCGAGCGCGGTAAAGTAGATGAACAAATCCGGGTCGTGAAAGCTGTCGATCGTGCACCGCTTGGACTCGGGCGGGGTGATCTTGTCGGCGACGAATTCGTCGAATCCCCACCCGTCACCACCGCACACCTCCTTGTACAGCGATTTGATTTGGGGCAAGTCGTCGAGCAAATCGAGCTCGCAGTGGGTCCCGGGCTTGTGAAATGTCATTCCCCCGCCGACCCGATACGCCCCCCATAGCGGGAGCGCGTAGGTCAAAAACGGGCGCTCGCTGGCGCACGTGATCCGCCAGTGCTCGATCGCGGCGGCGTCGGCCTGGGTCGGCGGTGAGTCGGCGTCGCGGATCGCCACCACGTCGGCGTCGGGGTACAGCGCCAACACCTTGAACCGCGCGTACAACGGAGTGATGTAGTGGTGGTGGTCAGTCGCCTTGGCGATCTGCTCCATCTTGAATCGGTGCACTGTGACTGACGGGTGCCCGGTCACCATACTCAACACCTTGGCCCAATGCGGGTGCGTCTTGATCAGGGCGGCCTCGACGTCATCAGCGAGCATCAGCGCGACCGTGTATTCCGGAAGGTGGTGATCGCACGCACGAACGCATTCGCGCAGCCCCGCGATATACCGGCTCCACTGGTCAACATTGCCCCAATTGACGATGTAAAACGTGAACGACACCACTCTGGCTCCCATGTCCCCCCCTTTATTAATGGGTTGTGCCCTGTGGTTCGCTTGGGTCATCTTGAAATATTGCTAACGCTGCAATCGTAAAATTAACACATCATGGCGGGGAGGGGAGTGCGGGCGCAGCGAGCAAGTCAAGATCAAAAGGTTTGTCAAGTACAAACCCGAGTAGGTTAGTAATGTTTATTTTGTTGTTCGGGGGTCCTCGAAGACCCTGACCCCGACCAAACGTTTTCAGAGCTCATCGCGGCCATGACGCGATGAACACATTAGATGAACTGCAAAAACATGCACCGGTCAGGGTGATCAGCCTGGAGGCGCAGGTTGTGATCAAGGCAATCCTTGTGCACTGTTGAGGTTAGGCCAAAATTGTCCACCTCCCACCAGTTGGCTTGGTGGGAGATGGAACGATTGCACACCATGCACAGAGGGTGACAGTGTTGAAAGTGGGCTTCGATACACTCGTTCAGCCGCTCCCGTGAACGAATTGTCAGCCCGCACGTCCTGCACATGTACGACATTTTTTTGTGCACGACGCAGTATTTAAAAAAAAGCCTGGCGATGGGGCAGCGTTTCTCCGAGCCGGTGAGAGGGCGGGCGTGGCGAGACATTGTTGATGCGCTGCGCAAGTACGACCCGGGCGCGGTGGCCTACCCCGGAATCATCGTGACGGGTGAGCAGCCGGGCGAAATACACACTCAACGGTCCGGATTTTACCCACGGTTCCGGATCGGGGACCTGGTGGGAAGCATTTCGACGATGCTCATACCAATTCACCCCCAGGTCGAGGCCGACGGGATGACGCTCGTGTCGATAGCGGGTGTAGACGACCCCCGTCAAATCGTGATCCGGTCGACGCGGCGGCGGGTCGTGGTCCGGAAGGTGCACCCCGATGTGCTCAAGACGGCCGTGGCGTCGATCTCGGCCAACTACCTGTCGAGAAACGCTGTGCGGGCGCAGATCGAGTTTTGTAGGCGCGAGATCGACATGAGCAAGACCGACGGGAACCTGGTGTTGCCCCACTCCCTCTCGGAGGAGCCGCTGTACATGACTAGGGTCATGTTTTACCTTGATAAGATCCGGCTGCAAATGCGCCCGGGGGTTACCGCCGAGGAAGTCCGGGACGCGCTGCGGCGAACTCACGTCGGGCTGGACACGATGATGGTGGGACTGCTCGGGGCGGACGACACCGAGAGGCGCTGCGTGGCGGTGGGTGAGGACCGCCGTGGGTACACGGTGGTTGAAATAACACCCCGGTTAGCGTCGCTGCCCGTGGCGCGCTGTATTCGAAAGCTAAGCAATGCGAGCGGGTGGCTCGAGCAAGAGCCCGTAGGGCTGTGGTGGGGCCAGGTGTCGGCGTAGACATTTATTCAGACTCTACATTCTCGCTGCGCGCCCGCGCCACACCACAAAGTTGTCCTGGCTGTACCCATTCCGATGGATCGCAAAGTCGATGCGCTCAAAGTGGAGGGCGTAATCCTTGATCGCGTCCATGTAAAGCTCGCACACCATGACAGAAGCCTCCGCCTCGATGCTCTTGTGCAAAAAGGCCCCGCATCCAAACGCGCTCAGAAGCACGTATTGATGACCCGCCCTTATGCACGTCTCGAATTGCGCGCGGATCCGGCGGGCCATCGATGCGCGGTAGCTGACCCAGTCGAATCGTTGTCTGACGGAGCCGCTGACCCCGAAATCGACGTAGCCTCGGTGGATAGCTCGCGTATCAACGGCGGCCGACCGCAGCTCGTAAAACGGAACGGCCCGGATGCGCTTGAACGAGTGGGCCACATCGATCATCCCGTCGTCCAAGTACACAATGGCGCCCTTGAACAGGCAGCGCGGCCGCTCGCGGATGTGCGCGGTCTCGCCGAGCGGCTTGCGGTACTCTGGCGGGTAGAGAAGTCGCTCGACACTCATCTCGAGCCCCTCCTCCAGGCCGTACTCGACCGACGCGGTGGATCGCTGGTGCATGTTCTCCTCCTGCGCAGCGCATCCGGGCCCTCCCCCCGGGCTGTAGGCGTTGGCCATGTTGAGCACAACGTACGCGGCTCCTTTGTTCGCCATGAACAAGTGCGTGAGGATGTCCCCCCAGTCTCCTTCCCACGCGGTGGCCCTGGGGCCCATCGAAAAGCTTGACGCAGGCCTGGGCGGGATCGGGTCCATGTTGGTTCCTTGCGCGGTGCGGCGCCTGTTTTCGTGCGCCTCGACATAGATGTACGTGTTTCGCGATTGCCCGATGGTGTCCTTGTGCGCGTCGAGGCGCTCCTGTCGCGCGTTCATGGCGACAGGATTGTGGTCCGCGCCCTTTGTTAAAATATTAAAATGTATGTTTTATTTGTTTGCAACTTGGGTTAAAAATGACTCACCCATTAAAATTGATGACTCACCATGAATGCCAAATTGGGAATTCGGACTTATGACTCAGCCGGGCGAACACAACCGGGTGAGCGTCCAATCCCAGCCCGTCAGTCACGCATCTCACAGACGCACCCCGACCCCCGCCTCACACCCCGACCCGCGCCTCACACCCCGACCCGCGCCTCACACCCCGACCCGCGCCTCAC